>Ga0310696_10000448_pt1 | contig 65730 bp, 53 predicted proteins | sample AusTroGonzalo_MG_4_FD_203885 | JGI IMG/M metagenome (GOLD analysis project Ga0310696, IMG submission 203885) | Bovine rumen microbial communities from tropical cattle in Woodstock, Queensland, Australia - Gonzalo_02 (v2) (version 2) | ecosystem: Host-associated > Mammals > Digestive system >...
ATTGACCCATCATGTCCCTCACATTCTAAAAGAGAGGTGTCATAGGTCAAAACGAATTGAACAATTGCGATGGTGTCCGGCGCGCTGACCTTCACGGTCACCTTTACGGTTCCGCCCACCTCGCAGCTGCCGCTTGACACCGTGAGAGTAGCCGGATCCGCGGCAAATGCCGTCTCCGCCATGCCGCCCATCACACCGGCCAGCAGACATACCGTCAACAGAATTCCCAGTAGTTTTCTTTGAAGTTTCAAATTGCGATCCCCCTTCATGATTGTGCCGTTTTCGTGTTGATTGCCCGGCTTCTACACCGGGCAACCATTGCTTCACTCCTGTTACTTTCCTAACGCGCTTTTTCTCTCATAACCGGCAGGGCCTGCGCAGGCTCCGCTCCTCCCGGATCCAATCACCGCTTCTGCACGATCGCGGCGATTTCCAGAATGTGGCGCTTGATATACAACAGATCCAGCGCCGTTATCCCGTCTCCGGTCTTCACATCTCCCGCGGTCAGGAACGTGCCGGAGAGGCTGTTGATCCCGAGGATATGCCGCTTGACATACAGAAGATCCAGCGCGGTGATCGCGCCGTCTCCTGTGACATCCCCGTAGATGATGATCGGAATGCTGTACTTCTCCGTCTTCAACGTCCATCCGGTTCCCACCGTGCCTTCCGTCACCTTCTCTCCCTTTGCGTTCAGAAGCGTTGCGGTGCCGCCGCTCACGGTAATTCCCTTCAGGAAATCCGCGGCGCTTGTTCCGGGTTCGACGGCGGAGATGGATTCCTCCGTCACCTGGTAGGTTGTCGACGTGATTTTTTCTTCCTCCGGCGTCGGTGTCGGCGTTGCCGGCTTGGTAGGCTCCGCAGTCGGTGTGGCGGTGGGAGTCGGTGTCACCCAATCGTCATCCACCGGAGTCGGCGTCACGCTCGGATTCACGCCGTCGCCCTTTCTCATGATCTTAAGCTGATACCGGACGACCGTGCCATCCTGTGCCTTACACTTGATCGTGTACGTATTTTCCCCGTACAGGATCTTTATCTCTCCGGCTCCCGCAACCTGTGTGGTTCTCGCCAGCGGCGTTGCCGTGATATTTAACGTCTCCACATCCTCCTCAACGGTGAGGCTGTATTCCAGCGTCTTCCAGGAAAATGCCGTCGAAAGCTCATGTCCCTCGATCGTGAGGCTGGCCAGATACGGGTTCGGATTGCCGTCGCCGTTGGGGCGCTCGCAGGGCGTCTCCGGCATGTTTTTGTACACGGGGATGATGAACACGAACGGCGTTTCGATCGCCGAAACAAGGGTATCGTCGCCGGTTGCCGAATCATCGAGCAATCCGGTGTAGTACATGCTGGATTCCTGATACAGGGCCGTTACCAGCGACATATACTGGTGGCCGTACCGCTCATAGAGTCTTCCGTTGTCCGGGTTTTTCTTCGGTGCGACATTGTATCTCTGATAGTACGGGGTGTTCTGTCCGGTCTTCACATACTCGTTGCCGAGACGGATCGCGCCGCCGATGATCGCCTTGGTGCGGGTGTTCCACGGCCGCAGATCGTCATACCCCTGACTCTCGATGGTGGACGCGCTGGGCGTCGAAGCGGCAAACCACAACCCGTGCTCGATAACGCCCATGCCGTCGGCCGCATAGGAGCCGAAGTTGTAGTAGTTATAGATGCCTACGTATTTTACGACCTCCTCGCCATTGACAGTCACCTTGACGCCGTTGCCCCGCATGATGTCGGAGTTGTTGACCTCATGGACGCTTCGGGTAGCGAGGAAGTACGGATTAACCCCCGACTGCTCCGCCGCCTGCATAAAGAGTGCGGCGTGGGTGGTCCCGTCCACCGGGTTGCCGAAGGTACCGCGGTTATTGTTGACAGGGTCGTATTTGCTGAGGATACGCTCCACGCCGGCCTGGGTTTGAACGTTCGGGTTGTAGTCCAGATCCTCGAACATGAAGATCGTGCTCTCGGCAAGGAAGTTCCGGGGATCCATGGCGTACGCAAGCATTCCTCTCGAAGCCCTTGCATACCGACCGTCCTTCAGGATCCAGCCACCGTCCTTCAGGCCGCCGTTGCCGTCGTCAACCGCATACCGGTAATCCGCTTCGTCGTGGGATTTCCAGCTGCTTAAGTAGTCGCTGTTATTGTTTGTGATGGTCGGCCACTTGTTGTATTCCGCATTGACCGCCGTGCTCCAGTCCAGATCCAGGATCTCCGCCTGGAACGTCCAGGTAGGATTCCACTGATGGATTGCCCGAAGGACCTTGCGATAGGATTCCGGGAAGCCCTGTTTGTCCAACTCCGCCTCAAACTCCGGATCGCGGGCCTTCTCGTCAAACTCCATCAGAAACTTCGTCATCGTGTACCCGGTGAGATTCTTCTCCCCGCAGTAATCGAACTGGATCTGTGACCACTCGGTGGTCTCGCTGCCGCTTTTATACGTCACGTTCTTCAGGATATGCACGATCGTCGAAGGGGTGAGCTGCACGGGGTCCCCGTTCCGGTCCAGAAGCTGGTCACTTCCCGTGCCGGGCGCAACTCTCACGTTTGCGCCGGTGGCATTGTTGACGTATGCCGCCATCACCTCGCTGCCCGGCTCATCACCGGTCTCATCCGCACTTGCCCGCTGCCCTGCCGGGAACAAAACGCCGCACGGGATCAGCAGCGATGCAATCATGACCGCTGTCAACAACCATGCCCAGACCCGTTTTTCCGTTCCTTTCTGTCTCATCAAAGGATTCCTCCGTCGTGCATCGCGAAGGCTCTGCACGTTCCCCTGCAGCCCGCCGAAACGCGGCCGATGCTTCCTACTGCTCCGTCGGCCAGTCGATCTCGCCTTCAAACACGGTCACCGCAGGACCGGTCATGAAGACGGTGTCATTTTCCGCATCATAGACAATCCGCAGATCCCCGCCCAAAAGGTGAACGGTGACCGCATCGTCCGTCAATCCGAGGAGACGGCACGCGTAGGCCGTTGCGCAGGCGCCGGTCCCGCAGGCCTTCGTCTCGCCCGAACCACGCTCCCAAACACGCATATTGACCTCGTTCCTGCCAAGCACCTCGACAAATTCCGTATTCACGCCCTCCGGAAACAGCGGCGCATGCTCCAGCTGCCGCCCGAGTCCCTCTACATCCGTGTCCGCCGTGCTTTCCACAGGGATCACGGCGTGGGGATTTCCCATGGACACCGCGGTAAAGGAAAGGTTCCGCCCGCCGAGCACGATCGGCCGGGCGATCGCCGGCTCCTCCGCCGCAAGCGGAATATCCGCAGGTTGTACGGACGGATGTCCCATGTCCACCGTCACCTCATACACCTTCCCGTCCCGCACGAAAAGTTTCAGGTATTTGACGCCGGAGAGCGTCTCCACCGTAATCTCGGTCTTGTCCGTCAGCCCCTTGTCGTAGACAAATTTGCCGACGCACCGGATGCCGTTTCCGCACATCCGCCCCTGGCTTCCGTCCAGGTTGTACATCTCCATGTAAAAATCGGCAATCGCACTCTTCTTGATCAGGATAATGCCGTCCCCGCCGATGCCGGTATTGCGGTCGCTCATGAACACCGCCGCCTCGGATGCCTTCGGAAGAGCCTCCTTCGTGCAGTCAAAATACACATAATCGTTGCCGCAGCCATGCATTTTCGTAAAATGCCACATGCCGATGTTACCGTCCTCTCTGACGCCCCCATATTAAGGGCATAATACTACATCATAAAAACATCTGTATTTTAGCCGTAAAAATGGAAAATGTCAAGTCAACGCGCGCGTACACGCGAGTGCGCGCCCACGTACTTGTTGACTTTTTTCGTGGATAATGCTATTCTTTGAGCAGTATGAACCTCTGCTCTTTCACGAGGTTTCATATTTGTTATCAAGACAAGGAGGTATTTTTTCATGAAGAAAATTGCGTTATTGCTGACGCTTGTTCTGATCGTCGGCATGTTGTCCGCTTGCGGCAGCGCGAACAATACACCTTCGGATTCGGGTGCCACGCCTACAACGGCTGCAACACCGACCCCGGAAGGCCCTACGAACACACCGACACCTTCTCCGACTCCTACGCCGGATCCGAATTGCTTTTTCAAGTGTGACTTTGATTCCGCACCGGAAGGCCTTTTCCTGAAGGATGCCACAGAAGAAAACCAGGGGCTCGTTAAGCAGGATCCTTCTCTGGTCTACCTGCTTTTCGGCGGAATCGGTTCCGGTATGGCTGATTTCGGCAAGGGTCTTGGCGTAGACGGTTCCAATTGCCTGGTTTGTACCGGAAGAACAAACAGCTGGAACGGTATCTCCATGGATATCGACCCGAAGTGGTACGGCAAGGGATTCAAGATCAGTTTCGATGCGAAATGCGTATCGATGAAGGAAGGCGTAACGGATATGTTAGTCTCCCTCACCACGCAGTTCCAGTACATCAAGGATAAAGAAGCCGGCACGGCTTCCAGCACGGTATATCCGGAATACAACCGTATTACCGGAACGTCGTCCGACGGCAAATGGATCCACTGCGAAGGTACAGTGTTCCTTCCTACCGACATTTCCGGAACTACCGGCCGCCTCTACTTCGAGTGTGCGGATGGCAAGGGCAAGGAGGATATCCTGATTGACAACCTGAACGTCACGGTTATTGACGGCGTAGGCGACTACGAAGCCTTCAATGCTTACTGGGAAGAGCACAAGCCTGCTGAGGAAGAGCCTACCGAATAATTCCCAAGAGACAGTACGTAGAACTCTTCAAGATTCAGAAAGGTCCGGGGAGTGGCACCAACCACTCCCCGCTTTTTGGGGGAATTCCCCGGGGAACGGCAGCATGCCGGATATCCCGAAGTAAATACAGGAAAGGAGCGGGCGGCCGTTGGCGCATGCATCACAGCGGTCCGGGAACAGGATGAACCATCAGCGTTTTCTTCGGAAAATAGTTCTCATGGCGCAGGCAGTCTGTCTGACGCTTTTGTTCTGTGCCTGCACGGGACTTCCCGGCTCGGAAGATCTGCCGGCTCCGACTCCCGCCGTAACCTCCACGCCTGCCCCGTCTCCGACGGAAACACCGCTGTCTCCGTCACCCACACCGATTGCAACGGTGACACCCACGCCGACGCCGTCGCGTCCTTCGCCGACGCCGACGCCTGTTATCGCCGATCTGAAAAACGGCTGGTACAACGCCATGGCGACCTGGACTTCCGACGGCAAGCTTGTTCAGACAGCGTCCTCGGAACACGGCAGCATGATCTATGCCAACAACTTCGAGCGCGATGACGGCAACCGCGTTGCCCCGTCCAACACATGCAACAACGCGGAGATTTATACCACCGACCGCATCGCCTACTCCGGTTACTATTCCGTCAAGGTCTCCCGCCGCCGTCAGGAATACCACGGCTTAAGCGGGTTCGGACTTCGGTTGAACATTGAGAACGGACTCACATTTAACGATCTGATCGACAAGGTCCTCTGCATCCGCTGTATGATCTATTTTGAGGACGAGGGCTTCGGTGTTCCGGACACGCTGTATTTTACGGCTTACGACGCCTACCACACGGAGAAGGTTCTCGATTACGTATACAACCGGAAAGACGGCCTGCGCACCCTCGACAAGGACGGCAACCCCGTGATGAAGGAGCAGGAACGCTTCGTCAAATGCAACTCCGTGCGCGCCCTTCGCGGCTGCTGGAATGAATGTGTTTTCTATGTCAAGGTGACAGATTCCGATGTCGCTTCCGGCAGCATCCTCATCGGTACCTCGGAGGAGCTCCCCAACAGCGTGGGTCTGTACTGCTCCTACTATATCGATGATCTGACGGTTTCGGTGCTTTCCCCGTATGAGTATCCCTACGTAGAAAGCCTTCGCACCGACCCGGTGAACAAGGATGCCTCTCCCCGCGATGACACGACGCATGTCCTCGACGATATCGCCCAGGGGCCTCCCGTAGAACCGGAGGAGGATCAGGAGAAGCCCGAGGAATAACCGGAATAACTTACAAAAACAAAGAAGCGGCACAGCCCTGAAAGGCTGCGCCGCTTTTGTCTTCTTCTCAATTATCGCCGGCCACATTCCGGCTCACAGATTACTCGATCCCGCGCTTTGCAAGGAACTCCACAACATCACCGATGGTCGTGATCCCGTCAAGGTCTTCCGGCTGAATCTCGATACCGTACTCGTCCTCAAGCGCTGTCACTACTTCGTACAGATCCAGCGAGTCAATGCGAAGATCATCGCGGAAGGACGTATCCTCCGTAACACCCGTCACATCGATGGAAAGCTGGTTCTGCAGGATCTCCAGAATCTTTTCGAACATGTTCATACTCCTTTGTATGCAAGATAAATGCCGGTGCTGTACGCACCGTTACCACGACTTCCTACAATCCCAAACCCGCGGGCTTTCCGCAGATCCGAAATTGAAAAATCATTGCCGCTGATTGCATAATATGCCACGGTTTTCGGTTTGTCAATAGGAAAATATCCCTCGTTTCCGAGACCGCACGGCGTCAGTGCATCGGGCCGTCATCCGGATCGCCGTCGCCGTCAAAATCAGGCATGTCGGGCATTCCGTCTCCGTCCAGATCCTGCATCGGCATTCCGCCGCCCATCATGCCGTAGAACTCCTTGCCGACAACCTTCTTGTCGTTGCGGACCTGCTCCACAAGCTGGGAAATCAGTTTCTTGACCTGCTTCGGTTTCTTGATATTCTTCAGCTCGATCACTTTCTGCGTATCAACACGGCTGAACACCTGTACCGTTCCGGTGCCGAAAAGCTTCTGCCAGAAGGTGCGGACCAGACGGACGTCGACAATACGGTACAAAAGCGTCTCATCATAGGTCGTCTTAAAGAATCCGACATCCAGGTTGAGGTGCTCTTTCGTCACCGAGTATCTGGTAAAGGAAAACGGGAACCACATCCAGTGCTTCCGGTCCTTCCATAAGATTTCTTCATTTTCCAGTTCAATCATGATGCAAACCCCTTTCTCTCACCGGCCGTCACTTCCGGCCAAAATTATTATATAGTACCCCGCGGAAAATTACAACCTTTCGGGAAAATGTTTCCCCCTCACCGTCCATACGAAAAGCCATCAGATATAGCCGCAGACGCGCAGGATGAACACCAATGTCGTGATGGTCAGCGGAGAGAGCACCGTTGCCGCAAGAACCGTTCCCGAGGCCAGCGCGGAGTCGTTTTTCATATTTTTCGCCATGATATAGCAGGCGACCGTGGTCGGCGACGCAAGCATGACGGCAATCGCCAGCAGCTGTTCGTTCCGGAAGCCGAGCCACACGGCAGCCGGCACAAATACCGCCGGCAGCAGGACCAGTTTGATCAACGCCGCAGACAGCACCAGCCGGGCCTTGGCAACCGCCTCTTTATGCTCGAAGCCGGCTCCCAGGACCAGAAGGGCCAGCGGGGTAGCCATGTTGCCCACGCTTGTGAGGAATTTGAACGGGATTGTCATCCCCGGCAGTTCCGTCCAGTGGAACTGCGCCGCCGGCAGAGCCAGCAGCACCGCGAGGATCAACGGGTTCGTGACCACCTCAAAGGCCACCGAGCGCACGGAAAATTTTACATTGTCCTCCTTCCGGGCGCTGATTGCCAGCGCGAGCACGGAGAAGAGGTTGTAGAACGGGACCACCGCAACGATCATCAGAGGGGCAAACCCGACAGAGCCGTTATAAATATTCGACACGAACGCGATCCCGAGCACCGCGGCGCTCCCGCGAAAGCTTACCATCGCATAGGTTCCGATGGTGTGTCTGTCCCGTAAAATGAGCCATGACAGACCGTAGATCAGCCCAAACGAAACACATGTCGCAACTACGCAAAAAAGGAAAAAACGGCCGTCAAAGCTCTCCGACCAGTCCACCGTGGAAAGCTGCGCGAACAAAAGGACCGGCAGCGTGACACGAAATGTCAGTTTATCGCCGACCCGGGCAAACTCCTCGTTCAGCAGCCCTATTTTGCGAAGCACGAACCCGAGCACGATCACCAGAAACACCGGCACGGTCGCGTTCAAACTGAATATGAAATCTTCCATCGCTCACCCGCTTCGCCGCAGAATCAGTACGAATTGATCACGTCGTCATCTTCCGTCGTTGTCTTATCGATATCCAGAATGGTAATGTAGTACGTCTCGCCGCTGTCCAGCGTCACAAGCACGCGGTCGCCGACCTTCTGTCCGTAGGCCGCCTTCCCGACCGGCGAATTGATGCTCACCTTCCGCTGAAGCGGATCGACACGGATCCATGTCACGATCTTGATCGTCATGTCACGGTCGGTCTTCTCCGAATGCAGCCGGACCGTATTATTCATCCCTGCCTCATCCGGACCCGCGGTCTCCTCAAACTTCGGATTGTTATCCAAAAGGTTGTTCAGGTAGCGCTCCCGGCCCTCCATCGCGCGGAGTTTCGCCTTCGATGCGGAATACTCGGCGTTCTCGCTCAGATCACCCTGTGCGCGCGCCTCATTTAACGCCTTCAAAACCGGCGGTTTCTTTTCATTGTTGATATCCCATAACTCCTGCCGGATCTTTCGGAAATCGCCTTCCGTCAACCCTTTGAGCTGCGCTTCCGTCAGCTTTCCTTCCATAATTTCATACTCTCCTTTTTCCCTGTTTCATTCCGTTTATCGTACCATATTTTACGACCGGTGTCAATGAAAGCGGCGTGCCGGGCCATGGCCTTTTCTCCTATTCGTTGTCGCCCCAATACTCCCATTCATACCCTAATCTGCTTCCGGACACATTGGTACGTATATTTGCAACCATACGGCCTTTCTCATCGTATTCCGTGCATTCGGTGTAAAATGTGTCGGACTTCTCAACCTTCTCCAGTCGGCCCTGCGAATCAAAAATGCCGTTCTTCTTTACGTTCGCTTCCTCCGGAGAACCCGGTTCCGAATACTGAACTTCCTCCTCCCGATACACTTCCCACCGGTACTTACTTTTTACTTTTTCCGGCATGTACTCGAAATCCCAGTCTACCCTGTAAGTCAGCAAATCGGTAAAATAACTTCTGCTCTCGTGAGAAACCCTTCCGTTTTCATCATAGTACACATACTTCTGACATCTTACTTTCCCCGCGATTTCCGGATCTTCATAAAATTCGCAGGAAGTTTCCGAGGAGAGCATCGGTTCCCGACCATCCGACCCGGATCCCGGCTCCCGGTAATAACGCATCTGAATATTGCTGGCATCAGTTGATTCCGTAGTCTCCGCGCCCAGATAACACTCCCCGGTTCCCGGAGCAAACTCGTAGCGTTTCGTTCTCACTATTCTTTCCGCATCATCGTATATAACCTCTGTGCGTGTCTTGTCGGCAACCGCTCCATCCGTTGTCACTTCTGTTTCCTGCCTGATCCGTCTCCCTTTCGTATCATACACCTGTGTCTCGATGTGTACGTATTCCTCTTTCGGTCCGTTGCCGTCCGTATCTGTATCCCGGGTTCTCAGTTTTTTCGTTGTCTCCCTTACGGAAGTCCCGTCTTCTTCGTATTTCAGTGCAATTTCTACGGACTCATCCCCCTGTTGGGTAAAAAAGCGGACCAGTCTTCCCAGCCGGTCATACTGCTTTCTCCCCTCTACCAACCGAATCTGCTTCGTCTCGGGATCCCGGGTCTGCCACTGAAGGAATCCCGTGTTCGTTGATCCGTCATAGGTTTCCTCATAATGGGATTCATCGGAGTTGCAGAAAGCCTTGAGGACAATGTCTCCGTCACCCCGCTCAAAATAACAGTTATAGTGTTCGTCATCCCAGATTGTGACGATCGTCGCAACGACATCGGAATCTCCCCGGTACGTATATTCCTCTCTCATTTCCGAACAGTTGCCGCAGTCCCAGCAAACTTCCGGATCGGTGATACCCAGTTGCAGCCAGAGGTTGAAGCAATCCCAGGAATAATGCTTACATGTCGTACTGAAGGGGCAATCAAGGAACTCCATCGGCAGAGTTATTTTGTCAGCCCACCGAGCTTCCTCCTCCCCCTCAAATCTTCTGTTGATCACGCAAGCCACACGGCCTTCCGCATCGTATTGTTTTTCCGTGTATGTCCCGTACACATTGTTTTGCTCTGTCTCCTTTATCGGTGTCTCCCCGGTCTCGTCATAATACCGTACCGTTTCCTTCTTTACCTTGTCTCCGTAACACTCCTTCAACGTCCGGACATTACCTTCTACCGTAAATTCCGACATAAGCACCCGTTCTTCACCGTCCACATAGTACTTCCGGTATCCGTACGACTCTCCGGTGGCTCCCTTCGGTGCCGCCGGTTTTTCTTTCTCCTCACATGCCGCAGCAAGCAGGACCACAAGGCACAGCATCAGTAAAAATGCGATCTTCTTCATATCAATCTTCATTCTCCCAGTATTCCCAAATAATTCTGCCCTCGGCACTTCCTCCCGCGACCTGTCTGCCTTTCTCGTCATATTCCACGATCTCCTTCGGAGTATAATACAGGTTTTCCACAGTGCGCAGTCTGCCCTCCGGATCGAAGGTTCCGCGGGTGTACACTTCGTCCCGTCCTCCCTCCGGACTCGGAAAATGTACCTCTCTCCGATACTCTTCCCAGATCAGGCCGTCTTCTGCCGCCCAGAGAGTGTCATCAACGTAGTATTCCGATCTCCAATCATGACCGTTCGTATCCATTTCCACGAGATTCTGAGTCTCTATGGACTCAATCTCTTCATTAAATCCGTAACTTGTGGTTGTTCTGCAGAGGATCCTGCCGCGGATCTCCGGGTCTTCACAGATGGTTTCCGTATACTCCTCGGCTAATCTTCCCGGCATGGGATCGTCTATTGCATATACCTGATGAAAAATCTCATTCCCGTCGGGATCGTATTGATAGACGCATTTTCTGATCCTCTCGCCGGTATACGCATTTACCCGGTATTTTTGCATTGTTTTTCCTGCTTCGTCGTACTCATATTCCGACTCATACCGGACTTCGGACACGTCAACATCCCACTGATCCTTCCCCCTTATCTGTTCCCTGATTTCCGTCTCCTCGGACCGGAGCAGCCGTTGCTCGGAATCATAAAAGAATATGTTTTGTTCCGTCACATTTGTCTTCCTGGGCGTCGGCAAACCGGAGGACAGTATACCTTCGGACTCATAGGTATGGCGTTCCGTTTCCGTCACCGTATTGCCGGACGTACTGTACACCACCGTCAGCTCATATTGTGCGTTGTAACCGTCAACAAGCGCATGGACAAGCCGTCCGTCCGCGTCATATAGTTTCTCCCCTTCGATCGTAAAGATCTCGCTGCTGTCCATTGCATGAAACTGCCACTTCGCCACTCCCCGGCTTGTCTCCGGATCGTAATTCTCTTCGAATCGGATATTGTCCGTAATAACACAGGCCGACAGAACAATATCACCGTCTCCCCTCTCCACAAAGGCACTGTACGAGCCGGTGTCCGATACGGTGGTCATGGTTTTCGGCAGTTCCGAATCCCCCTGATAGGTATATTCCGTCTTCATCTCCACACAATCACTGCACGACCAGTAATCAACCGGCCGGTCATTCCGGTAATCCCACAGGTACGGCATGTCGCCGTTTGTAAAGGACGCATCTTCACAGACGCCGAGCCAACTATAGTCGAAATAGTCGAAAGGCATGCTGACACTATCCGTCTTCTCCGCCCCGGCGTTCCCGACATTTCTCCGGATCTCGGTTGCCTTGCGTCCGAGATTGTCGTACTCCGTTTCATAGCACGATTCCGGATACTCCTCTGTCTCAGCGGCCTTATTTCCGGTCTTCGTGTTATAGGTTATCGTATGTGTCTTCATCCATTTTCCGTCGGTATTATAGGTTTTGGACGTCCGGACGTTTCCGTTTACCTCGAACTCCTCGATCAAAACGCGGTCATCACCGGTTTTGAAATATTTCCGGAACCCGTATCTCGAAGGCTTCTTCTCCTCCTGCTTGGCGCACGCCGATACCAGGATTGCCACAGCGCAGATCAGCACAAGAAAAATGCATTTTCTCCTCATAAACGCTCCCCCTCGCAGCGATATTTTCCGCACCGTACATGGTAACATACGGCAAATACCCCGTCAAGCGGAATCAGCCCGATGCCGCCCGCAACAGTTCGGTTGAGTCTTGCCAAGAACCCTCCCTCGTGGTAAGATTGTGGGAAAGAGCCGCGCGCACGCGCGCGGTAGAACGGAGGAAGTTTTTATGGCAGAACAAGTAAAAGAAAGAAAAGACATAGAGCAGGAATACCTGTGGGACCTGACGTCCTTATTTGTCGATGACGATGCGTGGGAAGCAGAGTTCGGCCGCTTAAGCGCCGATCTGGAGAAGATCGCATCCTTCCGCGGCAAGCTGGGCGACGGCGCTGCTGTTGTGGCGGAGGCTTACCGCACGGTATACGAGCTCGGCGCGCGGCTTGAGGCATTTCACGGCTACGCATTCCAGCGCCGCACGGAGGACGCCCGCGACACCAAATCCCAGAGCATGATGAACAAGGCGGATTCCCTGTACGTTCAGTTTATGGGCGCCGTTTCCTATATGGATCCCGAGATCCTGTCCCTTTCGGACGAGGTTCTGGAAAGCTACCGGAAGGCTCCGGAGGTTGCTCCGTACCTTCATTTGTTTGAGGATTTGCTGCGCCAGAAGCCGCACACCCTGACCGCTGCCGAGGAAGCGATCGTGGCTGCCTTCGGCGAGATCAGCGGCGCCGGCGGCGATGTTGCGGACATGCTGATGGATGCGGACATGAAGTTTGACGATGTTCCCAATCCGAACGACCCGGAGCACCCGTTCCCGCTTACACAGGCGAACTACATCTCGCTTCAGGAGAATCCGAACCGTGAGATCCGGAAGAAATCCTTTGAGAACTTCTACAAGGGCTTCCGCGCCCTCAACAACACCTTCGGCGCTACCTACCTAAACCGCCTGAAGGAAAGCTCCCTCAACACGAGGCTCCGCCACTACAACTCAAACCGCGAGGCATCTCTTGCGAACAACAACATTCCCGAGTCCGTGTACGACAATCTGGTTTCCACCGTGCACGCATTCCTTCCGGAAATGTACCGCTATCTGCGCCTTCGCAAGCGCCTTCTGGAACTCGATGAGCTCCACTACTACGACCTTTACACCCCGATCACGAAGGATGTGACCGTCTCCTACACCTACGATGAAGCCAAAGAGCTTCTGCTGGCTGCCGTGGCGCCTCTCGGGGAGCACTACGTGGAGACCGTCAAGAAGGGTCTTGCCTCCCGCTGGGTGGATGTCTTCCCCAACGCCGGCAAGAGAAGCGGCGCTTACTCCATCGGCTCCTGCAAGACAACCCCGCACATCTCCATGAATTTTACGGGGACGCTGGATTCGGTGTCCACGCTCTGCCATGAGATGGGTCACTCGATGCACACCTATCTGACCCATGAGAACCAGCCGCTGCAGTACGACGACTACGCTCTCTTCATCGCAGAGGTTGCGTCTACGGTCAACGAGAACCTCCTTGTGGAGCACCTGCTCTCCATCACCGAGGACAAGACGATGAAGCTCTTCCTGATCAACCAGTATCTGGAGAACTTCCGCGGAACTGTCTTCCGCCAGACCATGTTTGCCGAGTTTGAGCAGCTTGCCCACACCCGCGTGCAGAACGGCGAGAGTGCAACTCCCGAGGATCTCAACAAGATTTATCTCGACCTGATCAAGCTCTACTTCGGAGACGATCTTGTCATCGACGATGAAGTGCAGTACGAATGGTCCCGCATCCCGCACTTCTACCGTCCGTTCTATGTATACCAGTACGCGACCGGCTACTCGTCCGCTGTCGCTCTCTCCGAAGGCATCCTTCGTGACGGCGAGCCTGCGGTAAAGAAGTACCTCGAATTCCTGTCCCTCGGCTGCTCCGTTTATCCGATGGATGCCCTCGCCCACGGCGGCGTTGACCTCTCCACTCCGGAGCCTGTGGAGAAAGCACTGCAGAAGTTCAGCAAGCTTCTCGATGAGGCGGAAGCACTGGTCGGATGACCGGTGTGAACAAAATAACTATTCTGCCCGCAAAGCATTGGCAATGCGGGCAGATTGCGTGAAACTACGGAGGAAAAACCATGACTGATTTAGATGCGTATCTTGACGGAGAACGCCCGCTGTGGCGGGGGCGTCCAACCGCCAAATGCTTTATTCTGGAATGCATCTTCAACCCGCTCCTCTTCTTCGCACTGATCTGGGGAGCATTTGATCTGATGTTTATCCTGTTGCTCAAAAACACACCCGTCAACGGTATGACAAGTTCGGTGAAAGGCTTCATGGGTATCTTCTTTCTCATCCATCTGATGCCGGTCTGGCTCTACCTCGGCGGCGTGATCCTCTCCGTCTTCCGGCAGAGAAATATTGAGTATGCCGTCACCGAGCGCGGTGTTTACGTCAGCCGCGGCGTATTCACGAAAGAGATTGTCTTCAAGCCCTTCACTGAGATTTCCAACGTCAACATGCACCGCGGCGTGATTGACCGCATGACAGACTGCGGAGACATTACCATGACCTGCGGCGCTGTCGTGGGCGACGCCCGGCTGTCCGCCGGCGGCCGCACCGAAGCCATCGCCATCCAGGACATCCCGGATTATCAGGAGGTATTCAAGCTGATCCGGCGCCTCCAGACGGACATCTATTCGGACACCATGTACCCGAACGCACTGCGTCCCGAGAACAATCCCGGCTACCGGACAAAATACAATCCGGAAGACCGGTATTAACCGTCTGGGCGGCGATTTCTCACGAAACAGAAAAGCGATTGTTTCAACGAACCTGAAACAATCGCTTTTTTCTGTCTTTTTTGAGATTGTACCATGTAATGTTCTCAACCGGATCAGTCCTCCGAGTTTCTCATTCGGACTTCTCCGCCGGTTTCCCCTTCAGGTAAATCACCCGGTGGGCCATACGGTTCATCACCGCCTCGTCATGGGTGATGAAGAGATAGGTCAGATTGAAACGGTCGTGGAAATCCGCAAGAAGCGCAAGAACCTGCTCCTGCACGGTTGCGTCCAATGCCGACACCGGCTCATCCAAAATCAGGATGTCCGGTTTGCCGAGGATTGCCATACCGATGGCCACACGCTGGCGCTGTCCACCGGAGAGTTCCGTGATCTTGCGTCCCGCAAACTCCTCCGAAAGCCCGACTGCCGTGAGCATCTCCCGCACTTGCTTCTCGCGCTCTCCGGCCTGCTCGCGGTACATACTCACAATATTCTTCTTTCTGTCTCTCTTGTTTCCGCCGGCTTCCTTCACCGATTCGGAATCCCCATGGATAATTCCCTTGCGAAGCGCCCTCAGCGCTTCCTTAAGTTCCTTCTTCTGCCGGTTTCGGATCGGCTCCTCCAGAAGCCACTGCACTGTCTTTACGCGGTTTAAGCTTCCGTAGGGATCCTGAAACACCATGCCGATCCGCGCCTTGGTTGTGATCGTGCCGGCCTGTCTCGGGATCAGTCCCGCAATGCACCGGGCAAGGGTTGACTTACCGCTGCCGCTTCGGCCGATGATCCCCAGGCACTCGCCCTCGCGAAGCTCCATGGCAAAATTCTCAAGAACCTTATTCTCATAATTCAACGGATTGCGGCCTCTTCGCTTTCCGTAATATACGTGGAGATGCGAAACATCCAGAATAACCGGACCTTCCGGATCGTAATGCATTCGATTTCGGAAATCGGTTCCGGCCAGAGACTGCAACAACTGCTTGGTCTCCGCGGTCTTCGGGGCCTCAAAGATCTCCTCGACGGTTCCCTTCTCGACAATCTCGCCGGCGTTCATCACCATCACGCGGCTGCAGATGCGGCGCACCACCGCAAGTTCATGGGAGATAAACAGCACAGCCATTCCGTGCCGCTTCTGCAGTTCCATAAGAAGCGCAAGAATGCCTTCCCTTGTCTCGGCGTCAAGCGCCGTCGTCGGCTCGTCGAGGATTAACAATCTGGGCCGCAGAAGCATTGCAATGGCAATCATCACGCGCTGCCGCTGTCCGCCGGAGAGCTCCTTCGGACGGCTTCGCAGGATGCGCTCCGTCTCCGTCAGCTCAACCTCCAGCAGAGCGTCCGCGAGGCGTTTGTCCTGTTCTTCCTTCGTCAAATGAACACCGTTGTGCGTCAGCATTTCCCGCATCTGGCGACCGATCGGCATCGTGGGGTTCAGGGAAGTCATAGGCTCCTGGAAAACCATCGCCATCGAATCACCGCGGAGAACTGCAAGCTCCTTCTTCGTGCAAGCGGGCACGTTGAACGGGCCGGCTTCCGTGTGAAGGATCACCTCGCCCACCACGCCTGCGGTGTCGGGCAGAAGCCCCATCACGGAGAGGGCCGTCATGCTCTTGCCGCTGCCGGACTCGCCGACAATACCGAGCCGCTCGCCCGCATGAAGCGTAAAATTCACATCCTTCACCACCGGCTGCAGGGATCCGTCTGCTCTCTCAAACCCAACCGACAGGTTTCGCACCGTCAAAACGATGTTGCCATCAGACAACACTTCTCCGGTTCCGTTACTACCTTCGGGGCTGCGTTCTTCGACATTGTCCCCGTTGGTCTTATCTTCGTCGGTATTATTCCCATCAATCTTATTGACTCCGTACCCTGCCTCGGCAAGTTTTCTGCTGACCCGTGCGCGGATGCGGGCAGGGCTTCCGGTGTCGCCCTGATTGCCGGAGTAAGCGTCGCTTAAAAGCGCCACGCCGAGGACCGCAAGCACCAGAATAAGACCCGGGAAGAGTACCATCCACGGCGCGCTCCCGAGGTACGACTGGCCCTCGGAGAGCATACGGCCTAAGCTTGCCTTGGGCGGCTGCACGCCGAGTCCCAAGTAGCTCATACCGGCTTCCGCCAGGACCGCATTGTTAAAGCCGACCGCCATCGTCACCAGCAGGGTGGCGCGCAGATTCGGCAGAATATGAACAAACAGGATCCGTGCGGGGGATGCTCCGAGCAGCTTCGCATTTACCACATAATCCGACTGCAGCTGCGTCCGCACATCGCTTCGCACCACACGGGCGATACTCGGCACAAAGAGGATGCCGAGGGCAATGACCACATTTTTCTCCGATGCACCGAACACGCCGACGAAAACAAGCGCAAGAAGAATGCTCGGGAACGCCAGAAGGCAGTCGTTGATGCGCATGATGATCGCGTCAAACAAGCCTCCGATATAGCCGGCAAGCGCTCCGATGAGGGTACCGAAGATTCCTCCGATGACCACAGTCATCGCGCCGATCAGCACCGAGGTGAGCGCTCCGTAAGCGACACGGGTATAGACATCGCGGCCGCGGTGGTCCGTGCCGAAGAGATGCTTAAGCGACGGGGCGAGGGTCTTCGAGGTGTAATCCATATCGTCCGGGCCGTAGGACGTCAGGAACAAGCCCCCTGCAATCAATATGATTGTCAGGAGGAGAAGCACGCATCCGCAGATGAAATTGAAGGAATGCTTCCGCTTCACCTTTCGTTTCCGTCCTTTCCTGCTCCGATCCCGCCGCTATCCGCCGGCAGTCTTTTCACCGTTACCCGCCGCAACCCGGCAGTTACTCCGATTCCATCCCGCTGTTGACCAGCAGGACAACAATTCCGATATACAAAACAATCGCCTGAACGACATTGTAATCCCGGTTCGAGATTGACCGCACCAGAAGCCGTCCGAGGCCGTTCACGCCGAACACCTGCTCCACCACGATACTGCCGGCGATGATCTCCGATACGATGACGCCGATAAATGTCCGCACGCCGGGAAGGGCGTTTGGCAGCATGTGGAGGAGAAGCACCTTATTTTCCGAAAGACCCTTGCTGCGGGCCGTCCGCACATAGTCCTTCGCACGCTCCGTAAGAAGGGCGCTGCGCAGGAAACGAACCGTCATCGCCGCCTTGGGAAGCGCAATCGCAAGCGCCGGGAAGATCAGGTAAACGATGCACCCGGACAGGCTCTCGTCATAGGAGACAAACGCTCCCGGGCTGAACATGCGAAGCCAAAGTCCCAGCACGACAGAGATCAGGAGTCCCAGGAAAAATGCGGGAACCGCCATCATGGTCTGATTGAGCATCGCTCCCGTCCGGTCCACCGCCGACCCGGGGAAGCGGGCGTACAGAAGCCCGAGCGGGAATGCGATCAGAAGGATCATTAAAATCGAGATTGCCGCCAGAAGCAGAGTGTTCGGAAGCACCTGCCACAGCAGCTCCGTGACGGGCATCTTGTAGTTCGAGGACTCGCCGAAATTACCGGTGAACACACCGCCGAGCCACCGCCCGTACCGAACGAGGAACGGGTCATTTAACCCCATCTCCTCGCGCAAAGCCTCCAGAGCCTCGGGCGTAGCGTTGGTCCCAAGCTTCAGCATTGCCTGGTCGCCCGGCAGGATCTGGAACGCCAAAAAAGTGACAAAGGAGAGCGCCAGTACTGCGATCAGCACGGCGACGCCTTTTCTGATCCACTTCATACGGGTGCCCTCCTTTCATTTTTCATTTCAATTTTCGGGTCGGCCGTACCGCCCCGAGGGTCCGAACGATTACTTCGTCGCCCATTCCACTGAAGCCATATCCTGCACATACACCGGATAGAAGGTGTAGCCGGTCAGGCCCTTTGCGACCGCCACCATCAGGGACGGGCTCTGCAGGAACACGGATGCTGCATCGTCGCTTAAGCACTTCTGCAGCTCGTGGTACAAAGCAACCTTCCGGTCGGTGTCAACCGTTGCCATAGCCTCGTTGTATTTGGCGTCGAAATCATCACTCTTATAGTTGATGAAGTTCTTCGTCGAACCGCCGATGTAATATTTCAGGATGTCGCTGGGTGCAAGCTGCGAATCCAGACCGATGATGGTCGCGTCGCAGTTGTGGCCCTTGTAGACGTCCGAAAGCCAGGTCGCCCACTCGATCAGCTCGATCTTCATGGTGATGCCGACCTTCTTCAGCTGGTTTGCCAGAACCTCCGCCGTCTGCACGTGATACGTGTAGTTCGAAGGAACCTTCACGGTAAATGTGAACCCGTCCGCGTAACCGGCCTCCTGAAGCAGCTGCTTTGCCTTTGCCTCGTCGTGCAGGTACGCATTTTCCAGCGAGCTGTCATAATACAGGCCGAAAGTCGAGTACATGCCGCTGCCGATCGCGGTTCCGTGGCCGCCGTTGAGCATTTGCAGGATCTCGTTCTTGTCAACCGCGTAATTCACAGCCTGACGAACGCGGACATCGTCGAAGGGCTTCACCGCGTTGTTCAGGAACAGACCCTGAACAAGGCTCATGCTGCCGACCTCGATGTTGAATTTGTCCTTGAGCTGCTCCGCCTGGTCGACGGTCAGATACGGGAAAATGTCGATATTTCCCGCCTGCAGCTTCAGGAATGCGGCGTCGGTGCTCTCCGAGATGGAAAATGTCACCTTCTGGAGATGCGCCTTGGTTCCGTAGTAATCGTCGTACCGCTCCATCACCAGGCTGTCCATGGGCTTGTAGGATACGAACTTGAACGGACCTGTACCGACCGGGCTCTTCGCCTGGTTGTCATAATTTTTCGGAATGATGTTGCAGGTAAAATACCCGATCAATTCCGTGTTGGGCGTCGAGAGCGTGACCGTGATCACGTCCTTGCCGTCGCTTCCTTTGGAAGCTGTAATGTCGGAAATAACAGAAAACGCAGCAACGACTTGTACTTCCGGATCCGGAGTCTCCAATCGTCCTGCGCATCGATTCAACGAATATACCACATCATCCGCCGTAACGGTCTCTCCGTTGTGGAACTTTACGCCACTGCGCAACACAAATGTGTATTTCGTTCCATCCGCCGAGATCTCGTAGCTTTCCGCTACCGCGGGTACCAGTTTGCCGTCCTTGTCAGACTTTACCAAGCCTTCAAAGATGTTGTACAAGACTTCTCTGGTTCCTGCCGCTACCGCTTTGTGTGGGTCAAGACTGTCCAAATCCTGTGTTATTCCTACCACCACAGCTCCACCTTTCGTGTTGTCTTCCGGATCCTTTGTACCGCCTTCGCATGCGCAAAGTGCAGTCATTGCGGACACCAGAAGCAGAAAACAAGCAAAATACTTCTTCATCTTTGCTCCTTCCCCACTTTCCAGTGGAACTTATGTAATTTTGCACCCCCATATTACACCGCGCCCTCGGAAAATGCAAGCACTTTCGCCGCTGTGCCCCTTAACCTGTCGACTCGCCATGCTACCCCGCTTGCTCTCGCGAGCCCTGTCCCCGCTCCTTGCATATCCTATAAGGTTATGGTATACTTGCGGTGTTGTCGGCAAAATCGGTGTGACAAGGCATGTTGTTACGCGGTTTTGCCGCTGTGAATGTCTGAAAGGGGGGACCGACATTTGCGATCCACGCGTACACTAAGATTTTTGGTTGTGCTGGTTATATTCGCTGTTATTTTTTCTGCGGCTGCCTGCACCACCGGGGGAAACAACAGCCCTTCGCCGTCGCCCGAGGCGACGCCCACGGAGTTTCCGATCCCGACGGATCTGGACCCGGAGATCCGGAAATATTTTCTGACTCCGTCGGTCACACCGTCCGACACCGACGTGGTGGAATTCCAGATCAGCTGCAAGGGCTATTCCTTCGAGGATATCGCCAACTATTTTGACGAGGTTGTGCTCCGCACGGAGTACGGCGACAACGACAACCGCATACACAAGTGGACCTCGCCCATCATCATGTACGTGGACGGACGCCCGACGAACAGAGACCGCCAGGTGATCAACACGATCATGCAGCGGATGAACTCTGTCAGGGGATTCCCCGGGATTCAGGAGACCCTGATGGAATCCAATGCGAATCTTGTGATCCATTTTGCGGATGATTCCACATATGATAAGATCCTGCCGTCCAACATCGACGACGAGACGGACGGATTTGCCTCCTGCAACTGGACCAACTCCGTCATCACCAACGCGGACATAGGGATCCGCGCCAGCATCTCGCAAAATGAGCGAAACTCCGTCATCTGGGAGGAAATCGTACAGTGCACCGGTCTGCAGAATGACTCCTACCTCTACCCGGACAGCCTGTTCTATCAGGGCTACAACGAGGTTCAGGAGCCGACGGTTCTCGACTGGCTTCTCTTTGAGCTCCTGTATCATCCCGATATGAAGCCCAACCTGACACGCGAAGAGTGCGCGATCGTGCTCATCGCGGTATTGAAGGAATAGTACAACACCGGAAGGATCAACATTTTCCGAAAGGACTGCCATGGATATCAAAAACAAACAGACCACATTGGACGACGATGCGGAAATCTATCAGCGCCGTGAGGAGGAATCGTCCTCCAAGACGGAGCGGGAGAAGCTCGCCGAGCTCTCTTTCAAAGGGAAGGTTCAGTATCTCTGGGATTATTACGCCCTGAAGGCTTTTTTTGTGCTTGTGGGCGTCGGTCTTCTGGTTTCCCTCCTTGTTTTTATGCTTCGCCCCAAGCCGGACCGGGTGGCCGATATCACGATCCTGGATTCGCCCTGGTACCCGCAGGCCGTACAGGATTATTCCGACATTCTCCTGAAGCATCTTGAACTGGACAAGGAAGCCAACGAAGTCCTTATTTCCGACGGGCTTCGGTTCGGCGGCGGCTCCGACCTGATGGCAGTCACGACGCACATGGCCGGGGGCGACCTCGACATTTTGATCGGAACCCGGGAGGCGATAGTCCAGTATTCGGAAAATGGTGCTCTCGTTCCGCTCGACACACTTCCCGCTGACATTCTCGCTCTGATCCCCGAGGAGGATCGGATCAGTTCGGACAAGATTGAGGACGAAGGTCTCCGCGATTACGCCTTTAACCTGAAGGGCACGGCGTTCACAAAATACGTGGACCCCGAAGGCATGGTGCCCACCGATATGTATCTCGGCGTGTGCCGCAACACCAGACCGGAGCGAAGCGACAATATCGCGGCAATCGTCCGCATCATGATCACGGGAAAGTAGGCCGCAGGCAAAAAAACTTGCAAATTTGCGAAAAAACACTTGCAAAATCATTTTCCGTGGAGTAGAATAGCGCATAACCGCGGACAAATGTCCGTCACAGAAATACAAAACGAGGTTTTCAGACATGAGTAAATTCAATTTGGACAAGAAACTGCGCGTCGGCGTGATCGGTGCTACCGGCATGGTCGGCCAGCGCTTCATCTCTCTTTTGGAAAATCACCCCTGGTTCGAAGTAGTGACCGTTGCCGCTTCCCCGAGAAGCGCCGGCAAGCGTTACGAGGACGCCGTGGGTGACCGTTGGAAAATGCCTACCCCGATGCCCGAGGCGGTCAAGGATCTGATCGTTTACGACGCCAGCGAGGTGGAGAAGGTTGCTGCAACCTGTGATTTCGTATTTTCCGCTGTGGATCTCAAGAAGGACGAGATCCGCGCCATCGAGGAGGCGTACGCCAAGACGGAGACGCCCGTTGTGTCCAACAACAGCGCACACCGCTGGACGCCCGACGTTCCGATGGTTGTGCCGGAACTCAACCCCGAGCACTATGAGATCATCCCCGCACAGAGAAAGCGCCTCGGCACGAAGCGCGGTTTCATCGCGGTAAAACCGAACTGCTCCATCCAGAGCTACACTCCCATGCTTCACGCCCTCAAGGAGTTTGAGCCCACGGTTGTGGTCGCAACGACCTACCAGGCAATCTCCGGCGCCGGCAAGAACTTCAAGGATTGGCCGGAAATGATCGACAACGTCATTCCGTACATCGGCGGCGAGGAGGAGAAGAGCGAGCAGGAGCCTCTCCGCATCTGGGGCCACATCGAGAACGGCGAGATTGTGAAGGCAAGCTCCCCGATCATCACGACGCAGTGCATCCGCGTGCCCGTTACCGACGGACATACCGCAGCGGTGTTCGTGAATTTTGCGAAGAAGCCCACGAAGGAGCAGATCCTCGAGGCATGGAAGAACTTCAAGGGACTTCCGCAGGAGCTTGAGCTTCCCAGCGCTCCCAAGCAGTTCATCACCTACTTTGAGGAGGACAACCGTCCGCAGTGCAAGCTCGACCGCGAGACTGAGAACGGTATGGGCGTCTGCGCCGGCCGTCTCCGCGAAGACACTGTCTACGACTGGAAGTTCGTCGGCCTGTCCCACAACACCAAGCGCGGCGCCGCAGGCGGAGCCATCCTTTCCGCAGAGCTTCTGGTTGCCCAGGGCTACATCACGGCGAAGTAATCAGCCGTACTGATAAGAAAATCAAGGCACCTTCCCGAGGGAGGGTGCCTTTTTTTCGTCGGAAAATGATGCTGTTTACCGCCGGACCCTATCGGCCTGGACTCACAGGAAAATCTCCCGGCAGATCTCTTCCGCTGCCTTCCGGCAGATAATGTAACTGTTAATAACCGGCGTGTTGAAGTCCCTGAGCGGGATTGCGAGAAGCCTCCCCTCCTCGATATAGGGTCTGGCCATGTCCTGCGGAAGGAACGTGTAGGTGTCACGGTTTAAGAGGTAGGGCACAATCTTCATACAGTCGTCGATCTCAAACGCAAAATGATGGTATTTCGGGAACAGCTTGCGGATGTACTGCCCCACGTCCTGAAGGGCGAAGTTGCACATCAGGTAGCGCTCCGGGGAGAGTTCATTTTCCGAGATACCGTCCCGGTACTTTGTGTTGGCGCTGTCGGTGACCAGGACCAGCTCATCCTGCTTGTAGATGGTGCACACCAGCGAAGTCTTCTTGATGGGCCGGTACGTGAACACCACATCGAGAAGATCGTCCTGGATCTGCTCCAGAAGATGGTCGGTGAGGCCGATGGTAATCTTCAGGGAATCCTTCGGGTGCGTGTTCCGATGTTTCAGGATGATCGGCGCGAGGTGGCCCTCGTAGATGGAGTCGGTGCTGCCGATGCGCAGGTACCGCTCATACCGCGGGATCGCGGACATCTCGGCGAGGGATGCGTCCGTGAGCTCCACCACCTTCTCCGCATACACCGCAAAGCGCTCTCCCTCCGCCGTGAGGCTTACCCGGCGGTTCGTGCGCTCAAACAGCCGGAAGCCGAGCTCCCGCTCAAGCTCGTTGATGCGGTTTGTCACCGTCGACTGCGCGACGAACAGCTGGTCTGCCGTCTTCGTATAGTTCTTATTTTCCGCCAAAGTTAAGAACGTCCGGATGGATTCGATGTCCATAGCGCTGCCCTCCCAAACGATTCAGAATTCGAATAGTTGCTATTTGGATTATTCATTTTACAAATTATAGCGGGTGTGTTACAACTTGTAAAGTACATTTTGAAACCACGGAGGATTGTACCATGCGGGATTTGGCGCTCAGCAACAAGACTTTCAAACTCGAACAGGATCCGTATATCTATCAGCTGCAGGATACGGCGGAGCCGGAGCTGTTCCGGGAAATGTTCCCCTACACGGAGACGCCCAAGATTGCGTTCAACTATCGACGTGTGCCGGAAAATATGCCCGAGGACATTTTCATCACCGACACCTCGTTCCGCGACGGTCAGCAGTCCCGCACGCCCTACACCACCGAGCAGATGGTGCATATCTACAAGCTCCTGCACAAGCTCGGCGGGCCCAACGGCATGATCCGCCAGACCGAGTTCTTCGTGTACTCGGAGAAGGACCGCAGGGCGTTGGAAGAATGCATGGCTTTAGGGTATGCTTTCCCGGAGATCACGACGTGGATCCGCGCAAACAAGAAGGATTTCGAGCTCGTGCGCTCGGTGGGGATCAAAGAGACCGGCATCCTCGTGAGCTGCTCGGATTACCACATTTTCCATAAGATGGGCCTAAACCGCCGCGAGGCGCTGGACCGGTACCTCGGAATTGTGAAGGACTGTATCGACGCCGGCCTTCGGCCGCGCTGCCACTTCGAGGACATCACCAGGGCCGATTTCTACGGCTTCGTGGTGCCCTTTGCAAACAGCCTGATGGAACTCTCCCGCGAGAGCGGCGTTCCGATCAAGATCCGGGCCTGCGACACCATGGGCTACGGGGTTCCGTACCCCGGCGCAACCATGCCCCGAAGCGTGTCGGGCATCATTTACGGCCTGATGCACTACTCCGAGGTTCCCTCGGAAATGCTGGAGTGGCACGGCCACAACGACTTCTACAAGGGCGTCGTCAATGCCACAACCGCGTGGATGTACGGGGCAAGCGCCGTCAACTGCTCGCTCCTCGGAATCGGCGAGCGCACCGGCAACGTGCCTCTCGAGGCCATGGTCTTTGAGTACGCATCGCTTCGCGGCCACTTAAACGGCATGGACACCCGCGCCATCACGGAGATCGCGGAGTACATCCAGAACGAGACCGGCTACGAGATTCCGCCCATGACGCCTTTCGTTGGCGCCAACTTCAACCTGACCCGCGCGGGCATCCACGCGGACGGCATGATGAAGAATCCTGAGATTTACAACATTTTCGATACCGAGACCATCTTAAACCGCCCGCCGAAGGTATCCGTTTCCAACACCTCCGGTCTCGCCGGGGTTGGCTACTGGGTCAACGACTACCGGAAGAAATTCGGTCTTCCCGAGCTGACGAAAAATGATTCCCTGATCAAGGCTATCTACGACTGGGTCTGCAGTGAGTATGACGCCGGCCGGATCACCATCATCAGCGACGGCGAGCTCGAGGCCAAATACCGCGAGCTCACGGAGGACGGCGCGGAGGACAAGTAAAACACAAAGGAAGAGGCCGCCAACAGACGGCCTCTTATTTGTTATTGTGTATATACGAAAGTCAACCCGTGGTTACTCCACGTACGCTGTCAGCACGCCGTCCACAACGTCGATGACGATGGTGTCTCCGGCATGCACCTGATCCTCCAGGATCATACGGGCGCTCATGGTCTCCGCGTTGGTCTGCAGATAGCGCTTCAGAGGTCTTGCACCGTACACCGGATCATATGCCTTCTCGCAGGCAAGGTCGATGGCCGCGTCGGTGAAGCGCACGCTCACCTGACGCTCGTGCAGTCTCTCGTTCAGGCGGCCCGTAAGCAGCGTGATGATATTGCGGATGTTGTCCTTCGTAAGCGGCTTAAAGAGGATCGTCTCATCCAGACGGTTCAGAAACTCCGGCCGGAAATGAGCACGAAGATCCCGCATGACGCTCTCCTCCGCAGACGGGGAGATCGTGCCGTCCTCACGGACGCCCGTCAGAAGGTACTCCGAGCCGATGTTCGATGTCATGATGAGGATCGTGTTCTTGAAGTCCACAGTACGGCCCTGGGAATCCGTGATCCGGCCGTCGTCAAGAACCTGCAGAAGCACGTTGAACACATCTGGATGTGCCTTCTCCACCTCGTCGAAGAGAACCACGCTGTACGGCTTGCGGCGAACCGCCTCCGTCAGCTGACCGCCCTCGTCGTAGCCCACATATCCGGGCGGCGCTCCGATCAGACGGGATACGGAATACTTCTCCATATACTCACTCATATCGATACGGACCATGTTCGCTTCATTGTCAAACAAAGCCTCCGCCAAAGCCTTGGCGAGCTCGGTCTTGCCGACGCCGGTAGGTCCTAAGAACAGGAACGAGCCGATCGGGCGGTTCGGATCCTTGATGCCCGCCTTCGACCGCATGATGGCCTCCGTCACCCGCGCCACAGCCTCGTCCTGACCGATGACACGGCGGTGCAGTTCATCCGCCAGATGGAGCGTTTTGTTCCGCTCACTCTCGTTGAGTTTTGCCACCGGAATGCCCGTCCACTTGGAGACGATCTTTGCAATCTCCTCCTCGTCCACAGTCTCGTGAACCATGGTGTGGCCCTTCGCGCGGATATCCTCCTCCGCATCCGCAAGCGCCTGCTTAAGCTGCGGAAGACGGCCGTAGGTAAGCTCCGCCGCCCTGTCGAGATTGTAGGTGCGCTGCGCATCCGAAATCTGGCGATTCACGTCCTCAATCTCTTCCTTCAGTTTCCGAACGCTCTCCAGCTCCGCCTTCTCGGCGTCCCACTGCGCCTTCGCAGCCTCGAAGTCCTCCCGGGCCTTCGCAAGCTCCTTCTGCAGCGCCTCAAGACGTTCCTTACTCAGGGCGTCCTCCTCTTTCTTAAGGGCAGCCTCCTCGATCTCCAGCTGCATCATCGAGCGCTTCGCCTCGTCAAGCTCCGTCGGCATGGAATCCAGCTCTGTCTTGATCAATGCGCAGGCCTCGTCCACCAGGTCGATGGCTTTGTCCGGCAGAAACCGGTCGCTGATGTATCGGTTCGACAGGACCGCCGCGCTCACCAGGGCGCCGTCGCTGATCTTCACACCGTGGTACACCTCATAGCGTTCCTTCAGTCCTCGTAAAATACTCACCGTATCCTCGACGGTCGGCTCATCCACCATAACCGGCTGGAACCGGCGCTCGAGAGCCGCGTCCTTCTCCACGTACTGGCGGTATTCGTTCAACGTCGTTGCGCCGATGCAGTGGAGCTCGCCTCTTGCGAGCATCGGCTTTAACATGTTGCCGGCGTCCATGGCGCCGTCGGTCTTGCCTGCGCCGACGATGGTGTGAAGCTCATCGATGAAGAGAATGATCTTCCCCTCACTGTTCTTCACATCCTCCAAAACAGCCTTTAACCGCTCCTCAAACTCGCCGCGGTACTTAGCGCCCGCAACCAAAGCTCCCATATCGAGAGCGAAAATGCTCTTATCCTTCAATCCTTCCGGGACATCCCCCGCGACGATCCGCTGTGCCAGTCCCTCCACAACGGCGGTCTTGCCGACGCCGGGCTCACCGATCAAAACGGGGTTATTCTTCGTCTTGCGGGACAGGATCCGCACGACATTCCGGATCTCCGAGTCACGCCCGATAACCGGATCAAGCTTCTGCTGTTTCGCGCGTTCCACCAGATCGTACCCGTATTTGGCAAGGGTGTCGTAGGTCGCCTCCGGATTGTCCGTGGTCACGGCCTTGTTGCCCCGCACTTCCGCAAGAACCTGCAGGAAGCGGTCCCGGTCAATTCCGAAGCTGCGGAACACGCCCGCTAAGTCGCGCCCGCTGTTTTTTAACATGCTTAAGAAGAGATGCTCCACGCTGACGTAGGCATCTCCCATGGCCTTCGCCTCGTCCTCGGCGTACATGAGCGCCTTGTTCAGGTCCTGCGATACCGCAAGATTGGCGCCCTGCACCTTCGGCATCCGCTCGATCAGGCCGCGAATCTGCGCCGTGAATACCTCCGTGACGATGCCCATCTTTGTTAAAAGTTTCGGGATCAGCCCTTCGCCGTCCGAAAGCATCGCATACAGAAGATGCTCCGGCCGCATCTCCGGGTTTCCGTATTCATAACAAACCTTCTCCGCCGCCTGAACGGCTTCCATCGATTTCTGTGTAAACTTATTGATGTTCATAACACTCCTCCTCACCGCCCTGCTGCAGGGCTTCTTTGTCTGCGCCTTCTTTTTGTTTGTCTGTTCTATTACATCTATAACAATATCACTCCTTTGAGAAAATTGCAAGCCCATTTTCCGAAAAATGAGCCTTTTCTGCGGTCCGTGTAACATCCGCGTAAAGATTCGTAACATATCCGTAAGAATTTGTAATGAAAACGTAACAGGAAAGCCACTTGTTTCGTAACATTTTTTTGGTATGCTACGGTCAACAGGTCAGAAGACCGAACGAAAGCACACCGAACCGGAAGGAGAATCCCCCATGAAGACTTCGCAGAAAACAAACGCGGCGCCCGACTCCATCAACTACATCTTATTTGTCGTCATCCTGATCCTCGCAGCAGTGCTGTTCACCGCATGCGGTAAGGAAACCCCGAAGAAGAACACTTCGGAAGAGACCACGACGACCCCGAACGTCACCATCATCCCCGCCGATGCAACACCCACGACGGCAGCGGACCTTTCGGTGACTCCGACGGCGGAGCCCACTGCGGAGCCGACGGCCGAGCCTACGGCAGAACCTACCGAGGTTCCGACTCCCACCGTGTTCCCGGTGTCCGGTCTTCCCACTGTACACTTCGACACGATGAAAGAGGAATTCAACGGCGGCATCCGCTCCCTGTGCAACGGGATCGCGTACACGGAGAAGACCGTGTATGAGAACGGCCAGACCGGTTACTGTGATGTTCTGACGCAGTTCCCGAGCTCCGAAGCCTGGAAACTCGACGGTCACTACACCGAGGAAGTCCGCTACATGGATGAGACCTTCACCACCATCAAGCAGGTATTCACCCTGACGGACGGCAAAAAAGTAACCCTGTATACCGCCACTTACGGCGGGCTGCTGCCTCTGCAGAAGACCGACGAAACCGGAAACTACACGGATACCAAGACCATTCACATCGACAACTCCGGTTACGCTCTCGATTATCCCGGTGCCGAAAGAGAATACATTTTCCTCTCCTTCAGCTTTTCGGTCGATTATAATAAGGCCTACCGCCTTTACAAGACGGACCCCTCCATCGGAAATTATGAATGCGTGGAATATATCGATGAGAATATGCCTTCCGCCGCTGCAACATACGACAAGGAAGACAATTCCGTTGAGAACTACACGCTTTACACCTATGACGATCAAAACCGGCTTGTCTCGGAGAACCATCAGAGGAATGACGGAACCGGGTGTGTGACCACCTATGCGTACGATGAATCCGGCAACCTGAAGGAACTGATTGAGACTGCTTCCTACACCGGTTCCGTATCCGTAAGAAAAGAATCCTACACATACACCAAAGATAATGACGGCCGCCTGTCCGGCTGGAAAGCGTCGGTACGCGGGGATAACGAAACCACGGATGCTCACGAGTATTTCGTAAAATACTATACCGGCAACCGCGTGTTGATCTATGAAAACATCGATGACGGCGACGGCCACACCATCCGCGATGGCCTTGTCATTCGCGCAAGCGAAGCCCTCCTCACAAAGCTGAACACGGCTTCCGGTCTCACTCCGGACAATTGGTATGTGGATAACGCCAACTTTTGGCAGAATAAATTCATCACGGATTACGACGCAACGGATTACTTCGGTCTTCCGAACGATTCCTATGATGACGACCGTGTCCTGCTGCTCTTCGCCGGAACCGTTCCGGATTCCGCTCTTGCTTCCGGCAACTTCAATTGCGATCCGGAGGACGATCCTTTCGTAGCATACCTGTACATGGCCTGGGAGAACGGACTTCTTCTTACAGACTATTACGGACAGGGCGACTCCGCATCGGCAGAGTACAAGTACGATTCGAACAAGCGCCTCGTGGAGGAAAAATACTACAATTTCGACACGAACAAACTCATCACCTTTACTTACGACAAGAACGGTTTCCTCGCGGAGCGTGTTCGTAAAGAGCGCTTTATCGACACCTCAAACTATGTGGAAACCAACACGACAACGACGTATCGCTACACCTACGGCAAGGACAACAACGTTTCCGGAATGACCGCAACGACCGTTATGGATCACGGGGAAGGCAGCCAGGAGACGAAGGTCAGCACCACCTTCCTCACCAAGTATGAGCCGGAAGCCAAAACCAGCGAGTACGGTGATCTCACAAAGTATATCGACATGACCGAGAGCGACGCGATCTCGGCAATCAAGGAAAGCTACTATATCAATTCCGGTTACTTCGGTCCCGGATACGACCTTGTCTTCACCGGCGAGGGCAACAGCAATGTTTATCTCATGATGGATCTGGAAAAGGTCATCCGGATCGTGTTCGTGGACAACCCCGCCACAGCCGCAAAGCATAATATCGGCAACGGTCTCACCAACAAAATGAAGTACTCCGAGCTTAAGAAGGCCCTCGGCTCCAACTTCGCAAAGGCTGCTCCGGTCGGCGAGGATTCGGATTTTTCGGGTTACGCCTCCAATGCGGTTGTCGGCGATTACTGGTACATATTCGGCTGGGACGCGGATCCGGAGAAGGTCGATGCGGTTCCCGATTATCTGTATTTTAAGAAGGTGACAAACAACTAAAGAGTGAGATACTTCATCGTTTTCTCATCCTGACTTGCGTCGGGTTCCATTCTGTGCTATGCTTTTCGCAGGCCACTGATACGGCCGCACAGAAGGGAGCCCGACAATGTATTATCAAATCAAAAACACGCTGACCGAGTGCAGCGCTGAGGATATCGGAAACCGCAAATTTCCCTATGTGGCCATCGTCTCCTACGAGGAGTTTGAGGAGAAGAAGGACCTCTTCGACATGGGAATCGACCTTGACTTAGAGGCTGAGCCGGACAATATCACCGAGATTCAGGTAAACTACGACTCGCTGACCGGCTGTTTCGCACTTCCCGATTTTACGAGCATCGAGAGCCCGCCGCACACCTTTGATTTTGCCATCGACGAGCGCGGTATCGTCATCCTCGATGACGACGGGACCGCCCAAAAGATTCTTGAGGGCATCGCCGCAAGCAAGCGTTGGAAGTTCCCGTCCCTTGAGCGCTTCCTCTACGATTTCCTCGAGGGCATCGTCGCAGGCGACCTGATCACCCTCGAAAAATACGAGAAAGAGATGGACCAGATGGAGGACCGCATCCTCGCAGGCGAGCTCGAGGGCATCATGGAGCGCCTCGTGGATATCCGCAGCGAACTTCTCGACCTGCGCACCCATTACGAGCAGCTGATCGATCTCGGGCAGGAGCTCGAGGAAAATGAAAACGCCTTCTTCTCCTCGAAAAACCTCCGCTTCTTCCGCCTCTTCATCGAGCGGACCGAGCGCCTGCAGTCCAACGTGTCAGCCCTTCGGGAGCACACCATGCAGGTTCGCGACCTCTACCACTCGCAGCTCGAAGTCAAGCAAAACCGGAAGATGACCTTCTTAACCATCATCGCGACGATCTTCACGCCGCTCACACTGATCACGGGCTGGTACGGAATGAACTTTACCCACATGCCCGAGCTGGACTCGCCCTACGCGTACCCGATCGTGGCCGTCGTATGCTTAACCATCGTCGTGACCTGCCTGATCCTCCTGAAAAAAAACAAATGGTTCTGAGATTGTCCGGGCGCAGGAATGAAACCTGCGCCTGTTTTGTTCATTTTCCGAGGAAGCAGCCCAATAAGCCGAAACTGTTTTCACGAAAAATAGAACCTCCGCATTCAAATGTCGAATAGTAAGGTGAGGGTTGAAATACTTTACGGAGGCAATGTATGACTGACGCAGAGATTATTGAATTGTATTTTCGTCGGGACCAGAGAGCCATACAGGCTACGATGGACCGATACCAGCGATACCTGATGAAGATTTCCATGCAGATTCTCGGCGATGAACAGGACGCGGAGGAGTGTGTGAACGACGTCTACCTCACCGCGTGGAATTCGATGTCCGATTATCGCCCGGAGGCACTCTCCGCCTACCTCGTCAAGATCACGCGGCAGAAGTCCATCGATCGGCTTCGCTATCAAAATCGGCAGAAGCGTCAGGGCACGGAGTACGCGGTTTCCTTCGAAGAGCTCGGCGATGTCATCCCGGACGAGAGCTCCGGTGTGGCGGAGCAGGATGACGGCCTCCTGAAGGAGGCGATAGCCCGGTTTCTTAAGGATCTTCCGCCGGACGCCAGACATCTGTTTCTCGGAAGGTATTTCTATTTCGACTCTCTCAAGGACACGGCGGCCTACTGCGGAATGAGCGAATCGAAGGCCAAGAGTATGCTTCACCGCACCCGCCGGAAGCTGAAAAAGTTTTTGAAAAAGGAGGGGTTGTATGAATAGAGATCAATTTCTGGACGCCCTCGGAAGCGCGGGGGAATCCATGATTCAGGAGACCGATCGTCTTCGTATGACCATGGCGGAGGAGAACGCTTCACCGAAACTCACAGTGATAACCAAAACGAGAAGGCCCGCCCGTCGGAAAATGATGTTCATCCTGGCGGCATGTATGATCCTCATGCTCAGCACGGTTGCGGCATACGCCACCGGTCTGATCGGAAACCGGGGAGGCAAAGTGACCGTGACAAACAAGCCGGAAGGCAGCGCGATCATGGTTTTCGAGCCGAACGAGGATATGCGGATCCCGTATTCGCTGATCACCGGCGACATTCGGAACTGCACGCAGTACATGCGAGACCAATGGACCAAAAATCCCGACACCGGCGAGTACGAGTGGACGGGTCCCAGCGACGCCGCACACTCTTCAACACCGGGCGTCGGCAGCTACTCGCAAAGTTTCAACTCGCTCGAGGAGGCTGCCGAATACATCGGATTTGAGAAGCTGACGATTCCCGCAATCTCCGAGGATGCCAGCCCGAACGCTGTATCATTGCTTACCCTCGGTTATGCGGAGAATCTGGGAGATCCCGGCCCTGATCCGGAATACCGGATCAGCTTCATCATGGTCACCGCGGATTATACGATCGACCATGTAATCGTGCACACTTCCACATACATAATCACGGACGCATTTGAAAATCCGCGAGCCATCACGGAAACCCAGATCACCACCGACGACAACGGAACCATTACTCTGACGTCCGAAACCGTGACCGAGAACAACCGCGAGTTCCGGATTGTGCATGAGGATATCACCCGCCCCGAGGATTACAACGGTCCGGTCGTCGAAAAGCGGTATTTCGACAACTACTGCTGGGCGGAAGACAAGGTGGAATATCACCTTGAGATCAACTATCTGGACTTTGACAGAGAGACCGTGGACCGCATCACCAATACGTGGATGAACAGTTTCCCGAACTGACAGGTAAAGATAGTTAAAGAATGAAACAAGCAGAGCAAATGCTTCACGGCACTTGCTCTGCTTTTATTTTCCGATTCCTATGCTGTTCGTCGTTCGGAGCGCCAAACGGTCACGGCCCGTCCTCCGGCTTCTCCAGGGCATCCTTGAACTTGGAGTAGGAGCCTGCCGCATTCCACAAAAGCCAGCTGTTGTATCCGGCCTCATAGGTTCCCTTCAGCTCCGCACTCAGCTGCTCCGGCCCGTACTCGATATGTCCCTTGACCCAGGTCGCGGTAAATGCCTGCATCCACGGCCGGACTTCCGCACACCGCCCCTTTGCCTTGTTGGGTGCCAGCTTCTTCTTGGAATCCAGCATGGCGTTGTAGATCAGCTCGTAGGGCTGCGCATCCGGCACCTTCAGGTTGTAGTAACCGCCGCTGTAGTGCGACGGGTAAACCATCGGGCAGATGTAATCCAGATATTTCGACATCTCCGCATAGTTCTGACCGACCGCGGAGGCGTCGATAGCGCTGCTTAGGACGACGCCGAATACATCGGCGGAGACAAACACGCCCATGGGTTTCAACTGCTCGCAGGCGTAGCGGATAAAGCCCGTGATGGCTGCTTCCTTGCTTTCCGCCGTGAGTTCCTCCCCGAAATCAGCGTCCTTTAATTTGCTGCTGGTGGCAAAACGGCAGTAGTCGAAGTTGACCTCGTCAAATCCCAGTCTTGCTGCTTCCCTTCCGATTTCCACCAGATACTCCCAGACGTCCTTATTGAACGGATTCATCCACGCGTGACCCTCACCGTCCTTGAACAGGGAGCCGTCCTTCATGTACACGGCGAAATCCGGACTCTTCGTATAGGTAACGCCGTCGCGGAAGCTGGAGATCCGCGCGATACAATACACATTGTGTTCCTTCAGGGTATTGATCACCTTGGAGATGTCGGAAATTCTCGGATCGATCTTTCCCTTTGCCTTGATCAGTTCGGACTGTGTGCGGATGGTAATGTATCCGTTGTCCTCCTTGATATCGAAAATAACGGCATTCAGGCCTGTGGTATCCAGAAGGTCAAGGATGTAATCCATCTGCTTCTCCATCATGTTGGCCGTCTGGTACATTCCCTTGACAACTTCCCGGCGGGTTCTGGTATCGATGAAATCCTCCATCCAGATGTCGCTCTCGTCAAGGGATTGGATATACTTCTCGATATAGAGATCGAACGGAAGCGCCGGCTGATTGGCCGCATCATCGAGATTCTTCACGGCAACCGTCGGTGTCGGCGTCGGCAGCACGATCTGCGGTTTCTCCGTCTTCGCCAGGGAATGGTACCCGAACCATCCGGCTGCGGCGCACAGGACGAAACAGACCAGCATGCAGATCATCTGCCGCTGTCTTCTGGCCCGTCTGGTGCCCGACCGTCTCTTTCCGGCCGCAGCTTTCGCATAGCGGTTAGTCTTCTTCATGATTCTCCCTCATAGCGGAACGGAATTATTCCGCTGCATTCTCCTGTTCACTGTCCTCTTCGGACTTCTCTGCCGCCTGCTTCTTCACCATCTTATCGACGACGGTTTCCTCCATATGGACGCGGTTGTACACGGCAACCATCACCCAGCCGAGGGTGGGCACGGCAATCAGGCCGGCGATCCCGGTCTTGAAAAGCGGATCCTCCGTCCCCCCGGTAAAGGCACCGACAAATGTCAGCACCAGCGACGCAATAACCAAAAGCAGCGTGATGCACAGCACCACAATAGGATATTTTTTCATATGGCTCTCCAAATCAATTGTCTCTTCCGGCCTTTTTGTGTTACAATGTCTGCGCAACGAAAGGCAGGTGTTCTCTATGCTACCGGAAAATCCGGCCATGTTGGTCAGTTATCTGAATCTGAAACTCCGGGATTACTACGGCTCCCTCGCAGAGCTTTGCGAGGACGAGGATATTCCCGAGGCGGAACTGCTCGCGCGGCTTGCCGATGCAGGGTACCGCTACGACGCCGAAACCAACAGCATCCGCTGAAAACAGTTTATCACAAGTCCCGAAAATGTCAAGAAATCGGGGCGGAAAGGACAGGTATGACGCCTCCCATCCGTTATCTCCATACGGGCGGGCAAGGGGAGATCGAGGTCAAACGATCCCGGTTTATCGCGACCCTTGCACCGGTGAAAAATGAAGTGGAAGCTGCGGCATTTATCGAGCAGCAGAAGAAGCGCTACTGGGATGCGCGCCACAACTGCTCCGCTTTCGTCATCGGTTCCGGCGCGGAACTCACTCGGTGCAGCGATGACGGCGAGCCGCCGCACACGGCAGGCCGGCCGATGTTGGACATTCTTCTCGGCGAGGGGATCCGCGATGTCTGTGTGGTGGTGACCCGGTACTTCGGCGGAATCCTGTTGGGAACCGGAGGCCTTACCAGAGCCTACCGCGACGCGGTGCGGGCTGGTCTTGAGAACTGCGTTATCGCCCTCCGGCAGCAGGCGGTGCCTGTGATGATCCGCGCGGATTACACCGCCAGCGGCAAGATTGCCTACCGTGTGGCCGAGGCCGGCTACCCTGTTGTTGACACGGTATACGCAGACGACGTGACCCATTCCCTGCTCATCCCCGAGGACGAGTGTGAGTCATTCCGTTCCGCCGTAGCGGACGCCTCTCAGGGCAAGGCGGTCTGGTCGGCCGGAGACCCCGTGTTCTACTCCGAGATCAACGGAAAGATCGTCATCGACTGAACCCCGGTTCTCCCGGATTCCACAGAGAGAACACAAAAATGTAACGAATTCGTAACACTTCGCGGGCGTTTGTAACCGAATCGTAACTCTGCGTCGGTTTACAATGACGCCTGCTTTGTGGTATAATTTAGATTGTAGTAATGCCGGGTTTTCCATCGGAGACTGCGTGGGGCAGTCAGACCGGAACCCGAAGGAAGAGGAAAGGATCTTTTCTATGAATTACAGCCACTACAATATCGTGCGGAAACAGAAGTATCTGAAGTCACCCGCGCGCCGCCTCTACAGTATGCTCCGCATCTGGATGATGCGCATCGCGCTTGTGACTCTTGTTTTCGTGATCATCGCGGGCTGCACTTCCGTCTACGGGGCTTATCAGGGTGCCGTATCCACATCCCCGAATATCGACGGAATCGATGTGCATCCGGAGTTGTTCTCCTCCAAGGTTTTCTTTAACGACGGATCGGAGATGGTGGAGCTGGTCGGTGCCGGAACAAACAAGATTTATGCACCGATCGATACCATTCCGCAGAAAATCCGCGACACCTTCGTTGCAATGGAGGATGAGCGTTTTTACCAGCACCACGGAATTGACGTGCGAGGCATTTTCCGTGCCGCGTTCTCTGTGGTCAAGGTCCGCGGTCTGAAGTACGGTGCAAGTACGATCACCCAGCAGCTCCTGAAGAACCAGGTGTTCGGCGGAGGTAACGAGCGAAGCTCCGTAGATAAGCTGGTACGTAAAGTACAGGAACAGTATCTTGCCGTACAGCTTGAGGACAAGCTCGACAAAGACTCTATTCTGGAATACTATCTCAATTCCATCAACCTGGGCAACGGTTCCACCGGCATCGGCGACGCAGCCAACCGCTATTTCGGCAAGGAAGTCGGCGAGCTGACAATCTCGGAAGCAGCCGTTATCGCTCCGATCGCCTACTGGCCGAACGGTATGAACCCGCTGCTCTCCGAAACGGCAGAGAAGAACAACCGCCGTCGTCGCGAGGACTGTTTGAACAACATGTTGAACTGCGGTTTCTGCACGCAGGAAGAATACGACGAAGCAATCGCCGACACGGACGACGTGTACATCCGTCTGGCCCAGCATGCGGAGACGGTCGGCGCTTACAACCAGCAGCAGTACTCCTACTTTGTGGATGAGCTCATCGAGCAGCTGGTAACCGATCTGCAGAAGAAAGGGTACGACGAAGCGAAAGCTTATAACCTGCTGTACACCGGCGGCCTTCGGATCCATACCACACAGGACAAGCAGGTCCAGGACATTCTGGACTCCTACTTCACGGACGAGGAGAATTTTCCGAAGATCGGTTCCGGTTCCTACTACGAGCTGGCCAAGACATACGCTCTCTCCTTTGTCAGCAAGGACGGAAAGATTTCAAAGCACTATCATCTGAACGATCTGTTGAAATACTATGCGAACTTCAAGGATTCCTCGAAACTGTTCTACCATGCAAAGGATACCGGAAACAAGGGAATCAACGCATACACCACCAATATCGATAAGTTCAAGGAGATGATCGACGAGTTTGTTGCCGATAAGGCCAAAGCGTTTGAGGAGGATAACGGTCTTGGTCCCGACGACTATAACACGACGGAATCCCGGACATTCTCCATCCAGCCGCAGTGCGCCATGGTCATCATGGACCACACGACAGGAAACGTTGTGGCACAGTACGGCGGCCGCGGCGAAAAAGTCGGCAACCGAGTTCTGAACCGCGCAAGCAACACCTTCCGTCAGGCAGGTTCCACGTTCAAGGTTCTCGCGTCGTTCCTTCCGGCCATGGATCTGTGCGGTTACACTCTTGCAAGCGTTTTCGATGACTGCTACTTCGTGTATCCGAACACCGAACAGGCTGTAAAAAGCTGGTACGGTTACTTCAAGGGTCTTTCGACAATCCGTCAGGGTATCTACGATTCCCGAAACGTCGTCGCCTGCCAGTGTATGCTTGCCATCACACCGGAGCTGGGCGTCCAGACGCTTCTGAAGCTCGGATTCTCCAAGATCGATACGGACGGAAGCGACGGTTTGGCCGACTACAACGTCTCCATCGCCCTGGGTGGTCTTACCAACGGCTGCTCCGTTTTGGAAATGACCGCCGGCTATGCGGCGATTGCCAACAAGGGAATGTACTGCAAGCCGCGGTATTACAGCAGGGTATACGATCACGACGGCAACATCCTCCTCGACAACGGCGTGGAGTCCAAGCAGGTTATGAAGCCGGCTACCGCCTATCTTCTGACCAGCGCGCTGGTGGATACCACCGTAATCGGTACCGGTACCTCAAGTAAATTCCGGAAGGATGTGGAGCACATCCCCGTTGCCGGCAAGACCGGTACCGCTCACGACAACATCGACCTGTGGTTCGCCGGATTCACTCCGTATTACACCGCCGCAATCTGGAGCGGTTACGACAATAACCTCGGACAGACCAACAACATGTACTACCGGTACATGTGGCGAAACATCATGGAGGACGTCCACCGGGCCAAAGGTTACGGCTACGACGCGGACGGAAACAAGACCGTAGTCGAGTTTGAGCGGCCCGCCAACATCGTGGAGGCAGACATCTGTATCAAGTGCGGCAAGCTCGCCGTACCGGGACTCTGCGACGAGTACGCAGGCGGAAACTGCATAAAAAAGAAGGAATTGTTCGAAAACGGTACGGTTCCCTTCGAAACCTGTACCTGCCATGAGCGCGTGGAGATCTGTGACGAGTCCGGGCAGAGAGCTGGCCCTTATTGTACCAGCACACATACCAAAGTCTACCTGAAGAAAGCGGAAACTGCGGAGTCGAGGGAACACGGCGGAACATCCGACACGCCGTACATCATCAGCTCCTCTGCACAGGAAACCTGTACGATCCACACCAGTGCTCCCGTAATACCGCCGGATGACGGAGGCGAAACTCCCGGAGGAGGCGGCACCCCGGACGGCGGTGCCACCACGAATTAACCTGCAGTCAGGTTCAAGAAGAAACGAAGCACAACAGCGCGCGAGGGAATTCCATCGCGCGCTGTTCCGACGAAAGAAGAAAAGGAGGCACTTTCATGCAGAACAAAACAAAGGCACCGAAGAAACCGGCTGCGACCAATTGCGACTACTGTATGTACTACGAGTACGATGAAGACTACGAGTGCTACACCTGCAGCAAGGATCTTGACGAGGACGAGATGGCGCACTTTATGAGGGGTGAAAGCTTCGCCTGTCCCTTCTATCGAAACGGCGATGAATACCTCGTTGTGCGAAAACAAATGTAGAAAGTAAAAATAATGCTAAATGACAAAAAACAAGTAAAATAATTACATGTTGTTTTATTTGCATTCTGAATCGGCATTTGCTATACTGATTTCCAACGAGGGAATGCAACAGGCGAAGAGGAGGCCGATGAATTGCAAACCCAAAAGCATTGACAGTTTTCTTTTTCCTCTTTATATTACGCGCAGGGGACTGCTACCGATGGGCTTTTTACGAAGAGCCTGCCGGTAGCAGTTCCCTTTTACGCGAAAAAGAAAAAGCCGGAAGGTTTCCCTTCCGGCCTGTATTCCGATATCCGGTTATTTCGTTTATTTCTTATGCCCGCTGTTCTGCTTCATGTAGTAGAAGAACAAAGCGATCATCATTCCGATGGCGATGCCTCCGGCAAGAATAACACCGAGGGCAAATTGTTCCGCCGTCAGCTGCTTTCTCGGTTTCGGCGTGGGCTCAGCCTCCGGATCCTCCGTCGGCTTTGCTTCCTTCTCCTTCGCCGGCTCCGGCTCTTCCACCGAGGTGTTGTTGCCGGGCACGATCAGGTCCCGGCTCACGATTTCAGCCGCTCTCCCTCGGACCGTCTCCGCATCCGCCTTACTGCGGCCCGTACAAAAAACCGCAATCAAGCAGAAGGCAAGCACTAACGCTACCACGCGTGCCGCCCCTCGCAGGTAATATGCAAATCGTCCGAAGCCCTCTCTCATACATACTCCATGTTCGGCCTCTCTGCGAAGCCGCTGATTTTCTGTATGCGCACATTATATCATAGCCCCAGCAAAATTGCAATCCATTCCGACAGGACACCGCCGGAAGCCGGGGCGGCTGAACGAACGCAAGGCCGACCGAGGGGGAGTTCCAAGGGCAGGCAAGGATGGCCGAAGGGCACTGTGGTATTCGCAAGAGCATCGCTCTTGCGAAGTAGACTTAGCAACTTCGAGACCGCATGGGGCGTTTCGAGGACTGTTTGAGCGCAGCGAGTTCCGCAGAAACGCCCCTGCTTATGCGGATGATGAAGTTGCCTAGTCTACTGGAACCTTGCCCTTTCGGTCACCTTGCCTGCCCTCGGAACTCTCAGCCCCCGGTCGGCCTTGCACCCGCCGGCTCACGTGCCCCGGCTTCCGGCGGTGTCTGTATCCAATTAGAATTAGGTTTACAAAAGGGAAGAAAAAAGGTAGAATAGGTGCAGTATTTTATGGAGATTTACATATGAACGGATCCGGCACAGCCATGACAACCGAAAGCCGCATTTTACCCCGCCTCGCTGACTGCCGGCGGGTTCTTGTTGTGGCGCTCTGCAAGCTTGTCTTTGACGGGTTGTTGCTGTATCTTCTACTGTACGGACCGCTGCACCGGATCGGCATTTTTCGATATATGACCGACGATTACAAGGCGCTGTGCAGGGAGCTTCGAAGGATGTCCCTGCCGCAGCCGGGGTACGCCGCGTACTTCATCATCGGCGTGATCCTTGCTTCTGCGCTCTACCTTTATACCGTCTGGCTCTCCGATATCCGAAGGAAGGTTTCCTTCCTACTCTACGCGGGTCTTCTGGGGATCGATGTGATCTTCGTGCTGCAGCCGTCATCGCTGCTGTTCACAGTGTTGTTCAGCGCCCTGATGATGACGTTTTTGCGGATCGAGCGCGCGCCCCTGCGGTACGGCCTGTGTGCCGCCGCTGTGATCGTGTACGGCGTCTTCGTCTGGTATCCGGCGCTTTTGATCATCCCCTTCTATCTGATCTCACGCCTCTGGCAGAAAAATGACACCAACGGCATCCGCGCGTGTGTCCTGCTGATGCTTTTGTTCTGCATCCTCTATCAGGCCGGCGTGGTTTCAAAGATTTACCAGCTGCATCCGAGCATCACGACGAGCGTTACCTACCGCCGCCGTTTCCCGGATGAAAACTATATGGGACATGTCTCCTACTATCTGATCGACACGGTCCTCACGATGCTTCGGATCGTCTTCCCGTTCGACGCACTGATCTTCGGTGAAAACCTCGTAGTCCGGATCTATGCGGTCGCACAGCTCGTCACCGTGGCTCTTTTGTTCCTTCGGATGAGACGGCTGATCCAGATTAACTGGCGCGGGCCTGTGGCGCGTGACGACCGTCTGCAGATGGATGCTCTCGTCATCCTTGCAACGTTTGTGTGCAGCCAAAGCATTACCGCACAGGAGCCGCTGGAAACTCTCCGGTTTATCTCCGCGTGCTATCCGTTCCTCCTGTACCTCACATTTTCCGCCGACAACCGCGTCTCCTATCCGGTGCTTACCCGCGACCTGTCCGAGAGCTGTCCCGTGGTGTTCTGCCACAACGGCGACGAAAGCTACGTGTACGACGTGCTTCAGCGCGCCGGCCGCTCCTGCGGGTACAAAAACGTGGTGCTTTTAGGGGATGAGAGCAACCGCGGTTACATCGCCAACTGGGCGGATGCCTCCACGTGCAACGCCGAGGAGACCACGCAGTTCCGCAACATTTTCCGTCCCTTCGGGATCGACTCCGTCGGAGAGTTCGATCTCGCCTGTTTTGAGCGGCATTTTGCGCTGTACGGTTTTATGAAGGAGCGGGGGATCAAGCGGTGCTTCCTGTGCGACAGCGACGTGCTTGTTTACGGGGATCTGTGTAATCTCGAGATTGAGGATACGGATTTCGCCTGCACGGGAACCGCGTCCGACGAGTTTTTGAAGGAAAATGTCTCGCCCCACTGCGCATACTGGACCATCGAGCGCCTGCGCCAATTCCTGGATTTTGTGATCTACGTCTACCGCTCCAACACCAACTGGCTCAAGGAGGTGTGCCGCAAGCAGACCGAGGAGGGCAAGCCGTCCCGCATCACCGACACCGTGCTCCTCACGGCGTGGTGCAAGATCCTCTCAAGGCGGGATAAAAACTTCCGCTACCGCAATCTCTGCGAGGTGAAGGACGATATCACCTGGGATTACGCGCTGTCCTCCGCCGACAACCTCGAGGCCGGCGAATACCAATACAACAACACGAGAAAGACCAAGGAGTTCCGTTTCCGCGCTCACGTGCCTCATTTTACGAGGAGTTCCGACGGAAGCGAAGTGGCGGCCATGTGTCTCCACTGCCGCCACTGTAACCATTATATTCCCCTGTTGATCCGCGAGGTACGGTTCGCTCCGCTCTACGCGCTGAACCGCCTCATGTACCGGAAGTAACAACCGAAAACCTGATGATCAAGAACGGCGGAGACCCGAGGGTTTCCGCCGATTTTTTTACTGCGTTAATTGTTTCACGTACCCGTTGACCGAGGAGACGAACTCGCCCTCCGGGAATCGCTCAAGATACTCGTTGTAGTACCGGAGCGCCGCTGCCGAATTTCCGGTGAGCTGATAGGTCCGGGACAGGTAGTACATGTTCTTCTCGTTATCCGCGGATTTCTCGTAGGAATACGTAAAATACTCCAGAGCGTCCGTGTACGAGCCCTTGTCGTACAAAGCCTTGCCCTTGTCAAACAGCTCGGAGCTTGTCATGGTAACCGTCTTGGCGTCCGGGTAATCCTCGAGCACGCGGTCGTAAATCTGTTTCGCCATGGCGTTGGAAAGCTCTTCCTCGGACACCGCATTGATACGCTTCTGCAGGATGAACAGCTCATCCTTCGTGGCGGCTTCCTTCTTCTTCAGGTTGAGGTAGTACGCCGTCATGTTGAACATGTTGATTCCGCCGGCCTTATTTCGAAGATCCTCGAGCTCCGCCGTGTTGGCTTCCAGCTCGGTCTCCTGGATATCGATCTTGTTGCGGAGCGACTGCGACTCCCTCTCCAGGGCACTGATATCGGTCAGGTACTTGGACATCTGCTCCGCATACTCACCCTGCGTCTCCTTGAACTCCTGGCGCATCCCGGACTTGATTCCGGGGACCACGAGGAAATACACGACCATGATCCCAAGGAAAATGCCGAGCAAAAGCGAGATGAGGATGCGGTAATCAATGTGATCCTGCTCTTCGAGATACGACGCGTAGGTCTTCGTCGTGACAATCTCCGCTTCCTTCTCGTCCTCCGGCTCCACCGCGGACACCTTGAGTTTCCTGTTCGCCCGGAGCATCGCCCGGATCTCGCGAAGGTACTTCATGGATACCGTGTTGGTGACGTCGATTGCCAGCGTCTTTCGAAGGCACGTGCGGGCCTTGTCCATCTGCCCGTATTTCATGTAGATCAGCGCCAGCATCTGCCAGGCACGGATGAACTTCGGGTTCAGGCTTACCGCCTTCTTCAGCTGCAGGATCGCGAGGTCGTCGCCGTCGTGGGCAACCGCGTCAACCGCACCGTTATACTTGCGGATCGCAAGGTTTAGGTTGTCCAGCTTCGACGGGTTCGCGTGCAGCATCTCCAAATACCGCGCCGCGGGGTTATTTTCCTCTAAGAAGCTCCTGCTGATAATCCACTCCTGGATCGCTGCAACCGGATCGCCCATCTCATAGTACACAAGACCGAGCAGGTTGCGCGCATCGACGTTCTTCTTGCTGATGCGAAGCGCACGCCGAAGCATGTCCGCCGCTCCCGAAAGGTCACGGTTCTTCGCGCGCTCCAGGCCGCGGTTATAAAAATAGCAGGAATATTTTCTGGTTTGGCGGTTCACTTCGATGTCGTAACCGCACTTGGCGCACACGCCTTTGGAGACGATCATGTTGGCGCCGCATTTCGGACAAATCATATTTCCCTCCCAAGCAAGGATTCCGCGGGCCCCTGGTTCCCGGGTCCGCCGAGATCGTTACAGTTCCTTCTTCTCCTGAAGGATGCGCTCGATGACGTCTGCCGCATCCGTGATCTCACGGCTCAGCACAGCCTCCTCCGCCTCACTGATCTCCATGCTCGGAACATATTTCTTCAATTCTTCATCAAAATCAATCATGGATTACCTCCCGACTGCCCCTGCAGTCACACTCCGTCTTCGGAACATACGGTTTTACCCGTGTTTCTTACTATATCACAAAACAATAGTTCACTCAATGGTTTCTTTCTCTGCCGCAAAATCGGCCCATTTTCCGATGGAAAACACGTCTTCGGAAAATGTATACACTTATACGATGATTTAACCCTTGACAAAGGGCTCAACCCATTAGACAATAAAAAAGAGGACCGCTTCATGCGAGCTCTCCGACTACAAGAGGAGGTATTTATCATGCAACTGAAAACTGTTTCCGATGTCCAACTCTTCTGCCGCGAGAACAATATCGCCATGATCGATTTCAAGATGACGGACATCGACGGCCGCTGGAGACACATCTCCATCCCCGTGGCACGATTTAACGATGACACCCTGAAATACGGCATCGGTTTCGATGGGTCCAACTACGGCTTTGCGCCGGTGGAGAACAGCGACATGGTCTTTATTCCCGACCTTACAACCGCTGCCATCGATCCGTTCTGCGAAGTGCCGACGCTGTCCATGTCGGGCGATGCGATGATCATCGACCTGCCCGCAAACCGTCCCTTCGACCAGTACCCCCGCAACGTTATCCGCGCCGCCGTCGACTATATGAAACAGACCGGCGTTGCCGACACCATGATCATCGGACCCGAATTCGAGTTCCACGTGTTTGACAATGTCTGGTACGACATCAAGTCAAACGGCGTCTCCTACGAGGTGGACACGGTCCAGGCCGAATGGAACAGCAACTCCGAGGACAGCAAGGGTTATCAGGTCAATCCGAAGAGGGGCTACCATATCTCCACCCCCAACGACATCACCCAGGATACGAGAAGCCGCATGTGCATGCTGATGGAGGAGATGGGCGTGCCCGTAAAATACCATCATCACGAGGTCGGCGGCTCCGGCCAGCTCGAGATTGAAGTCGAACTCGGCGAGGTCTGTTCCATGGCGGACCGCACCATGATCACAAAATATGTCATCAAAAACGAAGCTGTCCGCGAGGGTAAGACGGCCACCTTCATGCCGAAGCCCATTGCATCCGAAGCCGGCAACGGCATGCACGTGCACATGCTCCTCCGGAAGGACGGAAAGCCCGTATTTTTCGACGAAAACGGCTACGCGGGCCTGAGCGAAGCCGCCCATTGGTTCATGGGCGGCCTTCTGAAACACGCTGCATCCCTGTGCGCCATCACGAACCCGTCGACAAACTCCTTCAAGCGTCTTGTCCCGGGCTTTGAGGCACCGGTTACCATCGGTTACGCCACCGCCAACAGAAGCGCCGTTATCCGCATTCCGGCCTACGCCAAATCCCCTGACGCCAAGCGCTTCGAGCTTCGCAACCCTGACGCGACCTGCAATCCGTACTACGCTTACGCGGCCATCCTGATGGCCGGTCTCGACGGAATCAAAAACAAGATCGATCCGCACGCCAACGGCTGGGGTCCGTATGATTTCAACCTCTATACCCTCTCCGACGAGGAGAAGGCGAAGATCGACGGCCTTCCGACGACGCTCTTTGAGGCCCTTGACGCGCTCCGCGCGGACCACGACTACCTTACTGCCGGCGGCGTCTTCCCCGAGCGGCTCCTCGAGCTCTGGATTGCCCGCAAGGAGAAGGAAGCCCGTGAGATCAGCAAGATCCCGCACCCGGCGGAGTTTGCGCAGTATTTTGATCTGTAAACACCTATCGCAGTAATGAACAGAATCGCCCCGAAGGATTTACCCTCCGGGGCGTTTTTTCTGTTCTTCAATTATCCGTGCAGGAAACTCTCACCTTCTCCGGAATATCTTCCCCACAACTTCCCGGATCACCGGCTCCCCGATCACCAGCCCGATCACCGCATAGGCGCCGAAATAGATGACCGCTGCGATCGCCAGCCGGAGAAAAACGGAACTGTCCGGCAGCGGGATGAAGTACGCCGGCACCGCGGCTGTGGCTACAGCAAGAACCGTGCGGAAGGAGGGCATCATTTCCCGGATCGAAAAATGGATCTCCCTGCGGTCAAACCAAAAGCACAAAAGCCACACGAGAACCTCCGCCAGCACCGTGGTCGTTGCCGCTCCCTCGATGGAGTAGCGGGGGATCACGTACAGGTTCAGCGCAAAATTCAGCACAGCTCCCGCGATCTCTGCTTGCAGCAGCCGCTTCTCGCGGCCTGACGGGATCATTACCAGCCCGCCCAGGACATTGCTTAAGCCGATGGGCGCCACCGAGAGGATCATGATGCGGAAGGCGTCCGTTGCCTCGAGGTACGACGCTCCGCCCATGGCGAGCACGCATTCCTTCGCGTACACAAAGGAAAATGCCAGCAGCGCAAAATTGACCGTCGCGATCAGCTGTACCGAGCGGTGCGAGATGTCGCGGAACCGCTGCTTCTCGCCCTTGCTCCACGCCTCCGTCGCCTGCGGAAGGACCGCGGCCCAAAGGACGCCGCCGAAGAAGACCAGAAGGATTTTCCCCTTGGAGACAAGGCCGTAGAGGCCGGTCTCGTAGTCGCCCCTCATCGCGCCCAGCATGACAATGTCGAGGTTGACATAGATGGTCGTCATGCAGCTCATGGCAAAGAAGATCAAAAGCGGCTTCAGGTGCGCGGCGTTCCACGAAGGACGGCACGGAAATGCGACCTCCCGCCGCAACAGGATGAAATTGCAGACGGAAGAAACCGCAACCGGCGCGATCAGAAGCCATGCGTACAGAAGCATATCCTCCGGGGAGCGGACCATCAGAACGATCAGCACAAGCGCCGTCACCCGTGTGATCAGCGAGACAAACATCAGGTAGCGGTACCGCTCCAAACCCTTGTAGAGCCACTCGCATCCGATGGCGTTCCATACGATCGCGCTTCCGAGGATCAGCATCAGCGCGCGGTTGCTTCGGAACGGATTTACCGTAAAGCAAAGGCCGGCCAGCACCGCTCCGACAACTGCGGAAAGGATCACTCCCATGGTGAACAATTCCGAGAACACCTTCGTCAGCTTCTCCCGGTCATCCCGGACTCTGGCGCAGCAGCGGATCGCGTACACCGGCATTCCGAGAAGGGCAAACATCGTAAAATAGTTCACCACCGACGTGGCGTAGTCCACCTTCCCGTTGACCGTCGGCTGCAGTTTGCGGCTGATGTACATCATGCAGACCGCCTCGGTCACATACTTCACCACGGTGATGATCGTGTTGTAAGAGATGTTCCGGGTGATCGAACCCTTTCGATTGTCAGCTCCGCTCTGCCCCATACCGTTTCCCAGTCTTCCGCCTAAAGATTACAGCCGATTGAACCACACCCTTGCAAGTTCCGTCCACAAACCGACATCCTGTGAGAGGGTGTCGTCGATCTTCCACTCAAACGCCGGCTTCTCGTCCGGATCCACAGGGGGCTTCGGCGGCTCCGGGTTGTCCGGGAACTGCGCCTTCAGCTCCGCGATGCGGCGTTCGCTGACATTCACGCCCTTGCCTGCCTTCACGGCCGCCACGGCGTTGTTCACCTGCTCCATCACATAGCTTCCGTCCGTCCAGCCGGGGCAGCCCATGCCCTTGCCGACGCCGAGGCCGTGGAATCCCGAGGGGAACACATAGTGCGCGAAGGTGACGCCGTTTGCACGGAGCGCCTGCGCAAAGAGATAGCTGTTCTCCACCGGAACGACGGTGTCCGTTGCCGTCTGCCACAACAGGCACGGCGGAGTGTGCTGCGTCACATTTTTCTCAAGGGAATAATACTCGATCTCCTCCTCCGTCGGGTTCGTCCCGAGAAGCGCCTGGATCGAATACTCGTGGGTGTACGGACCTGCCGTGATCACGGGGTACGAGAGGATCGAGGCATCCGGGCGTGCCGAGTAGCACACATACTTCGGATTCTCCTCCTTCACGTCGTCCCAGTGGACCGTCACGCTGCCCACCACGTGCGCGCCCGCGGAAAATCCGCAGACCGCCAGTTTCTTCCCGGCAATCCGGTACTCGCCCGCATTCTTCCGAAGGAACCGGATCGCTCTGGCGATATCGCGGAGCGGCTGGTCCTTAAGCGGCACCGACATGGTGATATCCGTGGTGTACGTGAGCACGAACACGTTCATCCCCTGCTCGTAAAATGTCCTCGCCACCGGCTCGCCCTCATGGGCCGCCAGCATGCAGTAACCGCCGCCCGGCACCACCAGCATGGCGTCCCGCGCGGTATCATCCTCCTCATGCAGGAATCCCCGCACGTTCGGCACAAACCCGTACGCCGCAGCGTAGGTGTATTCGCCGTCTTCCCAAATTGTCTCGTGAAACTGTTTCATTGTCCTGTCACTCCTTGATGGTTCCGTCGCCGTTAAATACCGGAAGCGGCGCTAAGAATCCGATGTCCGTGCGCTTCGCCGCGTCGCCTTCCGCCAAAACCGCAACACGGCCCGTCACGATGCCGCCGGCCTGTGCCACCAGCTCCTCCATGGCGCGAAGCGAGCCGCCCGTGGAGATAACGTCGTCCACAAGGAGGATTCTCTTACCGCGGATGAGCTCCGCATCGTCGCGTCCCAGATACAGCGCCTGCTCGCCCTTGGTGGTGATGGAACGGTCCACCACGCGGATCGGATCGGGCATGTATACCTTCGGTCCCTTGCGTGCAATGAAGTACTTCTCAGCACCGGACTGGCGCGCCATCTCATGGATGATCGGAATGCTCTTCGCCTCCGCCGTGAGCATGTAGTCATAGTCCTCCGCCGGCACGAGTTTGAGAAGCTCTCTTGCGCACGCAACCGTGATCTCCGCATCGCCGAAGCAGATGAACGCGGCGATATAGAAATCGTCCGTGATCTTGCAAAGCGGCAAATCCCTCGTAAGTCCTGCAATCTCCATTGTGTAATTCATAGTTGTTTTTTCCTTTCTCACAGTAAATATATTGATAGCGCTGAACTGCTTTTTCTTTCTCAATGGGTCTGTCATTATCCGGAACGGGTTATTTTCTCGCCAGCTGCAGATCAATCGTGTCATAGATCGTGATCTCCCCGCCGTAATCATTGATCGTCTTCTCGATTTTATCGAAGAAGGCGTTTCTCACGGATTCCCCGATGGCGATGTGATCCGAATAGGTTCCCAGTAGCTCGGTGTACTCCTTCGCCGTATAGTTCCGCTGCCGGTGGAACAGGTGATACCGGATGTCCGTGAAGCCGTACTGCGCGGCGATCATCGCCCGCTCCTTCGCAATCTCCTCCGTGCATTCCCGCAGGTCTCTCTTTTTGTCCTTGTAATACGTGTAATAATATTCGTCGTAGAGCTTCTGGATCGCGTTCCACAGCTCCGGCCGTCCCTTGTCGGTATACGGGCGGTTCGCAAATCTTGCAAACGCCCCGCCTTTTTTCAGCATCCCGTAGACCTTCTCGTACCCTTCCTTCTCCGGGATCCAGTGAAACGCCGACGCGGAGAACACCAGATCGTACGAGTCCGCCGGGAACTCCGTCTTCTCAAATCTTCCGTTGATCACGGAAAATGAGGGATACTCCCGAAACTTCTCCCGAAGAAGCGCAGAAAACCTCTCTCCGAACTCCACGGCCGTCAACGTGCATCCGGTTCGTAACACCGGCGCCGTCGCCTGTCCTGCGCCGCTTCCCACTTCCACCACGCTGCTCCCCGGCCCGACGGGCACGTAGGAAAATATGGTTTCGTAAACTTCCGGCACATACCCCGGACGCATCTTCTCATACTTCGAAGCGACCGTATCGAAGGTCCACTCCAACCCGTTGTCTACCGACATTTTCCGATCACCTCTCACTTTCCCGATGACAACAACGCGACACTCTCCACGTGCACGCTCCCGGGGAACTGGTCAACGGGCTGCACCCGCTCCACGCGGTAACCGCCGTCCGCAAGGATCCGGAGGTCGCGGGCAAGCGTCGCCGGGTCGCAGGAGACATAGACAATGCACGCGGGCTCCATCGCGAGGATTGTTGTCAGAAGAGATTTTTCGCAGCCTTTCCTAGGCGGATCCACCACCACAACGTCGGGCTTTACCGACGGGTCCTCCGCGATCAACCGGGGAACTACCTCCTCGGCCGCGCCCTCGTAAAATGAGGCATTCTCTATGCGGTTCGCCTGCGCATTGGCCCTGGCGTCCGCCACAGCGTCCGGCACGATCTCCACGCCGTACACGCGCTTTGCGTGGCGGGCGAGGAACAGGGAGATCGTTCCGATCCCGCAGTAGAGGTCCCATACCACCTCATTGCCCGTAAGGCCGGCATAGGAAAGCGCCGTGTCGTACAAAATCTTCATCTGCACCGGATTGACCTGGTAGAAGGACGCCGGTGAGATTGAAAATATGATATCGCCGATCCGGTCGGTGATCGCCCCGGGACCGAACAGGATCTTCGTCTCGGCGCCGAGGATGACGTTCGTATCCTCGGTGTTGATATTGATGCTCAGAGACACCATGCCCGGGATCTCCGACAGTTTCTTCCACAGCAGGTTCGCCTTCGGAAGCGAGGGTCCGTTGATCACCATGCACACGAGGATCTCGCCTGTGGCAAAGCCCTTGCGCATCAGAACATGACGCACCAGTCCCTTCCCGGTCTCCTCATCGTAGGGCTTCACGCCGCTCTCCGCAAGGTATTCGCGGACCGCGGAAAGGATCTTCTCGTGGCCGTCCCAAAGCATCGGGCATCTCTTCGTCGGAACGATCCGGTGGCTTCTGCCGGCATAGAACCCGAGAACAGGCTCTTCGACAGGTTTCGTCCCCGCGTCCTGTCCGGGGCGCCGGATCGTCCCCACGGGAAACTGCCCCTTATTGCGGTATCCCCGCGGGTCGTCCATCCCGATGATCGACAGCACCGGCACGTCGGCAAATCCGCCGATCCGCCGCACGCAGTCCTCCACCTTCTTCTGCTTGAGGGCGAGCTGCGCCTCGTATGTCATGTAGGAGAGCTGACATCCCCCGCAGGAACCTGCCAGGGGACACAACGGCTCGGTGCGGGACGGGGACGGCGTAAGGATCTCCTCCGTCTTTGCAAACGCGTATGTCTTCTTGGCCTTCAGGATCCTTGCCTGCACGGTGTCGCCGGGGACGGCGCGGGACACAAAAAGAGTGAACCCGTCGATATGGCCGATCCCCTCTCCCGTGTCGCTGATATCTTCGATTGTCACCGTTACAAGCTGGTTTTTGCTGTACACGCCCTTGCCTCTTATACTTCCGTGATCCGGATGTTGGAATCCAAAAGCCGCTGGAACCCGAGCCACCCGTTCACTGCGTTATCGCTGTTGTCGCGGAACAGTTCCCGCAAAGTCTCCATCTTCGCATCAAGGTTGTCCGCCATGGAGAGCGCCAAAGCCTCCGCCAGGGCGGGCTTCTTCGGCGAACCGAACTCAAGCTCCCCGTGATGGGCCAGGATGCAGTGCTTCAGCTCTGCCGCAAGGGTCTTGGGGAACCCGGGCATCGCCTCGATCTTCCGGCCGATCATCTCGGTGCCCATGTAGATGTGGCCGAGGAGGTTGCCCTCGTCGGTGTAGTCATTTTCCGGGAAATTGGAAAGCTCCTTGAGCTTGCCGATGTCGTGGAACAATGCCGCCGTCACCAGAAGGTCCCGGTTCAGCATCGGATAATGCTCGGCGAAAAATACACAGACCTGCGTCACGCTGAGGGTGTGTTCCAAAAGGCCGCCGATAAATGCATGATGGACGCTTTTCGCCGCCGAATGCTTCCGGAACAGCTCAAGGAAGGGCTTGTTCTCGAAAAATTCCGCAAGGAGCTGCGCGAGATGCGGCTCCTTCACGGACTTCGCAATCCCGCGGATCTCCGTGAGCATCGCCTCCACGTCCTTGTCCGTGCAGGGCATGTAGTCGGCGGTGTCGTACTCGCCCTCGCTCGCACGGCGGACCCTGCGGATATTGAGCTGCAGGGCGCCCTGGAAAGCGGTCACCTGACCGTCCACCTTAATGTAATCCATGGCCTCGAAATGCTCGATGCCGTTGTTTAACTCCCAGATCTTACCGTCGAAGGTTCCCGTCTTATCCTGCAGCGTGAGCGACATGTAAGACTTGTTGGCTTTGGTCTTGAGATTCTGCACCTGCTTGCAGAGGTACACCTCGGAAACCATCTCCCCTTCGTACAGTTCCTTCAAATATCTCATACAGAAATTACTCCTCTCACTCTTTCCGGATCTTAAGCTCCGCCTTGTACTCCTCCGACCCGCGCCGGTAGACGATGGTCACCGAGGACTGGCCCTCGCACTGACGGAGGATGGTGTTGAACTGGCTCACGAAGTAGAGCTCCGTTTCGCCGACCTTGATCAGGATGTCGCCCTTTCGGAATCCGGCATCATCCGCTGCGGTACCGTCGAAGACCTCCGTGAGCTGGATTCCGTTCTTGATGCCGAGTTTCTTGCGCGTCGCGCTGTTGAGATCGGTAAGCATCGCACCGAAGGAAACGGACTTCCGGTTGTTGAGCATATCGTCGAGCAGGTTGCGAACGCTGTCCATGGAGATCGCGCGGATGTAGTTGTTCTCCCCGAAGGCCTCGGTGATGATTCCCACCACCTCGCCGTTGGAATTGAGCGCAACACCGAAGGCTCCTTTGCTGAGGGGAATGTTCGTCTCCATCAGCTCCAGCGAATTATCCCGGATGTAGACGGGTTCCTTGTCCGAGGTGATGAACCCGAGGTCCACCGAACGGCTGCGCCCGTTGATGTACCCAAAGGCCACCAGGGCCGTTCCGAGTTCGCACCCGGAGGATTCGCCGTATGTGACTACGGAGATCCCGTCCTTGTCATAGTCGCTGAGCTCCCGATAGTCCACGGCAAGCACCGCAAGGTTGATCTCGTCGTTTCGGCGGACGATTTTGGCGGGAAGGCTGCTTCCCCGGCTGAAGGTCACCTGAAGGTCCTCGTAAGCCGTATCCAGCTCGTCGTTTCGGATCAGGATCAGGTATTCCTCCCTGTTGTCGCCGAACACGATACCGCAAAATGTTCTGCTCTCCGCCGTCTTGCTGCCGAACACCGGATCCGTGCGGTAGCTCACGGCGTTCACCTCCACGGTGCAGGGGTTGAGCAGCCGGGCCGTAGCGCGGACTCCGCTGTACACTGCCTCGAGGGTCTGGAACGCCTCGGGATCAAGGACGGGTTCCACCGGTTTCGTCACCGTCGGCGTCAGCCGGCTCGGTCCCACATCCACCGGAGTCTTGTTGTCTCCGCTGTTCATGAGATCGGTGGTCAGCTTGAAGGTTGCGGAGGCGATGATGCCGAAGAGCGCCGCTCCGAAGATGACCGTCAGGATCATCGACAGCACCTTCCGTCTGCGGAGGCTCCGGTTCTGCGGAGTCTGCTCCTCGTTGATAACGCCGTAACTGTCGGCTGCGTCGAATTTTCCGTCGGTTAAGTCGAAAAATGATTTCTTGTTCTTATTATCTTTCGATCTGTTGAATATGCCCATATTGTCTCCATATTGCAGAGCGGTGTGCCGCGGTGACCCGCTGCCGTTCCGTCCTCTCTGCGCTTCTTCTCAATTCTGTGTCCGTACTGTCCCAAGGCGCTGACGCGTTCCGTCATTCCTCCGCCTTCGCCAGACTGAACACAAACTCAGTACCCACGCCCTCCGTCGAGCTCACCTTGATGTTTTCATTGTGAGCCGCAATGATCTGCTTTGTGATGGACAGGCCGAGTCCTGTTCCCCGCTTATCCTTACCGCGGGAGAGGTCGGTTTTGTAGAACCGTTCCCAAACCTTGCTGATGCTTTCCTTCGGGATTCCGATTCCGGTATCCCTCACGGAGACGAGAACCTTCTCTCTCCGCTCCATGACGGAAACGTAGATGATCCCGTCGGGATGGCTGAACTTGATGGCGTTGTCGATCAGGTTGTGGACCACCTGCTGGATCTTGCCCTTATCCGCATAGACGATCAGCGTATTTTCCGGGAAGGAAAGACGGATCTTTAAATTCTTCTGGGAACATTTTCCCTCGAAGGTCATCGCGGACTGCTTCAACATCTTGGTGATGTCGAACTTCGTGAAGGACAGGTGCACGCCCTTGTTCTCGAAATTACTCAGATCCAGAAGGTCGTTGGTAAGGTTCGCAAGACGGTCGGTCTCAAACAGGATGATGTTCAGGTACTTGCCCTGGATCTCGTAGGGGATCGTACCGTCCTTGATGGCCTCCGCGTAGCCCTTGATGGATGTCAGAGGCGAGCGGAAGTCGTGGCTGATGTTCGCGATAAAGTTCTTCTGGTACTCCACGAGGTTCGCGTGCTGGTCGGCCAGAAGATGAATCGCGTTGGCCAGATCGCGGTACTCGTCGTGGGTGCGGATCTTGATCTCATGGTCAAAATCGCCGTTGGTGTAATGCACCACCGCGTCCTGAAGGAGCCGCACATTTTTCGTGTGATACGCGGCAAATACAGCCCAGAACACGATCCCGACAACCATGAACGCCAGCGCCGTAATATCGACGCGGAACAGAAGAAGCTTCGCGTCCTCGATGATGGTGTTCCACTCCTCGCTGACGACGATATAGCCCCAGATGTCCGTTCCCGAGAGGACCGAATCCACCGCAAGTCCGCGCTTTCCGCTGTACACGTCGGAGATTTTTGTCTTCGGATTCCAGTTCCGGTTCAGAACGTCCATGGGTACATAGTGGCCCACCGTCTCCGGCTCCGTGGACATCAGAATGGTCCCGTTTTCGTTGACGACCCAGATCTCGCATCCGATCATGTTCCGCACCGACTGCAGCTGCAGCTGGAACATCTCGCCGGTCAGACCTGCGTCACGGCTCTCGTTCACATACTCCACGGAGATTTGGCGGCTTTCGTCCTGAAGGCGGGTTCGATGAACCTGCTCATAATGTTTGCATGCATGGCGGTATCCGATAAGGTTGATACTCAATCCCGCGAGGATCAGAAGCCCTGCCATGCAGATAAAATACTTCTGCCAAATTTTGTTCTTCATGAAGGCTTATACCTGATTCCTCACTTCGAATTTGTATCCGATACCCCATACGGTGGACAGTCTCCACTCGTCATGATCCTTCAGCTTCTCACGCAGACGCTTGATGTGTACGTCCACGGTTCTGGTCTCACCCTGATACTCGTAGCCCCAGATGCGCTCGAGAAGCTGCTCTCTGGTGAACACCTGATTCGGATGCGACGCAAGGTAGTACAAAAGCTCGAACTCCTTCGGCGGCATCTCCAGCTTGTGGCCGCAGTAGGTCACGTCGTAGTTCGTCTGGTTGATGACCAGATCGGTGTACGTCACGAACTCGCCCTGCTGCTGTTCCTCCGCCGCGCGCACCGCTGCCGCGGGCACCTCCGCAGGCTCGTTGCGGAACCGGCGCAGCACCGCTTTCACGCGGGCCACCAGCTCCTTGGTGTCGAAGGGCTTCATCATGTAGTCGTCCGCACCCAGCTCCAGGCCGAGCACCTTGTCAAAGATCTCGCCCTTGGCTGAGAGCATGATGATCGGCACATTGGAGGTCTTCCGGATCTGCCGGCACACCTCGTATCCGTCGATCCCGGGCAGCATCAGGTCCAAAAGCACCAGGTTCGGCTTGAACTCATCGAACTGTTTCACGGCCTCCTCGCCGTCACCCACAATGCGTGTCTCAAAGCACTCCTTCGTCAGGTAAAGAGCGATCAGTTCGGCGATGTTGAGATCGTCATCGACGATCAGTATCCTTTGTTTCTCTGCCATTTCCTATTCCTTTCTCCCGCTTGCGTTGCTCTTTCCCGACGCCGCGCCGCGGTTCTCCTCCGGCTTTCGCCTTTCACAACAGTATCCATCGAATCACTTGAATTCCACTTCGGTCGACCCGTAGTCCGGAGACACGGTCAACCCTTTTACATACTTCATCTTCTTGCAGTGCGTGTGGACGGCGGTGCGCAGCGCACCGGTTCCCCGCCCGTGAATGACCGTCACCTTCGACAGATGAGCAAGGTACGCGTCATCCAGATATTTGTCGAGCTCCGCCAACGCCTCGTCCACGCGAAGTCCCACCAGATTGATCTCCGGCCGGATGGTCAGGCTCTTCGCCCCCGTGTCAACCTTGACGCCGGCTTCCTTTTTCTTCGGGCCGTCCTCCTCCAGTTTCTCCAGATCGGAGATGTTGACCTTCGACTGCAGGATGCCCATGGTGACAAAACAGTCTCCCTTGTCGTTGGGAAGCGAGTGGATGGTGCCTTTTAAATTCATGCTGAGGACCATCACCGTATCGCCGATATGGAAGTCGCTTGCCTTGTTGGCACGCGCCGCCTTCTGCCGCTCCTTCGCGGACTGCGGACGCTCCGACATCTTCGATTCCATCTCACCGATCTTCTCACGGGTGCGTCTGCGCTCGTTGTCGAGGTCTGCCGACGACACATGGGACTCCAGCTTCCGAACTCTCTTGATGGACTCGTCCGCGTAGGCTTTCGCCTCCTCGAGAGTGTCCAGTGCTTCCTCGCGGGCTTTCCGCAGGATCTCCTCGCGCTTCTGCGCGATCTCCGCGGTCTTCTTCTCCCACTCCGCGCGTTTTGCCTCCGCGTCGCGGTTGGCCTCGCGCGCCTTGCGAAGTTCTTCCTCCATGGCCTGACGCTTGGTTTCCAGGTCGGTGATGATATCCTCGAAATGCTTGTCCGACTCTCCGATCAGCGCCTCCGCCTCCCCGATGACCGTGTCCGAAAGGCCCAGTTTCTTCGAGATGGCAAATGCGTTGCTCTTGCCGGGAATTCCCATTAAAAGCCGGTACGTGGGCCGCAGCGATTCCACGTCGAACTCACAGCAGGCGTTCATCACGCCCTCCGTGCGAAGGGCAAACATCTTCAGCTCCGCGTAGTGCGTCGTCGCGATCGTGCGGATATCGAACCGGTGCAGGTGCGTAAGGATCGCTGTCGCCAGCGCCGCACCCTCCGTCGGGTCCGTTCCCGCGCCGAGCTCATCGAAGAGCACAAGGCAGTCCTCGTCCGCCTCCTCCAAAATCCTCACCGTGTTGGTCATGTGGGAGGAAAATGTACTGAGCGACTGCTCGATGCTCTGCTCGTCGCCGATGTCGGCATACACTTCACGGAAAATGCCCATCTCCGTGCCGGATTTCGCCGGCAGCGGCAGCCCCGCCTGAGCCATCATCGTAAAGAGTCCGACGGTCTTCAAGGTAACCGTCTTGCCGCCCGTGTTCGGGCCGGTGATGACGATCATGGACGGGTCAACGCCTAAGGTGATGTCGATCGGCACAACCTTCTTGTCCGGAATCAGCGGATGTCTTCCCTGGATGATCCGGATGGTTTTGTTGTCGGTAAATACCGGCCGGTTTCCGCGGATGGACCGTCCGAACATCGCTCTTGCGAAGATCAGGTCCAGCTCCGCGAGACACTGCCCGTTGTACCGAAGCTCCGGCACCCGGGGTGCGATCATCTCGGAGAGGGCTGCCAGAACCTTCTGGATCTCCTCCTGCTCCGCAATGGCCAGCTCCCGCAGTTCATTGTTCAGTTTTACAACCTCCATCGGCTCGATGAAGGATGTGGATCCCGATGCCGACTGATCGTGGATCATGCCCGACACCTGGTTTTTGTATTCGCTCTTATATGGCAGGCAGTACCGCCCGTCGCGCTGCGTGATCAGCGTATCCTGCAGCAGTCCCTGCTGTGACGCCTGCGCCAGTATGGACGCCATGCGCTCATGGATCTTATCGTTGGCGGCCTTTATTTTCCGACGCACACTCCGAAGCCCCGAGCTCGCGTCGTCCGCGATCTCCTCCTCCGAGAGGATGCACCGGTTGATCTCCCTGCACAGTTCGGGCAGCGTCTCCAGCAGGTCAAACCGCTCCGTGAGCGTATCCTGCGGCGCGTCCTCCCCGCGCGTTCCCGTCGTTCCGTACTGTTTCACCCGCTGCGTCGCGTTCAGTATGGCTCCGATCCGCAGCAGCTCCGGCGCCGTCAGGCACCCTCCGTGCTCGAGCCGCACGAGGCTCTCGCCGATGTCGCCGATCCCGCCGAAGGATAAACTGCCTTTCTTATCGATCCGCTTCGTCGCGTCCTCGGCCTGCATTTGCAGCAGATCCGCCTCCTCGAGCGTCGTCACCGGCATCAGCTCGCCGGCTCTGATCCGGCCCAGTGTCGAGCCGGCATAATGTATCAGCATTTCGCGTATCTTATCAAACTCCAGTACGCGAATCGCTCTGTCGTTCATGACAAAAACCCCCGTTTCAATAATTCCTTTTCCGGGTTACTCTTCAAATCCGATGATCTCAACTCCGCGATCCGTGATCAGCTTATTGACCTCATGGTAATCGCTATAACGACCGCCCTCATTCAGTACGATCGATCCGCCGTTATAAATATCCGTCTCTACCGTAAAGCGTTCCGGAGTACCCCAACTGTCGGCTGTTCCGTGCTCCGGCTTATTTTTCAACGCCGGAGCCAACCCCGTAACGCCGGTAACATCCAGTTTGGTAAGGCGATTCCCGCTGCAGTCGAGGTTCACCAGTTTTTCGAGTCCCGTAATCTTCAGTTCCGTAAACTTATTGAACGCACAATCCGCAATGTACAGTTCCTTGTTCTTGGTAAGGTCCAGCGATGTCAGATACGTGCTGTTCAGCTTCAGATAATGGAGATGCTCAAGATGCGATATATCCAATGACGTGAGCGGATTGCCGTACATCACTATGGATTCCAGATTCGGTGTCCCGCTCAGATCAATGCTCTCCAAGCCTGTATAAAGGATGGCAAAGCCTTTCAGTTCCGGATTGTTCCCCAGGATCACCTTTGTGAGCGATGTGGAGCCGTCAATGGAAAAGCTTCTCATGTTCTTCAGGCAGCTTATGTCCAGCTCACTTCCCTGAAATCCTCTGATCGCCATCTCGGTAAGCTTCGGGTTCTTGCTGAGATCGATCGACTCGACATACAGGGTTGTAGCCAGATATGTCAGGTTCGGGAAGAGGCTGTAATCCACCGGAAAATTCAGTGAGACAAGATTCAGTTTCTCGAGGAAAATAAACTTCTCAAGGCCGGTAATGTCGGTAATTTTCCCGTCTCTGACATCCGCGGAGCGGAACTCTTTGATCCTCCGCAATTCAACTTCCACGAGCTTTCCGTCACCGTCAAAATCATATTCCTTGCGCACATACTCCCGAAGAACCGGATCCGGGAAGGAAGCGTCGATATCGACAACCTCGATCGTCGCTTCCGGTGTCGGCGTTGCAGGCACTTCCGTCGGTGTCGCTTCCGGTGTCGGTGTAGCAGGCACTTCGGTCGGCGTTGCTTCCGCCGTCGGTGTTGCTTCCGCCGCAGGCGTAACCGGTATCACATTTTCCGTCGGCAAAGCTTCTGCCGTAGGCGTCGCCGGCACTTCTGTGGGCGTGGTGTTGTTTTCCTTGTTAGACGCACATGCGCAAAGAGCTGTTGCCATGATCAGGCACAACAGAAGCGCTGCACAAAGTCGTACTCGTGAATACTGTCTCATAGTGTAATCCTCCCTTACTGTGTGTTTATTTGCTCCAGGTCAGACGATGGAGCTCCCCCTTCATTTTCATGCCTTCGAAATCGAGTTGCCGAAGAGCTTCGTAGGCCACGATCGCCACGGCGTTGCTGAGGTTCAGTGAGCGCGTCTCGCCGATCATCGGGATCCGCACGCATGTGTCCTCGTGCTCCCGCAGGATCTCCTCGGGAATTCCTGCGCTCTCACGACCGAACATGATGTAGCAGCCCGGCTCGTAGCTTACCTGTGTGTAGGCAAGATGGCCCTTCGTGGTCGCATAGTAGATCTTCGCGCCTGGATTTCTCGCCAGAAAATCCTCGTAATCCTCGTACACCGTCACATCGAGGTTCGGCCAGTAGTCGAGCCCTGCGCGCTTTAACTGCTTTTCATCGAGCGAAAACCCGAGAGGCTTGATCAGATGCAGCCGCATCCCCGTCGCCACGCAGGTGCGCCCGATGTTGCCGGTATTCTGCGGAATCTCCGGCTCGTGTAAGACAATGTTGATCATGCTGTTATTTCTCCGCGCGGAGCTTTGTCACGAATCTGCGAAGGCGCCCGAGGGCTTCCTTGAGGTTCTCCAGAGAGTAGGCGTACGAGATTCGCAGGAATCCCTCGCCGCTGTCGCCGAACGCCGTGCCGGGCACGATGGCGACCTTCTCCTCCTGCAGCAGTTTCGTCGCGAACTCCTCGCTGCTCATACCGAACTCCGCGATGCACGGGAACACGTAAAATGCGCCGTAGGGTTCAAAGCACTTAAGTCCCATGTCGCGCAGCTCGTGCAGCACGAACCGCCGTCTCTTATCATATGCGTCGCGCATCATCGCGACGTCCTCATCACCGTTCTTCAGCGCCTCGATAGCCGCGAACTGGCTCGCCGTGGGCGCGCACATGATCGCAAACTGGTGGATCTTCATCATTTGCGAAATGATCTCCTTCGGACCGCACGCGTAGCCGAGTCTCCAGCCGGTCATGGCGTGTCCTTTGGAAAATCCGTTGATCAGGATCGTGCGCTCCCACATGCCCGGCAGCGAAGCAATCGAAACATGCTTCGAGCCATAGGTGAGCTCGCTGTAAATCTCGTCGGAAACAACGAAAATATCCTTCTCGATGCAAACCTCAGCGATCGCCTCGAGGTCCTCGCGCGTCATGATAGCGCCGGTAGGATTGTTCGGGAACGGGAGCACGAGAAGTTTCGTCTTCTCCGTGATCGCGTCGCGAAGCTCCTGAGCCGTCAGGCGGAAATCATTTTTCTCCTGCAGCGGGATCTTCACCGGAACGCCCTGGGTCAGGATGACACACGGCTCGTAGGAGACGTAGCACGGCTCCGGGATGATGACTTCCTCTCCCGGGCAGACCATCGCCCGGATCGCGAGGTCAATGGCCTCGCTGCCGCCCACCGTAACAAGGATCTCATTTTTCGGCTCATAATGTACGTTGTAATGCCGCTCGATAAACGGACTGATCTCCCGGCGCAGCTCGATCAGGCCGGAGTTTGAAGTGTAGTGCGTGCGCGACTTCTCGAGGGAGTAAATACCCTCCTCGCGGATGTGCCACGGCGTCGCAAAATCGGGCTCGCCTACACCCAGACTGATTGCGTCCTTCATCTCCGTAACAATATCAAAAAACTTTCGTATACCCGAGGGCTTGATGCCCACAACGGCAGGGTTTAACGGATTTCTCATGGCGTGATCAGCATCCTTTCATCTTCTATCTTGTTCACGAGCGGAAGTCCGTGCTCCTTGTATTTCTTCAGCACGAAATGCGTCGACGTCGAGAGCACCGAATCCATCGGCGAAAGCTTGCTGGAGACAAACTCCGCAACGCTCTGCAGGGTTTTGCCGTGGATCATAACGCACAGGTCAAATCCACCGGACATCAAAAACACGGCGTCAACCTCCTCGAACTGGTAAATCCGCTCCGCGATCTTGTCAAAGCCCTGGCCTCTCTGCGGCGTCACCTTGACCTCGATCATCGCCGTCACCAGCTGGCGGTCGGTCTTGTCCCAGTTGATCAGAGTGGGATAACCGCAGATCACGCGGTCCTCCTCCATCTCCTTGATGGATGCCGCTACGGTCTCCTCGCTCTCGCCGAGCATGACCGCGAGCTCCTGCACCGTTAATTTTGCGTTTTGATCCAGACTCTCCAAGATTCTCATGTCCACTGCCATGTTTATATCCTCCTTTAATCTATCCGATAGTATTCCTTCGACGCGTCTGTGATTTACAACCTTTGTATCGCTGCTTTAGGCTCCCCCGCGATAGGGTTCCAGATACCGTTCTTCTCCCCGGTTTTCTATGATCCTGGCGGCTTCCTTCGTAAGATATCCGATGACGGCCGTCTCTGCCTTCTGCAGCTTCTCTGAAGCATCCCCCTCCAGCGCCTTCATCAACCTCTCCGGCTCCGCTGTCACGAAGAGCACGCTTCCTCCGGTCGGGATCTGGTAGGGATCGATGTCCGTCACTTCACAAACTTCTATGGTGATCTGGGCGATCGGTATCGCCGGCAAATCCACCCGCATGCCGCACTTCAGCTTTTCACCGAGCTTCCAGAGAGCCCCGTAGACGCCTCCGTCACCGCCGGGAATTGCCGCTGCCGCGCCGCAGGTAAGGCCGGCGCAGATTGTTTCCTCTGTCGCCGCCTGCTTCGGAAGCTCCTCCGCATCCTCCAGAAAATGCTTCGGGTACCGCGCTTCCATCGTTCCCCGGTTCGCCTCATACAACAGAAGTGTTCCTTCGATTCCCGCGGTTCCCGCCATCACGATGTACCAGGTCGGCTCCGCCGAATTATCCGCGCCGGCATCTCCCTCCGACTGCCCTGCAATGTCGGAAGTTTCTGCATCCGCAGCACCAGCCGTCGTCCAGGCTTTCTCCGTCGTCACGGCATCCCCCGCCGGTTCGCCGCAGACGCTCACATGGGCAAGCACATCCCCGCGTCTCTCCCGGACAACAGTCACGTCCTCAAAAGCCGCTGCCTCGTACGCCGGCCGCAGGTACTCCCGGATGTCCGCCTCCGGCATCTCCTCGGGCACGCTCAGAAGCAGTGTCATCGCCGCTGCCTGCCGTCCGATCGCGGCCAGGGCTGCTTCGGCTCTCCGCACCGCCATCGCGGCGATCCGCAAATCCGTACCCGCCATCGTACCGGTTGCGGTGCAAAGTTTCCTGTCGGCTTCCGCGGCGATCACGATCCGTTCGGAAACATCCGTATCCTCGCCGAATCCCGCCGGACGCCGTCGCAGGTACCGCTCGCGGCCGAGCCGCGTCGTGAGACGCTCATTTTCCGCTGTTCCGACCGGACCGATCATCTGCGGCACCCTCCCGTGATCACATGCTCCGGCCTTTGTCCGCCGGGCGCAGGGAACAATATCCCATAATCGCTTTATTATACCACAGACCCCGTGCAAATGCAAAGAAAAAGAACCGGATTCCCCCGCCGGATGCGGTTTTCCCCACATCCCGGTCACGGAAAATCCGGTTCGTATTATTCGCTGTGCTACCCGCCGTTTCACTCGTACACGCACACGCTGCTCTCCGGGTCGTTTTTTGCCCGGTACAGCGCAGTGTTAGCCTTCTTGAACAATTCCGAGTAGCCGGTCTCGGCACCGCTGTACAGCGCAATGCCGATGCTTGCTCCGACCTTCTGCCCGGTCTCCGGCAGCGCAACCCCCTCCGAGGCGCTCGCGAGGATGTCCGCCGCTATGCGGAGGGCGGTGTCGCGATCGTTGGTATCTTTTCGGAAAATGACGAACTCGTCACCGCCGAACCGACCTACGATCTCGCTACCGGTGAACATTTTCCGAAGAACGGCGCCGAGCTGCTCGATGACGCTGTCGCCGACATCGTGCCCGAAGGTGTCATTGATGGATTTGAAGCGGTCCACGTCCAGCACGAACAGGATGCCCTTCGACGTGGCGCTGTCCGCGAGAAACGCGTTGATCTCCCGGGTCAGAGCGCCCTTGTTCCTAAGGCCTGTCAGCTCATCGGTATCCTTTTGGATATTAATCTTTCTCGTCAGGACGAACTCCCGGATGCGGACGGCGTTGGCTATGATGCTTAAGAAAATGCCTACGATGGTAAAGATGATCACGTTGATCACGTCAACCATCCAGATATCGTACGGCTTCACGTACCTCATCCACGCAAGGAACACGACCGACGCCGCGCTCAGCTCGAGCGCCATAAAGAACGGCCGGTCGATGATGAACATCGGCGTGATCAACAGCAGGGCGATAAAGGTTGTCGCCGGTGCCACCGGGTTATTTTTCGAGATAAAGCAGCCGAACAGAAAGAGCAGGAAGATCGACAGATAGATCATCACCTGCGCGAAGGGCGAATCTTTACGCAAAACAAAGAAAAAGACGATCACCGAAGCGGAATACACAAAGGCGGCCAGATAGATGACGATGTTGGTCCGGAGGAGGTCGTTGGCCAGCGCCGTGAGGCACAGCGCCGCGAAAACCGCAGCCATGAAGAAATGGAGGATCCGCCACACAACAAAATTCGAGACGTACGTATCCTTCCGGATCTTGTTGTATTCATCCGGGCTGGTCCCGCAGTAGAACAGGTAATTGCGTATGGTTCGTAATAAAGCCTTCATGGTCGGTTCCTTCGTGTTGTTTTTTCCTCTATTCGCTGTTCCCCCAAACACAAATATAGTTTCTTACTCTTCCCCGACGGGATCCCAATACCGGATCACCGGTTTCTCTCCGGAATGGACAGTAACGCCGACACCCCCAAAAGAGCGGCGGTTGACGCAGCCAACACCCAGATGGTCTTGCCGTTGAAGATCCGCAGATAGTACTGCGGTGCAAGGATCGCACGGACAAAGCGGATCACGGGCATCGTCTGTCCGATATCCAGAAGGATCGGGCAGCACAGATAGCTGATCAGCACAAGGATTGGGATCATCGCGCAGACCGCGTGCACCGACGGGATCAGGAATCGTAAAATGTTGCAAAGCCCGGTGATGAGAAGCACGTACAAAAGCATCGAGACAAGCTCCCGTCCCGTGACTGTCCACAGACCGCTGATGCCAAGGCACACAAGTCCCACGATGCCGGCCATGGCCGTCGGCAGAAGGATCGACGCAAAGGAGATCAGAGGCCGACGCTCCCTCGCCATGACGCGGAACCGTCCCTCGGCGTCATCCTGATACCAGAACACCAGACCCGCAAGGCCGGCCAGAAGCACAAAGATGGCGATGGTGCCCCGGATCGGTTTCTTCAAAACGCTGATGGCATCGTGTTTCTTTTCCTCGATGAAGAGTTCCCCATTCTTCGTCGCGGTGGTGACGTAGTCCACAAGCTTGCTGTTGGCCATCTCGTCGCCGAACTTCTTTCGAAGCTTCGCCTCCGCCGAGGCCCGGTCCGTCACGACGCCGCTGCGGGTCGTGAGATACTCTAAGATCAGGTCCTTGCCGAGGATCCGGATCAGCTTGATGTACGCGATCTCGTTGACGAACTCGCCGTACACGGTCTGGTCCGACACGACCGCCGTGATCAGCCCCTGCCACTCGTCGGTCAGCAGCTTTTCCGCCAGATCCTTGTCGAAGCAGTACCCGCACTCAGCGCGGCCTGACGCCACATCGCTGTACAGGTCCTCTTCCTCCGTGCACTCGTAGAAGACGAAGAGCTCGGGGACATTTTCCGAAATCTCCTTAAGATACGTTTTCGCAAACTCGTCCTTCTGCTCAAAATACACCGCCACGTGCAGCTTTCCGTCGTCCGCCGTGATCAGCGCGCGGTAGAGAAGAAGCACCGCAGGCAGCATAAGGAAGATAAGCACAAAGGACGGCTTCTTCAAAAACCGCTTCGCCGTCAAAAGGATCCAAGTAAAGAAGCGCTTCACCGCGCCCTTCGCCTTGTCCGCCCCCGTGATGGTGCTCACGGAGAGCTCCTCCGGCGTTGCAAATCCGTCCCGCGGCGATAGGTTCGATTGTCGATTCAAATCGGTCACCGCTGTTCCCTCCATCGATTCAGGGCCATGATCCCC
>Ga0310696_10000449_pt1 | contig 65549 bp, 55 predicted proteins | sample AusTroGonzalo_MG_4_FD_203885 | JGI IMG/M metagenome (GOLD analysis project Ga0310696, IMG submission 203885) | Bovine rumen microbial communities from tropical cattle in Woodstock, Queensland, Australia - Gonzalo_02 (v2) (version 2) | ecosystem: Host-associated > Mammals > Digestive system >...
GCCGAAGGCCATCCCCGGCTGCGGTCATCCCGAGAAGTTCTGCCTCTACTCCGTGGCTGACAGCACCCCGACCCTGGCGAAGTTCGACTTCAACAACGACAACGCCAAGTGGGACATCAAGGCCCGCTAGACTGAAAGATCTCCTTTTAAATAATTCGGCAATACCCGGCTGGATATTGCCGAATTATTTTTATATCGCGTCCAAAAGGAAATAGCATGCGAAGCGCTGTGCCCGGGGAGACAACGACGCGCGGCGGGTTGCATGGATTGATTTAAAAAATGCTACCTTTGAAGGAGATATGAAAAAGATCATCTTCTTATTCCTTTTTTTGCTGCCGGTCGCATGCGGGAAGATGGCGGACCCCTACGTCGATCCCCATGCGGAAAACGATTTCGCCATCACGGGGCTGACCCTGGACAATTTCCCGTTCATGGACTGCTCGACGAGTACGTCGCCGCTGCGGGACATGGTCATGTATCATCTCCTGGGCATCCCTTACACCTGGGGCCTTAATGTGGTGAGCGGGTCGCAATACGCCGTAACTTTCCTGTTGCCCGAAGGGATGGAACAAGGAAGCGAAGAGCACAAGAAGATGGCCGACATCCTGAACATGCGCCTGCGGCGGAGCAGCGGCTCTCACGGAGCGTTTGTCAACCTGATCGACGGCACGACGGGCGTGATCATCGATTCGCGCGACATTTCGCGCAACGAAAGCCAATACGCCCGGCAGGCAGGCGTGACGGTCGAGACGAAGCCGCTGGCGTGGGATGCGCTGGTCTTCATCGTACATCCTTCCAATAAGGTCAAATCATTGACACAGGAACAGATACGTAATATCTACACGGGCAGGATCACCAATTGGAAACAGGTGGGCGGCGCCGATCACGAAATCCATGCGTACACCCGGGATCCGGATTCAGGGAGCCAGGAGAAGATGGAAACGCTGGTGATGCAGGGCCAGAAAATGCTGGACCTTCCGGAAATGCAGGGCAATACGATGCTGTCTCCCTATATCTCGATCGAGACGGACGAGTGGGGGATCGCCTACACGCCGTATTACTTTTGCGAGCGGATGATCGGCGACCTTCGCAGCGTGAAGGTGCTGGCCGTGGACGGGACGTCCCCGACGCCGCAGTCCATCATGAATGCCGTCAACGGACAGAAAAAGGACGCCTATCCTTTTTATTCGCATATCTATGCCGCCATCCGCTCCGACGCCCCGGCAGACTCTTTCGACCGGCAGATCTATCGTTGGCTGTCCACTCCGAAAGCCAAGGACATCATCGACGAAAGCGGATATATTTCCCTCCGTTCGAAATGATACCCGCCTGATGGCGAGGACATATGGGGATTTTTTGTTACATTTGTAAATTGGAACAAAAAGTCCTCAAACTATGTACAGAACCCACACTTGCGGCGAGTTGCGTCTCGCCGACCAAGGCAAGACAGTCACCCTCGCGGGATGGGTGCAGAAATCCCGTAAACTCGGCGGCATGACCTTTATCGACCTGCGCGACCGCTACGGCATCACGCAGCTGGTCGTGGAGGCGGACGCCGACCCGGCGCTGGTCGAGACCGCCGCCGGCCTGGGCCGTGAATTCGTGATCCAGGCCACGGGCGAAGTGCTCGAGCGCCAGAGCAAGAATCCCAAGATGCCGACCGGCGATATTGAAATCAAATTGAACGCCATCCGCATCCTGAATAAATCCTCCGTCCCGCCCTTCACCATCGAGGAGCAGAGCGACGGCGGCGAGGACCTGCGGGCCAAGTACCGCTACCTAGACCTGCGCCGTCCGCCCCTCCAGCGCGCCCTTGCGCTGCGTCACCGCCTGGCGCAGGAAGTCCGCAGCTACCTGGACGCCCAGGGCTTCATGGAGATCGAGACCCCGTACCTGATCAAGTCCACCCCGGAGGGCGCCCGCGACTTCGTGGTGCCTTCCCGCATGAACCCCGGCACCTTCTACGCCCTGCCGCAGAGCCCCCAGACCTTCAAGCAGCTGCTCATGGTCGCGGGCTACGACCGCTACTTCCAGATTGTGCGCTGCTTCCGCGACGAGGACCTGCGCGCCGACCGCCAGCCGGAGTTCACGCAGATCGACTGCGAGATGAGTTTCGTGGAGCAGGAGGACGTGCTGAACACCTTCGAGGGCATGATGCGGCAGATGTTCAAGAACGCCGTGGGCGTGGACATCCCCAACCCGCTGCCGCGCATGAGCTGGTACGACGCGATGGACTTCTACGGCTCCGACAAGCCGGACATCCGCTTCGCGATGAAGATCCACGAGATCACGAAACTGGTCCAGGGCAGCGGCTTCTCCGTGTTCGACGGCGCCGAGTATATCGGCGGCATCGCCGTGGAAGGCTGTGCCGAATACACCCGCAAGCAGCTCGACGAGCTGACCGAATGGGTCAAGCGCCCGCAGGTGGGTGCCAAGGGCCTGGTCTACGTCAAGGTCTCCGCCGACGGCAGCGTCAAGTCCAGCGTTGACAAATTCTACAGCCCCGAGCAGCTGAAAGCCGTGGCCGACGCCTGCGAGGCCAAGGCCGGTGACCTGGTGCTCATCCTCTGCGGTCCCAAGCGCAAGACGCAGACCCAGCTGGGCGTGCTCCGCATCGAGATGGGGAACCGCCTCGGCCTGCGCGACCCGAAGGTCTTCGCCCCGCTGTGGATCGTGGACTTCCCTCTCCTCGAGTGGAGCGACGAGGACCAGCGCTTCTACGCCATGCACCACCCCTTCACGGCGCCCAAGCCGGAGCACGAGAAATGGTTCTACTCCGACAAGAAAGAGGATCTGGAGCGCGTCTGCGCCAATGCCTACGACTTTGTGCTGAACGGCACCGAGCTCGGCGGCGGCTCCATCCGTATCCATGACGCCGCGATGCAGAGCCGCATGTTCGACGTGCTCGGCATCAGCAAGGAGGACGCCGAATACAAGTTCGGCTTCATCATCAACGCCTTCAAGTTCGGCGCCCCGCCCCACGGCGGCCTGGCGTTCGGCTTCGACCGCGTCTGCGCCCTCTTCGGCGGGCAGGAGACGATCCGCGACTACATCGCGTTCCCGAAGAACAACCAGGGCCGCGACGTGATGATCGACTCCCCGTCCCGGATCGACGACGCGCAGATGGAGGAACTCTTCCTGTCTTCCACCTACGTAGAGCCGCAGCCGTGAGGATTCAGTTGAACTACGATTTGCTCGCGCAGAATACCTTCCGCATGAAGGTGTCCTGCGCGTGCTATGTCGAGTACGAGACCGTCAAGGAACTGGAGGGGCTCAATTTCGACCGCCTGCCGAAGCCGCTGCTGCACATCGGCGCCGGCAGCAATCTCCTCTTCACCGGGGACTTCCCGGGCACGGTCCTGCACTCGAACATCGAGTTCATCAAATATGTCGACATGGGCTTCGAGGACGTGCCGGTCATGGTCGGCGCGGGGGTGGTCTGGGACCACTTCGTCGAGGAAGCCTGCCGCCACGGCCTCTGGGGAGCGGAGAACCTCTCGCTCATCCCGGGCGAGGTCGGGGCGGCCGCCGTGCAGAACATCGGCGCCTACGGCGTGGAGGTGAAGGACATCATCTCCGGCGTCGTGGCCTTCGACCTGCAGGAGCGCAAGAAAGTCAAGTTCACCCGCGAGGAATGCCGCTACGGCTACCGCGATTCCCTCTTCAAGCAGCCGGAGGCCAAAGGCCGCTACGTCATCACGAGCGTGCTCTTCCGCCTCACGCGCAAGCACAGCCCGCGCCTTGCGTACAAGGGTGTGCAGGAGGCGCTGGGCGGGGAAGTGCCGGCAACTCCACAGGCGGTGCGCGACGCCATCGTCCGCATCCGGCGGCAGAAGCTGCCCGATCCGGAGGAGCTCGGCAGCGCCGGCAGCTTCTTCAAGAATCCGGTCGTGAGCCGGGAGGACTTCGCGCGCATCTCCCCGGACGGAAGCGCGCCGCACTACGACCTGCCTGACGGCAGCGTCAAGGTGCCGGCGGCCTGGATGATCGACCAGTGCGGCTTCAAGGGCGCCGTCGAAGGCGGCGCGGCCGTGTATGAGAAGCAGCCGCTCGTCATCGTCAACGCCAGCGGCGCGGCCTCCCCGCAGGAGGTCCTCGCGCTCGAACAACGCATCATCAACGGGGTGCGGGAACGCTTCGGCGTCACCCTGCATCCGGAAGTAGAGCATATATGAGCAGTTTTGTCATCGAAGGCGGACACCGCCTCAGCGGCGAGATCCACCCTCAGGGCGCGAAGAACGAGGCCCTGGAGGTGATCAGCGCCGTCCTCCTCACCCCGGAGCCGGTCACCCTCACCAACGTCCCGGAGATCCTGGATGTCAAGAACCTCATCGACCTGCTGCGCGGGATGGGCGTGAGCGTGGAGCGCCATGCCAAAGGGGAGTACACCTTCACGGCGAACCATGTCAACGAATTCTACATCCGCAGCGCTGAATTCGTGAAGAAGTGCGCCCAGCTGCGGGGTTCGGTGCTCGTCGTGGGTCCGCTCCTCGCGCGTTTCGGCAACGCCTTCTTCCCCAAGCCGGGCGGCGACAAGATCGGCCGGCGCCGCGTGGACACGCACATCGAGGGTTTCATGCGCCTGGGCGCGAAATGCTCCTACGACACCGCCAAGCGGGCCTACAACCTCTCCTCGGGCCGTACGATGAAGGGCTGCTACATGCTGCTGGACGAGGCCTCCGTGACCGGTACGGCCAACATCGTGATGGCCGCGACCCTCGCGAAGGGCACGACCACCATCTACAACGCCGCCTGCGAGCCCTATGTGCAGCAGCTCTGCAAGCTGCTCACGGCCATGGGCGCCCGAATCGAGGGCGTCGGCTCGAACCTGCTCACCATCCATGGCGTGGAAGCCCTGCATGGCGCCACCCACACCATCCTCCCGGACATGATCGAGGTCGGTTCCTTCATCGGCATGGCCGCCATCACGCAGAGCTCGCTCACCATCAAGAACGTGTCCTGGGAGAACCTGGGCATCATTCCGGAGCATTTCCGCCGCCTCGGCGTGAAGCTCGAGCAGCGCGGCGACGACATCTTCGTGCCCGCGCAGGACAGCTACGAGATAGAATCCTTCATCGACGGTTCCATCATGACCATCGCCGACGCGCCCTGGCCGGGCATGACCCCGGACCTGCTGAGCGTGCTGCTGGTCGTTGCCACGCAGTGCAAGGGCAGCGTCCTCATCCACCAGAAGATGTTCGAGAGCCGCCTGTTCTTCGTGGACAAGCTGATCGACATGGGTGCGCAGATTATCCTCTGCGACCCGCACCGCGCCGTGGTCATCGGCCACGACCACAAACTCAGCCTCCGCGCGGGGCGCATGACCTCGCCGGATATCCGTGCCGGTATCGCGATGCTGCTGGCGGCCATGTCCGCCAAAGGCACCTCCACCATAGACAACATCGAGCAGATCGACCGCGGCTACGAAGACATCGAAGGTCGCCTGAACGCGCTCGGAGCCCATATTGAACGTAAATAAGATCCTATGCAGGTACTCAAGTTCGGCGGCAGTTCGGTAGCGGACGCCACCCGCATGTCCCAGGTCATCGACATCGTGCAGGCCGCCGTGGCGCGCGACCGGACCATCCTGGTCAGTTCCGCCATCAGCGGCTGTACGGACGCGCTGATCGCCATCGGGCAGGAAAGCGACCCGGCGGCGAAGGCGCAGCGTATCGACGCCCTCCGCCGGAAGCACCACGCCATCGCGCAGCGCCTCTTCACCGGCGCCGAGCGCCGGGAAATGCTGACCGAGCTGGACGGCCTCTTCGAGGAGCTGGCCGCCGCGGAGCCGGACGCCTGCGTGACCTTCGGCGAGCTCTTCTCCACGCGCATCCTGGCGCGCAAGTTCGCCTGCGAGGACGTGCCCACGCGGTGGCTGGATTCCCGCAAGCTGGTGCGCACGCTCGGCGGGGTGGTGGCCGAACCCCTGACCTACGCCAACATCCTGGCCGCCGTGCAGGCGGCTCCGGAAGCGCGCCTCTTCGTGGCGCCGGGCTTCATCGCCTCCGACGGCGACGGCCGCGTGACCACGCTCGGCCGCGGCGGCTCCGACTACAGCGCCGCCCTCTTTGCCGCGGGCGCCAAGGCTTCCGTGCTCGAGATCTGGACCGACGTGCCCGGCATGATGACCGCCAACCCCAAGGTCGTCCCGGCCGCCGTGAGCATCCCCGACATTTCCTACAGGGCCGCCCTGGCCCTGGCCGAGAACGGCGCCAAGGTGCTCTACGCGCCCACCGTCAAGCCGGCCATGGAGGCGGGCATCGCCTTCTCCATCCGCAATACCTTCGACCCCAAGCATCCCGGCACGCTCGTTTCCGGCCGTCCGGCCGTGAAGGAGGGCGAGTGGATGGGCGTGACCAGCCGCACGCTCGCCGACAAGGGCGAGGCGGTGGTCTGCCTGGTCGGAGAAGCGATTCCTTCTCGCGCCTCGGCCGCCGTCCGCATCCGCGCGGCGTTGTCCGAGGCCGGCATCCAGCCGCTGGGCGAGGTGACGGGCGAGGGCGACATCTTCTTCATCCGCGTCCGTCCGACCGTCGAACAGGCGGCCGTGGGCGCCATCCATCATGAATTCTTCGAGTCCCGCGCCGTGACGGTGATTCCGGTCTTCATCGCGGGCTACGGGGCCGTGGGCCATGAGCTGGTGCGCCTGATCGGCCTGAGCGCCGACCGCATCGCGACCCGGCGCGCCCGTTCCATCCGCATCATGGGCCTGTCCAACAGCCGCCGCTTTGCCGTCGACCTGCGGGGCATCCGCCCCGAGGAGGCCGACGCCCGGCTGGAGAAGGGCGAGAGCGCCGCGGACGGGGCCTTCATCGATGCCGTGCTCGCCTGTGCGCCGCGCGGCGCCGTGTTCGTGGACTGCACCAACGACGAGCAGCTGCATGACCGCTACGCCGAGCTGTTCCGCGGCGGTCTCAGCATCGTCACCTCCAACCGCCGCTCCCTGGCGCTGCCTTTCGTGCAGTACGCCGCCCTCAAGGCGGAGGCCCGCCAGAACGGCGCCTTCTTCCGCTACGACACCACGGTGGGCAACTCCCTCCCGATCCTCGAGTCCATCGCCAGCGACGCCAACTGCAGCGACGGCATCGAGGCCATCGAGGCGGTGGTTTCCTGCACGCTGAATTATATCATCACGGGCTACGACGGTGCCCTCCGCGAGAGCTTCGCTACGCTCCTGCGCCGCGCGCAGGACGAGGGTCTGACCGAAACCGACCCTCGCACCGACCTGGGCGGCAAGGACGTGCTGCGCAAGCTGCTCATCCTTGCCCGCGAGGCCGGCGTGCCGCTCGAGGCGGACGACGTGGAGATCGTGCCGATGCTCGGCCCGGAGTTCTTCGGCTGCCCGCTGGACGAGTTCTACCGCAAGCTGGCGGAGTACGAGCCGCAACTGGTCGCCCTCGAGGCGGAGCTGGACGCGGCTGGCCAGCGCCAGCGCTTCGTGGCTTCGCTGCGCCGCGACCCGTCCGCCCGCCACGGCTACCGGGCGGAGATCAAGATGCAGCGCGTCGGCCCCGAGAATCCTTTCTACTGGATCAGCGGCACGGAGAACGTGACGGTGGTCCGCAGCGAGTATTCCGCCCCGCTCGTGATCAAGGGCGCGGGCGAGGGCGTCCGCCTGGCCGCCACCGGTATCATCAAAGACATCCTGATGTAGCTTATGGACCTGTTTCGCCAGATATTATCCTTCGACTCGACTTCCGGACAGGAGCGGGAGCTCGGGCAGTGGCTCGCCCGGCACCTGGATGCGCCGTACGTGCAGACTCTCGAGGTCGGTGACGGCACGCTGAACGTGCTGCTCCGCTGGAGCAATTATCCCCGCGTAGTCTTCTGCTCGCACATGGACACCGTCCCGCCCTACATTCCGCCGACCTTCCTGGAGGACCGGGTGCTGGGCCGCGGGACCTGCGACGCCAAGGGGCAGTTCTACGCCATGTACCGCGCCTGCCAGCGCCTGGCCGCGGCGGGTCATCAGGATTTCGCCCTGCTCATCGTGAGCGGCGAGGAGACGGGTTCCTGGGGCGCCAAGGCCTTTGCCCGGCTCGGTTTCCATGCGCCGCTGCTGGTCGTGGGCGAGCCAACGGACAACTGCATGGTCAGCGCCTCCAAGGGCACCAAGCGCTTCAACCTGACCTTCCGCGGGAAGGCTTTCCATTCCGGTTATCCGGAGCACGGGCTGAGCGCCGTGGAGCTTTTCGTCGATTTCATGAACGAGCTGCGCGCTGCCGCCTTCCCGGAGGATCCCGAACTGGGCGCCACCACCTGGAACGTCGGCCAGCTGGTCAGCGACAATCCGCAGAACATCCTCAGCCCGGAGCTGAGCTGCCGCCTGTATTTCCGCACCACCTTCGCCTCCGACGCGGCGGTGGTGGACTGGATGCGCGCGCACGCCTCCGACACCCTGCAGGTGGAGGAGTTCGGCGGGGACGCGCCGGCGCATTACTATACGCTGCCGGGCTTCCCGACCAAGCCGGTCGCCTTTGGCAGCGATGCACCGCACCTGAACGATTTCACGCACAAGATCATCTGCGGGCCGGGCTCCATCACCGTCGCGCACCGCGACGACGAATTCCTGGCCCTGGCCGATTTCGAACAAGCTATCAACAATTACGTCAAGATTTATGAAAGTTATCATTAGCGGATACGGCAAGATGGGCCATATGGTCGAAGCCGCCCTGCAGCGCCGCGGCATCGAGCTCGTGTGCGCCTCCGAAGACGTCTGCGCCATCCCGAAGGAGGTGGCGAAGGAATGCGTCTGCATCGATTTCACGACCCCGGAAGCTTTCCGGAACAACTATAAGACCCTCGCCGCCAACTTCAAGGCCGTCGTGGTCGGGACCACCGGTTGGAACGACATCTGCGCCGAGGTTTTCGCCGCCTTCGAGCAGGCCGGCACGCCGATGATCTGGGCATCCAACTTCTCCATCGGCGTCAACGCTTTCTTCGCCGCCGTGGAGCGCGCCTGCGAGGTCCTGAAGGGCCAGGGCTACACGCCGCACGTGGAGGAGATCCACCATATCCACAAGCTGGACGCCCCCAGCGGCACCGCCAAGAGCATCGGGCTCATCATCGAGCAGACGCTCGGCGAGAAGCCGCAGATCGACGCCCAGCGCATCGGCGAGGTGCCCGGCACCCATACGGCCGAGTTCCTTTCCGAGGTGGACAAGCTGACCTTCACCCACGAGGCTTTCTCCCGCCAGGGCTTCGCCGAAGGCGCCGTCGTGGCCGCCCTCATGACCGAGGGCCTGACCGGCGTCCACGAATTCAAGGACCTGATCTTGTAGAAACAATTAAATCTTCAACCATATGAAAAAAGCACTATTCTTCACCATGCTGGCTTGCCTCCTGCTGGCCGGGTGCAAATCAGAACAGGAAAAGGCGCTGGACGAGGCCATTGCCAAGAACAGCCTTTCCGCCCTGCGCGAGTTCGCCCTCACGCATGCGAATTCCATGAACGACAAGGTGACGGGCCGCTACTATGCCGCGTTCAAGCGCATGGAGGAGGACTCGACGCTGTTTGCCGCCATCGGACGCGCTTCGAGCATCCTGGACAAGACCCAGGCGGAAGAGAAGTACCTGAGCACGCTTCCCAACGGCATCCATGCCTCCGAGGTTGCCGCAAGCCTGGCCGAGCACAAGAAGCAGGCGGAAGAACTGGCTGCCTGCCTGGAAGGCCTCCGCAGCGCGTTCAAGCAGTATAAGTACGTGGAGAAGAACGCCCGTGGCGCCAAGGGGATCGAGATCGAGTTCTCCGCTCCGGACGAGTCCGGCAAGGGCGAGATTTCGGGCTCCAGCAGCTTCACCGTGAATAAGTACAACTCCAAGCAGGTGGGCGCGCGCGTCATCTGCACCCGCAGCGGCTCCTACTACATCAACGACAACAAGCAGATTATCGCCCACGTCGAGGAGACCCGCTCCTACCAAGGCGCCACCAGCGACAAATACTGGAACAACCGCACGATCCGGGAGGCCCAGGCCAAGTATCCCACGCCCCGTCCGCGCAACTTCACGCTGACCCCGAACGCCAACTTCCAGACCCTCACGGGCCAGGACGACAGCGGCGCCCTCACCTTCGACGCCGTCCTGAAATAACGGTTCCTAAGCCTGTCGAACGACAGCCTTTCTATCGTTGCTCAATCGTTTTCCTGACGAGGAAATCGATAAAGGCGTTGCGGCTTTTAAACCCTTCCGGGATGGCCACGACGAGATACCATGCACCCGGATACTCCCAACTCCATTGGAAATACGATTCCACTGGATAAGGATCCACGACTGAATCAATCCCGGGATCGATCGACTGGACCTTCTCCAGGACCTTCTGATGAATCAGTTCTCGCAACTCAGCCGCATATTCCAGGTCCTTCTCGCTCGGCGCGGGTTTCTCTGCAGAAGACATAAAACTGGGCAATTAACAAACATTACGACCGAAAGATACGCATTCCCCAGCAATTTCCCGTCATTCCTGCCCTTGACTACTGTGGGTGTTTTTCCCCACAGTAGAGCTATCGGCCTTCTGTACACCCCGACACCCATGCCCATAAGCCCAAAAAGAAAAAGGCACCTGCGTTTCCGCAAGTGCCTTTTTACGAGTGGTGAGGCTTAGCAGATTTGAACTGCTGACCTCTTGCCTGTCAAGCAAGCGCTCTGAACCAACTGAGCTAAAGCCTCGTTTGGGACTGCAAAGATACAACAATTTTTGAATACTCAAAAAAAAGATTCCGGGTCATCCTTCGACAAGCTCAGGATCCGCCGGCGAATGACGCTATTCCCGCGGCCGGAGGGGATATTCTTTGCTGAAGGTGATGAGGACCTCGCGGTAGCCCATGGCGGAGAGGAGGCGGCGGAGATGACTCTCGGCGGAGAGCTCCGCCTGGTCCAGGATGCCTTCGCGGATGGCGTCGGCCTGCAGGCGCTGCTTGGCCTGAAGCAGGATGGCCGTCGTCTCTTCGTGCGTCCGGTGGCCGGAGAAGAGCTCGTAGTCGGCCGGGTTGAGGACGACGTCGAGGATTTCCACGGGCGGGAGAATCAGGCGCAGGGTGTCACCGGAGATGGAAAAGTCGCTTCCCTGGATCTTGGTCAGGTCGAAGCCGGCGCGCACGCGCCCCTTGCAGATGATCACGAAATCGCCGCTACCCGTCAGGCGGCTCAGGCCGCTGGCGCGCTTCAGCTCGCCGAGGTAGGACTCGTCCCGGTCGGTCAGCACCAGCTCCTCGTAGAAGCCGGCGCTGGACAGCTCGCCGATGCTGCGCACCTGCTCCACGACGGCGGCCGTCCGCTCGATTTCCAGCTCGCGGGCGCGCTGCTTTTGCCGGGGCGCGAGCAGCAGCACCAGGATGATGGCCAGCAGCAGCGTGAGCGGCAGTAGGTAGCGAAGCGGTATGCGGTATTCCTTGCTCATTCGAAGCTGATCTGCACGTTCTCGAAGCCCATCTGCTCCAGCATCGGGCGGAAAAACTCCAATGCGTTCTCCTCCGCCTCGGCCAGGATGCCCAGCGAGGGGATGTCCCGCACGATGTCGCGCTCTCCCTGCTTCAACAGGGCCTGGCGCTCGCGGTCGCTGAATTTCTGGCGGAAGCCGGTCACGTCCTCGTACTCGAGGCGGATCTCCTCCGGCGGCAGGTTGATGGAAAGGACGGCCGCATGCGGCAGGACCAGCGAGATGGAGCGCGTGCTCTCATCCACCACGATCTTGTCGAGCGGAAGGCGCTCCAGGTCGATGCCCGCTTTGATGTAGGCGGTGCAGGAGAAGAGGATGCGGCGGTTGCCGATCTTGAACCATTCGCCCTCGTCGCGGGCGCGGACGGCCTTGCGGACGGTGTACTCGACCGTCCCGAGTTCCGCGGTGCGGCTCAGGGCGGTGAGGCGCTGCAGGGCCTGCTGCTGGAGCGACGGCCCGCGGGAGCAGGCCACCGGCAGCAAGAGCAGCGCCGCCAGCAGGGCGGTTCGTATGCGGGCGACCGGAATCACCGCGAAATCGGATTACTCAGACCAGTAGACGAAGCGGCGGACCTGCTTGATGACGTCGGTCCAGGTCTCCGCATTCTCCTCGTCTTCAAAGTCATAGCCCTTGACGTTGACGGTCTTGATGCGCTCGGTCCAGTTGCCCTTGGCGTCGAAGGCGGTGTATTCGTAGGTAATGTTGCCTTCCTCCGTCCAGGCTTCCATATTGCTTTCGAAGGTGGCGCTGGCAGGGAAGACTTTGTTGCCCTCGTAGGTGTACTCGGTGGTTTCCATCCACTCCCAGCCGCTGATCTCTTCCGAGATTACGCGGTGCTGGTCGTCGTAGCCGAAGGTGTAGGCGAAGAAATGCTCGATGTCGAAGTCTTCCTCAATCTCGTCCCAGTCGAGATTCGTGTTGTCGTAGCTCACGAGACGGCCCAGTTCATCGCGCTCCAGGGTGGTCTTGTCGCTGTCGCCCTTGACGAATTCGCCGGCGTCGTTATACTCATAGACGTCGTTGTAGGTATCCAGCGTGATGCGGCCGTTGGCGTCGAAAGTGAATTCCAGGCGCTCCACGCCGGGTTCGTCAGAAATCTCCATCTCTTCCTGCGTGGTGGAAAGCGTGGTCTGCGTGATGTACACCTCTTTCACATCGCCGAGAAGGCCGAAGGAACGGGCGTCGGAAGGTTCGTTGGATTTGGGCTGGCAGGCGGCAAGGGCCAGGACGGCCAGCAGTAAACAGTTCTTTTTCATAGGTATTGATTATTTGTTGATTACTTCAGCAAGTAGTTTGATCCCCGCCTCCATGCGGGAAGCATCGAGGAAGGAGAAGTTGAGGCGCATCGTATTGCGGTGCGAGCCGTCGGGATAGAAGAAGGAGCCGGCCACGTAGGCGACGCCCGCGGAGAGCGCCCGGTCGTAGAGCGCCACGGTGTCGAAGCCTTCGGGCAGGGTCAGGAAGAGGAACAGACCCCCTTCCGGATGCGTCCAGGACACGCCCTGCGGCATATATTGCTCCAGCAGCGCGAGCATCTTGTCCCGCTTGGAGCGGTACAGCGCGATGCTCTTCTGCAGGTTGGCGTCGAGCGCCCCGCTCCCCATGAACTCCGCGGCCATGTACTGGTCCAGGATGGGCGGGCAGAGGTCCAGGGACTGCTTGCAGACGTAGATCTGGTCCAGCAACTCCACCGGCCCGAGCATCCAGCCCAGGCGGAAGCCGGGGGCGAAAATCTTGGAGAAACTCCCCAGGTGGAGCGTCCGCTCCGGCGCAAGGGAATAAATGGTCGGCACCGGCTCGCCGCTGTAGCGCAGCTCGCGGTACGGACTGTCCTCGACGATGAGGAAATCCCGCTCCCGCGCCAGCGCAACCAGCTTCTGTCGCTCCTCGAGCGTCATCGTCTCCCCGCTCGGATTCTGGAAATCCGGAATCACGTAGCAGAACTTGACCGGCTTCGAGAAATCGAAATCGTCCAGCGTCCGGACGTCCGCGCGGTAGGACTTGAAGGACTGCAGCGCCCCGAGGTAGGTCGGAGCGGTGGTCAGGACCACGTCGCCGGGATTCACGAACACCCGCGTGCAGACGTCGATGCCCTGCTGCGACGAAGTCGTGATCTGCACGTTCTCCACCGGCACGCCGTAGCGCCGCGCGACTACCTCGCGCAGCTCCGGCACTCCCTGCGTCGCCCCGTACTGGAGCGCCTTGGCGCCATATTTCTCCAGCACCAGCGCGCTGATGCGGCGGATATCCTCAATGGGGAACGTCGCCGCGTCGGGATAGCCTCCGGCAAAAGAATAGATGGCCGCGAGATCCACCTTCTTGAAGATCTCGCGCACCGGAGAGCGCATGAAGGACGGAACGTCCGCGGAAAAGAACTTATCGTATTTCATCGGCCGGCCCGGTCAGATAAACATCAGTGAAATAATCCCCCTTCGGCACGAAATCCACCGCCAGCCGCGCAATCCGCGCCTGGATATCAAAATGGATTGGAGATTCGCTGGTCAAGCCGGCGAATGACGTTGCAGGGCCGGCGGCGGACAGCGGAGCGGAAATTGGTTTTTCGGGAACCGAAAAATAATTTTCGTCCGCCCGTCTGGAAGACTCCGCCCGCCGGCCGAGATAGGCGGCGATGGCTGAAGCGGTAATCCCGGTGCCGCAGGCGAGCGTCTCCCCCTCGACTCCCTTCTCGAACGTCCGCACATGCAACACGCCCTCCGCATCGACCGACACAAAATTCGCATTCGCCCCGACCGGCGCAAAAGCCGGATCCCAGCGCGCCCGGCGCCCCTCCTCCTCCACATCGACAGCCTCCACGTCCGGCACGAAACGCACGAAATGGCGCGTCCCCGTGTCCAGGAACCAGCCATCCAGCGCGGGGTGGAACGTCCGCACATCGATCATGCGGATGCGCACCGTCTTGCGGTCACCGTCGCGGGCGAGGATCTCGCCCGTATGCGGCCCGTCCGCCGCGAGGAAATAATACATCTGCCCGTCGCGCGGCTTGATACCCAGCGCATCGGCGAAAGCCACGATACAGCGCCCGCCGTTGCCGCACATCATGCCGCCGGAACCGTCGGAATTATAATACTCCATCCGGAAATCGTAATCCACGTCGCCGGTCAGGATCATCATGCCGTCGGTTCCGTACTTACCGCACATCGCGGAAATGGTTGCCGGCGAGCGGTACGCGGAAACATCCTCCGTCCGCCCGTCGAGCACCACGAAATCGTTGCCCGCGCCGGAATATTTATGCAATTGCAACATCAGCGAAGCAGGTCTTCGAGAACCACGGAACCGGCTGTCTTCTCGTCGCGATACTTGACGATGACCGGGCAATACAGCGAAACGCCGCTGCCGGCGCCCGGACCGCGCTTCAGCGGCTTGCTGCCGCTCACGACCACGGCCCCGCGCGGCACGACCACGCGCCCGTCCGCGTTGCGCGGCACGAACTCGCCCGTCGTGGCGTCGAAGATGGCGGTGGAGGCGGTGATGATCACGCCGGAGGCGATCACCGCACCCTCCTGCACGATGGTGCCCTCATAGATGCCGCAGTTGCCGCCCACGAAGGCGCCGTCCTCGATGATGGTCGGCATGGCGCCGGCAGGCTCCAGCACGCCGCCGATCTGCGTAGCGGCGGAGATGTGGATGTGCTTGCCGATCTGGGCGCAGGAGCCGATGGTCACATGGCTGTCCACCATCGTCCCGCTGTCCACGAAGGCGCCGACGTTGATATAGGACGGCGGCATCACGATGGCGCCGGGAGCCACATAGGCGCCGCGCCGGATGCTCGTACCGCCCGGCACGATGCGCACCCCGCTGTCGGCGGAGAACTTGCGCACCGGGTAGGTGTCCTTGTCGAAGAAGGGGAACTGCTCCTGGGACATGTCGGTGATCTTGCCGAGCTTGAAGCCCGCCAGGATCACTTCCTTGACCCAGGTGTTGACCTGCCAGACGCCGTTCACCTTCTCGGCGACGCGCAGGTTGCCGGCTTCGAGGTCGGCCAGGACACCCTCAAATTGATCTATCGTTACTTCCATAATTCAGCCATAACTTTCTGCATCAGCGCCTGGGTGGCCTCCGACGCTGGGGCGAGCGGCAGGCGCACCGTGCCGCCGATCACGCCGAGCTGCGCGAGCGCGGCCTTCGCCGGAATCGGGTTGGACTCCACGAAGCAGGCCTTGAAGAGCGGGAAGAGGCGGTGGTGCAGGACGCGGGCCTTCTCCAGCTCGCCGCGCTGCATGGCTTCGACCATCTGCGAAACCTCCTTCGGCGCGATGTTAGACGCCACGGAGATGACGCCGTGAGCGCCCGTCGCCATGAAGGCGAGGGTCATGTCGTCGTCGCCGCTCAGGACGGTGAATCCCTCCGGAGCGCGGCGGATGATCTCGCTGACCTGGTCGTAATTACCGGAGGCCTCCTTGATACCGCGGATGTTCGGAACATCGTTCGCGAGGCGGATCACCGTGTCGGGCAGCATGTTGGCCCCGGTGCGGCCCGGAACGTTGTAGATGATGATCGGGAGGGAAGTCTCGGCCGCCACGGCCTTGAAATATTCATACTGGCCCTGCTGGGTCGGCTTGTTGTAGTAGGGGACCACCACGAGCAGCGCGTCGGCGCCGAGGGGCTCGAGCAGCCGGATGTTGCCGATGGTGTCGGGAAGGCTGTTCACGCCCACGCCGGGCATCAGGGGCAGGCCCTTGGCGTGCTCCTTGACAATCTGGTAGATGGCTGTCTTCTCTCCGGCGGAGAGGGTCGGGGTTTCGCCGGTCGTGGCGAGGGGAACGAGGAAGTGTACGCCACCCGCGACCTGACGGTCCACCATCCGGGCGTAGGCTTCATAATCCACGGCACCATCCGCGGTGAACGGGGTCACCAGCGCCGTGCCGCATCCTTGCAGGACAAGAGGTTTCATACGCAGACACTATTTTACTAACTAACAGACGATAAAGATAATAATCTTTTTTAAAAATGTCCTCTTTTTTTGTGTCTTTGTGACGATTAGCGCCGTTTGCGGGAGAAGACGAAGTCCTCCAGCACGCACAGCGACTGGTCCGGCGTGTCCGATTCGAAGACGAAATAGAGGGCGTGTTTGCCGGTGAGTCCGGGGGCCTTGGGCACGCGGGCGCACTTCTGGATGAGCTGCTGCGGCTCGCGGCCGCTGAGCTTGATCACGCCCAGGCGGGTGCCGTGGCGCGGGTGGTCCGCCATGATGACGATGCGGCCCTTGACACCCTGCGGGATGAGGCGCACGAGCAGCTTCTTCGCCGCCAGGCGCGGGCTCCGGCGCATCGCCAGGGCCGGGTACAGTCTGTCGAAATCGAAGTATTTGTAGCCCACGACGGAGCCGGCGGTGTTGTTCACCACCGGGTTGTGGTTGATGCTGAGCTCGTACGGGTCGGATTCGCTGTCCCAGGCGGGACGGTAGGGCTCCACGTAGGAGCCGGAGTACTTGTTGCCGAGGTAATCCTTCTCGGCCGGACGCGGTCCGGTGAACCAGCAGGCGATGCCGGCGGAATGGCGCTCCAGCGGGTTGAGGCCGCCGAGTTCGAAGCCCTCGGAGGTGTACTCCGCCTCGGAGATCTCCACCTTGCCGTCAGGACCTTCGGTGACCTTCACCTCGATCGGGGCCACCATGGCCTGCCGGTCGAAGCCGCCCAGACCCGCCTGGCGGTGGTAGAAGATGTACCACTGGCCCTTGATCTCGCAGATGCTGCCGTGGGTGTTGCCGCCCGGCGCGGCCGTGCAGATGGGTTTGCCCTCCTCGTCGACGTCGCGTCCGCGGGCGTCGATGACGGTGCCGCCGTAGGTCCAGGGACCCAGCGGCGAGTTGCTCCAGGCCCAGGCCAGGGTGTTGTTCGCCTCCGGCAGGCCGCCCTCGCCGTCGGCCGTCCAGCGGCTGTAGACGAAGACGTATTTGTCCTTGATCTTGCGGATCGAGGAGGCTTCGAAGAAGCGGAACTCGCCCGGCTGGTTCAGGTTGGAAACCATGTCCTTGACGGGCTTCGCGCCCTTCTTGACCGTGCACATTGTCTCCGGGTCGAGTTCGGCGCCCCAGGACTCCTGGAAGCCCCAGTAGCCGTACACGCGGCCGTCGTCGTCGATGAAGGCCGCGGGGTCGAAGCCCAGCGTGCCGACGGTGCGGGTCGGGTCCTTCGGATCCCAGTTGCAGACGGTGAAGGGGCCGTCCGGCCGGTCGGCGCGGGCGATCATGGAATTGCGCCCCGGCGCCTGGGTGTTCGGGTAGAGGTAGTAGGTCTTCTTGCCGTCAGGGCCGACTTTCTCGACCACGTCGGGGGCGTATAGGATGTCGCCCTTGCCGTCGGGATTCAGCGGCTTGCCGTTCGCGTCGTACACCGAGGAGAAGATGACGCCGTCGAAGCGCCAGTGCAGCAGGTCGTCCACCGAGGCGGACCACACGACCTGGTCGCGGCCGCAGTAGGCGCTGATCTCGATGTCGTGGGAGCCATATACGTAGACGCGGTACTGGCCGGGGTTGTCCGGGTCCTCGAAGATGTAGGGTTCGCCGTCGGGAATGTATTCCCAGAGGGGGAGGTACGGGTTGGCCGCGCCGGCGGCGAAACTGATCAGGCAGGCGCCTCCCAGGACGGCTGCGATGCGGGAAAGAAGGGACTTGGTCATGGGGCACAATGTATGTAGTACACACAAAGATAAGGATTTTTACTATCTTTGTTTTCGGTATGAAGACGATGTCCCGCTTTTTCCTGCTGGTGGCGCTCCTCCTGTGCGGCGCCCCGCTGCTGGCCCAGGATCATCCCGACGCCGCGAAGGAGAACCCCCGCAAGGTGGCCGACGCCATCATCACGGAGGCGGGCCGGCACCTCGGCAAACCCTATCTTTATGGCGGCAACGGCCCGGAGAGCTTCGACTGCACGGGCTTCACCTGCTACGTCTTCAACAAATTCGGCTACAAGCTGTCCCGCACTTCCTCCGACCAGGCGCAGAACGGCCGCGAGGTCAAGGGCGGCATCGAGAAGTACCAGAAGGGTGACATCATCGTCTTCGGCGGCCGCGCCAACAAGAAGAGCCCCGGCCACGTGGGCATCTTCATCGCCGCGGACAGCCTGAACAAGAGCTTCACCTTCATTCACGCCGCCAATTCGGGCGTGACCATCTCCCATATCGACGAGCCGTACTACGCGCAGCGCTTCATCGGCGTGCGCCGCATCCTGCCGGACTTCCCGCCGGAGGAGAAGGCGCAGAAGAGCCATTTCAGCCTGCTCGAGCTGCTCGGCAGCAAGACGGGCGCGGCGCGGGACTCCGTGCTCAACGCCGTGCAGGACCGCAGCCTGGTGCTCTTCCCCGACGGCACCTGGGCCTTTGTGGGCGCGGACGGCAAGTACACCGAGCCGGCGGGCGACCGCGACTTCATCCTGAACGCGGACGGCACCTGGCGCAGCGAGGAAGCCACTTCGGCAGAATTCTACACCGTCCGGGCGGGCGACACCGTCACCAAGATCGCCAAGAAGTTCGGCGTCTCGGTCGACTCCCTGCTGGAGATGAACGGACTGACGAAGAAATCCGTCATCCGCCTCGGCGACCGCCTCCGCGTGCGGTAAGATCCGCAGATTTTTGCTATCTTTGTCCTTACTATGTTTGAGAAGGAAGTCTATATCGCGCGTCGCAAGGACTTGCTGAAGCGCATGGAGGGACAGAAGGGCGTCGCCCTCTTCCTCGGCAACGTGGAATCTCCCGCCCAATACGGGGACAACTGCTACAAATGGCGCCAGGATAGCAACTGGATCTACTACTTCGGCATCGATGAGCCGCGCTTTGCGGCCACCATCGACTTGGAGAGCGGAGAGGAGACCCTCTATGCGGACGATTTCGGCATCGACGACATCATCTGGATGGGTCCCATGCCCTCCGTCCGCTCGCTGGCGGACCGCGTCGGCGTGACCAAAACCGCTCCGTACGACGCCGTCGCGAAGGCGCTGAAGGGCCGCCATGTCCACTTCCTGCCCGCTTCCCGCCACTACAACCAGATGCTGCTCTCCAAGCTGCTCGGGCTTGCCCCGGAGGAGGTCGTGATCGCCGGCAAGGCCGGCTGCGCCAAGGCTTCCGAGGCGCTGGTGCGCGCCGTCATCGGGATGCGCCTCGTCAAGGAGCCGCGCGAGGTCGCGGCCATCGACGCCGCCTGCAACCTGGGTTATGAGATGCACACCATCGCCCGCCGCGGCATCCGCCCGGGCCGCATCGAGCAGGAGATCGTCGGCGAGATGGAGGGGCTGGCGCTGGCCAAGGGGTGGGGCGTGAGCTTCGCCACCATCCTCACGCAGCACGGCGAGATCTTCCATTGCCACAGCCACGAGATGCCCGTCGAGCCGGGCAAGCTGATGGTGGTGGACGCCGGCGTGGAGGCGAACGACCACTACGCTTCCGACTTCACCCGCACCTACCCGACAGCCGGCCGCTTCACGCAGAAGCAGCGCGACATCTACCAGACCGTCTATGAGTGCAACGAGCTGGCCTTCAGCATGACCCGCCCGGGCGTGGCCTACCGCGACGTCCACCTGGCCGTGGCCGCCCACATGCTGGACAACCTCCGGCAGCTGGACCTCGTGCGCGGCGACCTCGACAGCATGGTCGCGGACGGCATCGCCGGTCTCTTCATGCCGCATGGCCTGGGCCACAACATGGGCCTGGACGTGCACGACATGGAGGATCTGGGCGAGAACCTGGTCGGCTACGACGCGGATCAGAGCCGCTCGCCGCAGCTCGGCCTGGGCAGCCTGCGCATGGCGCGCGTGCTGCAGCCGGGCCACGTGGTCACGGACGAGCCGGGCATCTACTTCATCCCCGCCCTCATCGAGCAGTGGAAACGCGAGGGCACGGACGGCGGCCGCGTCAACTACGCGAAGCTGAAAGAATACTACGACTTCGGCGGCATCCGCCTCGAAGACGACGTCCTCGTGACGGAGGGCGGCGCGCGCCGGTTGGGCGCGAAACGCCTGCCCATCGCCCCGGACGAGATAGAAACCATCATGCAAAACGAACAACTATTGAAATAGAAATGAGTTTACTGGAAGGAAAAGTCGCCCTGATCACGGGCGCATCGCGGGGCATCGGCAAGGCCATTGCCCTGCAGTTCGCCTCCGAAGGAGCTGACATCGCATTTACCGATATCAAGATTATCGACGAGACCGTGAAGGAGCTGGAGGCGCTCGGCGTCAAGGTGCGCGCCTACGCGTCCAACGCCGCCGATTTCGCCCAGACCCACGAGACCGTGGAGCAGATCCTCGCCGACTTCGGCCACATCGACATCCTGGTCAACAACGCCGGTATCACCCGCGACGGCCTGATGCTCCGCATGGACGAGGCCCAGTGGGACGCCGTCATCAACGTCAACCTCAAGTCCGCCTACAACTACATCCACGCCGTCACGCCCATTATGGCGCGCCAGCGCGGGGGCAGTATCATCAACATGTCCTCCGTGGTGGGTGTCAGCGGCAACGCCGGCCAGTGCAACTATTCTGCCTCGAAGGCGGGCCTCATCGGCCTGGCGAAGTCCATCGCCAAGGAGATGGGTCCCCGCGGCATCCGCGCCAACTGCATCGCGCCGGGCTTCATCATCTCCGATATGACCGCCGCCCTGCCCGAGGATGTGCGCGAGGCCTGGGTGAAGCAGATTCCGCTGCGTCGTGGTGGCACTCCGGAAGACGTCGCCAAGGTGGCGCTCTTCCTCGCCAGCGACCTGTCCTCCTATGTCAGCGGCCAGGTCATCCACTGCTGCGGTGCGATGAACTGCTAGTATGAAAGCCACCCTCTCGGCGTTGCTGGACCTTGTCCTGCCGAGGGTGTGTGTGGTGTGCGGACGCCCCCTGATTCCGCAGGAGCAGCATCTCTGCATGCTGTGCCTGGCCGACCTGCCGGAGACCCGCTACGCCCCCCTCGGACACAATCCGATGGCCGACCGCTTCAACGCCAAGATCCAGGTCGATGAATATGAGCCGTATGCGTATGCTGCGGCTCTATATCATTATCGGACGGAGTCCGGCTACAGGAAGATCTCCCAGGCGCTGAAGTATCACCGGGATTTCGGTACGGGGCGCTGGGCGGCGCGGCTGCTCGGCGAGCGACTCGCCGCGTCGCCGCTCTATGCCGACGTGGACCTGGTGGTGCCGGTGCCGCTGCACTGGACGCGGCATTGGCAGCGGGGCTACAACCAGGCGGCGGTCATCGCCCGCGAGGTGGCGCTGGTGCTGGGTGCGCCGTGCGCCGAGCGTCTGCTGAAGCGCCGGCGCCGCACGCGCAGCCAGGCGCGGCTGCAGGGCACGGCCGCGAAGGCGGCCAACGTGAGCGACGCCTTCGCGCTGCGGAGTGCCCATGTGCCCGCGGCGCATCATATTCTGCTGATCGATGATGTGTTTACGACAGGCGCCACTCTGGCGGCCTGCCATCGCGCCCTGCGTTGCGCCTACGGCCCGCAGGTGCGCATCTCCGTCGCCACCCTCGGCGCCGTCGGCGACTAAATAAGTTCTGAAATAATATCGTCGCTGACGAACCAGTAGCTTTCCGGAATGCGGAGGTGCCCGTCAGGCAGCTGCACCAGCCGCCCGTCGGCCAGCATTTCCGCCGCTTTCGCCGCATCCAGCCCTTCCGCCGGAATCCCCTTCGCCGTCCGCAACCCCAACATTATCTCTTCTTCGCGGGATTCCTTTTCTGATAACACCTCGCTACCTCCGCGCAGCGGCGAACTGCCTCCTGAAACGTCCCCTCTTACGGTGCCGCCCGATAGGGCAGAATCCCCCTGGAAGGGGGTGCAGGGGGTTGGAGAACAAGCCAGCTTGCTGGCTCGGTTTCCGGAGGCAGTTGCCGCCTGCGCTGGAGGCAATGTATCAGGATTCCAGGAGCGGGTGTGGCCGTCGAAAGAATGGGCTCCCGGACCTAATCCGACGTAGGGGTGGCGGGACCAGTAGGCGCTGTTGTGGATGGCTTCGCGGCCGGGGAGGGCCCAGTTGGAGATTTCGTAGTGGAGGTATCCGGGGTCGCGGAGCGTGTCGCAGAGCAGCCGGTACTGCGCCGCGCACTGCTCCTGGGAGGCCTCGGTGTAGTGTCCTTCGCGGACCATGCGCCCCAGCGCGCTGCCTTCCTCGATGCTGAGCTGGTAGGCGCTGACGTGTTCCGGCCGCCAGGTGATGATTTCGCGTAGCGTCTCAGCCAGAGTGGCCTCCGACAGCTGCGAGAGGCCGAAGATCAGGTCGACGCTGATGTTCTCCACCCCGGCGCGCCGCAGGATCTGGAAGGCCTGCCGGGCGTGCGCGGCGTCGTGCCGCCGGTTCATCCAGCGGAGGATGCCGTCGTCCAGCGACTGCACTCCCATGCTGACTCGGTTCACGCCCAGCGCCAGCAGCCCCCGCACATACGCCTCTCCCTTCTCCACGATATCCTCCGGATTCACCTCGATGGTAAACTCCGTAAAAGGTGCGTCGGCGTGCGTAGGCGTTGTGGAGGGCGGAGCGGAAATTGGTTTTCCGGCAAACTTGTCCGGAAAATAATTTTCGTCCGCCCGCAGGGCCGTGCGGCGGATGGCGGATGCCATCTGTCGCAAAAACGACAGAGGCAGCACGCTAGGGGTGCCGCCTCCGATGTAGAGGGTATTCAGATCGCGGGTCGCCTCGATCTCGTCCCGACGCCGGGACGCCTCGGCGCAGACCGCGTCCGTGAACTGTTCAAACAATTGCGCGTCCCGTCCCTGACAGGCGATTTCCGAATAGAAATCGCAATAGGTGCAGAAGCTCCTGCAGAACGGGACGTGCAGGTAAATCATTTAGCGGAGCAGCAGCTCGCCGTGGCCAAGCTGCGCCTGCGTCGTGTAGGCGTTGACCGTGTAGACACCCTTCTGGAAGGAGCCGATGTTGTTGATGTAGATGCCCAGATCCACTTCCTTGCCCTGGTAATCGACCTCGCGGGAAGCCGTGGCCTCCAGCGTCTCGCCGTTGAAGGTGAAGGTGGTGCCGTGGCCGTCGGAGAGGAGGTTGCCCTCCGGATCCGTCACGCGCACATAGACGCGCACCGGGCCGTGCTCGGCCAACTCGTTCTCCACGAGGGTGAGGTTCACGAGGAAGCGCGCCACGCGGTTGGCCTTGTCCGTGATCTTGTCATTGTTGTTGTAGGCATACATCATGAAGTTGTGGGCCTTGATGATGGAGCCGGCGGTCACGCGGCTGGTGAGGGTCTCGACCTGCTGGGTCAGCTCGGTGTTGATCTGCTTGGTCTGCTCGGCCTCCTTGCGGGCGGTCGCAGCCTCTTCGGCGAGCCGGTGGTTCAGCGTGTTGAGGGAATCGATCTGGTTGATATAGCCGCGCATGATGGAACGCAGGGTGCCGAGTTCCTTCTCGTACTGACGGATCTTGGCGCGGTCCGTAGCCTCGGATCTCTTGACACGGTCCAGCAGCTGGGCGATCTCCTCGCGGGAGGAATCCAGCTGGGCGTTGATGGAATCATACTCGGACGAGAGATTCTCATAGTCGCTCTGCAGCGCCTGAATCTGCTCGGTAAGGTCAATCTTTTCTTCGTTCAGCTCATTGACAAGTTTGTCTTTGGAGCTCCAGACATAGAACAGTGCGGCGGCGAGTCCAAGCGCGACGACGGCGAGGACGATCATGATGGCCTTCAGGCCACCGTTGGCCTTCTTTTCAGCCTCCTGTCTTTCCAGTTTCTCGATGGGATCTTCTCTTTCCATTTTCTTTCAGTTTTAAAAAATCATGCAAAAGTAGTAAAATTTATGCTAATTTTGTAATTATGAAATATATAATCCGCTCGCTGAAATATTTTTGCTACCTGATCATCATCCTGACGCTCATTATCCTGGCGCTGGTGCTGACGGGTTTCGTCGAGGCAGACCTCTCCAAGATGTTCGTCAACGGCTACGATTCGCTCTGGCAGATCGCCCTGATCATGCTGGGGTTCGCGCTCATCTACCCGCGTTTCGGCTTCTCGAAACGCACGGCGCACATCTCCGGCTCCCCGGAGGAGCTGCGCCCCGACATTCTGCGCGCGATGGAGGCCCTGGGATACAAGTTGGAGACGGAAGCGGCGGGCGTTTTCAGTTTCCGGCGCCGTTCCGGCCTGTCCCGGGCGGTCAAGATGTTCGAAGACAGGATCACGCTTTCCCCGACGGCCGGCGGCTACGAGGTGGAAGGCCTGACGCGCGATCTCACGCGCATCGTATCCATGCTCGAGGCTACCCGAGAAGGTGTGTAGCGGCGGCGCTCAGCGCCTCATAGAAATCCTCTCCGAAGACCTTCGTGAGGGGATTTTTCAGAAATTGATAGACCCGTATTCCCTCGCGGGCGCCCTTCTCGAAGGCGGGCTTGCAGATGTCCCAGTGGTGGACGTTGAGCGCGAGGCCCCCGCCGGTCAGCTTCGTGACGCGGATGGGGTAGAGCGAGCAGGAGGCCGGCTTGACACGGCCGGCCATCTCGATGGCGCAGAGGCATTCCCCGGCGTTGCCGAAATGGCAGAAGGCGCAGGGGCAGTCCTGCGAATCGGGCAGCGGCGGCATCAGGGGCGTGACGATGTCGTCGTCCCGGTCCACCTCGAAGAAGCCCTTCGCGTCCACGGCGGCGCGTCCCGCGTCCGTCATGAAGCCGCTGTAGGCGGGATAATCCCGCTCCAGCCCCCCGATCTCCGCCTCGTCCAGCGGCGCGCCGCTGTCGCCCGCGATGCAGCAGGCGCCGCGGCACACGGCGTAATCACACGCGAAAAACTCCATCACGACATCCTCCGACACGAGGATGTTCCCAATCTCGATAATGGTCCCGAAACGTTCTTTTCCCTTTCCCATCAATCAATCGTGTATTCGACCTCTCCGCCGGCGGAGAGAAGTGCCAGTATTTCCTTGACGCCCGCCACGGACACGCGCTGCGCGGCAGCCTTGTAGTCCGAGACCAGGTCCTTGCCCTCGCTGTAGCGGATGAGGACGTCTTCCATCAGGGTTTCGGGCGCGGCATAGCGGTTCTCAAGCTCTTTGAGCAGGCTGGTCCTGGCGGCGCGGACGGCGCTTTCCGTCACGGGAATCCCGTCCAGGCGGCGCGTCACGTCGCGTACGGCGTCCAGCAGCGCTTCCGTCCCGCCCGGGCTGACGCCAGCCGGCAGTCCGCTCTCGGGGCAGGGGTGGCAGTTGATATAAAGCGTGACCCGTTCGTCCGGGAAGAGTTCCAGCCGCTCGCTCAGCTCCGCGCTCGCGCCCTGTTCCGCCAGCGCGTCGGCCAGCTGCTGCCGGATCAGCGCGCAGGCCACCCGGAACGACAGGTAGCTGTCGAGCTTGAAGGGCATGGCCGCGGTGCGGGCCACGTTCACCCCGATCTCCTGGCCGCCGGTCACGCCCGCGGCAGCCTGTTCCGCCCGGGAGACGCTGCCGGTGATGAAGCGGCTCTCCACGCGCGGCCGGGTGGAGAAGCGTTTTTCCGTATGGAAGGCCCCCAGGATGCGGGGGAGTTCTTTCTTGATGGCTTCCTCGTCCAGGTCGCCCGCCAGCATGAGCACGCCGTCGCCGACCTTGTCGAAAAGGGTGGCGAAATACTGCTCCGCCCGCGCGGGCAGGTCGTCGGACAGGCAGTCCATCCGCTTGCGTTCAGGGTAGAAATAATTCGGCCGCAGGAGGCTGTCCATCTGCGCGTTGACGTCGCGTGGCGAGCTGGCCTCACGGTCCAGCCGCAGCGACTCTTCGACCCGGTAGGCCGCAAACGCGTCCGGATCCGGCTGCCGGTCGTGCGCGAGCGCGAGGAGCGTCTGCATGAGCAGCGGGAATTCCGCGGAAGGGGCGCGTCCGGTGATGCGCAGGTCGGAAAGCGAGGCGGCCGCCTGCAGGGTGATGCCGCTCGCGTCCAGCCGCTCGCGGAATTCCGCAGCGCCCATCCCGGCCACGCGGTTGAGCGTGAGCATGTCGCCGACGAAGGCGCTCTCGCCCGCCCGCAGGTCCGGCACGTCCGCCACGCCGCCGCGCAGCAGCAGCGCGTAGTGGAACTCGCGCGGGGTGTCCATCTTCTTGAAAATGACCTTGATGCCGTTGGCGAAGGTCCAGAGGCGACCGCCCGAGAGGGGCTCCGCCGCTTCGTTGCTCAGGCGGACCCGCGTCCGGGCGGCGTAGGAGAGCTCGGGCAGGCCGGCGGCATCCGGGGCGCCGCTGCCGTCAGCCGCCGCCCAGGCGTCCGCGAAGACCTGCTTCATCCGTTGCCGGTCGGGCGCGGCGCCGGGCAGGTCGAGCCGCAGGGTGAGGTTGCGTGCCGGGTCCAGCAGGGCGCGGGCGAAGCCGTTGAAGAGCGCCAGCTCGCGCTCGTCGTCCAGGCGGCGCGTCCCGATGAAGGCGCTCAGCATGTCGCCGGAGGCGAGGTGGGCGCCATATAGATAGGAAGCGACGCAGCGTTCGAGGTATTCGTCGTTGCGCAGGCGGCGCGTCGCGTCCCGGCGGGCGTCGGCGATCTGCCGGTCGCGTGCTTCGAGGAATTCGCCCATCCCGGCGCCGTCCCGGTCCAGGCCGGCGAGCACGGAGGCGAAGCAGCGCAGGGCGCTGTCCAGCTGGCCGGCGGCCGTGTAGACCGTCAGGATGTAGCGCTCGTCGCCCGGCCCCTGCGCGCTGTCCTCGTAGCGGTAGCGGAAATCGGCCAGGGGGATGCCCGCGGCGCGGAAACGCTGCTCCAGGCGCCTCCCGGCGATGCGGCCCAGCTGGTCGGCGTAGGCCTGCGCGACCAGCGGCTGCGGGGTGTTCATCAGCTGCCGGGGCAGCCGCTCGGCGCGATAGATGGCGTTGATGGCGGCCATCTCCCCGCGCGCCTGCTGCGAGACGAGCACCGCCAGCGAGTCCTGCGGCGTCCAGTTGTAGGCATCGCCGCGGAAGTTGTATTCCATCGCGGGCACCATCATCGACAGCAGCTCCATCCGCTCCTGGATCTTCTTGGCGTCGATGTCGCCGCAGACGATGACGGCCTGCGGCTTGCGGTAGGTCGACGCGATGTCGAAGAGCATCAGCAGGGTGGAGTCCGCGACGCTCTCGTCGTGGGTGGGTACGTCATGGAAGGAGAACAGCGCCGCGTCCGCGGGCAGGGAGATGAAGCCCTGCTCGCCGTAGCCGATGCCGTGCTCGGCCAGGAAACGGTAAGGCGCGCGGCGCCCGAAATGCGGCAGTTCCCGCAGCAGGCCGCGAGCCTCCGCCGCATCCCGCCGCCCGCGCTGCACGAGCGCGAAGTCGGCATGGCCCTTCCGGTCGGGGTTGGTGACCAGGTAGAACTGGATGCCGTCGGGCAGGCTGCCGCGCTTGATTTCCGGCGCGGTGCCAAGGGACGGAAGTTCCTGTCCGTGCATCATTATACATGACGCAAGGATGAGCGTTAGGCACGATATGTGCTTGATGAACTTCCGCATAACAATTGCAAAAGTAAAAAAGAAAATGATTACATTTGCAGTCATGCGTTTTGAAAACTAACAAAAACTAATAGCATTATGAAAAAGTTTATCGCTACTCTTGCAACAATTGTTGTCGCTCTCGGTTCCGCTTTCGCCCAGGATCTGGCCGCGGTGACCGAGCTTTACAATTCCGGTGCGGAAGCTATTTCCACCGACAAGGCTGGTGCCCTGAAATCTTTTGAGGCTGCGCTCAGCCTCGCTGACGCTCTTGGCGAAGAAGGCCAGGAGATCGTGGCGAACTGCAAGAATATCATCCCCAACCTGAGACTCTCCCTTGCCAAGGATCTCGTGAAGGCTTCCCAGTTCGACGAGGCGATCGCCGCGCTGCAGGAGCTGGAGAAGGTGGCCGAGGCCTATGAGGCGCTCGACGTGCTCAACGAGGCTACCACCCTCATCCCGCAGGTCAAGATGTCCAAGGCGAACAATCTTTATAAGGCTAAGGAATACGATGCCGCCGCCGCTGCTTTCCAGGAGATCCTGGATGCTGAACCCACCAACGGCAACGCCGCCTTCTACAAGGGTGCCGCCCTGGTCGGTGCCGGCAAGAATGCTGAGGCGATCGCCGCTTTCGAACTGGCTGCTGCGAACGGCCAGGAGGCCAATGCCAACAAGCAGATCGGCAACCTTTACCTCAAGGAGGCTGCCAATGCCCTGAAGGCCAAGAAATATGCTGACGCCGTGACCGCCGCCGCCAAGGTGAACGACTATACCGAGAACGCCCAGGCATGGCAGATCGCCGGCCAGGCTTCCCAGGCCGCCGGTAAGAACAATGACGCCATCAAGTACTTCGAGAAATATCTGGCCGCCGCTCCGGACGCCAGCAACGCCGGTGCCATCGCCTACACCGTGGGCGCGCTCTACCAGCAGGCCAAGAACAACGCCAAGGCCAAGGAGTTCTACACCAAGGCCGCCAGCGATCCCAAGTACGGCGCCGAGGCCAAGAAGATGCTTGACGCCCTCAAGTAATGCAGGCGCTTGAGCTGCTGGCTCCCGCCAGGAACAAGGAAATCGGCATCGCAGCCATTGACTGCGGTGCCGATGCCGTATATATCGCGGGTCCCGACTTCGGGGCGCGCAAGGCGGCGGGCAACAGCTTCGAGGATATCGCCGAACTCTGCGCCTACGCCCATCGTTTCGGGGTGAAGGTCTTCGTGACTTACAACACCCTCTGGCGGGAGGGCGAGGAGGAAGAAGCCCACGCGCAGATGCTCCGGGCCCAGGAGGCCGGGGCGGACGCTTTCATCATCCGGGAACCCCGGATCGCCGCGTGGGACGACATCGCCATCCCTATTCACGCCTCCACCCAGTGCGCCATCCGGGACGTTGAGCGCGCCCGCCTGTTCGAGTCGCTGGGCTGCGAGCGCATCATTCTGGAGCGGGAGCTCTCGCTCGCGCAGATCCGCGAGATTTGCGCCGCCGTGCGGTGCGAGGTGGAGTTCTTCGTGCACGGCGCCCTCTGCGTCTGCTACAGCGGCGACTGCCGCCTGTCGGAGTACCTGGACGGACGGAGCGCCGACCGCGGCGAATGCATCCAGGCCTGCCGCTCGCTCTACGATCTGGTGGACGGGGACGGCCGGGTGCTGCTGCGCAACAAGGCCGTCCTGTCGCTGAAGGATTTCAACCTGAAGGCCCGGCTGGAGGAGCTGGCGGACGCCGGCGTGTCCTCCTTCAAGGTCGAGGGCCGGCTCAAGAACGCCTCCTACGTCAAGAACGTGGTGCGGGACTATTCCCTGGCGCTGGACGCGCTGGTGGCGAAGTATCCCGAGCGCTACCGCCGCGCCTCGTGGGGCGTGGTGACGGGCGGCTTCGTGCCCGACACCGGCAAGACCTTCAACCGCGGCTACACGGAGCTCTTCCTGGACGGCAAGCGGGGCAAGTGGTCTTCGATGGACGCGCCCAAGTCGATGGGCGAGGCCGTGGGCATGGTCTCCCGCATTCGCCGCAACGCCGCGGCCCGCACGATGGAATTCTCCGTCAAGCCGGCTCGGGCAGGGCTGGAGCTGCGCAACGGTGACGGTTTCGCGTTCGCGACCGCGGACGGGGTGACCGGTTTCCGCGGCGACGTCTGCGAGGGCCTGCAGGTCCGCTGCAAGGACGTCCCCGACCTCCGGGAGGGGATGACGCTCTACCGCAACATCAGCGCGGCCTTCGAGAAGACGCTTGAGACACAGACCTGCCACCGGGAGATTCCGGTGCGCCTCTCCGTGCGGGTGCACGGGAAATACGTCCTGGAACTGCACGCCGTGACGCAGGACGGTCGCGAGGTGCTCAGCCCCTTCCACACCGACGTGGAGACGGCGGAGAACCGCGAGCGCGCCGAGGCGATGCTGCGGGAGCAGCTGGGCAAGCGCAGCGGCGTCTACCACTTCTCCGTCGACGAACTCCTCGTCGAGACCCCCGGCGGCCACCTCCCGCTCCTCAGCGCCGCCACCCTCAACAGTATGCGCCGCCTGGTCGCCGAGGACATCGATGCGTTGCCCGCCAGGTCTGTCAGTGCCTCTTGCGGGCAGAAAAGTGTCCTCGCTTCGCTGCGGAAATGCCCGCCCGAGGCACTGCAGGACCTGTCGGTCGGCGGCGGAAAAACGGAGCCGGAATTGGTTTTTCGGGGACCGAAAAATAATTCCGGTCCGTCCGTCTGGAAGACTCCGTCCGCCGACTTAATTCTAATGCGAAGCAAATACTGCGTCCGCTACGAACTCGGCCTCTGCCCGAAATACCAGGGCGCGAAACCCCCGCAGGAGCTGTTCCTGGTGAACAACGGCCGCCGCCTCGCCCTCCACTTCGACTGCGCCGCCTGCGAAATGACCGTCACGGCGTAGTTCCCCTTATTCCAGGGCAAAGGTGACCTCGACGTCGCCGAGGCGGCCAGTGAGGGTGCCGCCGCCCTTCTCGAAGACATCCTTGAAGTAGTTGCGTGTGAGCTGGCCGCGCCAGACGATGTCGTCCTTGTCCTTGTAGGGAATCTCCAGCTCGAAGCCGTATTGCTTGGAGTTGTATTTGACCACGGCGCTGCATTTCCAGCTGGTGGTCGTGCCGCCGTCGTCTTCGATCACCATGAAGGCGATCTTCTCCATCTGCTCGGTGAAATTCGTCAGCAGGATGGCGTTGAACGGGATCTTCTTGCCTACCTGACTGCGTTTGACGACGATCATCAGGTCCGTCAGGCTGGGCGAGTAGTTCTTCAGGTCTTCGTCCTTGGTGGCCTTGAAGCCGTCGACGGCGCCCGTTTTTATAAAGAACTCGCTGGCACCACCGAACCATGAGTCATAATTCCGCAGCATCTTGAAGTCCCGGATGCTGAGGATGTATTCTTTCCCGTCCCCGGCGTCGCCCTTTTTGCCGGCTTTCGTGAGCGGCTCCTCGAAGAGCTCCAGCGGCGTGAAGGCCGCGTCGCCGTTGCGGTTGATCACCCAGACGGGGCGCTCCTTCGCGATCTGCTCGGTCACGATCACGGAGTCCACGACATGGGCGCCGCGGGAGTCAATGCGGACCTCGTATCCATAATTGGACTCGGCATCGTAGCCCGGGTCGAAGGTCACGATGGGGAAGCTCTTGCCGTCCCATTCTTCTGAATAGGGCCAGTAGATCTGCATGTCGGATTCACTGAGGGCGTTGATGTAGCGTTCCACGTCGGCCGCGCCGGCTTTCGTGCCGTATTTGCCGGCGAGGTAGTCGGTGAGCAGGTCGCGCAGCGGCGTCCGGTAGCCGGCGGCCTTGGTGGCGCGGGTCTGCGGCGTGTCGCCCACGCCCGAACCCGGGGCTGTAATCAGTTCCGTGAGGCGGTATTCCTCGTCGTATCCGTGGCCGGACGAGGAGCTCACGGCGTCATAGACTTCGTTGAGGTGTTGGGTCTCGAGCGGAAGGTCGGACAGGATCTTGGCTACGTCCGACAGGGAAAACAGTTCCTCTCCGTTTTCAGGAATGTCCAGTTGGTTTTTCTGCCCGTCGCAGGAGGCGATGGCAAGGGCGCAGAGCAGCCCGTAAATCAGTCGATTCGCTTTCATTTTGCAAACAGTTTGGTTCTGCCTGCAAATTGACGGACATTTATCCGATTGCTTTTCCGATTAATCGTTTAACTGGACCGGTCCGCTAAAAATACTTAACGAATCGTATTTTTTTGTAGAAATCGGGGAGAGTTTGTACGTTTTTATATCCCGCGGCGCTGAAGACAGCGGCGGTATCGGGGCCGAGGGCCTCGTTGATTTCGACGAGACCGACGCCGCCCGGCCGCAGGAAACGCTGCGCCCAGCGCGCGATGGCGCGGTAGAAGCGAAGTGGATCGTCGTCCGGCACGAAGAGCGCCAGCTCCGGCTCCCAGTCCAGCACATTGGGCCGCATCTGCGCCCGCTCCCGCTCCATCACGTACGGCGGATTACTGACAATCAGGTCGAACGGCCCGCCCTCGAATGCCTGTTCGGTATCGAGGATGTCGGCCTGTAAAAAAGTAGGAGATCCGCCGATCAAGTCGGCGGATGACGGGTGGAGGCGGTCAGCAGGTTGCCCCTGTGGGGCATTTCCGCAGCGAAGCGAGGACTGGTTTTTTTGCCCCACAGGGGCAAGCCTGCTGCCGCCAAACTGCTGCCGAGCATAGCCCAAAGCTGTTTCCGAGAGATCGATGCCGACAACCTCGGCATCGTGGATTTCGAGCGCGATACTCCAGGCGATGCAACCGGAACCGGTGCAGAGATCCAGCACCCGCGGCGGGCGTTCCAGATCCATCTCGCGCAGCGTCCGGACCGCCTCGGCGACCAGTTGCTCCGTCTCCGGCCGCGGAATCAGCACCCCCGGCCCCACGGCGAAGCGCCGGTCGCAGAACTCCGCGACACCGAGCACATACTGGATCGGCTCGCCGGCACACAGCCGCGCCAGCGCGTCGGACAGCTCCGGAAGCATCCCGTCCGGCACAGCCGTCTCCGGCTCGACGATATGCGTATAGTTCGTTACTCCCAGCAGCTCCCGGCAGAGCATCAAAACCAAACCCCTCGCCTCAGGCGAAGGGTACAGGTTCTCGAGGCGGGCGGCGCCGTCGCGGATGAAATCGGACAGCAGCACTAGCAGTTCTCGATGATGGTGCTCAGGAAGGCGGTCATGTCCAGACCGGCGGTGCGGACCATCTTCGGTACGAGCGAAGCGCTCGTCATGCCCGGGATGGTGTTGATCTCCAGGAAGTAGAGCCCGTCATCGGCCAGGATCCAGTCCATGCGGACGACGCCCCGGCAGCCCAGGCGGAAATAGATTTTGGCGGTAGTCTTCTGCACGAGCTCACGAACCTCGTCGGAGACGGGGGCGGGGCAGATCTCCTGGCTGTGCCCGTTGTACTTGGCGTCGTAGTCGAAGTAATCGTTGTCGGTAACGATCTCGATCAGCGGCAGCGTGCGCACCTCCTTGCCGTCGAAATAGGCCGCGCAGGTCAGCTCGCGCCCCTTCACGCCCTGCTCGATGAGCACGGTGTGGTTCTCGCTGAAGGCGAACTGCACGGCGGCGCCGACATCTTCGGGCTTGGTCACGCGCGTGACGCCGAAGCTGGAACCGCCCTGCGTCGGCTTCACGAACACTGGGAATTTCAGCTTGCTTGCCACCTCGGCCTGCGCCTCCGCGTGGTCCATGCCGTGGCGGATGAACACGTCCGGGGCGCATTTCGCGAGCCCCAGCTCGCGGATATAGCACTTGCAGGCGTACTTGTCGAAGACGATGGAGCAAGTGCTGGAGTCGCAGGTGCTGCACGGGATGCCGAGCATCTCGAGGTAGCCCTCAATCTGGCCGGTCTCGCCCGGAGCGCCATGCTGCACGATGTAGGCGAAGTCGAACTTGACGCGCTCGCCGAGGACCTGGACGGAGAAGTCCGTCTTGTCGATCTCCGGGCGGGATCCCTCCGGGAACGTGACGCGCATCGAGTTGCGCTTCTTGGCGGCGACGAGCTGCCACTTGCCGAAGCGGGCGAAAATCTCATAAACGTCGTATTCGTTGCCGTCGATGCGGGAAGCGACGAATTCGCCGCTGCGGCAGGACACTTCCCACTCGGAAGAATCGCTGCCGTACACCACGGCGATGGTCTTGTACTTGCTCATATCTTAGTTGAAATAATAGTCTTCTTCCTGGTTGCGCGCGTTGTCGCCGTCCTGGCCGGCGTAATCGTCGCCGTAGCCGCCGAGGAAGGTGCCGTCGGTGGCGCAGTTATAATGCAGGGCGCCGACGGACGGAGCGAGGAAGTGATCGTCTTCCATCGACCAGCCGATGGTCGGGTCCGCGAGGCATTTCTTCATCCAGATGCCCCAGATCGGGAGCGCAGCGTTCGCGCCCTGGCCGAGTGCCGTGGAGGTGAAGTGGACGTTGCGGTCCTCGCCGCCCACCCAGGCGCCGGCGGTGATATTGGGCGTGTAGCCGATGAACCAGCCGTCGGAGTTGTCGTTGGTGGTGCCGGTCTTGCCGGCGATCTCGCCGAGCAGGCCGTAGACGGAGCGCAGGCGGTTGCCCGTGCCCTCGTTGACCACGCCGCGCATCATCTCCACCATGAGGTAGGCCGTCTGCTCGGAGATGGCGTCACGCTTCTGGTTGGTGAACTCGTCGATTACGCGGCCGTCGTTGTCCGTAATCTTGTAGACGTACTGCGGCGTGATGTAGGTGCCGTGGGAAGGGAAGGTGTTGTAGGCGGCGACCATGTCGAACACCGGCACCTCCGCCGCGCCGACGCAGAGGGAGTACACCTCGTCGAGGTGCGTCTGGACGCCCATCTGGTGGACCATGCGGACCAGTGCGGCCGGGCCGAGCTCCTTCATCAGGAAGGCCGAGGCGTTGTTGGAGCTGTGGGCGAGGCCCCAGCGCAGGTTGACGGTCTGGCCGATCATCTCCGCCTTGTCGGTGCTTCGCGGCGTCCACACGTCGCCGTTCGGCAGGACGAAGGTCTGCGGAAGCAGCACGATGCGGTCGCAGGGGGTCATACCCTCCTGCATGGCCAGCGTATAGAGGTAAGGCTTGATGGTCGAACCGACCTGGCGCTTGCCCTGCCGGACGTTGTCATACTTGAAGTAGCGGTAGTTCGGGCCGCCGACGTAGGCGCGGATGTAGCCCGTGTTGGGCTCGATGGCCATGAAGCCGCAGCGCAGGAAGCTCTTGTAGTAGCGGATGGAGTCGTCCGGCGTCATCGTGGTGTCGATGTAGCCCTTGGCGTTCCACGCGAAGACGCGCATCTTCTCGGGCTTGGAGAACTGGGCCAGGATCTCGGCGTCGCTCTTGCCGGCGCGGTGCTGCAGGCGGTAGCGGTCGCTCCAGCGGCGGGCCTGGTTCATCAGGGTCTCCGCCATCTTCGGCGTCACGTCGTTGGCGAACGGACGGTTGCGCTTGCCCTTCAGCTCGCGGTCGAAGGCCTTTTGGAGGCTGCCGCCCATGTGCTCGACCACGGCTTCCTCGGCGTACTGCTGCATCTTATAATTGATGGTGGTATAGATGCGCAGGCCGTCCCGGTCGAGGTCGTAGGAGCTGCCGTCGCTCTTCTTGTGCTTGTTGAGCCATCCGTAGATGGGATCGTCGCGCCAGCGCAGGGAGTCGTGGGTGAAATCCTCCGGCCACTGGTAGTCGGCGCGCTTGGGCCGCTGCGCCTGCATGTCGCGGCGGAGCATGTCGCGGAAATACGGCGCGTGGCCGGCGTTGTGGTCCTGCACCTGGAAATTGAGGGTGATGGGAACCAGGCGGATGGAATCGCGCTCCGCCTTGGTCAGGTAGCCGCTCTTCTCCATCTGGCCGATCACGAAATTGCGGCGCTCCAGGGAGCGCTCGGGGTTGAGGACGGGGTTGTAGCGGGTGGGCTTGTTGACCATGCCCACCAGCAGGGCGGCCTCCTCGACCGTCAGGTCGGCCGGCTCCTTCGCGAAATAGGTCTCCGCGGCGGCCTTGACGCCGTAGGCGCTGCTGCCGAAGAAGATGGAGTTGAGGTACATGTCCACGATCTCGTTCTTGGTGTAGTCCCGCTCGATCTTCACGGCGGTGATCCACTCCTTGAGCTTGATGACGACCATCTGGAACTTGTTGTGTATCTCGTTGCGCGGGTAGAGCGTCTTGGCGAGCTGCTGGGTGATGGTACTGCCGCCGCCCTGGCTCGAATCCCGCATGAGCAGGGTCTTGACGAGCACGCGGGCGAGGCCCTTCATGTCGATGCCGGAATGCTTGTAGAAACGGGCGTCCTCCGTGGCCACGGCGGCGTGCACGAGGTGCGGGGAAAGCTCGTCGTAACTGACGTAGGTACGGTTCTCGATATGGAACGTGGCGAGGACCTCTCCGTCCTCGGCAATGACTTGGGTAGCCAGCTTGTTGTCAGGGTGCTCCAGCTCTTCAAAGGAAGGGATCTTCGCGAAGATGCCGACCAGCAGCAGGAGCGTGAACACCAGTGCGAACGGAGCCGCGACCAGGATCCAGAACCACTTGACAATCTTCTTCTTGGTAGTCTCTTTCATCGGCAAAAAATTTGTCATAATATAATTATGACCCCAACTTAACGAGCGCAAAATTAACGATTATATTTTGAATTTTACCGAGTTTCTGTTTTTCTTTGCAGTTCGAAACTGAAAAGAGAAGAAAATGGCGGGGAATTTAGTTATCGTCGAGTCGCCGGCCAAGGCGAAGACCATTCAGAAATATTTGGGAAAGGAATTCTCGGTGAAGTCCAGCTTCGGACACATCCGGGATCTGCAGGATAAGAAACTCAGCGTCGACGTCGCCGATGGCTTCAAGCCGGAGTACGTCGTGCCCGCCGCCAAGAAGAAGGTGGTGGCCGAGCTCAAGAAGGCCGCCGAGGAGGCGTCGCTGGTCTGGCTGGCTTCTGATGAGGACCGCGAAGGAGAGGCCATTTCCTGGCACCTGGTCGAGGCCCTGAACCTGGACCGCGCCCGTACCCGCCGCATCGTTTTCCACGAGATCACCAAGGATGCCATCCTGCACGCCATCGAGACCCCGCGCGACATCGACGACAACCTCGTCAAGGCGCAGCAGGCCCGCCGCGTGCTGGACCGCCTGGTCGGTTTCGAACTGTCCCCGATCCTCTGGCGCAAGATCCAGCGGGGCCTGTCCGCCGGCCGCGTGCAGTCCGTGGCGCTCCGGCTGGTCGTGGACCGCGAAAAAGAGATCATAGGCTTTCAGCCTACACCTTATTATAGAGTGGAAGCCCAGTTCGTGGTGGGCGGCACCAAGGTCAAAGGCCTGCTGGACGCCCGCTTCGAGACCCTGGAGCAGGCCCGGAAGTTCCTGGAGGACAGCATCGGCGCGTCCTACCGCGTGGCTTCCGTCGAGAAGAAGGACGCCATCCGCTATCCGGCCGCGCCGTTCACGACCTCCACGCTCCAGCAGGAGGCTGCCCGCAAGCTCCGCTACCCCGTGAGTCTGACGATGCGCCTGGCGCAGGGGCTCTACGAGCGCGGTCTGATCACCTACATGCGTACGGACTCCACCAACCTGTCCGGCCTCGCGCTGGGCACGGCCAAGCAGTTCATCCTGGACAACTTCGGCGCGGAATATTCCCACCCGCGCCAGTACAAGACGCATTCCAAGGGCGCGCAGGAAGCGCACGAAGCCATCCGCCCGACCTTCATCGCCAACACGGAGATCGAGGGCACGGCGCAGGAGAAGAAGCTCTACGAGCTGATCTGGAAGCGCACGGTCGCGTCGCAGATGTCCGAGGCCAAGGTGCTCGGCACCGCCATCCGCGTGGCGTCCGACAAGCGGTCGGAGCAGTACGCCATCCAGGCCACGGAAGTGCTCTTCGACGGTTTCCTGAAGCTGTACATGGAAGGCAGCGACGACGAGTCGCAGGAGGAGAACACCATCCTGCCGCCGATGAACGTCGGCGACGCCCTGACGGAAAAGGGCATCACCGCCGAATGCAAATACACGCAGGCTCCCGCCCGCTATTCCGAAGCCACGCTGGTCAAGAAGCTCGAAGAGCTCGGCATCGGCCGCCCGTCGACCTACGCGCCGACCATCTCCACCCTGACCACCGGCCGCGGCTATATCTTCAAGGGCGACGTCGAGGGCCGCAAGGTCCCGGTGACGAACCTCACCCTCAAGGGCGAGTCGGTCGCCACGTCCACCAAGAACGAAACCATCGGCGCTGAGCGCGGCAAGCTGATTCCGCAGGAGATCGGCCTGGTGGTGTCGGACTACCTCGTGGAGAACTTCCCGCGCATCATGGACTATGACTTCACGGCCGACGTGGAGCAGGATTTCGACCGCATCGCCGAGGGCAAGATGGTCTGGAACGAGGTGATCGCGTCGTTCTACGGCGACTTCCACAAGAAGGTGGACGCCTCCCTGCACGACGGCCAGTTCACCCACGTGGAGCGCGTGCTGGGCGTGGATCCCGCCGACGGACGCACCGTCGTGGCCCGCTTCGGTCAGTTCGGCGCCTATGTCCAGAAGGGCGACGGCGATGACCGCCAGTCGGCCAGCCTCGCGAAGGGTCAGCTCATCGAGACGCTGACGCTGGAAGAGGCGCTCAAGCTGTTGGAATTCCCGCGCCGGGTCGGCGCCTACGAAGGGGTCGACATCGTGGTGCTGAAGGGCCGCTTCGGCCCGTATATCAAGTACGGCGACAAGAACATCTCCTTGCCGCGCGGCGTGGATCCGCTGCGGATCAGCCCGGAAGAATGCATCCGGCTGGTGCAGGATGCCGTTTCGGGCGCGTCGGCGACCCCGGTGATCCGGGAGTTCGAGGCGGCGGGCATCCAGGTGCTCAACGGTCGCTATGGCCCCTACATCAAGTATGACGGGCGCAATTTCCGCATCCCGCGCGGGACGGACGCCGCCGCGTTGACCGAGGAGGCCTGCCGGAAGATCATCGAGGCCGCACCGGCCCTGGAAAGCGCCACCAAGGCCCGCAGATTCAGGAAATAATAGTTAGTAGATATGGCAAATTACCAGATTGACGCGATCGACAGGAAAATCCTTTCCTATTTGGTCAACAACGCCCGGATGCCCTTCCTGGAGATTGCCCGGGAATGCGGTATCTCCGGAGCCGCCATCCATCAGCGGGTCCACAAGATGGAGAGCAACGGGGTCATCACCGGCTCGCGCATGGTGGTGAAGCCCGGTGCCCTGGGACTCAACGTCTGCGCCTTCATCAGCGTGAACCTGTCGGAAGACAACAAGTACCCGGATGTCGTGGCCGCGCTCAAGCACATTCCCGAAATCGTGGAATGCCACTTCGTGACCGGCAAGGCCGCCCTGTTCCTGAAGGTGTACTGCTTCGACAACGAGCACCTGATGAGCATCCTGCTGAACACCATCCAGCGGATTCCCTACATCCAGTCCACGGACACGATGATCTCCCTCGACCAGTCCTTCGAACGCGAAGTGTGGGTCAAGGATTACAAGACCACCAGTTTCCACGCTAACGGCGTGTAAGGATCGCTTCTGCGAGGACGAGGTCCTCGGGTGTCGTGATTTTGAGATTGAACCGCTCGCCTTGCTCGAAGGTGAGCGGTATTTCTTTGCGCGCCGCGACGGATGCGTCGTCCGTGAAGGAGAGGTCGTAGGCCTGCGTGTACGCGGCCTTGATGTCCTCCGAACGGAAGATCTGCGGCGTCTGCACGGCCACGACGTGCGAGCGGTCGGGGTCCGGGACGGCCGGGTCGGTGGAGCGGAGCGTGTCCACGACCGGCACCACGGGCAGCAGGGCGCGGCATTCCCCGCGCTGCATGCGGTCCAGCATGCGGCGCACCAGCTCCGCGCTGACGAGCGGGCGGACGCCGTCGTGGATGGAGACGATGGCGCCGTCCGGCACTTTCCTGAGCGCGTTCTGGACGGAGTGGAAACGTGTCAGGCCGCCGGCGACGAGCACCTGCGGGCAATGGAAGGAATGGATGGCGCAGAGTTCTTTCCAGGTCTCGAAGTGCGCTTTGGGCAGCACCGTGATGATTTTCATGTCCGGCTCCGCCTCCAGGAAGCGCTCGATGGTGCACTGGAGGATGGGGCGGCCGTCCAGGGGAAGGAACTGCTTGGGCACTTCTCCGCCCATGCGGGTGCCGCTTCCGCCGGCCACGAAAATTCCGTAAATTTTTCTGCGCATAAATCGATTTTTGCTACCACAAAATTAAGGAATTTTATTTACATTTGTATTTCAAATAAACACCAGAGAAAATATGGCTTTTTCATTCCTGAATCAGGAGTTGGCTATCGACCTTGGCACCGCCAATACCGTCATTTACCAGAATGACCAGATTGTATTGGACGAGCCCAGTATCGTGGCCATCGACAACAATACGGGCAAGTGCGTCGCCCTGGGCACGCAGGCCAAGCTGATGCACGAACGTACCAGCCCGGGCATCAAGACCATCCGTCCGCTCCGCGACGGTGTGATCGCCGACTTCAACGCGGCGGAGATGATGATCCGCGGCTTCATCAAGCAGGCCGGCGGCCGTCATACCTCGCTCTTTACCCCCAACCTCAAGGTGGTGGTCGGCATTCCTTCCGGTTCCACGGAAGTGGAGATCCGCGCCGTGCGCGACTCTACGGAGCACGCCGGCGGCCGCGACGTCTACCTCATCTTCGAACCGATGGCTGCGGCTCTCGGTATCGGCCTGAACGTGGAGGCGCCGCAGGGCAACATGGTCGTCGACATCGGCGGCGGTACCACGGAGATCGCCGTGATGTCCCTGGGCGGCATGGTCCAGCAGGACAGCATCCGTACGGCGGGCGACGTGTTCACGAGCGACATCCAGTACTATCTCCGTCAGCAGCACAACATCCGCGTGGGTGAGATCACGGCGGAGAAGATCAAGGTGGCGGTCGGCGCCGTGATTCCCGACCTCCCGGCCGATGAAGAGCCGGAGCCCTTCATTGTCCGCGGTCCGAACCTCATGACGGCGCACCCGGTCGAGGCCACGATCACCCACCAGGAGATCGCCCACTGCCTCGACAAGTCCATCGCCAAGATCGAAGCTTCCATCCTGCACGTGCTGGAAAACACCCCGCCGGAGCTCTATGCGGATATCGTGGAGAACGGCATCTATCTGTCCGGCGGCGGCGCCCTGCTCCGCGGCCTGGCCAAGCGTTTCCAGGACAAAGTCAACATTCCGTTCCACGTGGCCGAAGATCCGCTCCACGCAGTGGCGCGCGGCACGTGCGATGCCATCAAGCATACCGACCGCTACTCCTTCCTGATGCGATAGGATGCCCGGTCAGAAGCCATCTTCCTTTTTAGTCTGCGCGGCAACCTTCATTATGTTGGAGGTTGCTGCGCTCGCGTTGTTGCACAGCGGATCCACCCTGCAGAACATCTGGATCAACCGGGCTTCGCACCGCACGATGGCCCTTCTGTGGGGCAGCGGCGAGACGATTCGCAGCCAGTTCCAGATGGACGAGTTCAACCGGGAACTCCAGGCGGAGAACGCCCGCCTGCAGGAGCGCCTGCGCGCCTATGAGCGCATGGGTGTGGAGCAGGAGGAACTGGACCACATGGCGGCGCGCGAGTCGGAGGACTACCGCTACACGCCCGCGACGGTGGTGAAGATGAGCCGCAACCGCACCCACAACTACATCATTCTCAACAAGGGCTCCGAAGACGGCGTCCATCCCCAGTCCGGCATCATCTCCGACCTGGGCGTGGTGGGGGTCGTGGAGGCCGTGGATAGGCATTTCTCCTATGGTCTGACGCTGATGAATCCCGACATGAGCATCGGCGCCCGGCTCGGTAATTCCCAGCTGGCGGCGCCGCTCTCCTGGAACGGACGCAGCTCCGGCCGCGCCGTCATGCGCGACCTGCCGCCGCATATCGATGTCGCCCCGGGCGACACCGTGCGGACCAGCGGGTTCTCGACCATTTTCCCGCCGGACATCCCGATCGGAATCACGGGGGGCAGCCGCATCGTGGACGGCTCCACGCGCCAGGTGGACGTGGACCTGTTCCAGGACTTCTCCAAGCTCCGCTACGTGACCATCGTGGAGAATCTCGACAGGACGGTAATCACGGCCCTGGAGGCCGAAGGGGAGGACGCGCGATGAGAGCTTCGACCCTGAAATTCTTCCTGCTGTTCATCGCGCAGGTCATGCTGTGGAATTATTTCAATTTCACGCCCTATCTCTTCATCGTGTTCCTGCCGGCGATGCTGCTCTGTCTGCCTATCGAGCGCGGCACCGTCCGGACGATGTTCCTGGCCTTCGTGCTGGGTCTGGTCGCGGACTTCCTCGTGAACGGCCAGCTGGGCCTGACCTCCCTGGCGCTCGTGCCCGTGGCCGCCGTCCGCCGCGGCGTGATCCGCCTCGTGTTCGGGCAGGAGCTCTTCGTCCGGGAGGAGCAGCTTTCTTTCCGGCGTCTGGGCTGGCTGAAATTCATCTGGAGCATCCTCCTGCTGACGGGCATCTACCTGATCATCTACATTGCGGTGGACAGCGCCGGCGTCTATTCGCCGGGCTTCCTGGCGATGAAGTTCCTCTTCTCGCAGCTGGCGAGCACCATCGTGTCGATCCCTGTCGCGTATCTGCTGCTCGATAATACCGACGGACCATGGAAATGAACCGCAAAAACCGCCTGGTGATCGGCCTGCTGGTCGTCGCCGGCGTCGTGCTGGCGAAGCTGTTCTATATCCAGATCGTCAACGACAAGTACAAGCGGGACGCGTCCAACAACTCGCTGGTCTACAACTACATCTACCCGCCCCGCGGGGTCATCTACGACCGCAACGGAGAGATCCTGGTGGGCAACGAAGTCTGCTACGACATCACCGTGCGGCCGCGCGACGTGGTGCCTTTCGACACGCTGGCGCTGGCCGACGTGCTGGGCGTCGAGGCGGATTTCATCCGCGAGCGCATGAGCTACTACCGCCAGTACCGCACCCGCATCGGGTACCAGAAGCTCTCGTTCCTGAAGCACATCCCGCAGGAGAATTACATCCGTTTCGTGGAGTCGGCCTACCGTTTCCCGGGCTTCCGGGCGGAGGTGCGCAGCGTGCGCCAGTATCCCTTCAACGCGGGCGGCAACCTTCTGGGCTACATCTCCGAGGTGGACGCCGACTTCATCAAGGAACATCCGGACTACCGTTCCGGCGACTATGTCGGCAAGACCGGCCTGGAGGCCGCGATGGAGGAGGAGCTGCGCGGCGTGAAGGGCTATCACATCTATCTGCGCGACTCGCGCAACCGGCTCCAGTCGCCCTACGCGGACGGCGCGGAGGACAAGGAGGCCGAGCCCGGCCATGACATCGTGTCCACGATCGACGCGCACCTGCAGCAGTACGGCCAGCGCCTGATGGAGGGCAAGGTAGGCTCCGTCGTGGCCATCGAGCCGTCCACCGGCGAGATCCTCGCGATGGTGTCCAGCCCGGGTATCGACGTGGACGTGCTCAGCGACATCGGCAAGCACTACGCGGAGATCTCGAAGAACCCGCGCAAGCCGATGTTCAACCGCACGGTGATGGCGTCCTACCCGCCCGGTTCCGTGTTCAAACTGATCAACGGCCTGATCGGCCTGCAGGAAGGGACCCTGAAGCCGGAGTACAGCTATCCCTGCAGCCACGGCTTCCCGTACGGCGGCAACCACAAGCTCGGCTGCCACGGCCACGCCTCGCCGCTGAACCTGCTCAGCGCCATCGCCACCTCCTGCAACGGCTATTTCTGCTACGTGCTGCGCAATATCCTGGAAAACAAGGCGTACAAGAGTACGAAGGAGGCGTTCGACACCTGGCGCGAGTATGTGCTGAGCTTCGGCTTCGGCCGCAAGCTGGGCAGCGATTTCCCGTCCGAGCTGGGCGGCAACATCCCGACGTCCGACTATTACGACCGGATGTACGGCGAGGGCCGCTGGCGCTTCCAGACCATCATCTCCCTGTCCATCGGCCAGGGTGAGATCGGCGCCACGCCCCTGCAGATCGCGAACCTGGCGGCCACGATGGCCAACCGGGGCTTCTTCTACATTCCCCACATCGTCAAGGACTCCGAGGGCGTCGAGATCGACCCCAAGTTCAAGGAGCGCCAGTACACGAAGGTGGACACGAAACACTTCGAGACGGCGGTGCAGGGCATGTACATGGCCGTCAACGGCGGCGGCTCGGCGGGCGGCACCGCCTTCAGCGCCCGCATCCCGGGCCTGGACGTGTGCGGCAAGACCGGCACCGCCCAGAACCCCCACGGAAAGGACAATTCCGTGTTTATCTGCTTCGCGCCCAAGGACGATCCCAAGATCGCCGTGGCCGCGTATGTCGAGAACGCCGGCTTCGGCGCCACCTGGGCGCTGCCGGTGGCTTCCCTGATGCTGGAGAAATACCTGAAAGGGGAGATTTCTCCGGAACGGAAGTATTTGGAAGACCGTCTGATGACCACCCGATTCTTCTGAGTATGCTGAAAGTGGACGGAACGCCCGGCTCCCTCGACCGGGGCCTGAAGAAAACGGTGGACTGGTGGCTGATCGGCTGCTACCTGCTGCTGGTGTTCATCGGCTGGATCAACATCTACGCGTCGATCCATTCCACGGAACCGGCGTCCATCTTCGACTGGACCGCGCGCAGCGGCAAGCAGGCCATCTGGATCCTGACGGCGTTCGCGCTGGACCTCATGATCCTGTTCGTCATCAATCCGCGTCTGTGGGAGGTGCTGTCCTCCTACGCCTACATCGTGGTTTTCTTCCTGCTGGTGCTGGTCATCTTCGTCAGCAAGGACGTCAAGGGCTCGCATTCCTGGTTCGAACTGGGCCCGGTCAAGTTCCAGCCGGCGGAGATCTCCAAGATCACCACATCGCTGGTGCTGGCGGCTATGATGGGCAAGCCGTCGTTCCGCATGTCCAACCGCAAGCACCTGCTGGCGGTGGCGGCGATCATCGGCCTGCCGATGCTGGCGATCCTCGGGGAGAGCGAGACCGGCTCGGCGCTGGTGTACGTCGGCTTCATCTTCGTGCTCTATCGCGAGGGGCTGTCGGGCTGGTGGCTGTTCTTCCTGGGCATGTCCATCCTGCTCTTCATCCTGACGCTGGTCACGCATATGTGGGTGTCGGCGGCCGTGCTGCTGGCCGTGTGCCTCGGCTATTTCCTCCAGGTGCTGCGCACCAGTCGGCGCGAGGAGCGTTCGCGGCGCCGCCGCGCCCTGTTCCATTCCCTGCTGGCGCTCCTGGCCGGCGTGATGGTAATCTTCGCAACGGACTTCGTCTTCAACAATGTCCTGCAGGACCACCAGCGCAAGCGCATCGAGGTGCTGCTCGGGCTCAAGGAGGACCCGGCGGGCGTGGGTTACAACGTGCGCCAGTCGATGATCGCTATCGGCTCGGGCGGGTTTGCGGGCAAGGGCTTCCTGCAGGGGACGCAGACGACCTACGGCTTTGTGCCGGAGCAGAGCACGGACTTCATCTTCTGCACCGTGGGCGAGGAGTGGGGCTTCCTGGGCTGCCTGGTCGTCATCGCGCTGTATGTGCTGATGATCTGGCGCATCCTGAATGACGCGGAGCGGGCCCGGGAGGCGTTCACGCGGATATATGGCTTCTGCCTGGCCTCGTGCCTGTTCATGCACCTGTTCATCAACATTGGCATGACAATTGGTCTCATGCCGGTCATCGGCATTCCGCTGCCGCTGCTCAGCTACGGCGGATCGTCGTTGTGGGCGTTCTCTGTGATGCTGTTTATTTTCATCGCGCTGAACCGACAGGAAAAGAAATATTTCTAACTTTACGGATATGAAAAAGATTCTGTTCGTTTCCTTGCTGCTGGCGGCCGCGCTGACCGCCGGCGCGCAGCCGGGCGGCTTCTCCTTCGGACAGGCCGCTGAACCCGAGGGACTCGCCAAGCCGGCGCGTCAGTTTACGCTGGACCTGACTCCGGACGGAGCGGCCCAGATGGTGGTGTATCTGCCGCAGGAGCCGACCGGCCGTGCGGTGGTCGACTGCCCGGGCGGCGGCTATGCCGTACTGTCCAACACCCATGAGGGTGCAGCCTGGGCGCCGTTCTTCAACGAGCGCGGCATCGCCTTCATGCTCGTGAACTACCGCATCCCCCACGGGGACCGTACCCTTCCCATCACGGACGTGGAGACGGCCATCCGCATCGTGCGCGACAGCGCCGCGGTCTGGAAGCTGAACCCGCGCGACGTCGGTATCATGGGCTCTTCCGCCGGCGGACACCTCGCGTCCACCATCGCCACGCACACACCGTATGAACTGCGTCCGGACTTCCAGATCCTGGTTTATCCGGTGATCACCATGGGCCCCGGCACGCATCAGGGCTCGCTGGACGGCCTGCTGGGCGACAACCAGAAGGATCCTGAGCTTGTGCGGCTCTACAGCAACCAGTACCAGGTGCGCAGCCATCTCACCCCGCCCGCCTTCATCGTGCTCTCGAGCGACGACAACCTCGTTCCGCCCGTGCCGAACGCGATTGCGTACTATACCGCGATGCGCAATGCCGGCAACAGTTGCTCGATCCACATCTTCCCGACCGGCGGCCACGGCTATGGCTACATGCCTTTCTTCGCCTACCATGATCAGATGGTTTCCGACCTCTCCGCGTGGCTGGACAACCTGAAGGCCCCGAAGCAGGACGCCGTCCGCGTGGCCTGCATCGGCGACAGCATCACCGACGGCCACGGCATCGACCTGCGTACGGTCAACGGCTATCCCGCCCAGATGCAGACGATGCTGGGCGACGGCTATTTCGTGAAGAATCTCGGCGTGAGCGCCCGCACGGTGATGAGCACGGGCGACCTGCCGTACATGAACGAGCTCGCCTGGGAGGACGCGCTGGCGTTCCAGCCCGAGGTGGTCGTGATCAAGCTCGGCACGAACGATACCAAGACGCAGAACTGGACGAACCGCAAGGCCTTCTCCGCCGACCTGCAGAAGATGATTGACGCGCTCAAGGCCCTGCCTTCCAAGCCGCGCATCCTGATCTGCACGCCGCTTCCGGCCCTCAAACCCGGTTGGACCATCCAGGAGAAGGTGATTGCCGAGGAGGTGATTCCCGCCATCCAGGAGGCTGCCAAGAAGAACAAGCTTGAGGTCATCGATCTCCACACGGCCTTCACCGGCCAGGAAGCCCTCTATCAGGAGGATGGCATCCATCCGACCCAGCAGGGCGCCCGCAAGATCGCGGAGATCGTCGCCAAGGCCATCGACCCCAACGCCCAGACCGAGCAGCGCGGCTTCTTCGGCTTCGGCGGTGGCCGTCCCGCCGGTCCGCGTCCGCAGTAGTTTCCGTCATTCCCGACCTGATCGGGAACCTCCTTTGCCTTCTCCGCCGGAAGCGGCAGGGCTGGTGACGTCCAAGCAACAAAATGCTTGTCCGCCACCACCCTGCCGCTTTTCCCGGCTCCGAAGTCCTGCGGCAGCCGTCCCCACGCACCCGGCCCACGGCCCCCGACAGCACAGGCCAACGTGCGCAGGCCCCCGCACCTCCACCCCGCCGGCTGCCGCCAATAGGTGTCCAGTAAAACCGCATTCTGTGCGTTCTGTATGGATACCTATGGATAGAGGCTTGCGAACGGTTTTGGGGAGATGATTGCAGGAGAGTTAAAAAAGCAGTATCTTTGTCCCCACGCCTTGGTGGTGGAATGGTAGACACGAGGGACTTATGCTAGTTCTTTGAAATAATTATTTGTAAAACACGAGAGTTAATTTTAACTTTACCATTGTGAGTAAAGTTGGATATACAGTTGATGACGTTAGGAAAGCTGTGGCTGACAATAAATCGGTCGCAGGGGTACTACGACAGTTGGGACTAAGACCAATAGGAGGGAATTACCGAACAATCAATCGTATTATCTCCGAGAATGAGATGGATGTGTCTCATTTTACGGGTCAAGGTTGGAACGTTGGTCTTAAGTTTAGGCCGAATAAAGGGGTATCTGATCATGAGATTTTCGTGATGAATTCGTCGTACAAATGCTCTTGGAGACTCCGGGAACATTACAAGAAAACGACGGGTATAAGGCACTGTGAAAAATGTGGTCTGGAGACCTGGCAAGGACAACCGATACCTTTGGAAATTCATCATGTCAACGGAGACAATACAGATAATCGGTTAGAGAATCTCCTTTTGTTATGCCCTAACTGTCATGCGTTAACAAATAATTATCGAGGAAGAGCAAAATTGAGTGCGCGTTCTGAAAAGAACGATGTAGAATGTCGTAAAGTCAAGGAAGCCTTAACGGGTAAAGCCGATGGTAATCTTGAGCCAAGCCTCCTGCGGGAGGAAGGTGCAGAGACTAGACACGACACACCTAAAGATCCTGGATCCATGGTGAAGGAATAGTCCGGACCACAAACAGAGATGGTGGCGAAAGCCATAGTGGCAAGAAAATCCCTTGGCCCGAAACGGCCGTATGGGTTCGAGTCCCATCCGAGGCACAAAAAGAGCAGCGAGGTCCGCTGCTCTTTTTCTGTGCTGAACTATAGGACAAAACTGCGTGGGTAGAAATCGCTGTAGAAGCGGCCGTCGGTGGCGGTAAATTTCAGGACGCAATAGTTGGGATCGGTCACGCCGCCAGGATAGTACTGTGTATCGCCTTTGTGCCAGATCATCTCCTTGCTCTTGGCATCGGTCAGCACTTCCATCGTGCCCCGCAACATCATGCCCTTAAAGCCCCTTGCATCGCAGAAATAGATACTGGCTTTGGGATTGGCCTTATAGTGGGCGACGCGAAGAGAGAAGGTGTTGGTGGTGAAATAGAACACCTTGATGCCTTCACGCTTTCGCGGTGCCAGCATAGCCTTGGTGCAGGGGAAGCCTTCATCATCGACCGAAGAAATATATGTAATGGGCAGCTTATCGGCCATTTGGGCAATCAGGTCCTTTATACCAGCTAGAGCCGGATTCTCGGGAGCGTCACCGCTGATGTTCAACTCCTTGCGCCAGCGCTTGAGGTGCGGGAAATACATCTTCATCTGGCCGATGTATTCTTCCTTCGTAATAGGCTGGGGCAAGCCCTTGTTTACTTCATCGACAAACTGAGCGCAGTGCTCTATCATTTCGTCCATGGTGCATTCCTGCAGGAATTTACCATCCTTGTAGCAGTACATGCAGTAGTCTTGGTTCTTGCTGCCGTCGGCATTGGTGCCCAGCACCTGATCGTTCAGCGGCATGCCGCAGCTTTGGCAGAATTTCATTTCCATATCGCCATTAATTATCGGGGTTAGTTTGAATCTTGCATCACAAAGTTAAGCGTTTTTTCGTTTTTCCAGAACCCTCGCAACGATGAGGCAGATCCAAAACACGGACAAACCTCCTTGGGTTGCATACCGAGTTATAAAAGTGAGTGAAGCCGGAAGGAGAAATAGCCTTTGCCGTCCAGGTAGGCGAGGGCGTCGCGGAGCAGCGCCTGCTTCCGGTCCTCGTCCAGGTCGGAATGGAAGATGATGTCGATCATCGTCTCCAGGCCGTGGTCTGACAGCTTCTCCTTTTCCACCAGATACCAGACTGGGTTCTCCTGCTGCAGGAGCCGGTCCAGGTCGAGCGGGCAGGCGGCTTTGCCGAATTCGTCCTTGATATCGGACAGGGTGAAGTCCGGCGTGTTGCCGTCCAGCAGGCCCAGCTTCCGGGCAATCATCAGCAGCATCTCGCCCAGGCGGTCAATCTCTCTAATGATGAAATCCTCCATCTGTTATTATCGAATCAAAACCTGTTAGACAACAAAGATGGCGAAATACTAGAAATAATCCGCAGAAAATTGGATTTGCGGAAGAATGTTTATCTTTGGAAAAACGAAAGCAGATGAGTAGTGTATTTAAAACCAATTTCCTGGTAGCGGCGACGGTGCTGCTGGCCGCCGTTTCCTGCAAGAATGCCAGCGTCGACTGTGTCGTCAAGGGTACTGTCCAGGGCGTCGAGGACGGGGCGGAACTCGTTCTACTGGACGATTGGAACAAAAGCAAGGTCATTGCCACCACGACTGTAGATAACGGGACTTTCGAATTTCAAACCCGGATCCCGGCTCCAACCCACGTGTACCTGTATGCTACCAATCCCGAGGATGTATATGCCAATCCGTATGACGGGGGCCAGTTGAAAGATTTCTTCCTGGAGTCCGGCACCGTCGTCGTCGATATCCATACCGAAGATGTGAGTGATATGGGCACGGGCGCAACAGGAACGGTCCTGAATGATGCTTACAGTAAGATAATGGCTGCCGATCCTGATGAAAGGGAAGCTCTTTGGGAAGAGGCTATCAGTGATGAACAGACGAGTCTTCTGGCTTTGCGTCATGCCTCCAGTTTCCCGAATGACCTTCCCCGGGCATTTGAGCTCATTGACCGTTTATCTCCAGACCTGGCCAAGACCTATAAGAAAAGTATCTCGGACTTGAAAAAGAGCCTGGCCCGCAGAGCAAAAATAGCTCAGAGCAAAAAGACCGCTCTGGAGAATGAGATCAGTCTCGTCGGCCAGCATTACTTTGATATGGAATATCCGAATGTGGACGACGTCCCGGTCCGCCTGAGTGCCGTCGTTGACAATCCGGAGAACCGCTATGTCATCCTGGATTTCTGGGCCACCTGGTGCCTGCCTTGCGTGGAATCCATCCCCATGCTGCGGGAGGTTTATGCAAAGTACCACGACAAGGGACTGGAGATCTACAGCATCTCGCAGGATTCCAAAGCCAAGGAGTGGAAATCATTCCTGGAGAAGAACGAAATGCCATGGATCAACGTGTTGGGCATTGGCGGCAGCGCTTCCAAGGATTATGGCATCGAGTTTATCCCGAGGGTCTTTCTGATTGACTGCCGGACCGGGGAAATCCTGGTCCACGAAAGCCACCCGGCCCTGGACGCCATCCTCTCCGGACTTCTGCCGTAAACACGCAACGTGATCCCATCCGAGACACAAAAAGAGCAGCGAGTCAATCGCTGCTCTTTTATGGTTTATTGGCGCTCGCCAAATACTATTTCTTGCCGTTGACGGCGTCGACAATCTCTCCAATGTGGTCAACCATGTTCTCTATGTCCATCCAAACCACGGTGGCTTTCTCGTTGCCGCCCATGTGCTGGAGCCTTTCCTGGATCTCCGCATAGATGGCGGGCAGTTCGGTATAGGACACCAGCCTGATTTCAGGCAGGAAGCGCAGCGTGTTGGTGAGGGTGGCCGAGCCTTCGTCTTTCGTGTCCTTGCCATAGGCATAGATCGAAGAAGTCACGACGAAATCGGGGACCTGGGGGTCATAGAGCCTGCGGCTGGACTCGTCGAAGGGCACGTAGACCTGCGGGTCGTAAACGTACTGGACTTTGTCCACGTCGAACTCCGAAGCATACGGGTTTTCGTAGAAGAGGGACGCTCCGTAGTAGCGGCGTTCCAGCCCGACGTGGTCGTTGCGCAACTTCTGATTGGACAGGCGGTAGCCGGCCTCGTCCTTGATGAAGTCTATAATCTCCGTGGTCTTGAACAGATCGTCGGTGTGCACCTTCTTGATGAGTTTGAGCTCCTTCGCACTGTCGAACTTGTCCTGTTCGGAAAGGCGCCAGCAATGCGGGTAATCCAAGCCGGCAGCCTTGCGGAATGCGTCCGTGTAACCGGGTTTGGAGCCGGGATAGACGCCGTATGAGAGATACACCCGCAACTGATCGAACTCTTCGTCAAACAGGTCGTTGTTAAAGGCAACACCCCGTACGGAGGTGGGGTCGAAGAAGGTGATCAGACGCAGTCCCGGCCGTGTCGCCTTCGTGTCGCCGAGATAGTAGGAATAGACATCCGTGTCGCCGTAAGGATACTCCTTCTGGTTACTGATAACATGGAAGTGGTTCTCACTCCAGTAGGCGTCCTTGACGACATATACCACCGGATGATACTCCAGATTCCAGATGCCCTTTCCCAGGTTGGTGGGAGTGCCGTCCGGGTTGGTTTTCTTGATATATTCCATCGCAATCGATGCCGGAGGCACTTTGTTGGTGGTCGCGCCACCGACGGTGCCTACGGTGTTCATCGCGGCATTCAGGTCCAGGTTGATCGTCGCATTCAGCTGGCCGAATTTCTCGTCGTGAACCTGTTCCGTGGCAAGATTGTCTATCATCTTACCGGCAACCTGGAACAGCGTGCCGACGACCAGGGAAACGATGGCCACTGTAGCCGACGTGAGTTTCGGCCTGCCGTAGCTTGCCGTGGAATGAGCCTGAGCCGCCGGCACCTCCTGATTCACCTCCGGTACAACCGGAACATCGCCGCCTCCAATTGGAGCGGGACTGCCAATGGACTGAAGCAGATACGCGTTCGTAGCACAGTTCCCGATACCGCTCATGATGGGGGAGACGATTTTCGCCCAGGTCTGCGTTCTCACGGGTGCTATCAGGTCCAGGTTCATCTTGCCGGTCATGTTACCGGTGATGGATCCCTGGAGGATGGAATTCAGCATGACGTTCTGCTGGTTGAACGTGCACAGCTGGAGGGTCATGGCGTTGAGGAGATTCTTCTGGAAGAAGTCATGCTCGCGATACACCGAGAGATCCACGTCGAACGCCCACCAGCCCACGGCGGGGACAGTCCTCCCGGAATCGGTCAGCGGGTTGAAGCTGTCGGTGGTGGGGGTGGTCAGGAACGGGCGGGAGGCCATGGTCAGGTAATCCGCGGTCGCCCTCTCCTGGCGCGGCAGGGCGAACTGGGATGCAGCATGTTCGGCGAGGTCCGCGTTGAGGGAGAAGGACCAGAGGTGGTCATTGGTGGTGTTCTCGGGAACCAGGTCCTTCGTGAAATAATAGAAGATGCGCAGGACGCCGGTGTAGCGGTTGTACAATCCGAAATAGTTGTAGTCCGGCAGATTGTTGATGCCGGTCAGGTTGAAGACCAGGGACCAGTCTCCCTTGTTGGAGACCATCTTGTACGTCTCCATGGATTCGTCATAGCCGTCACCCTTGGGGAGATAGCTGGCCGGCACGAGATCGTAGGCCCAGGGGAGGGCGACCTCTTCGGTGACAATCTCGGGTCTCCCGTTTATGTCAACGTTGGAAATGACCAGTTTGATGGTCCGGCCGGACGCCCAGTCCTTCTCAAACTCCTCATTCATCGACTTGTACGCGGAGAACATGCCATTGCCGACATTGGGCCACTGGGTGACGCTCAGTTTCACCTTGGCCCCGCTGCTCATCGTGAGCGCTATTTCCGCCTCGCGCTTTTCCTTCAGGTTCCGCTGGGCGTTAACCCCGACGAGGAGGACAGGATCCCCCTGGAAACCTTCGTCGCGCAGGGTGACGCCGGCAACCCAATCCGGGAGATCTCCGACAGAGACAATGGTAGCCTCGCCTACGCCCGTCAGGACCAGCTCGGCCGCATATTGCTCGTTCCGGACCGTCAAGTCGAACGCAAAGTCGGATCCGTCCAGACCGTTTTTTATACATGCCGCGAATAGCAGCGCCATTGCAGCAAACAGGAATATTCTTGCTCTCATGGCCTACCAGAATTTTAATTTATACGTATCTCCGTCTTTCTTCATGCCGAAGAAGTACACGTAAGCCTCGTAGTAATAGGGATGGAAACCATTCCGTTCCTGGAGTTCGTTGGTGCGGAGGTTGTACCGGTAAAAAAGGACTTTAGCCTCATACCAATGTTCTCCCGGCTTCTTGCACATAAACCAATGGTCACCACTGACATAACCCGCGCTGGCAAGAGCGCTGTCAATGTCGCTGTGGTATTTCCGGTACTGGTTGCCCGCGACAGCCAGGTCGGAATACGTCCTGCACCGCACCGTATTGTCTACTTCAGCGCCCCACTGCCACCAGGCGTTGTATTCCTCGTTGGGCGTGGCCAGCAGGATGCCGCAGGTATTGGTGTCCTGGTCATATTCCCGGATCACGACGAACTTGCCGTTGCCATGGCCGGAGGCTACGGAGCTGGGGATATCCACCACATTCAGGAAATAATACTCATCCAGGGCATCGTCGAAGTCCAGCTCCGCCTGGAACATGCGGGCGAACTGGACGCTGGTCACAACCGGGAAATTGGCGGGAAGCTCCAGCTGCGCTACTACGGCGCCGCTGTCGCCGGCTTTGAGCACGGCGCGTCCCTGGGAAACGCCCAGCGTATCGGTCAGGTTCCAGGAGATGGCATCATCTTTTTCGGTAACGTCCGCATCACTCGGCATCCAGTCATAGAAAATCTCCTTGGCTTTCTCATACGAATCGCAGCGGATGGTGATGTCGCCGGGTTTGGCCGGATTCCTGGCGGAACCGATCATATACTCCGCAATGTTGCCCTCGTCGTCCAAAGAGACCAGGTTGGACAAAAGGATCTGGGTGTCGTCCAGCTTGATGGCGGACGGTTCCGGATCAAAATTTTTCCGGCAGGCGACGGTCATGAAAAGCCCCGCGCCGATAATCAGCAGGAAAGATAGAACCCTTGGTTTCATAAGTTCTAGCGTTGTAATTTGTAGTTAGCTAACCGCAAAGATGGGAAAAAAGCCGAATAAATGCAATTGAACCCCTTAAAATGATAACCGCATCCCTGTCACGGGGACGCGGTTATCATTATCCGAATGAACAGGCTATTTAACAGCTACGCAGCGGGTGGGGAGCGCCAGGGCGCGGAAGCAGTGTGTTGCCGGAAGGAAATACGTTGATCAAGTGCTTCAACGAGACTGGTATTCCAGCCCCTTGACGGAGACGCCGATGTTGATGGGCAGGGGCTCCAGCTTGCACAGGGCGCTATGCCGCTGATAGCTGCTTTTCAGGTACATCCCGGTATAGATATGGAGCGCCTTGGGGTCGCGCTTGGGCGCTGCCTCGATTTGCCGGACGGCCTCGTCGTCGCAGTCGACGATCTGGAAGGCGACGAAGTACCGCCCCGGTTCCAGCAGGATGGTCTCTTCCGGTTCGATATCGAAATACTGGGTCTTGTCGGACAGGGCGATTTTGGTATAGATGGGCTTGTGGAGGACGTTGATGAACGTCTCCGGTTCGCCTTCGATGCGGTAGATGTTGATGCCGGCGATGCAGCCCGGGATGTAATTCTCCAGGATGGAGAAACGGATGTTCTTGACCAGAAAAGGTTTCTCGGCCGTGGCCACGGAGCCCAGTTCCATTCCCCGGCCGCCGCCCGTCCGGCCGAAACTTATCCCCGCCAGCGATTCCTTGATCTTGATCCCCGGACGGACCAGATACTTCTCCTTCGTGTCTCCGCCGATGAAGACGGCCGGCGGAAGCTCCGAATCCTTCAGGACAATCAGTACGTCCTCTTCCGGTCCTGAAACAGGGTGATAACCGACCTGATAGGAAACATGATGGAATTCCAGCGTGTCGGCCGGAACGCTGATCTCGAAACGGCCGTCCGCCGAGGAGATGCTGCCGATGCCCAGCCCGGGGATGCCCACCTGCACATATTCAACGGCTTCTCCCTGCTCATTGACGATCCGTCCTTTGACGGAGACCCGTTCCTGGGCAGGGAGAGAAAAAGGAACGAGAAGACAGGCAATCAAAAGCGCTTTTCGCATGAATAATTAATTTGCCGGGCTCTTCGGCAAAGATGATGCCGATATTTCGTGATGGTCCTGTATGAAATCCAACAAAAAAAGACTAATTTGCAGGAAAATATCCACACCAACTTATGAAGAAATTACTCTCCACCCTCCTGTGCCTGGGCGCAGCCCTGCTGCTCAACGCCCAGCCGGCCGTTTCGCCGAACGGCAAACTGACGGCGAAGACCGCGGACAACAGGCTCGTGCTCTGCTTCGAGGAGCAGACCGTGCTGGAACTGGCCGACATCCCCTTTGACGGACTGGCGTTCGTCGGGCCGGTGAAAGCCGACTACCGGATGCTGGAGGGCAAGCGCCTGCACTGCACCAACGAGGCCAACGAATACCAGGCCCCGATCGGCAAATACGCGCGCATCGTGATGCGTCTCTACAACGACGGCGTCGCTTTCCGCTATGAATACACGAACCTGCACAACAGCAAGGTGCCCGCCGAGCGGACGTCCTACGTCATCCCCGAGGGCACGAAGCGCTGGATGCAGCAGTGGAGCGACGGTTACGAGGGATTCTTCCCGATGACGACCACCGCCGATGTGAAGACGCTGGCCGGCTTCGGCGGCATGTTCACCACCAACACCGTCAACACGCACTGGGGTTACCCCCTGCTGATGGAGCCCGCCGAGGGCGTGTTCGCGCTCATCACCGAGGCCAATATCGAGCGCCGCCAGAGCGCCTCGAGCCTCTTCAACGAAGGCGAACTGTTCAGCGTCGTGCAGGACCAGAACGACCTGCTGCTGTCCGGTGACTGGCACACGCCCTGGCGCGTGGTCATCATCGGCCACCTGGGCGACATCGTGGAATCGACGCTCGTGACGGACGTCAGCGAGCCGACGAAGTATGAAGATACCGCCTGGATCCATCCGGGCGTCGTGTCCTGGATCTACTGGGCCTACAACCACGGCTCCAACGACTATAGCATCATCAAGAAATACGTGGACATGGCCGCCACGCTGCACCTGCCCTACGTGCTCATCGACGCCGAGTGGGACGAGATGGACAAACTGGAGTCCAACGAAGGCAAGACCATCGAGGACGCGGTGGCGTACGCCATTTCCCAGGGCGTCAAGCCGCTGATCTGGTACAACTCCTCCATCGGCTGGGTGGACGGCGCCCCGGGGCCGAAGTTCCGCCTGAACAAGCCGGAGGACCGCGAGAAGGAATTCGCCTGGTGCGAGAGCATCGGCGTGGCCGGCGTGAAGATCGACTTCTTCAGCGGCGACACCCAGGCGAACATGGACTACTGCCAGGACCTGATCGAGTCCGCCGCCCGGCACCACCTGCTGGTGAACTTCCACGGCGCGCCCATCCCGCGCGGCTGGCAGCGCACCTATCCCAACCTCCTCTCGACGGAGGGCGTCTTCGGTGCCGAGTGGTACAACAACGTGCGGCACTTCACCGAGAAGGCGGCCAGCCACAACGCCACGCTGCCGTTCACACGCAACGTCATCGGCCCGATGGACTACACGCCCTGCGCCTTCAGCGACTCGCAGCATCCGCACATCACCTCCAACGCCCATGAGCTGGCGCTCACCGTGCTCTTCGAGAGCGGTCTGCAGCACCTGGCCGACCGGCCGGAGAGTTTCCTCGCACAGCCGCAGGCGGTGCAGGATTTCCTGGGCAGGCTGCCCGTCGTCTGGGACGAGACGCGCTTCGTCAGCGGCTATCCCGGCCGGAGCGCCGTGCTGGCGCGCCGCAGCGGCGACACCTGGTACGTGGCCGGCATCAACGGCCTCGATGACCCGCAGACCCTCGCCGCCGACCTCGGCTTCCTCGGCAAGGGGAAGGTGAAGGCGCAGCTGTTCGCCGACGATGCCTCCGGGAAATGGAAGATCAGCACCGTCAAGAAGCTCCCCGCGCAGCTGGATTGCCAGCCCCGCGGCGGTTTCGTGCTGGTCGTCAGCAAATAAAGAAAAAGATTACTGCTTGATCCGGATGGACATGTGGCCGGGGTTGACGGCAGCTTCCAGGCCCAGGATCTTGCGGTCGGAGCCGGGGGAGCGCCAGAAGGTCAGCTCGTTGCCGCTGCCGTTTTCCATGACGCCGCGCTCCGTCAGGCGGATCTGGAAGCGCTCCGCCTCCACGCCCGGCACCCGCTCCGTGTCCTTGCCCTGGTAGGTGATGACCGCCGGGTAGGCGGCCTCCCCGAGCATGAGCTTCAGCGAGACGGGTTTGTCGCTTGCGTCCAGGAAGCGGACGAAGGCGAGCACGGTGAGCAGGTCGAAGATCTTACCGTCAAACGGATACTTGGTCTCCAGGGTTTCCTTGGGCCCTTGGGCCAGGTTCGTGACCTGACGGGCCTCCCGGTCGTAGATGTATTCGAACTTGCAGTCCTTGCCGCCTTTCCGGTAGGGGTTGATGGTGTAGATCGGCAGGAGTTCGCCCTGGTCGATATAGGAATCCACCGTCAGGTCGGCGCCGATGAAGAGGCGGAAGACGGCGGAGGTCTTCACGAAGGCGTGGGAATGGTAGGCTTCCTTTCCCTGGTAGCTCTCGGGGTTCAGGGAAATGGTGGCCGTGGCCACCTTGGCGTCGATGGCGCCCCAGGTATAGCGTATTTCGTAGGTGGTGGTGCCCAGCGCACTTGCGGGAAGCTTCCGCGCGTCGCACAGCGATGCGGAAAGCAGGAGGGCCAGCAGGACGAACCAGAATCTCTTCATAACAGCAAGGTTTTCCGCAAAGGTACAAAAACCATGCAAATACGCGAAAAACGCAAAATGTGTGTAGTATTTCGCAAAATCCGCACCAACTATGCGCCCGTTTTCTTATATTTGCATCAGACGCTTGTCAGATAACCAATTATGAACAAAGAGTTTACTCTCCCTTACGAAGGCGGACTGATCGAGGAGAACCTCCCCGCCGGCATTCTTCACAACTACGAGAAAATCTGGACGCATGTCTATCCGGAGCCGGTTCCGGCCTCGTCCGCCGTGGCGGATCACATCGTCTCGGCCATCAACGGCTGCCAGGGACGCCTGTTCCGTCTGGGCCTGACGACCGGCGCCACGCCGGCCCCGCTCTACGAGGAGCTGCTGCGCCGCTACCAGGCCGGGCAGGTCTCGTTCCGCAATGTGGAGATCGTCTCCATCGACGAATACTACCCGTCCTCCTCGGACGCCATGCAGAGCCGGAATCACCGCATCCATGACGCGCTCCTGGACCGGGTGGACATCCTGCCGGAAAACATCCACATCCCGGACGGAACGGTGCCCCAGTCGGAAGTGTCCAAGTATTGCTCCGCGTTCGACAAGATCGCCCGCGAACTCGACCTGCTCGTGGTGGGCATCGGCGAAGAGGGGCAGGTGGGCTTCAACGAAGCCGGCAGCAACGAGAAGACGCGGACGCGCACCGTCCGTCTGTCATACAGCTCCCGCAAGCGTCAGGCGCGCAATTTCGGCAACGACCTGACCTCCACGCCGCAGAGCGCCATCACGATGGGCATCAGCACGATGCTCACGGCGAAGCGCATCATCCTGATGGCATGGGGCGAGGACAAGGCGAGCGCCGTCAAGGCCATCGTCGAAGGCGACGTGACCACGGCATGTCCCGCCTCGCTGCTGCAGCGCCACGACCATATCACCTTCTACGTGGACGCGACGGCCGGCAGCCTGCTGACCCGCGTGGTCGCCCCCTGGCTGGTGGGCCCCTGCGACTGGACGCCCAAGCTGGTCCGCAAGGCGGTCGTGTGGCTCTGCGAGACCGTCGGCAAGCCCATCCTCAAACTGACGGACAAGGACTACCTGGAGAACTCCCTCGGCGAGCTGCTGGAGCAGTACGGTCCCTACGACCAGATCAACATCCAGGTCTTCAACGACCTGCAGCATACCATCACCGGCTGGCCGGGCGGCAAGCCGAACACGAACGACAGCACGCGTCCGGTGCCCGCCACGCCGTATCCCAAGACGGTGCTGATCTTCTCGCCGCACCCGGACGACGACGTCATCTCGATGGGCGGCACCTTCATCCGCCTGGTCTCGCAGGGGCACGACGTGCACGTGGCCTACGAGACCTCCGGCGACGTGGCGGTCCACGACGACGTGGTGCTGCAGCTCTTCGACGCCGCGTACCAGCTGGGGCTGGCCGACCGTTTCGAGGAGGTCCGCTATCTGGTGGCGCAGAAAGTGCCGGGCGAGCCGGAACCGCGCGAGCTGCTGGAGATGAAGGCGGCCATTCGCCGCAGCGAGGCGCGCGCGGCCGTGCGTTCCTTCGGCCTGGACGACAGCACCAACGCGCATTTCCTGAACCTCCCGTTCTACGAGTCCGGCGGCATCAAGAAAAAGCCGCGCACGCAGGCGGACGTGGATATCATCAAGGACCTGATGCAGCGCCTGAAACCGCAGATGATCTTCATGGCGGGCGACCTGGCCGACCCGCACGGCACGCACCGCGTGTGCACCGAGGCGGCCCTGGAGGCCGTGGAGCAGTTGCGCGCCGAGGGCAACGAATGGCTCTCCGAGACGCACATCTGGCTCTACCGCGGCGCCTGGATGGAGTGGGAACTGGGCCGCGTGGACATGGCCGTGCCGCTCAGCCCGGACGAAGTGGTGATGAAGCGCCACGCCATCTTCCGCCATCTCTCGCAGAAGGACATCGTCCCGTTCCCGGGCGAGGACCCGCGCGAATTCTGGCAGCGCGCCGAAGAGCGCACGCAGAACACCGCCGCGCAGTACGACCGCCTGGGCATGGCCGAGTACCAGGCCATCGAAGTATTCCTGAAACTTTGTTAATAATATGAAACTAATCATCCGCAACAACGCCGCAGAAGGCTCCCTGTGGGCCGCGCGCCGCATCGCCGACGCCATCAACGCCAAGGCCGCCCGCACTTCCGAGCCCTTCGTGCTCGGCCTCTGCACCGGTTCCACCCCCATCGGGACCTACAACGAACTCATCCGCATGGTCCGCGACGGCGAGGTCAGCTTCAAGAACGTGATCTCCTTCAACATGGACGAATACGTAGGCCTGCCGGTCGAGCACCCCGAGAGCTATCATTCCTTCATGCACCGCCAGCTCTTCGACCACATCGACGAGCCCGCGGAGAACATCCACATCCTGAACGGCAACGCGCCCGACCTTGACGCCGAGTGCGCCGCGTATGAGGAGGCCATCGCCGCCGCCGGCGGATTCGACCTCTTCCTCGGCGGCGTGGGCGAAGACGGCCACATCGCCTTCAACGAGCCCTTCTCCCCGCTGTGCTCCCGCACGCGGGTGATGACGCTGACCCAGGACACGCGCGAGGTCAACGCCCGCTTCTTCGGCGGCGACCCGGAAGCCGTGCCCGCCCAGGCGCTCACCGTCGGCGTGGCCACGGTGCTCTCCGCCCGCGAGGTGGTCATCCTGGCCTTCGGCCCCCGCAAGGCCCGCGCGCTGCGCGACGCCGTCGAGGGTCCGATGTCGCATTACTGCACGCTCAGCGGCATGCAAAACCACGCCGACGGCATCATCGTCTGTGACGAATCCGCCGTCGGTGAGTTGAAAGTCTCGAGCTACCGCTACTTTAAAGCGGTGGAGGCTGCGGAGAACAAGCTATAGATTCTTAAAGCTGATCTTGTAGAGCTTGGACGTGGTGTCGTCGCCCACCCAGATGCACTGGTGTTCGCGATCCACGTACAAGCTTTCTCCGTTATCGATGAAGGGCACCGGGTAGGTGGCGATCACCTTGCCTTCCAGGGTGCAGAGATTGATCGTGCGGAGCTCACTGTCCGGAATCCAGAGCGCGTTGCGCACCGGATCGTAGCAGAGGTCGGAGATGTCCTCGATCCCCTCCGTGATTTCCGTGCGGCCGATAATGCCCTCGGTCGGCGAGAAGCGGATCAGCAGCCGCGGCTTGGCCTGGTTGCCGAGCATCAGCGTGCCGTCGCCCATCCAGGTGATGGCCTCGAGGCCGCTGTTGGTGCGGTAGCCCACTTCCTTGATCTCTCCCAGCAGTTCGGATTCCTTGTATTCCGGGGCGCGCAGCCGGCGGACTTCCTGCTTGCGCTCCACGATGAAGTAGACATCCCCGGTGGCCGGGTCCATCGTGACGCCCTCGCAGTCCATGCTGCGCTCCGCCACGAAGAAGGGATTCGTCTCACCCGTCCAGCTGACGGCGTAGACGCCCTTCTCGTCGGAGGCGGCCAGGAAGCCGTTTCCGTCCGGTGCCAGGCAGAGGCCGGAGACCTCGGGCACCTGCGTGTCGATCGTGGTATATTCGCCCATCACCGGCAGGCTGGCCTGCTGCTTGAAGGCGTCCCAGTCGTAGTAGGGGGCCGTATCGGACTGCAGCGGCAACCAGGTGTCGCGGCCGTTGAGGAGGACGCGGAAAAGGATCTTGGGGCTGCGCGGACTGCGGTAGAAGACGAACTGCAGGTTCGCGCCCATCGGCACTTCGTGCAGCTGGCACCAGAACGGGATCTCGTCGGGGTCGGTCACGTCGTGGTCGAAACCTTTCACGCCCAGGGTCATCAGCAGCGGCAGGAAGGTGTAGTCGTGGCCGAAACGCAGGTCTGCGCCCTGCTCACCGGAGGCGATGCGCGCATCGGCCTTGGCGATGATGTCGTCCACGATGGGCTGGTAGCCCAGATGGGTCGGCCAGGCGTTGGCGTAGAACTGGAAGTCGTCGATCTTCCAGAGGGCGACGCGCTCCTCAGGCGTGAAGATGTCCGTGAAGTCCAGGTCGGTGTCCAGGCTGGCCATGCCGGCGGCGAAGAAGTAGAGATAGGACACGAGGTCCCAGCCCTCCTTCTCCGGGACGGCGGCCGTCCAGTCCTTGAAGAGCCGCGCGAGGATGGCGCGCCAGTCCACCGTACGCTCGATATACTGCTCCCAGGTCTCACTGAAGCTGACCGGGGTGCGGAGATAATTGTCGTTCCGGAAAGGATTGTTGCGGTCCAGCGGCAGGATGGCCGGCAGGAAGCTGACGCCGAAGTTTTCGAAAATGTCGAGCTTGGGATCCTTCGCCTTCAGGCCCAGGCAGAAAGAGGACATCGTCATGATGCAGCGGGTGGAAGTGGACGTCCAGGCGCGCACCTTCGCGTCCTTGCTGAATACCTTCGGGAAATTCTCATACATCCGGGCGGCGAGCTCCTGCTGTTGCTGCCAGCCCTTGCGGGACAGGTCGCCCACGCGGTAGCGCACCGACGGATACAGGCTGTCGAAACGCTGCTTGAACGAGGCGCCGAGCGGCGTGAGGTTGTCCGCCTCGGCGGCGGCCCCGAACACGTTGTTCAGGCGCTCGTACATGTCGCTCTGCCAGGCATAGCGGGCGCCGTGGCGGCCGTAGTGGCTGATGTAGAAAGGCTTGTAGCCCTTGGGCGCGGGCGCGATGTTCTGCGGCCCGGTCGGGCAGAGGTAATCCGTACCGTCGAGGTACTCGGGAAAATCCTGCAGGTCGTACAGGACGTCGAATTGCTGGGCCGAGGCGCAGAGGGAGGCCGCCAGGAGGGCCAGGATGAAAAGACTTCTTCTCATATTCTCATAAACTTGTTTTCTTCTGTTGGTGCTGCTCCCGCCATTCGTTGGGCGAGCAGCCGTAGATTTGTTTGAAGCGGCGCGAGATGCTCTTGGTGTCGTTCTCTCCGAGGGAGAGGGCGATGCCCACCACCTGATCGTCCGTGTCCAGGAGCAGCTCGGCGAAGCGCTTGATTTTCAGGTCTGAGATATATTGGTAGAGGGTCTGTCCGGTCACGGTCTTGAAGCGGCGCTCCAGCAGGCGGCGGGACAGGGCGACTTCCGCGATCACGTCCTTGACGGAAATCTTCTTCTGGTAGTTGCGGTGGATGAACTGCACCGCCTTCTGGATCTGGGCGTCGTCCGTGGCGAAGGCCGCCGTGGAGATGCGCCCGACGATCTTGACGGGCTTCAGGACGATGTCCTGCGGCGGCAGGTCGGGGTTGGCGACCCGCTGCTCGATGAGCTCGGCCGTCCGGTAGCCGCCTTCCTCGATGTCCACGAAGATGCTGGACAGGGTAGTACTTCCGAGGCTGCAGAGCAGCTCGTCGTTGTCCACGCCGATCACGGACACCTCGTCCGGGATCCGCACCCCGGCCGCGTGGCAGGCCTCGATGAGGTTGTTGCCCTGATTGTCGTCGCAGGCCATGATGCCGATGGGCTTGGGGATCATGCGCAGCCATTCGCGCAGCCGGTCCCGCTCGTAGTACCACAGGTGGTCGATGTCCTGCAGGTTGTAGGGGTAGAAGGTGCTTCCGAAACCGGCCGCCTCTACCTCGCGGCGGAAGCCCTCGCAGCGCTCGTCGGACCAGCAGACCTGGTTGAAGCCGAAGAAGCCGAAGTTGCGGAAGCCGTGGTCGATGTAGAAGCGCGCGGCCATCCGCCCGGTCCCGAGGTAGTCTGCGGTGATGTTGGGGATGGTCTTGAAGCGCTTCTTGAAATCCTGGGCCACGACGACGATGCCGTTCTTGCCGAACAGGCTGACGTCGTCCGTCTCCTCGAACTGCCCGATTACGGCGTCTGCGCCCCAGTCCCGGGCCCACTTGACGACGCCCGGGATGCCGATCTCGGCCTTGAAGGACGGCGGCATGCGGCAGATGGCCCACTGCTCCTTGCGCCGCGAGTAGCGGACGATGCCCTGGAGCAGCTTATTCGGGAAGGACTCCGTGAAGTCCGTGATGAACAACAGGCGCAGCATGATATCAGTGGCGATGATAGCAAACTCCGAGCCCGTCGTACCAGGAATACTCGTGGTCCGTGATGATGCTGAAGAAGTGGTCGAAATCTTCCAGGAAGGCCGGATCGTCCGGGGCGGTGGTGCCGGCCCAGGCGGGCGTGGCGTTCCAGCCGCGCTCGAAGAGGCCCAGCGACTTCGGGAAGAAGTAATAGGTCACGTGGTCGAAGCTGCGGAGCGTCTCGGCCCAGAGGTGGCCTTCGATGCCGATGATGTTCGGTTTGGCCGCGGGCGCCAGCGCCGGCTTGCCTTCGCCGGAGTGCGTCAGGTCCACGGGCTTGCCGTAGTCGTCCCAGCGGACGGAACGGTACATGTCGAAGGGTTGCACGGAGAAGCTGCGGCGCTCGTCCACGAAGCCGCCCCAGGAGTGCCCCCGTTCCGTCTTGCCGTAGTTGTAGGCGAAGTCCATGTAGCAGTTGGGCGCGCTGGAGATGACGACGGGGATGCCCTCGTTGGCGAATTCGTACGGGAGCACGTCGCGGCCGTGCGAGACGGTCCAGAGGTTGGTGAGCGCGAGCTGCTTCTTCAGGCGCTCCAGCGTGGCCGGCTCGAGGTTCTGGCAGACGTCCTGCCAGCCGCCGAGGCGGATGCCGCGCGCCTCCGCGATGTCGAGCACGCGGTTCAGGAAGTAGTCCTTCAGCCAGCCGATGTCGGTCTTTCCGTTGGCTTCCATGAGGGCGCGGCAGGCCGGCGAGCCGGTCCAGGCGCCGTCGGGCACCTCGTCGCCGCCGATGTGGATGGCGTCGAGGGGCGCGCCCGCTTCCGCGTAGAGCGCGGCCAGGCCGTCGAAGACGGTCTCGAAGAAGGTATAGGTCGAGGGCAGCGCGACGTTCATCACGTTGTCCGTGTAGTCCTGGACGGATTCATATTCGGAGGCGTCCTCCGGCTCGGAGAGCAGGCAGCTGCGGTCGCCGGTGCGTTCGGCGCGCACCTCCATGGACTTGACCGCCGCGCGGGAATGGCCCGGCGTGTCGAATTCCGGGATGACGTGGATGTGGCGCGCGGTGGCGTAGCGCAGGATCTCGACGAAGTCGGCGTGGGAGTAGAATCCGTTGCCGGGGGAGTCGTCGGTCGGCCGGGCCGCGACGCAGTAGGTCGGCTGCAGGCCGTCCGGCTCGGTGATGCTGCCGTCCTCCTGCAGGACCGGCAGGCAGCGGAAGGCGCCGTAGGAGGTGAGCTCCGGCAGGGCGTCGATCGCGATGCGCCAGCCCTCGTCGTCGCCGAAGTGCAGGTGCAGCAGGTTGCCCTTGTAGTCCGCGATCATGTCGATCAGGCGCAGCAGGTCGTCCTTCTTCGTGAAATTGCGGCTCACGTCCAGCATCAGGCCGCGCCAGGGCAGGTCGGGCCAGTCCGTGATCTCGGCCGCCGGGATGAGCGTACCCTGGGCGTTGCGCCGGATGCGGTTCAGGGTGACGGAGGCGTAGTACGCGGCGTCTTCGTCGGCCGCCTCGACGCGGACGTCGCCGTCCTTGAGGGTGATGCGGTACCAGCCCGGCACCTGGCCGTCCACAAAGGTGACGGTCGGCTCCGCGGCGGGCAGCGTCTCGCCGTCCAGCTGCTTCACCTCCTTCAGGCGGGGGATGATGTCGTAGACGCCGGTGGCGACGTGGTTATAGCTGAAGACCGGGACGGGCTCGG
>Ga0310696_10000452_pt1 | contig 65329 bp, 110 predicted proteins | sample AusTroGonzalo_MG_4_FD_203885 | JGI IMG/M metagenome (GOLD analysis project Ga0310696, IMG submission 203885) | Bovine rumen microbial communities from tropical cattle in Woodstock, Queensland, Australia - Gonzalo_02 (v2) (version 2) | ecosystem: Host-associated > Mammals > Digestive system >...
GCAATCTCCTGCTCCCCGTTGGGGTTTTCTTCGGTTGCCTTGTAGGAACGAGAGTCGAATGATTTCGGGTATCCTTGCACATCGGAAAGGACACCTTGCGGATTGTTCTCGCTGACTACGATCTGGGTAGCGAATACTTTGTAAATCTCTCTGTTTGCCATGTTCTTTTCCTCCCTTTCTTTTATACATGCATGAAGATTGCTTCGTCTTTGCGCGCTAATTCAATTGATATTCCGATATAATAAACACCGCTGGGGATTTGTTTAGTTTCCCCACTTGGACTTACATGAGCACTTGACCATATTTCCTGCGTGACGTATGTTTTATTTTCATCAAAATAACAGCAATAATTCTGGGAAGCACCATACCTATACAACCAATATGTTTCTCCGGGAATGACAGGAATCATTGGAGTGGCACAGTAAGTGCTATAGCCTGAAATAGCTCTTCCTTTCCACCACACCTTTCCTGCTTCAAGAGTGCTTACATCAATCAGATTTGTAGGTTGTGGAGAAGCAGTTTCCTGCATAAGCAATCTCCTGCGTAATTTCATCAAGTCCATGATCCCACCACCCCGTATTCGCCATCAAGAATATTCAGTTCATACGTTGTGTTCGCTTCAAGGCTTGTAGCATCAAATCCGTTCGCCCACTTGATTGCTGTGACCCCCGTCTTTGCGGAAGTCACCGTCAGAACCGTAGGAGTTGCACCGGATTCAAAAACCACATCGATGCAACCGCTTGCAGGAGCAGTAATCGTAAGGGTATCAACCTCACCGCAGATATACCGCAATCCTGCTTTTCCTGTGATTGTAGGCGTTGTACCGGATACCTCCACAGGAGCATTCAGCATATCGGAAATCTTGCTTTTGGCCTCATCTGTGTAGACACCCAAGGCATTCTGAGACTGTGCCATATCAGCACCTGCAACCTTGGCAAGTCCATAGAAAACTGCCCTGTGCTGGCTTACTGCGACTATTGGTTTTTGTGTATTTACTCCAAGCTGGACCTCTTCATCAGTTCCTCTTTGAACTGTTATTCTTCCTGTTGAACTGTCAACAACAAGTCCACCACCGGAAGCATAGACAAGACCCACATTGCTACCATTGGAAAGAGGAATGATGGCATTTCCATTCTGGTCAAGAATGCTTGTGCCGTTGATCTTGACATCCTGCACTACACCATTAGCACCAGTCTCGCCTTTGATCTTATACCAAGTGTAATCAGTATAGTGCGTAGGTGCGGAAGACTCAGTACCCACATGAATGCCAAGCCACGCATCCGGCGTTGTCTTCATGTCACTGTCAGACGTTGGTTCTGCAGCCGCGTAACGGATGTATACATAAGCAGATACACCGTCTGCACCGTCCTGGCCGGCAGGGCCTGTCGCTCCTGTCGCACCGGTAGGCCCCTGCGCTCCTGTCGCACCGGTAGGCCCCTGCGCTCCTGTCGCACCGGTAGGCCCCTGCGCTCCTGTCGCACCGGTAGGTCCTGCAGGTCCTGTAGCACCCGTGGCACCGACCGGACCCTGGGATCCTGTTGCACCGGTAGGCCCCTGGGCGCCCGTAGCGCCTGTGGCACCGATAGGCCCTTGCGGACCCGTAGCGCCGGTTGCACCCGTCGGTCCCTGTGGGCCTGCTGCACCGGTCTCTCCGCGAGGCCCCTGTGGGCCTGTAGCGCCGGTTGCTCCTGTAGGTCCCTGCGGACCGGTTGCACCGGTCGCACCAGTCTCACCACGCGGTCCGGGTGGTCCGTCAAACTCGCCGGATTCCTTCGCCGCTTCCAGCGCCTCATTAATCGCCCTGGGGACACCTTCTACGGCCGAATTCAGCGCTGCAATCGTCTGTGTGATAACATCCTGCTGTTCCGGCGTAGGAGGCGTATTTGTAGGCTTTGAGCGCTTTGCAACGGGGATCATGCCGGCCAGTTCTGTTTCGCCGTCGTCCGCACCATTGTGCAGGAACAGCCAGAAATAGACATTCTGCCCGGTCTGCAGGTATTCGTCCGGGATCTCCACGCCTGTGCTGTCACCGATGGACGTTTTGCTTTCTCCGTGCATAGAGTTCGCGAAATGCACTTCATATGCAGGAGGAAGATCTACTCCAACCAGGATCAGCTTTTGTCCGTAGTCGTACTGGAACAGCCGATCCGTTTGATTCCAGCGCCCCTGTGCGTACTGCAGGGTAATTGTGTTTCCGCGCACTTTCCACCACCTCTTTCATATTACGATTCTTCTGTAAGCGTTTCTATGTAGGCCTTGACGGTCTGAGTGGTACCGTTTGTTACCTTGAGTTTGTTTGCGGTACCTGTATCAAAGGAAAGGTTACTTGCCGTTCCGATGATATTTGCATTGACTGTTCCTGTCGATGTAACGGATACAATTGCAATGCATTTTCCCGACGATGAAACAGAGTTGAAAATAATGAAATATCTGCCGTTGCTTTCAAGCGTGATATTTTTGTTTGAGTTTGCACTTATGGATTGAACATCAAGTGATCTCATTCCTGCCAATGTCTGCACTGCGGAAATTTCGCCTGTAATATTCCGTTCGGAATATGTTCCGCGCAGCGAACTTGACATTCCTGTCCAGTATGCCGTTGCAAGAGCATTACCGGCAGCGCCCAGACGGTAAATAAGACCAAACTTGTCTGTATCGGTTCTCAAGATCATTCCAACAAGCGTATTATTACGAACGCCGGTTGAAAGAATGTTTGCTGGCGTGGCATGACTATAAAAAGCATAAGGTCTGTTTGTTTGCAGCGCATTTACTTTTGTCCAGATCTTTTCCCAGGTATCGTCAGATGAAGTAAGGACAAGGTTGTCTGTTTTCGTGTCATTCAGAATTTTGCCCTGGCGGGCATCAAGAACATAACCTTCTGTATTAGTATTAAGGTTATTTTTTACACCATCTCCCCAATATCTTTGTACCCATATTCCGCCAAATTGATAATCTGGATATCCAATCAGCGGAGCGATATCAACGCTTTGGTCATTTCCATAATAAGAACTTTGGTGAATCGGCATAATGCAAGGGACACCACCACCAAATGTATCACTACCGCCGTCATTTGGTACTAATCCCCACGGATTCCACACATCTGTAAATCTCGTTCCGTCATCCTTTGTAATCATATCAAGAACGCCGTAATAATAATTTGTGCCGCCTGTTGGAGTTCTTGAATTAAACACAGGACGAATAAAATACTTAAAATCAGCCGTTTCGTTTGATGCATCACCAATTTCAAACAATCTTTTATATCCATGACTTTCTTCGTCAAGACGATACATACCGCCATCAAAGAAATGCCAGTTGCCGCTTTGCATTGTACGTTCATTACTGTTCAATTTAAAATTCTGCGAATCAACATCGAGAACACCACCGGAACGAATGCGAACATACTTTTGCCCGGTAATATCAATCCCATTCTCATCGATGTCAATCCCACTCTGAATTGTGTACTTATCAGACAGTTTTCCGCCCAACGCGTACTGTTCTTTTGCAGACTGAGATACGGTTTCACGTTCCGCATTGCCTACGCATTCGTAGTAATCCACACCGGTGCCTGCCCACTCAAACTCCCTGTTGAAGATCGGCATGTTCATGGTGGAACTGCTGTCATATCCTACTGCAATGATATCTCCGGTCTCCACCATCCAGTTGCCAATAGGAGTAACGCTTGCAGGGATATAACTTCCCAGAGCAGTAAACCTTGCAACCATATCCGTTATAATGGTTTCCTTGTCTGTCACAGACAGGAACATCAGCAGCGGATTGTCAATAATCTCATAAGTGTTTGTGCCGTTCACAGGATAAACAAATCCGCTTACTTCTTCTTCCGTACTTGCGATCCTTACGGAATCCAAAGCAGGGACCGTGTTTTCATCAATGTCAATGTCAAAATATTTATTACTGTTAATGCTGTAATTACTCGTCTGGTCCGTGAACCATGTCAGTCTGACATTACCGGCCGCATTGATTTTTGCCGTACAGCAGTTCGCCTCTGCGATCCAGGCTAGAAGTGTCCTGCAGGTGATCCCGTCCGTGAACGGATCCTCCGTATATGTCAGTGCCATGGCATCTGCCATTTCGTCTCCTGCAGCATAACTGACACCACAGTATGTGCAAAGGTCATGGTAAAGAGTTTCCAGCGTCACGGGGTATGTCACACTGGCCAGGAATTCATCCGCAAGGATATCAAATGCCTGCATCCGGTCGTATGCAATGAATTCGATCACGTCCGTCCGGATCGTCCGTCTCGGCTTCTTCCCTTTGAAATATCCGACGGTCACCCAGTTTGTTGAATTGTTCATATCCACGCCCATGTCAAGATGGAATTCCTCTGCCCAGTTGAATCCTGTGAATACGCTGCCGTTCAGAAGCTTTACCTGCAGTTCGTCCATGACGGCACGTCCGAACACCAGATCTTCTTCCGGATTCATAATACTTGTGCGTGAGATGCCACCATTGATGGAAATGTCCGCGTCCGTCAGCGTAATGTTCTGCACAGGAAACACAAGCCGTGCATGAGTCTGATTCCCTGCAAGCACAGCAGCATTGTAATCAGCAAGTGTTCCGCTCGTCGGTGTAAGCATTCGTTCTCACCTCAATACTCAATGAATGCGATCCTGGTTTCCCCGTAATACACAATGTTTTCCACATTGTTCACATGGTGTATCTTGAACTGGATGTCCGGCATGTAGAAGTCACCTTCCTTATATGCATCAGACTCCATGTCGTAGTAGTAAAGTTTCAGTTTCCTTTCTATTGCGCTTGTCCAGTTGTTCTTGAACAGAGTCATCATTTCATTGACTTCTGTATTAGTAAGATTCGGCGTGTTAAACTCGATCTTCGTTGCGGTATGCTCCACAGTTGATCTGTGAAGCACACCGTCAACGGATCTTTTTGCCTCTGTTTCCATGCGCTGGTTCGGAGTAATGCTGTATCCATCCACTTTCATGTATTTCATTGGGAGAATGGTACCGTTGCTTCCGCCAACCTTAATCAGATATCCGCTGTATGCCATCGATATCAACCTCCTACCAGCGCATTGTACATATCAATGCTTTTCTTCGCCGTCTGTCCGAACCTGGCCGATGCACCAATGTTTACGTTCATTTCCTTCTCCAGGATTCTGCGGAGCAGTTCGTTCTGCTGGCGAAGCAGGTTGTTCTGTTCCGTGTTGGCATCACGCACACCCTTTTCGATACCGGAAACGATCTGATCCTGGTTGGCGACGGCAGTATGCCCGCCAATAGTTCCGACCACCTCCGGACCTGCCTCCCCAGCGAGGAACAGGGTACCCGTATCCACAAATCCGCCCTTTGCCATTGCTTGCAGGCTTACGGTTCCAAGTCCTCCTCCGCCGCCCGTCACATGAACTTGCAGCGTGGACCCATCAGACTTCAAGCCAACGGGGATCTTAATTGCACATGCATTTGCAACTCCTTGCAGAATACCTGCTGCTGTGGATATTGCAACCTTTGCGGCAGTTCCAACATCAGCCTGCACCGTGATGTCCGGGAGAGTTAAAGATGTTCCCGTAACAACTTTCTTGATACCGGACGCGGCATTGCTTACAACCTCTTTGGCAGTATTGCCGTATGTTTTAGCAGGCTTTACAATTTCCGGAAGATTCATTGTCAACCCGGTAACAACTTTCTTGATACCGGTTGCGGCACTTTTTACAACCTCTTTGGCAGTACTGCCGTATGTTTTAGCAGGCTTTACAATTTCCGGAAGCTTCATTGTCAAACCCGTAACAACCTTCTTGATACCGGACGCAGCACTGCTTACAACCTTTTTGGCTGTATTTCCGTATGTTGTAGCAGGCTTCTGAATTTCGGGCAGTTTTATTGTCACATCAGTAACAACATTTTTAATTCCTGTAACAGCACTGCTCACAACCTTTTTGGCAGCATTGCCGAACCCGTTAGGCGTTTGCGCATCTGGAATTACAGGAGGATTATCATTAACCTCCTTATTGATCTTGTCCATGATATCTCTTGCAGTTTCCTGCACTTCCGGTGTTCCTGCCTCAAGGCCATTACGGAGCAGACGATCAACGTTAATTCCTGCTTCTTCTGCTGCTTGCAGTGCCTCTTCTGCACCAAACGCATCAATCAGTGCATTGAGGAACTCAAACTTCATATCATAGGACAGCGTGTTCCAATGAACGAGAGAAATCAGTTCAGATGCATCAAATGCAGTTTTAAGATCAGCAATATCTTCCGGATGCACTTTCAGATGTTCGATAAGCCTGTTCTGCATTTCCGTTGTAAGCAGATCCCACCCGCCGACTTCAAGCAGATCGTTGATATCAATCTCAGTCATATCCATTCCGTTGGTGGTGAAGATTTGTTCAAGCGTTTCCTTGAACCCATTGACATGGATCATGCTCTCAAGGGTTTCCTGGTCCCAAAGAATCTGTACGCTGTTCGGATCGAAGTTCTTTTCAACCCATTCCTGCAGCATTGTCTTTCCGGGAGCAGAAATGTCCTCAAAGGTTTTATCAATATTGTCCTGGAGATTTGCCTTAATGGTTTCAAGGCCTTCTTTTGCCTCTTCCAGTTGTGCTTTAAGTTCTGCATTATTCGGATCAAGTTCAACCATCTTTGTAAGAGCATTTACAAGACGAACCTGGTTTGCGTATGCGGTTTCCTCAATCTGTCTTGCAGCTTCTCTCATCTGTTCTTTATAATTTCCATATTCCTGCATGACAGCATTGAAGCTTGAAGAATCAAGATCCTCAAGTTTAAGGCTTAAATCAATCTCCGCCTCTGTCGAGATGTCTGTTCCCGCAATAATATTTGAAATTTGATTAATCTCATCAAGAATCGCAGCAACACGTTCCGGCCTCTTGACAATAAGTTCGTCATTCTCGCCTTCAACAATATTGTCCGCAAGTTCTTTACCAAGACCTCTTACATATTCCTTAACCGTTTCCCATCCCGCAATGTTTCCGGTATACCATGCACCCTGCGAATCTTCATCCTCTCCGACAAGTTGAGGCGTAAACTTCAGAACAAGCTTACTTGTTTCTTCCGCTGTATTAATATAGTTGACGATAGAATCAATCAGTCCGCCGTTGCCGGTAATCTGATCTTTGATCGTTTTATAGTCGTTATCCGTTGCAAGTCCAAGATTTACGACTTCAAAAGTGCCAAGGAGTAGTTTCAGCTTGCTTTCAATGTTTTCCCTTGCTTTTTCGCTCATGCTCACGTTATCTTTGGCAATGTCGATCATCAGATTAGGGTCAACAGAGAACATCTTCTTTTCAACAAATACCTTGACTTGTGCTTCTGTCAAAGTGACGAGATTATCGTCAACCGTTATCTTATTGGAAGAAGTCAATGCTTTAATTCCAATATATGCCGCAAATGTTGCAATGGCAGCGCCTGCCGCAATGGCCCATCCACCACCAAGCACGGCTACTCCAAGGCCTACAGATGCAGCACTGATGATGCCAGATACAACGGACTCCTGGGAGAAGACCTCAATATTATCATCGCAGATTGCCTTTATGCCAACTGCCGCGCCAAACACGATCAATGCAACGCCGGCCGCTCCCTGGGACGCAACAAGCATTGTGGAATTACCAACAGTTTTCAGAAGAATTCCTGCGGCAGCGCCAACTTTCAGTGCATTTACAACAAGAGTAACAAGACTTTCCTTACTCAGCGCACCAACGTCAGCGTTGTCACAAACAGCTTTGATGCCTGTCAATGCAGAGAATGTAAGCGTAATAGCCGCAACCCATGCACCCGCATTACCACCGATAAAGTGCTTTGCAATAGATGCAGCAGCAGTAGCGCCTACTGCTGTAGTAAAGATCTCAGCAATCAGCCAGCCTTCGTTTCCGGTATTAAGATACTGATTTGTCAGCAGCCATGTCAGTTGCAGCGTAATGGCAATTGCCGCGCCGGTTGCGATAAGACCAAACAGTTGAGACAGCACGGGAACTGTTTCCATAAAAGCATTGCCGAATTTCCACGCAAGCAATGCCGTTTCAATCGCGACTGCAATTCCCAGTATGGATTCAAGGTTATCATTCAGCCAGTTCACAAAATCTACAATACCACTGTCAAATCCATTTTCCTCTCCGAACATTCCCGTGACGTCCGTCCCGGAGGATCCACCGCCTCCGCCGGACTGGGATGCAATAACGTTCAGTTCATCGAAGGATGCCAACATCTCCTTCATGGAGTCGCTTGCTCCTCCGGCTGCCTTTCCGATATTGTCAATAGATTTTGTTGCGGATGTTGCGGACGTCCAAGATGTCTTACCTGCCAGCAAAGAGAAGATCTGATTCAGTGCATTGATGACGGGAATCGCAGCGTTCACGATGCTGTTCAGCAGCGGAATCAGTGCTTCCAGGGCCGGTGCAAGCGCTGCACCAAGGGAATTCTTGAACTGTGCAAGCGTAGACTTCAGACTGTCCATTGTCGGAGCAAAGGACGTGCCTACAGCCTTGCTGTATTCATATACGTTGTTGATACCTTCCTTGAATCCGGCCGAAATATGTTTGAGGACATTCCGAAGCATACGGTACTTCGCGATCCGTGCAAACTGTTTTACCAAACCGGTCAACGGAGATCCAATATCGGAAATCGCTTTCTTTAACCCTCCAAAAAATGAATTTATTTTTTCGCTTGCTCCGGAACCAAACGTATCATCGATCGTTTCATTTACATCTTCTGTAACAGTTTGCAAATGAGATACGGCATTCTCTGTATCCACCACTTGTTCCTGCACATTCTCAATTACGCTAGATGTTACAGAATTCTCTACCTGTTCTGACACTGCAGATTGAACAGTGCTTTCAACATTTTTCAACCCTTCTATATTTTCAGTTGGATTTTCACCAAACTGTGAAAGGTTTACTTTCATCATTTTTCCAGGGGAAAAATCATTTGGAGTGAATGCCAACATTTCCAGTTTAGAATATGCGGAAACATACATTTCAATAGCATTCGCTACCTTCTTAAAAGTCCCAGCAACATTGTTGCTTTCAAGATTCGTCGCTGCTGAGGTCAAACTTCTCGCAATACCGGCCATGCCATGTCCGCCAATACCACCAGCAGCTGCATTTTTTACTTTGTTAATCGCAGACGCAACATTTTCAAGATCTGTCTTTACACCCCTGGAAGACTTTTGTATTCCAGAAAAAGATCTTGCAGTATCTTCAACGCCTGTATCTTTAATATGGAGATGAATTGGACCCATCCCGCTCATTTTGCTCAAAGATTCAGTCAACTGACTAATTTTTGAGAGAGTAGAACCATGGATACTGTCGTCAACAGCCTTGCCAAAGGACTCAATGCCTTTTGCCACTCCGCTCATATCCAGTCCGTTTTTTACAGCACCCCTTACACGTTTAAGCGCGTCGACAAGGGATCCAAGACCCGCTGCCGCTTGCTCTGAATTATCTCTAATTGTTAAATTCAGTACACCTACTTCAGCCATAGTCTTTTCCTCCTTGTCGACGCGCTTGTTATTCTTACTGCCCAGACTCGCCAGCGCCGGCCGTTTCCGTCCGGTTTTCAATGCTCCTGTTCAGCCTTTCTATTCCGGCCTGGAACAGTGCCATTGCCAGCTTCATCTGGTCTTCTTCTTTCTTCTTCCGATCCTGCTCACGTTTTTCTTCTTCAATCCGTTCAAGGAACGGTTTATCCGGATAATCCGGGAGTTTCGTTCCGCGTTTCACGTTCAGTCCGGCTACCAGCAGAGGCGTTGCATTCAGCGCGGCCATTATGTATTGACCGATATACCAGTTCTGCTGGTCCATCATCCTGTGTTCGTGTTCACGTTTCATGAAAAACGCTTTCTTCACAGCCGTCTTCATGCCGACTTCCCCGTCCCAGTAGTCGTCATAAGACATTCCCATTGCCAGAAAGTCCGGAAGAAGATTATCAAATATATCCCCATATGGGGTCAGACTCGCCTGTTCTGTCAGACGGTCTCCCATGTAGGGTTGCTTTCGCCTTCTTCCCCTTCCGGATCGTCCATGAGTTCTTCCAGGGGTTTCAGATACAGCTTCGTAAGGATCCCAAGCAGTTCATCCTTGCGTGTCTGCTGCATCCAGATATCCTTCGCCCGGTCCGGCATGATGTTCTTGTGGTGCATCTGGAACGCACCCAGGAACAGATCGTCGATCATGGTGTACGGATAATCGGTATCGATCTTGAAACCCTTCCGTTCCATGGTTTTGACAACGCGGGCATTGAACTCCAGGGTATACTTGGTTCCTTCCTTGTCAGAAATGATAACCTTTGTGAAATCCTTTTTTTCCGCAGCCATTGGCTTGCCTTCCTTTCTCGCCTGCTCTACAGGCACAATCTTTTTATTTGCCATGGTTTTATCTCCTCCGAAAACGTAAGGGGAGAGGAGGTTCCCCTCCCCTTACGAAGTCTGTTAGGTCGTGCTGAACACAACGACCGTAGCAGGCGTACAGTTGATGGTCATACCGACCGCTTCATTCACGCCGCCGCCGGACACACCCGCAGTAATGTCGCCGGTCCAGGAGAACTTGCCATAGTGGCCATCCGGCACTTCGCTTCCGGCGGATCCGGACGCGCCGAACCACACAGCATAGTTGTACTGATGGCCTTCCAGGGCGACAACCTTGGTGTAGTTCTCGGGCGTATAATTGGCCTGGAACTGCATCTCAGACGTGTCACCGATACCGTTGATGTAGGTCCTCATGTAGTCGGACAGGCTTGTGATCTCCAGCCGGTCCTTGGGCGGAATCAGATCCGGGAAGGACGTGATGTCGATCAGCTTGTCATAACTACCATTGGTCGTAGTCCTGTACATCAGATAAGTCTGGTACGTGGAAATTCCTTTAACAGCAGAAGGCATATTCTTTTTCTCCTTTCAATTAATTTGGGATGTAAAAACGCATGAAAGCGTTGTTCATTTCAAACACGCAATCATGCGTCTACTTGGTATTCAGTTCATTGTCGTTACGATACTCGGTAGATATTACCGACCTGGTCAATGTCTGCTTCGTATCTCGCAACATACTGCACAAAGTCCGGATTCTCCGGGTCTGTAATGTACTGTCCGCTGATCCTTGTGAAGTTCAGTTGGATCATCCGCTCGTCAACGACTTTAAAAATGCTTCTGCATTTTTCCTTGTCCTTTGCGGCAACAGTTACCTGGTACGTAACCCTGGAGAAATTCTCCTTTGGCGTTGAACTTTGCCGGTTTCTTACCGTAAAACTGTCCATCTCAAACAGTGAGCAGGCCGGTAGGTCAGCGTAACTATTGATCGGCGTACTGACAAAACGGTTTTTTGCGCATAAAGGAGCAGCAACAGAATGAACATCATTGAAGATCTTTACTTCAAAGTCGATCATTGTACAGCCTCCTTACGCAAGATATTCCGCCACAATCCTTCCGCCTCTAGCTTCCGCTTCCGATTCAAGCGACCGCATGGTGTTGTACATAAACGGTCTGGACCCCATGCCGTAAGTAAACAACACATGCCCATACCGTTCGTTGTAGTATTTCCATCCGGTCCCCCTATATCCGCCACCAAGAGGATGCGGCGATCCCGCTCCGCGTGGTCCAGTACCGAACTCCACATAAATCGCATATGGGCAATCTGTTTTTACATACCCGGCCTCTCCATCAAACGGAATATTTACAATACTGCTTGAAAGTATTCCAGTATCGTATGCCGGACGGTCAAACATGATCAGCTGTGCTTTTGCAATCACAGCGCCCTGCTTCGCAAGTTCATTGATCAGACGCTCCATTGCAGGTTTCAGTTTGGTGCGGATCAGATTTACCTCCTTGATGGCCTTATCCAAACCATCCACAGATAAATCGAACGTGATATCTGCGATAGGATAACTCATTCACCGTCACCAGCTTCCTCCTGGCTGGGTTCCTCTGGTTGCGTGTCTTCCTCCTCAACCGGTGCATATTGGATTTCCGGAGGATTCAGCATTTCTTTCAACGCGATGTTCATCACATTAATGCTTGGCCGGACCGCTTTGACTTCATACACATTCCCGTTGTGACGAACAAGTCCGCCTTCTTTGATGTCCACTTTCGGGTCATCCATAATCAGCGTATGTGTATATTGGCTTGCGATTCCAAAGAACACATGATGTGACTGGCCATTCGGACTTGAAATATTCCCCACATAAGGAACAGGTTTCTCATACGTTGGTTTGAAGTACCCAGTATGTTCACCGTCATCATTCAAATCGGTCTCATCGTCGCACAGCGAAAGATACTCAAACTCCGTGGTGTTCCTTTTCAGAAGACGCATTTGCTCACCACCTTATGAAAGAACGCTGCAAAACGGAATAATGTCCTTCAGCATTACGTCCGGGATATCAGAAGATCCGTAGTTCCTATGGATCCCATTTTCGATATGCTGGATTTCACCTTCCGCACCGCGTTTATTCAGCAGGTAACACGCAATTTGAATCTGAGTCATTGCGTACTTATCCGGAACGCTAAGACCAGTGTAGTCTTCCTTATACGGATACATCCGGTTCAGAATCTTCTGCCCGGCCGTTTCAAGGAATACGGACAGAATGTCGTCACTTGTGTCGTCACCATCCATCATGGATCGGAGCATCACAATTTTCCGTTCTTCCGTCATTCTGTCCACCCCCCTTTACTTCGTCGTTGTTTTACGCCTCGTCCTGGACCTTACCGGCTGTTCCTCCACAGGTTCCGCTTCTGGTTCCTTCACAGGTTCCGCTTCGGGTTCCTCTGCGGGAACATCCTTCGGTTCTTTAATCACAGGCTTCCGCGGTTCTCCAACCAGGATAACCGCTTCGCCGAGATTGTCAGAAGTTTCAAACACTTCGCCGGCCTTATGCCAGCCTGCCGCGTCTTTCACGTTCCATTTGGCTTTCACCAGCATGGTCGTATCCCCTTTCTGTGGGTCTCCCGGTGGCAGCAGACTCACTACCACCGGGTACAGGATTACTTCACCTTAATCAGAGCGACCTCGTTCGCCCGCTCAAAACTGGGCAGGACGATTTCAGAAGCGAAGGTGTTCAGATTCACAGGATGTTCATCCAGGATCTGAGTGATCGCGATACCGTTGTTCACAACGGCCACGTCCGCCTTGCCGCTTCCCATCAGATCTGCCTCTTCCGGCGTGGTGCCGCGCCAGGTCGTACCCAGCTGGCCGGCAGGCAGGACCGCGACGTAGTAGTCCGGGACGAACTTGTGCGTCACTTCGTCCTCATCCTTGTACTGCTTGTCGTACACGATGATGCCGTCCAGGTTCAGAGCATCCTTCAGCACGGCGCTGATCTGCGCATCCGTCAGATAACCGAGCGCGATGCCGCTGGTGGACAGGAACAGGTCCTTGATGGCCTTGATGCTGCGGAACAGCTTGAAGGTCGTGTTGTTCATCGCAATGATGGTGCCTTCACCACCCTGGGCCTTAATGGCATCCTGGGCAGTCTGGATGTCCGTCAGAGGATCAGCGGCATTGGGTTTATCCCAGGTGTAGTCGCTGGCAACCGTGAAGTAATTCGTGGTCTTCCAGGCATCACCGGGGTCATAGTCATAGGTGTAGGAAACACCATTGGCCTCGATGGTAATGCCCATGTCACCGTTTTCCGGGAACAGCAGCTGCATGATCATCCGTTCCGGGACGACCAGCGCGCCTTCCAGCAGGTTGGCAGCATCATCGAAGATGCGGTTCAGCGCATCATTCATGTAGGGATCGTTCTTTTCCTGGATACGCAGGATCTCCTGGCGATCTTTTTCCTTGATCTTGAAACCCTCCCGGAAGAAAGGCATTTCAGTCTCAAGCAGCTTCATGCCGGGCCGGCTGCGGAACGTCGCCTTGGCGTCAAACGCGCTGGGCATCAGAGAAACAGGCAGTCCTTTACTTCCCTTGATCCATTTCAGATCCAGGCCAGCTTTCTGCTGGGAAGGGAACAGGGTTTCACCCAGGTAGGGAATCTTATTGCTCTGGGCCTCAGTCCAGTTGGCAGCAAGAATCTTCGGTGCCACCAGTTTGCGGAACTCAGTAAGATTCATAGTGTTTATCTCCTTTCATCTGTTTTTGTGTTGCCCGTATTACTTTTCGTAATATCCATGGGCCGAAAAAACTTTGTCAGACGGGCCACTGCACATGCCGCAGGATATGCCCGCATCCGACTCTCACATCCGTATGAATCTTGATCCCGTGTATCTTGCACAGAACACAGAAGTAAAGGTCTTCACTCAGCATCCCACGGTTCGCGTCACCGTAATTTTTCCAGTCGTACCAGGGGTACTCTGTCCGGCGGAATACGTCTGTTTTAATCAGAGCGCATCCCATTCCGCCTCCGTGAATTTCCAGCTTTGTGATTCCGGCCTTCCTCATTTCCTGCATCTCTGCGGCCGTATACTCGGACTCAAGCGGAAAGTGGTAATATTCCGTGCCGTCCTCCTGCAAGAGTTTACATGCACAGGTCCGCCCGTGATAAAGGTTGTCGTTACCTCTGTGGGCGTAATACCCGATGCATACGTCTACGGGATCCTCCAGCAGCAGTTTCAGCGCGTCCTTCGGCAGAACCACATCGTTGTCCACCATCAGCACATAATCCGCGCCACAGTCCAGCGCACACTGTGCAATGTTGTTCCGTGCGGTTGCCACATCGTATCCGCGCACATACTCAAACTGGATTTCATGCCCGCATTTGTCCAGTTCCCAGATGCTCCTATAGGTATCCGGGAAAATCGTCTCATAGGTCGGAACGGCAATTAAGATTTTCATGGAATATCCTCCACCTTCATGTCGTCACAGATGTGATTAGGTACCTCCGGTAGATCCGGTAGATCCGGTAGATCCGGTCGCTCCGTTCACGCCGATGTTATCACGGAAGATAACGGCCGGCAGCGCGGCATACAGAGCGTCCACGTAGGACACGCCACTGTGTTCCTGGGCGACCTTGGCGTTGATGATGCCGATCACAACCATGGAGCCGTTGGGATTTTCCGCAGTATCCACATCATACAGCAGAATGCCCTTGGCACCGGAACCGGTCGTGCTTTCACCATCCGCGTTCAGAGGCGTACCGGCCTTAACAACCGTGCCACTTCCGGGAGTCGCTACCTTGATCGGGATCGCCTGGTAATCTTTGCTGGCAAGGATTTCAACGCCGCCGCCAACAGTAGTACCACTAAACTTCATACGTTTTCTCTCCTTTCAAAAGAGTTTAATATTGTCCATCGGTTCAAGCCTTCCGGGCCGAACCTTCCAGCTTTTACCGCATGTACCTATTCAGTCCGTCCTTAACGGACTTATCGGCATCCGCCTTCTGCTTTCCGAACCGTTTCGCTGTTTCAAGCGCAGCCTTTTCCGCCGCGTCTTCCTCGTTGCCTCCACCGGCTCCTGGTCCGGGGATCTTCCCGAACTCCAGGCGAAGTGCCTTTTCACGCGCATCCCATGCTTTCTGGATCAGCAGCAGGGCATTATTGGAATCCTCGCATCCGACAAGGCATTCGGCAATCTTGCCGGCCGTATCCTCGTCCACATTCAGACGAGACATAACATTCTTGGTACCTTCCGCACGGGCAACTTTTTTCTGAAGTTCAGCGAACTCCCTGTCACGCTGCTCCTGTGCTTCCTTTTTGTTTGCCTCGTCAATCTCTGCCTGGGTCTGTTTGGCCCGGAGTTCCTTGCGGTACTTTCCCGCTTCACTCGTTGCAGCATCCAGCGCTTCCTTCTGTTTGGCCATATCGGCCTTCAGCTGCTCAATCTGAGCCAGCAGCGCCTCGGAGTCCTGTTCTCCGCCTTTGTCGCCGTCTCCACCTGCAGGCGGATTTGCTTCGCTGCCGGCACCATTATCAGCACCGGAAGGACTTCCTTCCGCTCCGCCGGATCCACCGTCGTCCGGACTCATAAAGAACTTCGGACTCATCCAGAAACCATTACGATTGCGTACCATATTCAATTTCTCCTTTGCGTTTTTTCTACGTGCTTCTCTGCACAAATCTTTATTTCGCGTTTGATATCGCAGTTCTCTCTGCGTTTGCGTTTTATACGTCTTCTCTGACGTTTATTTCAAACGGCATTGCCGCTGAAACCTTAATCAATTACCGGGTAAATCCTGCACCTGCAGCCTGGATGAGGTTTTCGCGGGATGTTGTCAATACTGTACTTCTTTCCGTCCAGCGCATAACATGCATGGCATACACGCTGATCTTTCTCACTATCCCACACAATCTCTTTCACGCCTGCATCCAGGAAAGCGTCTACCACGGCGTAATCCGTCACATTGATCGCATACTGTCCGACCTGCTGGCTCCATGCCTTCAATGCTTGATCGATCTGCCGTGACCGGTCCGGTGCAATCTCCAGTGCTTCTGCCAGTTTGTACGCCTTCCGATCCGCTTCCGTATCGAACCGATACAATGTCATGAAGTCCGGTTCGGTAAGGATAGCGCCAACCCAGCCTTCCGTGATGGCCATTTCCGCCATCATCTGTGCTTTCTGCGGATCCACCTCGCACATGGCCATTGCCAGCAAGTACGCTTCAAACCCGACCTCATAGTACCGTTTCCTGGCCCGCATGACCGACTGGTCATAAACAGCCTTCACTTCCTGGATGATGTTCAGCCGGTCAAAATCCAGTCCCTTCAGCCTTGTAAATGCCTCAAGGTTCTCCCGGTTCATAGCCTGGATGGCCTTGTCGCAGGCGCTGTAGACGTTCACATTACTCACGCCCATCACCTGTACCCGATACCGTTCCCGCGCCTGGCTTTATTGGAGCAGGCAATGGAATCATAGATCTGATTGCTTTCCTGCTTGAGGAACTTCTTTCCGCATACCGGGCAGATCGCCCACTGGCCTTCCTTTCGGCTTCCGCCTCCGCCACCGGAGGATGAACCTTCAGCTTCCGCCTGGGCCGTTACGCCTTCCGGTGATGCAGGATTCACTGTATCGTCTTCCTTCATCGGCAGCGTATCCGCTTCACCGAGACCGTTCAGCCGGTCCAGTTCGTCCGCAAGCATCTGCTGGTAATCGTCATAAACGATCGCATCGCTTTCCGGATCGCGGCTCAGATGACTGAACTTGAACGCCTGGATGGCCGGCATACCGCTCGTCCGCAGCGTACTAAAGGACTGGGTCTTCACCAGCAGGTCCTCATAACTCTGCCGCCAGAACCGCGGCTCCAGATCTGAGATCTTCAGTCCGTCCAGTGTGTTTGTCTGCCGGCAAATCTTCAGAACAATCTTGAGGAATTCAGTCTCGGCCTTCTTCCACATGTTCTGCGTCTGCTGTGCGCGGCCTTCCGCATGCCACCAGCCATTGCGCATAATCACGGCGCCATTATTGCTGCTGTCGCCCGTGGAAGCATTTCCCTGGCCAGGCATTCCGACGATCTCCAGGACCGTATCCTTCATATCCTTCACAAGCGTCTGTGTCTGACTCTGGTCCAACTGCTCGTTCAGATAGTACAGCTTCCGGCCGCCATTTCCGCCGCCATTCGGATTGTTCGGGATCTTGATGGCGCCAAGGTCCTTCAGTTCCAGGAAATCCTCCCTGGAGATATCAACGCCGTCGAACACCATCAGCGCCTGGATAAACTGCTCAATGCCGTCCATCCGGTTGCTTTCCGTAAGGTTAATGGCATCCAGCAGCGGAATAACCGGTTCAAACGCGCCCATATAGTCCGGGTTGCACGGGTACTCAATCAGCGAGACCATCCCGAAGTTATGATGCACCTCGTTCGTGATCTCCAGGCCGCCTTTTGCCTTTGGGTTCCCATAAGTCGGAATGCCTTCAATCGTATAGGTCACATTCGGCGTGTAGACCGTATACTCAATGGCCTTGTTCGGCGGATCCTTGTACACGTACGTTACGCCCATGAGGACCGTCTTCTTCGCGTCGTTCCGGCGAACCACAAACGTGTTCTCTGTATCCGGGATTGCAATCTCAAACGGTGCCTCGTCAAGGTATTCATCCGCAGGCAGATCGTCATGCCACACCAGCCGGTACCCGACGCCGGCAATGAACATCTTGTGCGCTAACTCCAGGTCCAGCGTCTGCTTTCCTTCCGAAAGCATCATGTCATTGACCTGCGCAACCTTCTTCGGGATGTCTTTGTCGTCATTTTCGACGCCTTTATTGCCCTTCCGGCTGACGTACTGGATCGGTTCGCCGGCAAACTCGGCTTCCTTAAACGTCGTGATCTCCTGGGCAATATTCACAACAACCTTATTGTTGATCTCGGCATTATACGTCTTCGTCCGTTCCAGAATCGGCTGGATTCCGCGTTCGTAGTTCTGTAGATAAATAATTTCGCGACGGTTCTTCTCATGTGTTGCAAGCGCCTTTTCCAGCACTTCAATCACATTCTCCCGGGTGATCTCTTTTTCACCGGAAAAGATCCGCCGCCGGCCGTGAAGTTCCTTGGAGATATCCAGTTTTGTGTCTGAAACAGTGGTCACGTCATAGACCTCCAGGTTCTTTCCCAAACCGGATTCCTCCTTTCCTATAATGAGAAAAGACGCTGAAATAGCGGCTCTCCTCGCTACTCAGCGTCTCCTACTGTCCTGCTGCGTGTGATCCCTTGTGACGTCACCCACAAAATGGGTATTCAAAGGAACAGGACAGTATCCGTCACATGAATCATACCAGATGCTTTTACTGCTGTCAATACATTTTGTGTTTTTTCTATTACTTTTCGTGCTAATTACACAAAATATCAAAACGGCCTGGCAAAAACGACCACCTGGTTCTGCGAAAATCCCTGCACATATTCTGCCAGCTGGCTGATTGCGTCCGGAACATCATCAAACTTATTCTTCCCGGCCATGGTCCAGGAACACAGGAAGTTCATAAACCTACGATATTCCTTATCCTTCACGACACTGTCATCCTTAAACAGAAAATGTTCCTTCACAAACGGAGACGCCATGATGATCTTTGTTTCCTTATTCTGCGTCGTGTACTTCGTAGTCAGTTTTGTCCTGCCGCCCATCTCCCGGATCTTCTCCTGGACAGTCTGTGCCACCCGGCCGCCGGCACTGTTCGATTCAAACTGTCCCATATGCACTTTATGCTGGACACACTTCTGGGCCAGGCGCGGCTCCACAATCTCCGGATTGCTGTTATCGCACACCACGTCCTCAATGTAGTAATCCTGCCCGTACTGGTACGCAATCGGCATCGCACAGTAGTCTTTTCCGCGGTCCTTCGTATCACAGACGCACAGGATCGCGTCCGGTTCGCGCTCCGGCAACTCAAAGTACCTCCGCAGTTCACTCGGATCGTAGAGCAGGCCTTCCCGCTCGATCGGCTGGTTCATGTACAGTGCGCGCCACGACGCGTCGTCCATGACCTCACGCTGCTCATGATAAAACGCCGTGCTGAACCCGACGCCAAACAAATACTCAAAATTACTTTCATCATTCTCATTCAATGCCGGCACCACGATAAACTCCGCCCTGTCCGAATTCTCATACTGTCTCTCCAGGCGGCCGATTACGTCGTTCACACTCCACCTGGTAGCAATATGCAGTTCCTTGCAATGGTCGCCGATCTTACGCTGCCGCAGGTCTGTTGTGTACGTCTCCCATAGCTTATCCAGCCGCTCTTTTGACAGACTCACTTCCAGTCCGGACACCAGGTCATCACAGTACAGCAGCCTCCCGGCCCGGTACAAACCTGCATTCCCGGCGCCAATAGATGTAAACTCCAGAGTCTCAAACCGCTTCCGCTTCCCGATGTCAATGCGCAGATCCTTCGCATTCGTGTCTGACACGCCAATCCCCGGAAACACGTCCTGCCACAGGTACTCCCCGCTCTTATCAAAAATTCGCAGGCATTCATCATATACCCCGCGCACAAACGCGTTGCTGTGACTTCCTGTCAGATTCGGTTCCTCCGGCCACCTCCCTGCGACCCACGTCAACAGGAATATTGCAAGCGTACTCTTCCCGACGCCAGGTGGCAGACTGATCCCAAGAATATCCAGGCAATCATCCATGAGTCGCTGGATCCCATTCACCACCGGCAACAGCTGCTTCCGCCTCGGCAGATAAAACCTCTTCCGCGGATCACGGTTCTTTTCCAGGTACTGGCAATACGCGTCAAAATCCACCGGCGCGTCGACAAGCATACTTTTCCAGTACGTATCGTTCAGACGGTCCAGCGTCGACATCGGCAGTTCCGGTCGCCGAAGCAGCACACCGATCTTCCTCCGCAGTTCACGGTTCTCCTTGTGCAGTTCCGTCCGGCCGGCCTCAATCCCATCATACAGAATGGCCAGTGCGTCTCTGTATACACTCGGATCTTCCGGATGCAACTCAATGCTCCGCCGGATCAGTTCAATCTCGTTCAAAGGCTCACTTCCCTTTACGCATATTCCAATTGGCAAATGCTTCCTCTGCACTCTTGTAGTGCCCGCTCTCTGTACCACATCCGCCAAATTCATAATTGCACAGCACGGCATACTTTATTGTAAATCTTCGTACACCGTCCGGTTTGTATTCCACAAGTTGCAGCAAATTGTTCCCGCAAAAAGGGCATGCCTTCAACCTGTAATCTTTCCCATCAATCCTTATAGATGATTTTCTCATGACACACTCCAATAAAAAAACGGGAACAGGCCTCTCGGACCATCCCCGCAATAATGCGTCTCTTACTTCTGCTTTTTCCAGTACTTTACCCTGTTCGCATACGCCTTGCTGTCATCAGACCACGCCTTGCAAAACATCACGATCAGAAACAATATGATAATCCCAATCGCTAAGGCGCCTGCGCTCTCTCCAAATCTCTCAATAATCCAGTACACAACCAGCGCCATTGCTATCAGCGCAAGCAATCTGTACCACCTCCAGTCATTGTACGGTCCCGGCCGGCTTGACTCGTTCCTCAATCTCGCTGATCCGACGATCACACGCCTTCCTGCAGACCTCCATGATCTCGATACTGTCCTCCCGCTGCAATACGTCCCGCAACGATAGGTCCGTTACCTTCTCTACCAGCTGTTCCTTCTCTTCCTGGCTCATGTTCATTTACTTCTTCACCTGCCACATGACCTCTCTGCTGGCACGGTCCACAACTACAACGTCATAGTCCATCGCGTCAAGAATCTTGATAAACACGTCCAGTCCCATCCGCGGACGATTCAAATTCCCGGATACGGACGACTGCAGCATCCCAAGATGATCCGCAAGCTTCATCTGCGTCATATTCCGCTCCCGCATCGCCGCACGTAAAATTTCTTTATTATCCATTCCTTTCGTTTCGTTCTTTCCCATCAACAATCCCTCCTTTTTTTATATAAGATAGCACATAACGCCTTATTTGTAAATAGCAATATAGCCTTTTTTATTTTTTCGGCGCGGAAGGGGGTTACTTCCACCGGTCACGTTGTCGCCTGTTCCCCCCGGGGGAGTTTCCATTTTTTGGAAAATGGCTCCAGGTCCGGGAAAATGGAGCCGGGGCCAGCCCATTTTTTTTGATCGCAGGGGGCAGCAGGAGGCAGCAGGGGGCAGCAGGGGGCAGCAGGGGGCAGCAGGAGGCAGCAGGGGGCAGCAGGAGGCAGCAGGAGGCAGCAGGGGGCAGCAGGAGGCAGCAGGAGGCAGCAGGAGGCAGCAGGAGGACGCAGGAGGATACAGGAGGACGCAGGAGGATACAGGAGGACGCAGGAGGACGCAGGAGGATACAGGAGGACGCAGGAGGATACAGGAGGACGCAGGAGGACGCAGGAGGATACAGGAGGACGCAGGAGGACGCAGGAGGATACAGGAGGACGCAGGAGGACGCAGGAAAATCAAACAACTTTGAATAATTGAGAATAACTTAGAATAAATTAGAATGATTAAGATTTATATATGATTTTTCCTGTTTTTGCCCGATATCGCCCGATATCGCCCGATATTGCCTGTTTTTCAACTTGATATGGCCATATAGCCATGATACAATACAGGTGTCAAAAGGAACAGGGGCCACGCCGGGAGGCGGACCAACCCCGACAAAGACCGACGCCCGGCCCCCGGAAAACCGGGAAGGGACGAACATTGAAAAGTAAATAACCATGGTACGAACACAGGCAAGCCTGCGGGGGTCGCGTCCCCCTGCATTTCCCGGCGCGCCCGACAAGCGCAAGACATAGGGGCTATGCAGCCCCGGATCCGGGCTTTTCCGGATTTGACGTAATGGGTCTCGTCTTAAGCCCGCACAACAACGCCATGAAAAAGAATGTACCTGCTTTTTTTCCTCCGCCTGTCATGTGCAAGCATGACAGGCGTCTAGAGAGCATGGCAACGTGTTTTCTAGACGCCTGTCAAGGCGAATATATGAAAAGGTGGATTGAAAAATGAAGTACGCAAAAGAGACACTAAGAAAGATTCTTGCTGTATTAGGTGACTTGATTGAAAAGTACATGTCCATGAGATATGAAGACCTGCGTTTACATATCTCAACCGGCAATAGAAAGATCGGACGTACACACAATTTCAGCATGGCGCCCGGATACACCTGCGCAAACTGTTCCGAGTGTATCAATTATTGCTACGACATCAAGGCTTGTTGGCAATATGAGAACGTCCGGAAGGCCAGGTCTGAAAATACAGCACTCATGCGGAAGAACATGCCAGCAACCATGATGCTGATTAACAACTACATCAACAAAAAGCGTACACACAAGTTCTTCCGGTGGCATGTCTCCGGTGACATTCTAAGCGTGGAATACTTTGACTGGATGGTACGGATCGCAAAATGGCATCCGGACTGGATATTCTGGACATACACAAAAAATTACTACGCCGTCAATGAATGGGTGCGGAAGCATGGCGGAACGAAAAAATCCGTTCCGTCTAACCTGTCCGTCATGTATTCCATCTGGAATGGCATGGACTGCCCGAACCCGTACGGGTTCGCTACGTTCACATGCATCATGGAAGGCATGGAACCCGCTCCGGATAGTTGGGCCTGCCCGGGAAACTGCGATGCCTGCCTCCGCTCCGGTCATGGTTGTCCGTTCCAGGAATCCGCTCATGTCAACGCACACTAACAGGGCCGGCCGGATCCGCTCCGGCCGTTCCGGTTCTGAACCCGCTCCGGTGGATTCAGACCCGGGACGCAGTCCCGAATAAAAAACAGGAGGAAAAAACAATGGGTAACAATGAGGCGATCATTCACGACATCGACGAACTCCAGGAACTCAAGCGGATGCGCGAGGAACTGGACGCGGCCATCGAGGCCGCCGCGGACAAGGTCAAGGCCGCTCTTGGCGACACCGAGACCGGCGTATTCGGTCCATACAAGGTCACCTACAAGACGGTGGTCAGCACCCGGGTGGATACCACGGCGCTGAAGAAGGAACTGCCCGAGATCGCAGCCCGCTTCAGCAAGGCCTCCGAATCCCGGCCGCTCCGAATCACCTAACAGGACCGGCCCGCTCCGGCGGGCCTCCTGTCCTGCACCCGCTCCGGTGGATGCAGGACAGGGGCATGGCCCCGAATAAAAGCAGGAGGACAGAATCATGGAAGACTGGACACAGTACGACGACAGCCAGCCAGACATCTCTGCCATGACCGGATTCGCTCCGCTGACAGACCTGGTTGACCGCAATGAACTGGCCTGGCTTGATGCCAAGGAACAAGTCTATGACTACCTGTACCGGAACAACTGATGCTGACGCACAGCGCCCGGATCCGCTCCGGACGCTCCGGTCAGAACCAGTCCGGTTCTGAAGAAGGAGGAAAAATATGGAAGACATTATTGTCGAACACGTACCGGTATCCGGTGCTGTCAAGGTCTACGACAGACTGTCACAGAAGGTCATCTTCTCCGGAACGGAAGACGTCATACCGATAGCGATCGCCAAGCAGAAACCGCTCCTGGTCTACTGCGTCGACAACACGCTGTATATCGACGTCGAATACCAGAAAGTCTACTACGACAAAGAGGCCAACTGGTACTACTACGAAAGCTTCTTCCGCTCCCAGTACGAAGAGTTCTGGGGAGACGAGAACGTAGAAGACTGGACCTTCGAAGATTTCCTGGCGGACATCCTAAACGAAGAAATAATCCAGGAGGTGACGCTGCCGACCTGTAGCTGACATTGACAGACGATGCCCGGAGATTCGCTCCGGACATCGCAGCCAGTGCCAGACACTGGGGAAAGAGAGGAAAGCAGTATGGAACAGTTCGTATATGAAGGCCGCGGAAAAGGCGAACGCACCGGTCATGAGAGGATCGCAATGCGGAACATCCGCTACGCCATCAACTGGATCGTCGGCGGGCATTACAACAGCCTACAGGACGGACACCTGGAAGACCTTCCGAACAGCCTGGAGTCGGTCGAGAACGAGGTATACGCCTCCGCCATGGAAGACCTGTACATGCCCGGGTACGTACTCGGCGGTCGCGCTCCGAAAGAGATGCGCTTCGCCGGGGCCGACTTCTGCCGAGCCTACATCCACTGGAAGCTGTCCCGGGACGGAGACGTCCAGGAGATCGCACAGGTGGCCGGATGGAGGTGACTGACATGGATGATTACCAGAGCATCGTAACCACCGACGTCGGTAACGGAACCCGATCCGCATACCTTGAGGCCTGGAATGAAGAAGTCCTCTTCAACATCGACGACGTCGACGATGGCCAGGTCATCGCACAGGGTCAGCGATCCGGAAAGTACTACCTGCTCGACCTGGACGACTTCATGAACATTGCTGATGCACAGCTGTACATCTGACTTCGGCACCTGGTGTCCGGCTCCGGCCGGGCATCATAGCCGGTGCCAGACACCGGAGAAAGCAGGTGAGCAAATTGTTGCCGATCATCTTCATCAACTGTCGGAAGGAACCCTTTGTGGATGATATCATTGCATACCTCAAACAGTATGAGACCCGCAACAGGAACACACTCGGCCGGTTCCTCGGCGAACCGATCCTCCTGGCTGAGACCGGTCACGGACGACCGATCGTGAAGGCCTACGCAGTGATCGATCAGATCATCTCGGTCCGTTCCAAGGAAGACTGGGACGAGTACCTGGAGCAGACCTGGATCCCGGTCGGGTCTTCCTACGACTGGCAGCCGAACACGAAAGTGAAATGGCTGTACCATCTGAAGGATGTCATCCCCTGCACACCGTTCATTCCGCCGGAAGGCCGGAGGCATGGAAGGGTGTGGATGGAATACGAAGGAAAGGAGGCTTGAACTGACCTCGACAGACGGCGCCCGGGAGACCGGACGTCGTAGTCGGTGCCAGTCACCGAAAAAAAATCTGAAATAGGTATTGACCTATTCTGAAATCCATGTTATCATGAATCAGAAACAGGTGGACACCTATTGAGGAAGGAGGAAAAAGACATGGTGTATCCGATGCCGAAGGCCTACCGGACGCCGGGCGGATCGCTCTATGAACCCTTTGTGGAACTGAGCGAGAAACCGCACCTGCTGATCGCCGGGGCCACCGGAAGCGGGAAGTCCGTAGCGCTGAATGGGATCATCCATTCCCTGCTGCTGACACAGTCCCCGCTGAAGGTCCGGTTCGTACTGATCGATCCGAAGAAGGTGGAACTGGTGCAGTACTCGCGCCTTCCCCACACATCCCGGTACGCATCAGAACTTCCGGACATTATCCGGGCGCTCCAGTGGGCCGTCGACGAGACGAACCGTAGGTTCTCCGTCATGCAGCGGGAAGGCGTCCGGGAATACAACGGATCCCACATGTACGTCATCATCGACGAACTGGCAGATCTGATGGTAACCGTCCGGAAGGAATCCCTTCCGCTGCTGCAGAGACTGGCCCAGATCGGACGCGCTGCCCGGGTCCATGTAATTGCCTGCAGCCAGAACATTCTGGCCCAGACGATCCCTACCCCGCTGAAGTGCAACTTCAGCACGATCCTCGGCCTGCGGACGGCGAACGCGCAACAGTCCAGGTTCCTTATCTCGGCGACCGGCTGTGAAACGCTGCCGGACCCGAAGCGTGAAGGCAAAGGCTATGGGTTCCTCCGGGACGGTGCAGATCTGAATAAGCTTCTGATCTACAAGTACCCGGACGAACAGATCAACGCAGCGATCAAGTGGTGGACATCCTCCGCCTGCATCGCATCATGAAAGGAGGAATAAGAAATGTACGTGACTGAAATTGCCGGACAGATGAGCAACGCACGAAGCGTAAAGGTTGACAAGGAATTCGCCAGAAAAGGCAACGCAGTGAAAGCTGCACAGAAGGCCTTAAAGGACGGAGTGATTTACTTTGACAATCCGGAACTCTACAAATGGCAGCGCCGTGTAGAGGTTGAATCCGCAAGGGTTTACAACGAAGACAACCCGGAAGAATTCATCGAGATTACGATCGATAACTGACATTGGCGGACGGCACCCGGGCACCGGATGCCGTGGCCAGCGCCAGCTGGAGAAGGAGGAATAAGTATGACAATCCATGACTGGATTACAGCTCATCCGGATGCACATCTCCGAATCATCCAGTACACACCCGCTCCGGACGTAGAGGATGAACACGGAAACCTTGTGTACGGAGGAGAAGGAACAAGCGAGACAGTCTTCGATAGCACGACTGGTGAAGGAAATCTTTCGGATCTGCTGCTGAAAGAAATCATCAACAGCGATTGGGAGGATGGACCAGCAGAAGATGGCGCTTACGAACTGGAATTCATGCCGGACGAGTACTGGGTACAGTTCTGAGAGGAGGAAACGCAAATGACATTCACCCACAACCACAAGGATGATACCATCCTTGAACGTGACGGCAAGGACATTGACTTCACGTTCTTCGGCAACACGTTCACCTACGACGACGAGAACACAGACCGCATGTCATTCCAGATGACGCAGGAAGACCTGCTTCAGAAACTTGAACGGTACTTCAATTCCGAGAATAAGGACTACGCAGAAATCTTCGACAACCTCACGCTTCCTGCACAGGATGCGCTGTGGAATGCACTGGTGTCCATGGAACGGAACGGAGTCACATTGTGAGAGGAGGCGAAAGCATGAAGATCATTACTGTCGGCGGACCTACGCTGCAACGCATCTTGTACGCAAACAAGATCGAACCGGCAACACTGAAACCAGGATACATCATTCTGGATGAGTGCAGAACCATCGCACTGTCGGACGTCATCGCAATCATTCCAGCTTGACCTTGACAGACGGGACCTCCGCCGGAGATCCCGTAGTCAGCGCCAGGCGCTGAAGAATAGGAGGAAAGCAATGGGATTCACAACAAAGGATTACTTTGACTGCATCCACAAGATGCAGGAACGTGACCGGACAGGCGACTGGCGTCAGTGGATCGCAGATGTATACCACTGCTCCGAATGCTGGGGACAGAAGACAACCGAACTGGAGATGCTCCTGGAACTGGCCGAAAGCAGGCGCCAGGCCGATCCGGAAGATTTCGTTCCGGACATCACCCTGTACCAGGAATGCGCTGCGTACTGGAACGAACTTGCAAACGCATATCCGAACTGAGAGGAGGAACGAGCAATGAGAACAGAGATCACAATCAAGTTCAAGAATGAACTCCGAAGAGCAAAGAAAAATCCTTCAGTGATTTTCGCTCCGACGTATTTCTATCCGAGAGATCTCCTTCTGGAACAGCCGGTGCGTGAGTCCAGAATGCACAGCACCGTTCTGGAAAAAACCGGAGATAAAAAGCTTGCAGACTTCATTGAGTCCTGGGCGCGGTTCGCAGCGATCGGGCAGAAATATGAAGACGGTACGCTGACCGCTGAGGTGTGCTGCTGGTAATCTGATTTCGGCAGACGACGCCCGGAGAAACCGGACGTCGCAGCCGGTACCAGACACCGGAGAAAGAGAGGAAAAAAACATGATGCTCAAAGCAACCATTTCAAAGATTGAACTGCTGTTCAGCAAAAACAACAAACCATTCTCGGATCTTCTCATTAAAATCCTTGAAGACTACCTTTCCAAAGCGGATCCGAAAGATCTGGGAGATATGCCTGCGGATTCCGCAAAGGATATTGCGGATGCGCTCTACGAACTGAAGCTTTCGCCAGCTAAAGGATTCTCTCCGCGCTGCCACATTAAGCTGTCTACACTTTTTGAGATCCAGAAAATTGTAGAAAAGTACTCAGCAACAGGGAACAGTATTCCAACCAGGTTCCTTGCAGTAAACCTGCATGACATGTACGAAAAACTTTCTCAGATGAAATATGAAGGTTGATTTCGGCGCCTGGGAGATCCGTTCCGGGTCTCTCATGGCCGGTACCAACCGGAGAAAGAGAGGAAAAAATCATGGAGAAAGTGAGACTGATCGACACCCTTGACGGAATCCGGCTGACCTCCAGGTTTCCCGCATTCAAGGAAAACGGATTCACCTGGCAGCAGGCATTCTTCCAGGTGCTGCAGTGGAAGAACACCTGGGATCTTGCCTTCAGCGCAACGATCAACGCCAGCAGCAATCACGAAGCGTACCTGGAAATTGTCCTGTACGAAGCAGATCGCGCCGACCAGACCATTGAATGGCTGAACGGTCTCGGGTACCAGGATATCCATTCCGAAAAGGTCAAGATCGCCAACCTGGAAACAGACGACTACGACCTGGAGTACGCATACTTCGACTGATCTTGGCACTCATGGCCCGGGCAACCGGACCATGCAGCCAGCACCAGCTGGAGAAAGAAGGTACACTTATGAACCGTATGAGAACCATCCTCTGCACCGAACACCAGGTTGACGAGAACCACAGCATACTCGTTATGTCCAGGAATCACTGCTTTGAAGCGTACCTGTTTTTCCAGGACGATCACGGCGGAGAATCCGACATGCATCACATGTTCAGTGTTCCATGGGAATCCTGCAAAACGTATGAGCAATTCTACACAATGGCCATTGATGCCGCTCCGAACTATTACAACATCGTTGATGAAGTCTGATCCCGGTACCTGGGAACCGCACAGCGGTTCTCATAACCGGCACCAGGCCGGAGATTGGAGGATCGATCCACTATGAAAAGATACTTCCGCGACTTCTACGGATGCACCGCAAGCATCCGGACCCGCTACAACGGCAGGACCGAACTGGTCATCCGTACCGGCCTCGGAGGTCTGGTCCTCCGCCGGGAATACGACACCGAACGTGGCGCCAGGATCGCCATGGGGCAGTACAGCGACAGCTGGACCGAAACAACGAGGAGGTGATCTGATTGATTTCATTCCTGGATCTGATGTATAATAAGTCCCCACCTATTAACCAAGGAGGATCCACCATGCCAAAGAACAGCACCATTGCCCAACGGAAATACGACTCCGCAAACTGCAAGTTTTATCACCTTAAGTTTAACCATAAGACAGACGCAGACGTGATCTCCAAGCTGGAGTCCGTTCCGTCAAAGCAAGACTATATCCGGCAGCTGATCCGGAAGGACCTGGCTGCCACGACAGGAAAGAAGGAGGACTAACCCATGGAAAAGACTCTGTATACCGCTCTCATCAATGCTGAAGATGGAGTCCACATCATTCGCAAGGAAGTATCCGACGACCACGGCGCGTACGAAGACTTTGAGTACGCAGTCCAGGACAAGGCCAACGATCTGGACGGTGAACTGTTCGGACCGTACAGCCAGGACGACATCGTCGAAGACATTACCCTGGAATAACCCATTCCATTTTTTCCTCTCGCCCGCTCCGGTTCCGGCCGGGGCGGGCCTTTTTTTTTGTGCCTTAATGCTTCTGGCCTCCGCATCCGAAATTGCAACGAATAGTCAATTATTTAATAGTCAAAAACCATTCAAATACCATATTCTACATTTATTGTACGTGTGTCAAAGACGAGCGTCTATGACACTGTTTTTCGGCACCTTCTTTTTGCTGCATAAAAACCATTTTCCGCATATATTTTATTTCAATTGCCATGTCATTTTCTACTTGTCAAAATGGTAAGAGTTATGATATAATATTATGCAAGGAGGTGGATTTATTTGATTATCGGTTACGCTCGGGTATCTACCCAAGACCAGAACTTGGACCGTCAGCTGGATGCTCTCAATAAGGCCGGCTGCGAACGCATCTTTAATGAAAAAATGACCGGCACTCATTCCGCTCGTCCAGAACTGCAAATGATGCTAATGACATTGCGTCCTGGAGATACATTGGTCGTTGAATCCTTTTCTCGGCTCAGTCGTTCCACAAAGGACCTTCTTGATATGGTGGAAAAGCTTTCCCAGCTAGGTGTCCATCTCGTCTCGCTCAAAGAAGACCTCGACACAAAAACAGCGACTGGGAAAATGATGCTTACAGTCATGTCCGCACTAAGCCAGTTTGAACGCGACCTAATTGCTGAAAGAACAAAGGAAGGCCTAAAAGCTGCCCGGGCCAGAGGACGTCATGGAGGCAGGCCGCGATCCGGAACAGATAAGGACCGGGACCAGGCCTACGCAATGTACCAGGCCAACATCATGAGTTGCCAAGAGATCGCTGACCGGTATGGTGTATCGCTCTCGACTCTGAACCGGTGGATCCGTGAAAAGAAGCAGGGTTAATCCCCTGTTCTTCTTTATACCCTGGAGCAACCTGTCACGTCGTTAGTATATATATATTATATTATTCCGTAAAAGTAGTATATATAAAGCAGGCACAGGAGTCATTCCCGTGCCCGCTTTTGTTATTCGTCGTCTGGTATCGCTTCTGCCAGACGTTTCCTTGCGTCGTCTGCACTCATTCCCTGCAGCGGATTGTTCGGAGTGACCACGACATCCGCGACGTCTTTATAGTTGAACCAGTTCTTTGACAGGAAGATCCCGGACGCAGGATTGATCTTCCCGGTCATCATCATATCCGCCCACATTTCTTCGATCAGACACCGCGCTCTTTTAACTATGTCACCGTGTGTGGCGGCCCGCGTGACCCCATTTTCCCATTCATTCAGCGCCTGTCTGGATATCCCAAGCCAGTTACACATGCCGACGATTTGTGGCCTGCGATCGTTCTTGATGCAGTATTCAAAGTACTCGCCAATTCGATTCTGTACTTGTACAGGGTCAGATATATCGATTGGTGGCAGGTTCCATGATGCGAGTGCGTGTCGTACGTAACGTGCGTTCTCGCCCGGTGCCATACCGACGCCTTCCGCGGTAAGATCCTTCATCCAGTCGGACCCACGGTTACGTTTTTTCTTCACGACTTCACGGATCTGATCGTCGGATACACCTGTTCCGTTCTTATCCGGCACTGATGACACCTCCCTTCACGTTCATCCAGGTTCCGAGGTTCTCGACGTATTGCTGATAGGTCATGTCGTCCATATCAGTCGGCAGGTCGTTCGTTTTCGTCACCTTTTTGAACGTCGTGTCAATCACGCCGCAACCCATGTCGTCGTTTACGACATACATTTCATATGGCAGTTCTGTACGGGCCTTCACGAATGCCTTCCAGACGTCTCCGGTCCACGGTTCACCATACTGTGATTCGGTATGATGTTCCTGCATCCGTTCGGAGGTCGGCAGGCAGTCATGCAGGACAATCACGCCGCCTGGATTGAGACACTGCAGCGAGTTATGGATATCGCGGTACACCTGGTTCCGTTCGTGGAGTCCGTCGATGAATACGATATCGAAGTGAACGTCTGGGAACTGCTCAAAGAAGGCGTCGGAGGTCAGATGGTGGGTAGCGTGTGTGTTGGGATCTGGATCGACGGATACCTTGATTGGGCAGTGGACGTTATTGAACGACGCACCATACAGGGTACCGATTTCCAGGTATGACTGATAGTTGCGGGCCTTGATAAAGTGGTTAATGATGTCAAAGCGGTACAAATTATTCACCTTCCTTCATGTTTGCGAACGGAATATCCGTCCATGGCATTGACGTATACGGTTGCTGTGCTGCCGGGAGTTCTGCCTTTGCGCGGTCCAGGTAGTGTTTGATCTTAGGATACGAACACTTTGCAGATATGAATGCGGCGTTGTAGGTTGACGGAATCTGGAGGATTTTACCGGCACAAAACTTATTGAGCACGTCCTGTTCCAGGTGCTGGTAGTGAGTTGTGTTAATCTCATCAATCACGCGCTGATCCATACCGGTCGAACGGAAGAGGTCGAGGTTCATGAGCATGACGCCGGCATTGTAGTACGGATCCACGATAAGGCCACCTGTGAAGATATCAACGACACCCGCGTAGAAATAGTCAGTAATGTCATAGTTCCATATTGATGAGATATCGTCGACAACGACGGTATCGGAGTCCAGCCAGAGGACGCGTGACGTATCCGGCGGGAGGATCCGGGTGAGGCCGGCGCGGACGGTAGTCATGTAGGAGTAGTACCAGTTGATGTTCGGACCATCCAGTGGGAATATATTCTGGTGCGATACGTTGATGCACTGAATGAGATCCGGGAGCGGTTCCGGGAAGGTATCGTCCTCAATGAGGAAATAGATCTTATCAACCGGGGAATGATAGAGCAGAGACTTTGCCGCGGCGACCATGTTCTTATAGTATCCGCGGTTGCCGGAATATACAACAATCCGTGGATACATGACGGATGCCAGCGTAGCATCGCGGACTTCCGGGAAATGACACCAGGACTTGAGGCAGGCAAAGTGAGAGATTATGGAATGTTCTGGTTTCCCGGTGAGGTTGCATACCTTTGAATTATCATTGTAGCTGTTAGGCAGTTCAATGAAATTGTCGGTACCGCAGAGTTCATTGAACGCGTCCTGCTCATTGTACTGGTAATACCTGGTGTTCAGCGCGTTGATGATCTTATCGTCCATACCGGTACTGCGGAGGTAATCCAGGTTGAGAACGACCACGCCGAAGTTAGAGTAATAATACCCGACTTTCATGGTCATGCCGATCTCAGTGGCGGCCGCGTAGTATGCGTCAGTCATATCAAACTGCCAGAGGAATGAGATATCATCGTTCACAATGGTGTCGATATCCAGCAGGAGTGAGCGATCCGCGTCCGGGAAAAGCTTGGGTACTGCGGCCTTCATGAGGACCATATACGTGTACTGACTGCGGAAGTTCGGGCCATCCTTGGGAAAGAATGTCTGGTCCGCGATGTTGATGATCGTGACGTTATCCGGATGCACCAGGGGGAACGTGTCGTCCTCGATCATGAGATAGACATGCACATCCGGGTTATGCTGCAGCAGTGAGTTGTATGCGGCCGGACACATGTCATACAGGTTCCGCGTTGCGAAGTAGACAACGATTTTTTCGCCTGGCTTTGTGTGGATTGCGTCAATCATCCGTACCATCCTCCTTCTTTTCCAAGAATCCTGTTTCTTCCATGACCCTGCGATTTGCCCGGTTAACAACCATCCAGATCACTGGTGTAGGTATGCCTGTATGTGCGGAGTAGTTTTCCACAGCATATCTGTCATCCCCCCAATGGGAAGTAAAGTACATCCGCAGAATCGCCTGGTCTGTTGCGACGAACTTCTTAAGGAACAGGTGGTGGCAGATCGCATAGATCTTACGGTCCGGTGTGGATAGATTTTCCCATACAAAACCGTCACGTTCCAGAGCAAAGTACACACGCCACATATGGGTAGCTGTACCCTTCCACCACTGCGATGATTTGGAACGATCAACTCTCATGGCTGGTCACCTCCTGGAATGGCGTTTGCTCGATAATGGCTGGCATTTCAGATGTTTCCATCATGATGGCGACGCGTTCATCGAGATCTTCCAGACGATCCGCGGATTCCAGAACTACACGCAGCCGGTCGCGAGTGAGCATTCCGCCGGACTCACCCATGAGGCGAAGCTTCCGGACGAGATCTTTCGTAGGGGTATTGGGTAATTGTTTTTTGCTCAATGGTCATCACCTCTTTTCAGCATGTCTTCAGTGAACAGGAACTGGCCGATGTGTCCGCACTTGACGCGGCTGTCGCACCAGATGTGTCCGCTGTACAGATCGTCGTGTTCCAGCAGCTGGTTCACGCGGTAGCAGAATGATACGTCCTCACCGGCCCAGGGGTATGGAGAGAATGCAGGCCCGAAGCGATCCCATATTGCCTTGATAAGTTTGACGGATGTCATGACGCAGCCGAAACCGCAGCCTTCAATCGTGAACATCTGGTTTCTGGGGTAATTCATGTATTCTTCAATGTGGATCTGCGGGATCCCATTCTCATCCGGTACCGGAGGACGAACGGACTGGTAGATAACAGGCTTGACCGGGAACGTACGCTTCACATACAAACCTGACACCATGTCGATGTGCGGATGGTTCATGTCTTCCAGCAGGCGCGGTATTGTATCCGGAAGGAAGGTCATATCGGAATCCATCCACATGATGTAGTCAAATCCCTGTTCGATGGCAGTGAGTGACAGCAGGTTGCGGGCGTCATAGATCAGCGAACTGGATTTGAAGCACACCTTCGTGCCTTCCGGTTTCTGAAGGTTCAAAAGGGACTCGACGAATTGAATTGGTACTGTACCCATACAGGGGATTGCGATCATAACTGACATGTTTTCACCTCTTTTTTACGAAATCCGTAATTTTTTTACGGTGTGTTTTGAAATCCGTAAAACTCTGTGCGTGTTGATTTACAATGGTTTGCGGTATGTCATTTACGGATTTTACGGATTTTACGGTGTGTTTTTGCTCTTACGCGCGCGAACGCGCTTGCCTATTTTTAATTTTTTATACGTCATATATATAGGGTGTATATCCTTTTAGACCGTAAAATCCGTAACGGCACCCTTCAACCCGTTGAAATATAAGGCTTAGACGAATTACGGTGTACCGTAAATACACCGTAAACACCGTAAATAATTCAGAACGGCATATCCGGGTCTTCCACTGCGACATATTCCTTGTACTTCTCCTCTTCTGTCTTTTCTTCTTCCGGAAGTTTGATCCAGTAGTGCGGGATCTGCTTTCCGTTGACGACGACCGGCCAGGTTGGACGATTGTTCTTATTTCCCTTGCCATAGAACTGACACTTTAGCATGTCCTTCCGCCTGGCCCAGTCCACAAACGCGCTGGCCGAGAATCCCTTGTTCTTGAGCATCTCCTCAAAAATGGACTTGTTGATCGCGACGTATCCGTCCTTGTACTGGCCCCAGACCTCACCGATAGATGCGTCAGCACTGTCGAACTTGCGCGGATTTGCAGCGCAAAAACTGATTAACCAATTGTAACATCTAAGGTTCACGTCTGTTTCAGACCGTGTAACCAGGAACGGTTTGATGTCGTCAACGGTCAGCGCGCGGTTGTCCTTGAAGATACCTTTCGTTGCGAGAGCATCGGCTGCCAGCAGGATGGATGCGGATAGTGTCTGCTTATCCTGGATGTCTGCTTCGATCAGTTCTGTGTAGAATTTCTTCTGCAGGGATGAAAGCGCTCGTTTGATGCTGTCATCCCGGAGCAGGGTGATGAATTCCGGACCGGCAAATCCATAGTTTCCCTTCAGCGCATTTGCTGTGGCGCGGGCATCTTTGAACAGCGGGACCCCACCATAGTTAACCTCTATGATGCGGGCAACAGCACCTCCGCCGGAGTTGCTCTGCGTGATCGGCATTTCTCCGGTTGTGAGGATACATGTGTTCCAGCTTTTCTGAATCTGCAGGCCGCCGTCCTTGGCGCCGCGGCCCTTGTTGGATCCCTGGCAGAGCATGTATACGATATCGTCGAAACCTTTCCGGTCGCTGATGACCTGGAGTTCATCCAGCAGGACCGGGATATTGCAGCAGAAGGCAGCATACATTTCAAATGATACCTTGGTTCCGCTGAACTGCTTGATATATCCGTCCATGGAATCCGGATATCCCCATACGCTGGCCGCCAGCATCAGTCCGACGGTTTTACCGCAGCCTGTCTCACCCCACAGGTGTACGAAGAACGGCAGGCCGCCGAGGATTTTAACCAGCGGAGCGGCAAAGGCTGCAGCAAGCGCGATCCTGGCCGGCACGGAGTTTTCTGCACGTACCTGCTTTGCCAGGTCGAACCAAGCGGATCTGTCTCCGGACGGTTTCAACAAGCCATACATACGCATCATCTCCGGACTCTCTCCGTCATAACTGACGCCATCGACATACGGCATAAACTGTCCGTCTGATAACCACCCCATGTGAGATACTGAGTTCTGCCTGGGAAGGTTGTCATAGTTGAGACTCTCAAGCTTTGACATATACCGGACGACTTCCTTGGCATTCTCCGAGTTGACGTCGACACCCTGGCGAGATAATCCGATAATCTTCTGCGCGGAAGCCAGCTGTTCCCGGGAAACAGTCAGTGATTTCCACGGATCCCGGCCGCGGCAATATGCGATCTCCAGCTTTTCTTCAAAGGTCTCTATGTTTGTGACGCGTTTCACAGGCATCAGCGGATGGGATATGACCTCGACCTCTGCTCCCATTTCATTCAGCCTGGAGACGCCGAACTCGTCGGCATTGTATAATCCGCAGTCCAGCTGGGCCGGCTGCCCGGGAAACATGGTCTGGTTGCTGCCAAGGATCGTCGCCTTCGGGGACTTGGATTCCACGTAGGCGTTCCATGTCTTCATGAACCCGGTGAATTTCAGATCCTTTGCAACAGCCTGCATTTTATTGAGCAGGATCTGCAGCATGAACTTGTTGTCCTTTTGCTGGTACAACCACTCATATGGACGATCTGTAAGGAAGTCTTCATAGGTCCAGTTGGGAATCAATTGGGTTGCTTCACTCAAATGTTTTCACCTCCTTCCAGGTCCATCTTTATTTGGCCTTCCAGCACTGTTTCCTGGCGTTCACTGCGCGGGACGTACATTTTCCCGGTGTCGACGTCTCCAAGCGGCGAGAGATCGAAATTAGGGCAGTTGTTTGGCCTGTTTATCTGTTCCCGCGTCCAGTGTGGTTCCTTGCCTTCCGGATGATTGCCACACCTGTAGTCGTCGGCAGCGAAACAGTGCGAACAATACCTGCAGTACTGTCTCATTCTTTCTTCTCCTGTTTCGCCTGTGCGATCATGCCGTGCAGACCGGCCAGGTCCGGAAGCGGCTGGCCTTCACTGATAAGCTGCTTCAGTTGCTTTGCTACATCTTCATTGACAACGCTGAGTGACGCGTTAGAGGAAGAGGATGCAATAGGCCAACCAAAGCGTTTCGCCAGTTCTTCTTTATGCTTCTTAACGATCTCTTCTTTGGTTGTTTCATGCTCATACAGGTATGCAGCAAGCTTATCCTGCGCTATTTTCTCAATCAGTTTGCTGTGCTTTCCAGATCGCATAATAGCTTGGTAGATGCGTCTATTGGAAAGATTCAGCGTGAATGTAAATGCATATTCCGGATATCCTCCAACCTTGATGCTTGGCTTAATTTCTTTTGACGCGAATTCAATATCCCAGACACAGTTCATCCAGCCAAAGTTATATGTGACCTTTATGAGCGGTTTATTCACGTCGACGTCTACGCTGTCGACTTCATATGTTTCGACCTGCCGATCTCCATCCAGCATGGAGTACAGATTCGCCACACTCCTTGAGGAGAATACCTTCTCAATGTGATAGTCCGAATAATCGCCGGCTGTGACAACATATACTTTGTTTTTTGCCATGTTTACCTCCTACATTATGTAGTCTTTATTCGCGTTTTTCCTGCACTTCCGCCTCCGGCAGGTTTGCCGTAATTTCTCGCGCCAGGAATTCCAGCTGGACCTTTGGCATTTCGTTTACTGCCATGTCTATATGCACAGCAGTGACGCCGCACAGTTCATCATTGTTCATGTACACTGCGTATCCGCCGGCATCCGTCGGGATAATCGTAAACTTTGGAAGCATTGGATCCTCCTCAGTCGCACGATTTGCCGACGTTGATATAGGCAAACTCGTTGTCAAACCACACACCGTATACGCCGTATCCGTTGTGGTAAAAGGTCCCGCAGCCGTCGTTCCTTTCGTCCAGCATGGTCAGCAACGCTTGTTCTGCTTCTCCGTGCGGCATTGCTTTCAGTTCCGCCAGTTCACCTTCCTGGAACCCGGAGATTCTCTTGGTGTCCATGCCCATTCCTCCGCCAGGGATTGTGTCAAGTATCAGTTTGTTCATTGCTTACTCTCCTTTTCTTCATTTCTTCTTCTAAGTAGTCACCGATTGCCAGGAGCATTCCGTCCGCGAGAGGACCACCCTTCACGCTGTAGCTGGCTGCAGACGTATCTTCGGAAAACTTTTTCCACCATTCCGGATCGTCCTGTGGCGGGAAATGCGCATTGAGAAAATCAAACACTGTTCTAAAAACAAGTTTGTGGTATGCGGCGTATTCTTCTGGTTTCCAAACACTTTCACTCGTCATTCGACGCCTCCCTTATTTACGATTGTTATAATTATAACACGTTTCGTAGTATTTGGAACATTAAAAAACTGTTAAGGTTTCAGCGCGCCGAAGAATTCCATAAGAACCTCCAGCGTTTCCTGGCACAGGACGGATCTGCAGTCCTGCATAACTACGCTGACGTCATTGTAGGGGCATTTATCGCATTCCTGGAATGGATCGTCGCGTGTGCTTTTCATGCAGCAGGCCTGTCCTTTCATCACCTTTTCATACTTTTCATCATCTGCTACCAGTTTCGTATCCTTGTCAACGATGGAGAATTTCTTTCCGAACGCGTCCAGGATCTGGTTAAAGGAATACATGGACGGGTACAGTGTTCCTTTAAGATACCCGCTAATCGTCGGACGAGAAAGTCCGCTAGCAACTTCCAGGTCAAGCACATCCATACCGGACACCTGCAGTTGATTATTCAGCCAGCTGGAGAAATCAAATTTATTTGACATTTTATCAACTCCTTTGTTCTTCTTCTCCAAGCCACCAGCGCATGACATCTTCCGGCGTCTCCCAGTTTTCGCTTGGAAATCCCCTGGTTTTTCTTTCCTCAAGCATTCTTTCGAAAGCTTTCAGATACATTTTTTTGTACTTTGGCCACCTTTCGAAATCTTCTTTCTGTTTATGGACCCTTTTCATTGGGCAGCCGATACAACCAAGACGCGTAAGACCTTCATCATACAGGCAACAATGTTCAATCCCGTTGCTGTTCAAAAAGTTCCACACGTCTTCTTCCGTCCAGTCATAGATCGGATTTACCAGGCGCTTTGTCGTACGAACGCAGTGTGTAATCATCTGGGCGCTTTCAGAGTCGTCGTAATTGAGAATTAGTCCACCCTTCGGAGTGACTGTATAATTCGCGTTGTTTTGATCAAGGTATTTTATAACTTTTTTTCCTGGACTCGGGATTGTAACGACACCTTGGTTATTTTTTCTGTTAGAACTTTCCTCACGTCTTACACCTGTGACGGTAATGCGATACTTTCCGTTTGATTCTTTTAGTTTTTCGCAGCAGAATCTAGCAAGCCTGGTCGGCGGCATACATTTCCTGGGAATAAGATTCCACATGGTGACGACATTTCCACATGAATCATGCGGATAATCAAAAATCACATCCGGGTAATGAGTCCGGATAAAATGTACAAGTTCCGGAGGGTCAACAGATGTTACATTATAATGGGCATCAAATTTCACACCTGCCATTTTGCAGAGATGATAAACGCACTGCGAATCCTTGCCACCAGAGAAAGCTACATAATATCCTTCATCTGGTTCAAACATTTTCAGCCTTTGAATTGAAAGACTTACTTTATCTTTTATTATTCCGTCAAGTCCGAACTCAAGTTGTTCAAACATATAAATCACCTTTCTTTATTGATGATATTATTATTTTATCCGGAACATTTCAACATGTTTCGTCTAACCTTTTCTTTTAAACGTATAAATCTGCGTACGGTTCTTACGTAATGCCAGATGGATCTGCGCAGCATCTTGTCGAATTCACGCCGCTGGCGGTGAGACATTACAAGGGTTGCGGATAATTCGCTGGGAACCTGGAAGTATTCGGCTCCATAATCAAGGCTCTGCACGGAATCTTCAAATATTGAACAATCGACAATTCCGCCCATGAGTTCGGAAAAAGTTCCGTCATCGTTTTTTATGAATAGCTTTCCGAGTTCAAGTTCTTCGCCCATTTTTTCCTCCATTGAATGATTGTGCTATGTATTTTACATATTTAAGCGTGTGTGCTATAATATTTTTGTGGTATGCCGGAGTGACCTATATGGCCTCCGGCTTTATCGTGTCCAGATCAACCGTCTTTTACAACACGGGCAAATTTCTTGTCCCACATTTATAATGCTTCTACAACCTTCACACACAAACCACCAATACCATGCGCTACCTTCTATGCCAACCATTTCAGCCTTTGCGGTTTGTTCCGTCCTTTGTTTTTCCATGTCACGCACCCTTTCTGTGTATTTCCAATTACTTTTTCCGGCCATTCCCACTTCACTGATCTTCCTTGCGTATAAAATCAAGTAGTTCGTCTTTATTGTCCTTTGGCTTTTTTGCGAACTCATCTACAAACTCCTTAAAATCCTTTGCAGATAAAGTCCGTTCAGCAATCCAAAGAACCATCTTTGATTGTGTCGATAGTGCCTTTCCTATGGATTCCCATGCTTTTTCATACGGGTCATTCATTCCCACTTCACCGACCTTTCCAACTGTGGTTTATGTTTCATATTGTTTACCGCCATCTTTGTTCCAAATCCATACCGCAAGTCTGATTGTCGGCATACTCTGTCCACACCAATGGCAGTTTTCACATTCCAGATAAAACCGTTTCCATCTGTGCAGAAGTCTGTCATTCAGTCCTGTTATGCATGATCCGCAATCTGGGCAGTTATTCGCTTTTGGTTTCAGCTTCAGCCATTTCTTTCCGACTCTTTCGTGACGTTCCTGGAGTTCCTTGTCTTCTTCATCGCTTAATGTCATCATTTCATCACTTCCGTTCCGTTAGTTATTTGTTTCAATCGTGAATGATTTCCCATTCTGACTCGTCCGCATAATACTGTTCCGCAATGTTGTTTACTTCTCTGTTAATTTCATCATCCGATGCGTTGTCATTCATTTCAATGTCAACATAGGATTCTTCTCCATCAAGGCTGCTGTGCAACCATGCACGAATTTTCATATTTTCACTTCCCTTCTTTGCCGGACATCATTCGGTTCAGAGATTCCATAAATTCTGGCATAGTGTCAACGATTTCACGCAGTTCTTCCAGGGTATTCGCTGCCCGGAAATACGTATGAACTACTTCTTTGCCTCCGGGATCATAAATAATCATCGTGCTTTCTCCACATAGCACACCGCGGTATCCATTGTCGGACGTGTACTCGATTCCTTTCCGGTCCACGCTGATATAAACTTTCATGGCTTCACTCCTTTCTTACGCAGTCGAACATACAATCCTGGGCGAATCTTTTTGCAGCCGGAAGCAGTATGACTGCCTGGCAGAATAGTTTGTTCCATGGTTCATCCGGCGTCTTCGGAACGTTTCGATCACGCTGGTCCTCCAGCATGTCGACAATCTGGCTGGCAGTCAGTGCCAGGTCAAACTGCATCCTATCTTTCCATGCAGCGAACGCCTGTGCTTCTTTTCGCATTTTAAGGGCATTTTCGGCGCGTTTAGCTTCGGATGGATCAATGCGGCCTTCCAGGTCCAGACCCATGCGGAATGCGTCGTTACACCACGATACGGCATCTTTAAATGACGATTTGTGATATTCCTGGACAAACTTAATAACGTCGCCGCCGGACTTGCAAACATGGCAGTAGTATCCGCGGTCGCCTTTGTATAGGACACAGTTGAAATCGTTGCCTCCGTGGATCGGACACTGGCAGCGGCCGTGCCGGATCTCCAGGCCCAGCATTTCACCGACGTCCTGGGCGGACACGGATGATTTAATCTTCTCTACAGCGATCGTCAGCTTATTCATGAGGCTCCTGCTCCTTTGATATTCCGTCGCTGCATCCAAAGTCTGCCGGATAAGCTGGTAATCCTTCTGTTCCTACATATCTTGGATGCTTACAATCGAACAAAGGCTTTCCGAATACGGTATTCCCGGGATGCCTCTTTGCATATCTACAGTCCATGCACGTTGTAAATCGTTTACAGCCGGCCGCATATCCTCGGTTTTCCGCGCGTTGCATAGCGTACGTCTGCTGGACTGCTGTTTCCCACTTCTTGGTAATATCAATGCCATCCTGGATATAATACGTAGCATACATGATTGCGACCTTCAACGTGGTTTCATCATACTGCATGAGATAGTCGATCAATTCCTGCTTATTCATTCCACTTTCCTCTGAAGAATTTTTTAAGATTATACTTCCATAGCGGGATACGGTTGTATTTATTGTTCTCTCCGTATCCACAAACCGGGCATTTTTCAAAATTATGCGCAAATCCATGTGGATGCACTTTGGGATCTGCCGCATAAAGTGTGCTGCAATTGCTGCACTCGATAAGGATTGCATCATTCTTTGGGCCAACTACATGACTCGCCATTATTCTGCCTCCTCATCCATGTGGATCCACAACGGTTACCAGCGCGTATGTGACAGCAGGACCGTCATGAACTTTGCTGCCATCTATTATCTGTTCCTTCCAGACTTTCACTAATCCACGATTCAGCATTTGTTCACTAAGCTTTATAGCAAGGTCCTCATGAATAATATCTTCCGGAGGATCGTTAAACGGTTTGTGCCGGTATCCGGCCTTTACTTCCACAAGTGGACGTTCAACCTTTACAATGCAAGGTCTGTCCACAAACACTTCGGTCAGCGTATATTCTGTTTTTGTAATCCCACCAAGCAGGTGTATTAATTTATCTTTGATTTTCATGCTTACTCCTTTTCTGTTTCCAGCCGGGAAATCTCCCTGTTCAGATAGAATACAGCCTTCTTCAGATCTTCAATTTCCTTATCCGGATCTTTATGTCCGGCCCTGGTAATGTACTTCACAGCATTCCCGCGGCAGAAGTTCAGCTTCTTGTCCATGATGTAATCGATGCATTCAATATTGCCCTGGGTGTAATGGGAAGGATGGTTTACTGGATCATTCTGCATATGTTTTCCTCCTGTATTATTTATTTTGTCATATTCAACCAGGAATTTTTTCTGCAAATTCTTTGAAATGTTCGCTTAATATTTCTGCGTCTTTTTTACTGTTTATAACAAACCCAATCAAAGGTATAACTTCTTCCCCTTCCTGTAGTTTGTAATTGGATGTTTTTTCTATTGCACAGACGTTTGACACGCCAATTATTGAAACATATTTCCCATCTTTCGTTTTGAGGCCTTGCCCACGCCGGTACCCTTCATCAATTTGCAAAACAAAAGGGAATGGCGCTCCCGTGTCCAATAAATGCACATGGTCAAGCATTATGTTTTCTGTGTCCATACTTCGTCCTTTCATTACATTATCCGACATAAATTACTTCATGCCGAACGATTTCACTGTAGATTTCGAAAATGTCACTATAAATATCTGCGTCCTCGTCATAGCACGGGACAACCTCATGTTTGCTCGGCCCGTCATTCTCCACCAAGATCCACCAGATGGCGCCGCATTCCTTCGGATACCCGACCAGGATTACCGTGCCGTCCTTAAACCAAATCCGGACCTGCGAGTTATAGCATCCGATCTCGTCCTCCTTGTACTCGCTTCCCTCGATCTCCACAAGATCGTCAGATGCACCATATATACGTATCATCTTATCCTCCAGTTTATATAATTGCCTATTCTGAACCGGATGTGTCTTCCTGTTCATCGTGCATTTCTACGTACTTTCCTTTAATCTCAAGCACGTAATACCACATTCCTTCCTCTGCTCCCCATGCCGGGAATCCAGTCCCTATCTTTAGCCTTACAAGAACCGTAACTTCCGGTCTGTCATATCCGTATCCGTTTCGGAGAATCAGACAGGCTTCCTCGTTCGTTGGATTTCCATGTTCGTCAAGCAGTTCAAGGTTCTTGAAGCGTTGCTCATAATACGGGGTCATTTCCCTGTATTCTTCCGTTTTCTCACCGGAACATATCATGTCAAACCATTTCTTTTTTATGGGTAACGTAAGCACTTTTTCACCTTCTCTCCGTTAAGTTTTTGATGCCTAATCAACACAGAACCAATGTTTCACCTTCCGGGGATTTCGGCATCGGCATCCAATGGGTTACTGTAAATCCGTGTTTGATGAACGGTTCGTCCCTTTCCAAGTCCCACCATGTGCCTACGCCGTGGAATTTTTCAAAATGTCCGAAACCGATACGGCTCGCCAAATCTTTATGTTGCACATACACAATAACCTTGTTTATCATGCTTTTTGGCAATCTTTCTTCTGCCGGAATCCATTGTGGTTGCTCTTTCAGCAGTTCAAGGGCATCAGAGCATATTTGTTTTCTTACACGAGCATGATCATCATAACTCATAATGCCTTCTATCCATGAATCCCTGTCATGCAAATATTTCAACCCTTTGATAGCACTCTCAATATCTGCCATTTAATCACTTCCTATCTGTTAGTTATTTGTTTCGTTTCGATGCCTAAAGCTAACAGGCTGATTACTTATTTCCCCACCGGAATCCGAAGTCCGAACGCTTGATTTTGCATTTCGGTTCTCCGTCCTTCCAGAACACGATCCCTTCGATGTAGTTACCTTCCAAATATTCACGGATTCCTTCAAAAGTGCGAGGAACATCCATAACGTGTCTGCCATGACGGACAAGCATATCGTACCGAAGCTGATGCGGATTGCCGTTGAAATGAGGGCCAACCGCTTCATACGTTCCGTCCGTCAGTTCCGTGTTGGTGCTGTTCTTCGCTTCGATGAACCACCTGTCCGCAGGATTTTTTTCGTCCACCGGAACCCAATGGGGCCAATGTCCTGTAACAGGGTCAGGATCATCACACGGGATAGCGTTGACAGGCGGTTTCTTGCCTTTCTTCGCATCGTACCGCTTGTAGAATTTGCCATCTATGAAAGCACAGCACGATCCGTCAATCTTTTCCGTTGCATCACCTTCGCCATCAAGCACCCACCGCAGAGATTCTGAAGTCAGTTCCGGTTTGATGTTTTTGATGCTGTGTCCTTCAAATTCACGGACAAATAATGTCGGTATCTTTTTCATGTTTTTCTTCCTTTCGTTCCGTTCGCTTTTTGTTTCATAATTTCGGCCAAAAGTTAACTGCCCTTGTTCTTCTCTTTAATGACCTCATTCATGGCTTTGATAATCGGCACAGCACACAGATGGCAATAATGTCCGACTTGCTTCTTATAGAATATGACGGTCATCAGCAGATTCGGCTCGTCCGGTTTGTTTGTTATCTCTTTACGGCAACAATCGCATAAAGTAACCGTAACTCTGCTCATGCTCTCACTCCTCCATCGGTTCGTATTGTTTGCATTCTCCTGTTGAATATCCGATTGAAGTCCCATTTTCATGCCCTTCTTTCCCACATGGACATGAATCCCATTGTTTGCAGATTCTGCAATCGTCTTTTTTCTTTAGCAGTTCTCTTGATTCTCTTCTTCGTTCTGGATGAAGCATTCCATCACTTCCTCACTCGCGTTTATTCGTTTCAAGTCAGAACTACTTCGTCTGCCTTTTCTGCACTAATGAAATTTAATTCAATTGTCCTCGCGCATTTTTCGCAGAGGTCGTAATCGGCTTGTATGTTTGTGACGTATTCGCCATCATGCTGATTACGGCATTTCCGTTTCCTACAAACCGTTACCATAGCATCAACACCGACAATTGATTTACATAAGTCGCATTGCTTTATGATCGCCATGTTCTCACCTCGCTTATTTATGCCCTTCATGTATTTCAGCGCCGATCTTCCGGTAACTCCTCCGGCGTTCTTTCCATGCACGTTCGCAGTATCCAATCTGCTCGTCCACAAAATCCAGCACAATCGGTGTTTCTTTTCCTTCAAACGTCCTGCGCACTCTGCCGACTGCCTGGGTAATTACGCTGCTGAACTTTGCTGGGGATGCAAGGAACAGCCGGTCAAGCCTTGGAACGTCCAAACCTTCTTTTGCCAGCGAGTAGGACGCGAACAAATATTTTTTCTTTCCGGTCCGCATGTCCTCGATTGCCTGCTCACGTTCTGCTTTGGCTTTCTTTGACGTCATCTTTCCGTTGATGAATGCGCATTCGCCCAGCATGTCGACCGGCAGCAGTTCCATAATATCCTGCAGCTGGGCAAGACGGTCGGACAGGATCAGACAGCTGTGTCCTTTGTTGGCGACAATCCCGCTGGCGATATTGAAGTTTCTCCGGTTGTCCGTAGTTAGATACTCGATCAGTTTCACGTAATTGATCGTACCGTCGAAATTCAGACATTTTTCTTCGTCCATCGGTGTGCCGGTTTCGATGCGCTGGACTGTAACATTCATGACCTTATCCGCCACGGCTTCTTCCGGCACCTCATAAGCGACCTTTCCAATCAGCGCGAACGTCGCCTTGATCAACCCGTCAGATCTTTCCGGTGTTGCTGTCAGTCCGTATTTATGCCTGGCAGACAGATGATTCAGCACCTTTTCATACCTGGTGAACGTCGTTGCCGTGCTGCTTACCCTGTGGCACTCGTCGACAATGACGACATCCCAGTAATCCCGATACTGCGTCAGTTCCAGGTTGGCCATGGTCTGGACCGTCGCGAACGTCACGCCAACTCCTACGTTGACCTTACCTTCAGTGATGGTTCCGATCAGTTCCGGATTGATGTACTGCAGCGCGCGGTCTCTGCTCTGGTTCAGCAAGTCCGCGGTGTGGCATAACCACAATGCGCGCCGACGAAGCTGCTTGATCAGCGCGATGCCCATCTGGGTTTTACCGCTGCCGGTCGTCGATTTGAGGATCCCATATTTTGCTTTGATCATTTCCCGGACGGCGATCTGCTGGTAATCGTATAGCGGAACTTCTGTTCCGTCGTAAACAATCACGCTATCCTGCTTAAAATCGCATTCTACCCGTGTCCCGATCAGCATGGGCATTATCTCCCGGCTGACGCCGAACGGCAGAATAAGCGTGTTTCCGTCCCATTCATACATACGCAGTTCCCGTGGAGTGCCGCCGGTCCAGAATCCCATGCGCTGCTTCTTTTCAAAGTCCGGATTCGGAAACCTCAGTGTCGCATCCGCCCAGGCTTTGATTTCATCTGATGGATCTGTGATGTAGATCCGGTTTGCAAACGTAGTGTTCATACATCCTCCGCCCAGGTGTCGCTGGCCTCCAGCCATTTTTCAAGAGACCAGGTATGTTCATTCATATCTTTCATCGTGAATCGTTTTCTTCCTCGATTGCGGAACGTTTCAATACGTTCAAGAGACACAAGACGGATCTCGCCGTCCGGAAGCCGGAAGGCGAAGTAGCACAATTCTCCGCATTTCCGCTGGAACATCCGCATGGCGTATTTCTGATTCTCTTCCACACGATCAAACGGGAACCCGTCTTCCTCTTTGCTGATGACCTTGGCATCAATCAGCGTATGGAATTTCCCCTTCACTGCAATGATATCCGCAGGCTGGCCTGCCTTATTCTGCTGCATCACATGCACCCAGAATTTATGATCAAACAGGATCTTGGCCAGATCCTGTTCAAAGTGATTTCCTATTGTTCTGTTATCAGTCTTTGTCATCTTCCTCCTCCTCGTCTTCCTTTGCAATGGTGAACCGTTCGTATTCCACCTTGCCGGTCACGAATTTCATGCTGGATTCTGTTACTCCAAACAGCGGCATTATGACGTCCGGATTCGCCATGAACGAATCGCAGCAGCAAACGCCAAGCTGGTCATTACCGCGTTTGGTGTCGCACATAATCTTGTCGCCGACTTCCAGCACAATTCCCTTTGGTACGCGAAACAGGAATTTTCCGCTATTTTCAAAATGTTTAACGATCACATAATTCTTCAGCATAAGAATGCCCCTTTCTTATAGTCTCCGGATGACGATCTCTGTCGTTGCTTAATCCGGAGTAAACGGTTAGTAGATCCACCCCAATCCATGGACTACATCCGGCGCTGCCCACTCACATACAACTGTTACGCCGGTCCCGTGAAAACTATCAGAACGGCAGTTCTCCGTCAGCAGGCGTTACCGGTGTCATTTCCGGCTGGACCTCCGCCTGGGATCCTTCCCGCTTCCCGCAGAAGTGGATCTTATCCAGCAGAAGAACGTTCTTGCTGCGCTTCTGGCCGTCCTTTTCCCACTCTTCCGTGGTCAGCTTTCCTTCGACAACAACCTCATTGCCTTTCGCAAACCGGCTGGCAATGAATTCGGCCTGGGCGCCGAAGGACTTGCATTCAAGGAAGCATTTTGTTTCGCGTTCCTTGTACTTTTCACTCCAGGCAATCCGGAAATTGCACACCTTCGTGCCGGAATTTGTGGTGTTCAGTTCCGGATCAGCAACAAACCGGCCCTGCAGTTCAGAATGATTCAGCATATTGGTGTTTCCTCCTTATTCAGCATCTGCCATCAGTTCGGCAGCGAGATCTGTCTGCTGTGTTTCCTGCTCTGCTGCTGCCTTTGCAGCAGTTTCAGCCTCCAGCCTGGCTTTTTCTTTCTGCCCGCATTCGACGCACAGGAACTTGCCGTATTTGGCCTTGGTGTTCGCGGCGATCTGCTCCGCGGTAAAGTTTGCCATGCCGGAGATAGCCTTCCCACAGCATTCACATTTCTGGGCCTTGGCAGTCTTGCCCTTGATTTCCTCTTCCCGGATGCGGATGCCGTCAACCAGGTCGCCGGTCGAAGGATCACGAACGTTCGGTTTCAGATACAGCTTGATCTTCTTTCCGACAAGCGCCTCAGCGCTGGTACCCTTGAACAGTTTGCGCAGGGTCTTCCGGTTCGTGGAATTGACCACCAGCGGCCGGACCTGGTTGATGGATCCAGGCACAGTTTCTTCAACAAAAGAGATCACGTCGTGCCGTTCCTTGCCGCGGGCCAGGGTAATAAAGCCGTTATACAATGCTTTGATTGTGAGAACAGGTTCCGTACCAGGCTCCAGGTCCTCGGCGCCAAGATATTCACTGTCACGAAACGCCCCGAGGCGTTCCTTCCCTTCCATGGGTTTCATGTTCTGCAGTTCCTTCGGGATCATGTCTCTTCCTCCTTGTTCAATTTCCTCCCGCACAGCGGGCAGTATTCGATTCTGACTCCCAGTGTCGTATATTCTCCGGATGAGTTCTGGAAGCAAAGCAGATTTTTTTCTTTCAGCTGGATAAAATTAGAATCGTCCGGTTCATCATCCAATCCGAATCTCGCTTGAAGAGAGGAAACCATTGACATTATTGTCATAATTCCTCCTCCAATGGATTCCTCAGCTGGGATTAATTCTCCGTTGCAGAACTTACACGGATCACTCATGTTCATTCTTCCTCCTGCATGGCGATCCAGCCGGGAATGCTGGTGACGTTCGGGATATCTCCGACGTACCCGGGCCACATGTCAACGGCCTTGCATTCGTGGTACCGCTGCAGCAGATCGTGGAACTTATTGACACCGGCCGCCATGACGTCCGGAGAAACCTCAATCACGTTCACTGCGTACGGAGGATCCTTTTCCTGTGCAACGAAGATGAACCCTGGCAACCGCTTCAGCCGCTTTGCCTTCATGACGCCTTCCGCGTACATACCGGCCTGCATGTAGTAACCCAGCTTGAAGATCTCGCTGTTGAAGCGGTTCGTTTCCGCAGACTTTGCGGTCTTGTAATCGATAACGTACTTCTTCCGCTTGATCGTCACGACCTTGTCGCATTTGATCTTGCACTTCTCGCCGGTCACCTTGTCGGTCCAGAAGAACGCGGCTTCCGTCTTGCCCTTTGCATTCAGAATAGAATGCGCAAGATCGCACTGTTCAAGCGCGATGAACATATCGACAATCTTGCTGTAGTCATCCGCACTGACGACGGTCTTGTCCGGATTCGTCGAAACAAACGCGTCCCAGACTTCCTTGCCGGCCTTGGTACGCTTGTCAACGACCGGAGCAACGGCATACTCCTTATCGAATTCGGCTTTGCCTTCCAGGACATATTTGTGGCAAGCGCTGCCGAATGCCATGGCTGCCGTCTGTTCTACCGGGAACTGGAGATTATACCGGAATTTCTCCGGCGAATCCTCCATCTTCCACAGGTCGCTGCGGCGGATCCCTTCCGCCTGGTTGTAATCCAGTTCATTCATCTGTCTTCTCCTCCATGTCTTTCTGTTTTGTCTCAACTATTGTTATGTGCTTCCACACCCACCAGCGTGAATATTTTACGGTCCCAACGATTCCGGCAATCACACCGGCCAGGAAATACCATATCAATCCGACATCAACTCCTTCAGTACGTCGTTCAGCGCACGACTGTTATTTCCAAGCGCCTTTTTTATGAAGCACAGTGCGACACCATACTGCGGATCGTAACGATCCCGCTCATCGCACTTTACAACCGTCCTTGTTCCGTCTTCCCAGTAGACAATCGTCGCCGGGTAGTTGTAGATGACCCTGGTGTGCCGCAGAAATTTAGGTATCCTATTCTTACCGGATTTACTGGAAACAAGAGGATCTTTGACTCTGCATTCAAGACGAATGGCCGTGCATCGTTCAAATGGGCCGAAACCACTCATATGAGGTTCGGAACTTATTACATCCATGTGAATTTCGTTTCCATTCCCGTCTTTCAGAATGCAGTCTTCTGCGCTAGTTGCGTTAAATAACAACTTATTCAATCTGTATTCCTCCTTATTCATATCTGATAAAGTTCGGACCATAGATCTGATTGCAATCATCAAAGACTTTTTTCATTCCGAGTCCTTCTTTGGATGGAACCCATATTTCCTTCGGGTTCCAGTTCTCCCAGAATTCGTCCATCTTTGGTGCAGTAGGATCATATGCTGGATTCGGTACCCATTGTCCGCCACCCATGCAGTATTCATATTGCCGCGGGTGAGTCTTGGCCAGTTGTTGGAATCTTGTTTCACCCTTTTCGTTATGAACGCCAAATCCGCAGAAGATGCATCCGGTCCGCTCACATTTGCTGCATTTCAGTTTTCCACTGCCAGGAATAAGAGAATCATATTCATAACCATCGTTGTCGGTTTTGACTTCAACGATATCACCATAGACGGAACAGATTTCAATTCCGCGAGTGACGATGTATTCCAGAACGTCCTGTTCTCTCCAGAATGACATTGGCGTACTTGATTTGTGTTTGCCTTCAAATGCATTGCATCCTTGACGAATCCAGGTCCGTTCACGCAGTTTGCTTTCTTCTGTTAAGGTGCCTATAATCGGATAAACACCATGTTTTTTCTCATATGCGCTTAATGGTTCTTTCTTCATTATGTTGCAGCAATAATGAGAAATCATAAACTGTGTGTCACGGGCAAGCGGCAACCATTTTCTTTTTTCATAGTAGCCTTTGTCAAAAGGAGGAATCCCATGCAAAGCTTTTCTTCTCCAGTTAAGCCATTCTCCATTTGGATTTTTCGTTGGAACCCCAGCACCTTTCCGCTGGCCTCTTGCTCCGTTTTTTATAATCCTTGCTCCATGGATAGTTTCTGCATTCTCTTTGCTGATGATCGGATATCCGTATTTGCTTATTACTTCCGAAAACATCAACTTCGGCCGAATAAAATCCGCTCCCATTTTTCTAGCAAAGGACTGGATCTCTGGATATTCCAACCCAGTATTGCTAAAGACTAATGGCACGTCTGGATACATGTCATGAACAATATGAGCAAGTACCGTAGAGTCTTTACCACCACTAAAAGATACACACACATCTCCATTCCAGTAGTTGTACCATTCGCGGATTCTATTCTGTGTCATCAGAACCTTTGCTTCCAATGGAAGCGCCTGTCGTTGAAGCAAATCTGATTTTGTTGGCATCTGCTTCATCCTTTCATTTTGTACTTTCATTAATACGTTTCGTAATATTTAGGGGATTTTTTATAGCCGGCGATCCCCCGACCGGCTGGCATAGTTTCCTTTCCATTCTGCCCGCTGGAACGAAACGCACAAACAAGCGGCGGGCCTTATTGAGGAAACAATCTGACGGAGTGTCCAGATCTGGCCTTATAGACCGTGCCATGTAACACAGCACCCATGTCCCCGATGCTATGGTTTTCTTCTCTTTCTTTTCACTGCCTCCTGTGCCAGGTATTTCCTTTTTGAATCACTGATGTCGAAGCGTTCCGCCTGCAGCCTTTTCTGCTTGTTGAACACTTCCATTTTGTCCTTCCACAGACCGTAGATCCAGCAGGAACCATGACATGTCGCATCACGCCAAGGGCAGGTCGGAACACATGGGCATTTAGGGTATCTGAGTTCTTCTTCTTTCAACTCTTCCACCTGCCCAGGTTGTATGGACACAGATGCAGAATGTGATAGTCATCCATTGGAAGGATGCTTGTAAGCAGCTGGTACAATCCGCATTGCTCACATTCTTCATCGTCATACATACATTCAGTACATTTTGCCCTGGAGGCATCAACCAGTTCTTTGAATTCCTCCTTCGACATAATTACGCTGGACTCGCTTGGACTGCTTTTGGGGGTCAGACGCATCACATAATCGTCCGCAGTGTTCTGAATCCCCTTCCGCTGGTTCTCCGGAATCGTAACCCGGATCTCATTCAGCAGCGCATCCGCTTCTGCAGCGACAAGCTTCATCCTCTCGGCACCGTCTTCAACCATTGCCAGACGTTCCGGAATTTCCTTCTGCAGATCCTCCAGGATCGTTACCGCATACATCAGATGGAGCATGTCCATCTTCTCATTCCTGCGGAGACGTACCGCGTCCGGCCTGGAAGGATCCAGCAGTTTTCTTATAACATGCATTCAATCTTCACCATCCAGTTCTAAAAATTCAGTCTGCACATATCCTTTATTTGTGAGGCACCACTCCGGCGTCCACCAGAACACTGTTATTGTGTCCATCGGTTTCATCCAGTATTGAACCTTGCCTCCGATTCCTTTCCTGGCCGCCAGCCTGCCGTTGCTTACGACCGTCGCCTGCTGGTCAATCCGGACCGGTTCAGAATAGACAACGTACTGCGTACTAATCCAGCCTTCCGATTCTTCTGCAGGGACGTCAACAACATGGATGTACTTATTCTTAATTCGTCCATCTGTGTGCAGCCTTGTACAGCAGGTAGCGCCTCCGAAGGCGAAGGATGTCTTCCGCGGCGCCTCCCGCACACACACAAAGCTGTCGGAAGTACACATGATCCAAACGTCGGTTGTATATCCTTCGGCAATGCCTGCGTCATGCAGGAAAATGAAGCAAAAGATCATAATCGCAAGGATCAAAACCAGTTCGATACACACAATGATGACTTTATTTTTCATGCGCTTTCATCCTCTCGCATCAGTTCGTCGATAGCATTCATTACACCGGCCAGTTCCGTAAGTGTTTCATACTTAGCCTTGAAGGAAACAAGTTCACGTTTTGCGATTTCCAGCAGCCTGGACTTCTTTGCATCGTCACTGAAAATGATTTCAGTTGGAAGATACTCATGCGTACCGCGTTCGATGTTGAAATAGGCACGGACCGGTTTTGTTTCTTCTTCCGCATCCGGTGTGACGATAATGCTGCGGATCATGTTGGCCGCACGGCCTTCACGATACTTCTGAGCGGCTTCCTTATCATTCAGATCGAAAAAATCCTCATGCAGCGGTGCATTCTTTGGCCGGCTGACCTCCACCAGTTCGGATGGAGAAAGTCGACCTTCCGCTGCAAGCTGGTCCATTACCTGTTTTGCCACTTCCGGTTTCGCCTTAAAGCAGCTGCCTTTTACCCAAGAGATCCCCAAGTGATATCACTCCTTTTCATTTATTTGATACCTGCCGTACTGTTCCGTACCGCTCCATAACTGACCCCGTCACACCAAACCACGCCTGCCTTACCAAGCCATGCCTTTCCGAACCGCACAGAACCGCGCACAACCTAACCATAACTCGCCTGCCATACCTTGACGCACCTCAACGAACAAAACCAAACATAACCTAATCACACCTTGCCTGCCATACCACACGTTGCCCCACCCTGCCGGGCCGGACCGGACAACACCCCAACAAACCTAGCCTGCCATGCCACGCCGTGCCGGAACTCAACGTACACAACCTCGCCTGCCGTGATTTTCCTTGCCACGCCATACCAAGACAAACCAAACCTTGCCTGCCATTCCGTACCAATCCGGGCCATAGCACTCCATAACACACCTTGCCTGCCGGACCCTAACTCAACGAGCCGTACAATACCGAAACTTGACGTGACTCGCCTTGCCTGCCACGATTAGGCGTTTTCTACGTGGAACATGCCGTACTGACCGTCTTTTTCCGGACGCCATTCGCCAAGACCGCAGACATATCCACCGGCATTCAGCATGGAAATGATCTTGTCCAGGTTGTGGATGCCGTTTTCGTTGTAGGAAATCGTGAAATCGGCATACCAGTTTTCCAACTGCCCGCGGTACCGGATATCAGCAGCACCCATACCGACACGGACCATGTCCCGACGCATTGTCAAACGTTCATACTGAATCTCAATCATCGGTTCCGGATGGAAAACGTTCGGAATGATGTGGATTTCTTTCTGGTCGTCGGAGATTTCCATATCACCGGAATAATAGCCATCTACCGTCGGTTCAATGAAGAATGCTCCACGAAGGCTTGCCTTGTCTTTGCTCCATCCGAGCCGGTATGCTGCGCTGATAGCGGACTGTTTCAGACCGGTCAGCGGGAATCCAAACCGAGGGTCATTTGAAAGTGCTGCGTCAAGTGATTCCTTCGTAAATTCTTCCGGCATCTTGTTGAGCCAGTAAAGGCTGGAAGCGAAATCCTCATAGGGATTCTTCTTCAGTTTCGTAACCTTGCTGATTCCCATTTCCTTTTCCAGGATCGCCCGCTGTGCCTTCACGTCCCAGTTATGGCAGATCAGCGGGGAGTCCCCGACGATCCGGATCTTGGTCAATTTCTTCTGAATGGGTTCAATCTTGATGATCTCTGCTGCTTTCGTTGCCATGATAATTCTCACTTTCTCCGCATAAGCGGCCTTGTATTTTTGATTTGGTCAAGCTATAATGATGACGAACCATATCATCTGCTACCGGATCACTGATTGCCGTCAGTGGTCCTTTTACTTTCCGAAAACCATTTCGGCCTCGTCGCGCCAGTACCGTGCAAACTTACTCTGCTTGACGCCGGGAGCAACCTTGTTCACGCCGGTCGCACCGGCACGTTCCAGCCTGCTGTGGATAATTCCACGGGCCAGCCTCCGCGGGTGGAAATGCGTCACGTTCTGCGCGGGACGATTCTTCTTGCCCTTCTTCATCCAATTTCACCTCCTTTCAAAACCAGAATTGGGGTCATGCCTTTGAACCAGTTAATGAATCCGATGCGCGGGATGCAGTAACTGTGACCGGCCTTGCAGATCGGGAATCCGAGCAGCCTCGGATCGCGTTCTGCCTGGTCCCGAATTACCTGGGCGTCCTTGCCAAGAAACTTTGCGACAAACTGCACTGTCAATACGTTGCAATCCATGCGCTCGACGTCCTCAATCTTCATCACGTTCCACCACCAGGATAAGAACCAGGCTGCTTGCTCATGCGTTCAACTTCTTCCGCGCTGAAGATGTGAGGTTTCGGCTGCTCGATTTCTTCTGTTCTTGCAGTTCTCTTGTTCAGCCGTTCCATCATGCAGAACCAGTCAGTGACTGCCCCGTCGCTCATGTCGCTTTTCAGCAAGCGGATCGTCTGAGAATCATCAAAGAAATCCTGCTTCGGTGTCAGTGTTTCGCCGGCCATCATGAATAATGCATCCGCAAGACCACCAACAATTTCATCGGCCCAGGTCCAGGACTTTTTTTCCAGGGACAGTTGATTCAGCGTTTCAGCGACTTTCATGGATACCCTCGCCGCCTTGACTACCCGCAATAATGCGTCTCTTGTGATTTCCATAACTCTCTCCTTATTTCTTGTTATTACGTTTCGGAGTATTAACTGGATTAAAAAATTTCCCCTACGGAAACTCCGTAGTATCCTGCGATCCGCTGCTTTAGTTCCTCGCTTGGAATCCGGCATCCGGACTCGATCTTGCAAAGCATCGAATACGAAATTCCGATTTCCTTTGCAACGCCGGTCCGCGTTCGGATGCCGCGCAGTTCCCGAAGAATCTTTGCTGTGTCCTTCGGATCTTTCGTTTTGCTCATTGTACGCCTCCTTTCGTGTAAATACTTTAACACACATAGGCGTCCTTGTAAACCGTCTAAGGTTTAAACTTTTTGTTACAAAAGTGTGTTGACTTTTTAACACATACTGTGTTAATATTATTGCACAAAGTGCAATGGAAGGAGTGGATACATATGAAGTTTTCAGATAATCTTCGCAACCTTCGATTACAGCGCCAGCTTACACAAATGCAGCTTGCTGAAGATCTTCGCACGTCACAGTCTGCGATTACCAGCTGGGAAAACGGCAAACGTGAACCAGACTTCAAAACGATTGAACGGATTGCAAAATATTTTAATGTGCCGCTTTCAGCATTGCTCCCGTCCAGCGACAATTTGGATGATGCGTATGTCACTTCAATAGCGGAAGCATTTCAGCAGAATCCATATCTCAAGTTACTGTTTGACAGGCTTCGTTATATGTCCGATAAGAATCTGAAGGTTATTATGGGTGTAGCAAATGCGCTTGCACATGATTCTGGTGAAGGCGTATGAAACCAAAGACCCGTGGAAACGGCCAGGGAACTGCATACCGTCGCGGTCAGACATGGACCGCATGTGTCACTATGGACTGGGCGCTGCCTGCGGATCCAACGAAACCGAAGAAACCGATTCGGAAGACCAAAGGCGGATTTCAGACGAAACGTGACGCGCTTGCATATTGCCCAATCCTGCTGGCCGGCGGACATGAACGGCCTACGGAAGCACCGCGTCTATCTTCTTATTGGAAATCATATTCCGAAGGAGATATGTTGAAGATATCCAAAGGAAAACAAAGTGCATACCGCACTGCATGGAAAAAACTGAAACCGATCCACGATGTCCGCGTAGATTCCATTACAGTCGACCTGCTGCGGACTGTTGTTTCTGATGCCTGCCATTCCTTTGATACTGCAAAAGACTGCAAATCTCTTTTATCAAACCTTTTTGAGTTGGCAGCGGCGGACCGATTTGCATCCAGGGAACTGCCATCCTATATTATTCTGCCGGAGCATATTGAGAACGAGCCGGTACCGTTTGACCAGAAAGAACAGAAAAAGATCTGGAAAGCATATGATGATGGAGATCTCCGGGCAGCCGCACACTTGCTGATGATTTATACAGGCATGATGCCTGGGGAAGCGCAGAATCTTAAAGTTGAAAACATTGATTTGGAAAAGAAAATTATTATCCGGTCCGGTCTGAAAACAAAAGTTCGGAAAAAGACACCTTTGGTCCTTGCTGACTGTATTCTTCCCGTTGTCCAGGATCTGATTGACCATGCGCAACCTTCCGGATACGTTTGGAAACGAAATGAAAAAGCATGGTATGAAAACTACTATGCTGTTCTGGAAGAAACAGGATGCCGCAGACTTACACCATATTCCTGCAGGCACACGACAGCAACCGCTTTAGCTGTCGATCAGAACGTTGCACCGCAAACAATCAAAAAAATTATGCGGTGGTCGACGATGAAAATGCTGGACCACTATGCTCATCCGTCCACGGACGATGCGCTGGCCGGTGTAAACACGATGAAGAAACCGGAATAGGTTTACCCATTGTCAGCAGTAGAATTTCAAACCTTGTAAGCAGTAATGTAAACAGTAGATTCCAATTTTTCGCTATTTATTTCGATTCGTAGTAAAACTATTACGGCATAAGAAAACCCTTGAAGCGTTGATTCTTCAAGGGTTCTGAGCGGAGAAGCCGGGATTTGAACCCGGGCGACCTTTAACAGTCCTACTCCCTTAGCAGGGTTACTTGAAATGTAGTAAATTCAATGCTTCCAGCGTTTCTTGTAAACAGTACGTAAGCAGTAGAAATCGATTTCGTAAACAGTTTTTTGTAAACAGTACATACTATAAAAGCACCGGATATCCGGTGCTGAAGTGGAGGTGACGGGGGTCGAACCCGTGTCCAAACTACAACAAATACTGAGATTTCTTACACGATAGTCAGATGCGATGACGCGCTGAGGAAAGGGAAAATCCTCTCATGTCCACCACCTGGTCTTTGAACTGTGACCAGGAGTTCAGCTGGCTTTTGCCAATCACCATTCATTCTCTGATCCGCAGGAAGTTACCGAATGGTAGGCCTTCCGTTTAAGAGCGAAGCTGCATTAAGCAGCCTTCAGTTCGCAGTAGATTTCTTCTTCGTCAGTTCTTTTGTTTGACCCATAAGGCGGTATCATACCCGTGATCTCAGTACCATTCATAGCCTGTCGAAACCATTTCACCCCCATAGGGAACCGGTAACGATGCAGGCATCGTTCCGGCATACAGATTTCGTATATCTGTACTGATACGAAAACTATAGATTTCGTTCAAATATGTTTGAACAACTGAAACTTCCGTTTCCGAACGATCTTCTTCAGCTGGTCTATGCTCAATGCATACTTCGGATCGTTCAGATCTTCTGCCATCCTGTCCAGCCTTTTCTGCATCTTCTCAAACGTAATGCCGTCGTACAGATAAATCTTTAGAATGATTCTGTCACGTTCAGCATTCCGTCCGAGAATCCACTGGTCAATGGCATGTTCGCACAGGTCCCGGTTCAGATCTTCCATAGCAGTCCATGCCGGATCCTGTCCGACTGTTCCTTTCCCGCCGGATCACTTCAGAACGAATTCATAAAGGACCCACATAGCGTTGCTGATGAACAGCAGGCACAGCACGAACACAAGCGCGTAGAGTCGCTTTGCACTTTGGATCTCAATCCTCGTCATTTCACGTTCGTGCTGGGCCGCTGTATAAGTCATTTCCTGGCCGTTCATGTGATATTCCTCCCACAACGTTCTGTGGTAAGGATATCACAAAAGAGGTTATTCTTCAACCGCTTCGGCCTTTTTCTTGTCATCGGCCGCCTTAAATGTGATCTCATATGCACCATAGGCGGCCAGGGCCACAATGACGGCATTTACCGCTGTAAGTGCAACGTCGCTCCATGTCAGTCCGGTTGTAAATGCAGTAGCCAGGAGCATAATAATCAGTGCAATAACGTAAGCGACAATCCTGGTCGGGATATGCCAGATCTTGTCAAGCGGGAGTTTAAGCAGCTGAACAATCAGCAGCGTTGCCGTGGTAGCACCCGCTACGGTGGCAAGCTGCGCCCACGAGAAGGGATCCACAGGGAGATTCCCCCCTTCAGCCAACGCCACAATGGGCAGCAGGACCAGGAAGGTCATAAACAGAAGCAGTACGAAAACCTTTTTCATTTCCAGTCATCCTCCTTGTAAATGTGATCGATAAGGTAATTACTGATAGCAGCCTGCGTTCTTTTGAGTTTCTCAGTGTTGCTGCCATTAACCTCATGTGACAACAGAGCAGACATTCCGTGGAGTAATGCCCTTGTGTCATCGTCCAGCCGATCTACTCTGTCATCCTGGGCATTCAGCCGGCGCTCATGTGAGTCAATGTCAGTTCTGTCGTTGTCAAGCCGTTGGTTGATTTCTTCAAATTTCTCGTCCAGGGTCGGAGTCAGTTTCGCGATCACCTTATCCGCAATGCGGTCGGTGATGTCCTGGCCGTTTACCTCGCGGCGCTCTCTCCGTCGCTTCATTGCGTTACGGAACACATCCATGACTTTGTCGCCGAGAACCACCAGCGCCATCAATCCGACAAGAACGACCAGGAATGTCCAGATCATGTCGGGCGAGATGCCTTCAATTTTCGGCAACTGCTGTTCAGACATTGTCTTCAACCCCCTTTACTCTTTCTTTTTGTCTGCCGCAGGATACTCTGCGATCAGTGCATTCGCCTGCTGAAGCGTAAGATGCGGAATGGTTACGGTGTACAGTTCCCTCGAAGGTGTTGGTTCTCCGCCGGCCGCATCGATCAGCGCCTGCCAGGTCTGCGGACCTACCACGCCGTCAACGGCAAGTTTCTGCCCGTCGGATGTGGTATGCGTCCGCTGGAAATCCTTTACAGCATTGTAAGTGCGTGTACCGAACTTGCCGTCATCATTGTAGGGTGACAGATCGTACCCAAGCTTCATCAGCAGTTGCTGACAATAGCGGACGTCTTCGCCGGAATCACCTTTCCGGATGGTAGGATGTGTGGGCATAGGTGTGTTACCTCCAAGTCCCTTTGGGATCGCATAATGCGTCCAATGCTTGTTGGCAATTGAACTTCTCTTTACAGTACCGGAACACTCAACGATATCTCCTCCGCCGATGTGTTCTCCCATATGTCCCATGTTCTGATTTTTGTCACTCCATTGGAACACACAGCAAACCGTGTCGCGTGGCATTTTATCAATGGTACCTTTTTCGGCCCAATTGGAGTTGTTCCCCCACATGGTAGTGCATCCGCCGCCAAGCAGGATAATACCAACGCGTTTGTGAAGCTGCTTCACGAATCCCTGGCAATCGTCGAACAACGTTCTGCGGTTTCCAGGATAGAATGTGCATCCGCCGCATGATTTGGAACTGTTGCTGAGTGCCTGGCATGTCTTTTTGATTTGTTCCTTTTCCTCGGCCGGGCATGTATCTCTGTTAATATATGCCTGTCGATTACCAGGAGTACATGACACGCCGGCCGCGCCCCAAACATAAGGCCAGCCGATTTCAGCGAGACCGGTTTTCACAATGAGTTGCTCTTTACTCATTCCCTGCCGCTTCCATTGATCAAACATCTCGTCTACTTCTGCCGCACAGTACATCTATCTACCTCCTTTCACAAGAAAAAGCACCGAATGTAAGATTGCTCTCACCATTCGGTGCCTCAACATATTATATCACTTTGAATTATACACAACACATTGTGTGTTTGCAATACTTTCAGCTACTATTCCTCGTATCCTTCCATGTACCGGCTCAGATCGAGTTCCTCCCCGTTTGCAGGCATGGACAGGATCCCCGTTTCCTCAAGAAGATTCACATGCGGAATGAACAGTTCTTTCACCATCTGGTTAAGTTCCGGCGATACGTGGACCGGAGCCGCGTTCATCAGTGTTTCAAGGCACCATTCGCAGTCGCCGAAGATCCGCTGGAATGATTCCTTTGTGAAGATGAAACCGCGTTCCTTCAGCAACTGAATCAGCGCCCTGGGGAATTCAAAATGCAGTGCGAAGCATTCCGCATCATGCATCTGTGAACTGCTGCTGATCTGCTTTGTATGTCCCAGATAGATATGTCCGAGTTCAACAGCCAGGGCCAGCCTATTCTTTCCCTGCGGCGCGTCCCGGTTCACAGCGAAAATGTAGTGTTCCTGGCCTTCCTCTGTCGTGTAGACCGTGGACATAACCATATCGTTCGCCTGCCGGAATGCTTTCAGTTTCGTGTTCAGAATGATGGAATCCAATTCTTCCGGATCAGAGAACGAGACCATCGTTGCCAGAAGAGACTGCTGCAGAACTTTGTGCGGATATATCGGCGCCCGAGAAATATCAAACTTGATCAATGCACGGGCGGCCTGTGTCGCCGCCGTGGTGCAGTCGATGGTAGCCAGCGTATTGATCGTCCAGTATCCGCCAGGATCCAATGCCTGTTCATTGGATTCCAGGAGTTTCTTCGCCACTTTGTCCAGATTCTCAGACGGATTCACTCCCCGCTCATCCGTCCATCCCATGAGATACGGCCTGGTCACCTTGAAAAGATTTGCAAGCTGGTGGATCCTCTCCGTCGGGATCGTAGAGATTGCTCCGCTTTCATATTTAAGGACAGTCGCCCGGCCTACACCGATTTTGTTCGCGACCTCCTCCAATGTCATCTTCTTTTCTTTCCGAAGGCTTTTGATCCGTTCTCCTACTGTCATGGCAACCACCTCCATGGCTGCATTCTATCATAAGATTGCATGGAAGGAAACAACTTAACAATTATTTAATACTTTGTTTCTTCTTATGCAACACAAAAAGGCTATAATCGTTTCATAATAGGAAACTTGTTGAATGAAAGGAGCAACTCTATGGACGAAGTATTGAAAAAAATGATCCGTGCATCAGAGAAAGCACGGAAGATTGATGCGGTTCTGAAACCACTTGGGTATTCTGACAATCCGTTCTTCGACATCTTTGGGGACATTGCGGATGCTGTTTATTCCCTTGTTGGAGAGAAGAAGGACAACTTTGAAGAATCCGCGACGTACTGGGCATTGACCGGCGACGTCTTGCCGGAGGAAGACAAACTGGACATCCTCCTGGAAATATACAGAAAAAATCGACCCGCTCGGTTGTGAGCGGGTCTTTTTCTTAGTACCTGGGATACATCGGAGGCATCCATTCCGGATAGTGTCCGGAGTATCCGTCCATATCCCGGCTGGTGTACCGGCCCATGCGATCCCGACCGCGGGCATAGGATCCATCCATACCGTCACGGTACGAACGGCCGCCTTCGTAGGAGTCCCGCATGGCATGGTACGTTGCGGCGCTCTTCAGAGCATGGTACAGCAGGTCAGCTTTTTCCGCGTCCTGCACGGACATTTCGTCCACTTCCCCGGTTCCGTACTTCCGGTCCAGCTTTTCCAGTTCCTTGCACATTGCTTCTTCCAGATTTTCGTAGTGTTTCATCTGTCACACCCCCGTCAAGCGGTCTTTGCGACCGCTGCCGTAGGAGAGATGGCCGCCAGAAGCTGCTGGGTCTGCTGATACTGAGACGCGGCCAGGTTGGCCATGTTCAGCTGGTTCTGCAGTGCCAGGATCTGCTCGTTCTTCGCGTCGATCTTGTCCTGGCAAATGACGTCAAGCACTCGCTGGACACCGGCGTTCTGATTCTCAACAATCGTCCGGACGCCGTCACTCAGCACCTGCCGGTCGGCACAATGCTCGGCCAGGATCGTCGCGGTCTGGTTCGCCGTGGCAAGACGGTTTTCACAGCAGCAGGACTGCAGGGCAGAAGACAGGTCGAAGTTCTGCTGCATACTGGCCATCTGCCTGCTGTTCGCAGCGATCTCGCTCTGGGCAAAACCGTTGCTGATCGCAGCAGTTACGCCGCCAAATCCGCCGCACAGCTGGGTCTGCAGGTCACCGAAACCGGACGTCACAGCGTTGCTCACGCCGGTAATGCCGGTCATCAGAGCAGACTGGTCGAAACCGCGCTGCACATCGTTGTTGGTGTTCATCCACGGGATGGCATTGCCGCCGCCGAATCCGCCGAAGCCATTGCCCCAGCCACCGCCGAGACACAGCAGCAGAAGAATGATCCACCATGCACCACCGTCAGCACCGAATCCGAATCCGCCGCCATTGTTGTACCCGCCCATAGGGGTTACGGGCATAATGAGGTTGCCATTTGTGTCAGTCATTGTCTTTGATTCCTTTCGTTTATTTTCCATTCGTCTATGCGCATCTCGACGAAAAGAATCAAATTGAGCAATATAATGTCCGTTTTTGCAGAAAACTCTGCAAATTTTCCATTTATAATGCAGGATTTTGCATTTTCTCGGAAAAAATGATCGGTTTTTTCCAAGTTTATTTGCCGGCCATTTGCCTTGCCATCTGAATCATCTGCGGATTTACCCGCCCGGTCTGTTGCATCCACTGAATGATCTGTTCCGGATCGTTCCGGATCTCCGCAGGTACATCCGGCATAAACTGCTGGATCATCTGCTGCGGATTTTGTAATCCGCTGGCAAGCTGTCTGGCACGTTGCAGGACATTCTGTACGGCACCAAACGGGCCGCCTGGGATCGTCTGTGTCTGTTGGGCCATGCCGGCCTGTTGGCCTGTAAAACCGCCCGTCAACGCCTTGAAAAGAGGATTCATTTTTACGCCTCCTTCGCAGCGGTCCTCCGGGAGGATCCGCTGGCATTCACCGAATTGATCGCATCCATCAGTTCCTGTTTCATCCGTTCCATGTCATCCTTCCGGACGTACTGTGCCATGTCCGGCTTTTCCGCTTCAGATGCTCCGCTTGTTGCCGGTCCGGTACCGCGGTGTTCTTCCAGCGTGTAATGGGCCTTCTGTAGGGGATTCGGCATACCCATTGGGTTTACGGACTTGAGATAGATGACCGTGTCATTCGTGTCCCACAGGGCAATCGGCTGGTTCGCCGGAAGTCCGGCCGGCATTTGGTACGCTTTCGCACCAACTTCCCCGTCCACCCAGATCAGTCCGCCCGTCTGCTGTGGTTGTGCGGCCGGCTGTACCTGCGGGGTCTGCAGCTGCGGATACATCTGCTGTCCGATTCCGCTGTAGAAATTTGGCTGGTAGGTTGTCGGCAGGTAGTTTGGCATTTGTTATTCCACCCTTCTAAAAAAATATGTCGGCACTTCATCTCCGCTGTCCCATGCGTCCAGGTAATTTCCGTCCCGGATACAGACCGCATGGGATCCTGTTCCGATAACGTAGGTTCCTTTTCTGTATCTCCTGCAGAAGGACCGGACGTCGATACATTCCGGGCAGGATTCCGGCAGCAGAAATTTCTCAAATCCGTGCAGTTTGAGATACAGTTCCCACAGCCAGTTCACACTTGGCATAGTGCAATGTTTTCTGCTCAATGCACACAGATCTATATGCACGTCACGCCATGGACGATCTGTCGCAATGGATATTGCCCGTACAACGCAGTCCGGTTCCTCCTGTCTGCATGGATTCGGGTTTGCATAAATCCACATTTACGCGCTTTGATGCGGAAATATTCCGCAGTCCTCCAGGACCATGTCTACGGTCCTATCGTCTTCCGGCCGCAGATCCATCAGCGCAGCAGTCATCAGCAGCATTGCATATGCATCTCCGGCGTTCATCCCTGTTTCAGACGTAAGTCTGTGAATCGCGTTTTTACATTCTTTCGGATAGCCAAGATCCATATCTCGTCCACCTCCTGTCTGTAGTTTCTCATAAGGAAACTGTTTCTTAAAGTGAAACAAAGTGTAATTTAAGTGGAATTTAAGTGGATTTAAAAGCAAAAAAAAGACCGCACCGAGCATTTCGGTGCGGTCAGCATGGATTTAATTATTCGTCTTCCGATTCATCGACTTCATCACATGCATCTTCCCTGGAAACATTGACCAGCGCTGAGACGAACATCCCTGCGACAAAGCAGATAAATCCTATAAAGATCACCCATCCCCAGTGAATCATTATACCACCTCATTCTGTTCCGGTTCCGGTTCCGGTGTCAGTGGAGTCATGTCCGGGTATCCACCCCACGATTTGCTGTCGATCTGCTTGCCGTCAGAAGTGCGGATGATAGACACCACCCAACCGACACGGTTCTGAGCATCTGCCATCGTCAGCGTGAGTGCTTCTGCTTTGAATTCTGCCTGTGCAGCGAGAAGGGCAATCTCCTGCTCCCCGTTGGGGTTTTCTTCGGTTGCCTTGTAGGAACGAGAGTCGAATGATTTCGGGTATCCTTGCACATCGGAAAGGACACCTTGCGGATTGTTCTCGCTGACTACGATCTGGG
>Ga0310696_10000453_pt1 | contig 65265 bp, 46 predicted proteins | sample AusTroGonzalo_MG_4_FD_203885 | JGI IMG/M metagenome (GOLD analysis project Ga0310696, IMG submission 203885) | Bovine rumen microbial communities from tropical cattle in Woodstock, Queensland, Australia - Gonzalo_02 (v2) (version 2) | ecosystem: Host-associated > Mammals > Digestive system >...
CAAGAGTAAAATACCCCTCCTCCGTCCGCTGCCGCACGCGCATATTCCAAAGGTTGTTGTCCACGATGTAGGTGTAATACAGGTCCGACCCCACATAGAAGGAATCGTGGGGCTCAAGCACCTCGCTGATGTCCGGCTCGCGGTTCCGGATGATCGCCCGGGCAAGAAGCATTCCGCAGGCCTTTCCGCCGATCATTCCCGTCCCGACCATGTGGTCCCGCACCGCAAAATAATCCTCCGGCGTAAAATGCCGCTTCACCATCTCGCGCATTTTCCCGTCGCGGGTCATCATGATGTTGCACATCCGCGAGCAGCTCTCCGTCACATCCAGTCCGGCCTCATGCTGCAGCTTCGTGCGGTTGAAGAACCGGTCCCAGGAGTCGGAGTACTGCTCCTCGGCGGAGCGCTGCGCCCGCCCTAACGTCTGGTAAAACCGGGAGGAGATCACTCCGTCAAGGATCGGCCGGAAAGCCCCTGTCGCGGGATCGTAGGTGTGCGGCAGGAACATGGTGTCGGAGTTTCGGTTCCACACCTTCTCCGGGCGGACGTAGACATTTTTCGAATCCGAGTACACGTCGAAGAACAGCTGCGTCGTGTTCAGGATCTTGTTGATGGCCTGCACCGAGTGCTTCCCCCGGATGATCGGGAAGAAGGCCACCGTGTCGAGGATAAACAGAAACGGGCAGGTCACGCGGAAGAAGTTGCCCATCATCAGATCCGTGGCCCACGCGGTCTGCAGCTCCGAGAGGCAGTCAAACACGTAAAATGCATCCTTCCCCTCCCGCTCAATCAGGTTGTGGATGTCCATCGTAAAATTCTCAAACCGGTGGTTGAGCGGCACTTCGATGGTCTTGATCTCCGGGCAGTCCTCAAGAAGCGGCTCGTGGCTTGCGAACCGGAAGTAGATGATATTTCGCTTGTCCTCCTTGGCCTGCCGGATGTACGGCTCCATGAAGAGCTTAAACTCCGAGAGTTCCGACACGCGCCATACCACATTATCTCCCAGACGTATATAGTCAAGTGCCTCGTCCATCTCCGGAATTCCGCTTTTTACCTTGTCAAATGCTGCCACGATAAACCCCTTCCCGACCCGCCCTTCGGCGGTGTCTCCATCTATTCTTCCGCGCAGACGGATCTGCTGTCGCAAACCCTGAAACGAGAAAAAGGCGCTCCACCCTCTTCGGGTGAAACGCCTTTGCTTCACACGTTTATAATACCATTCCGTCGCCGGAAAATCAAGAGGCCGCTTCTTAATGATAACCGAATTGCTCCGCGCTTCCGCGCTCCCGCAATTCGACAACCACTCGCAATCCCGCGCTGCTTCGCATCGCTTCTTGCTCGTGTTTGTAATTCGCTCGATAACGGAGGGGGAACACATCAACATGTGTTCCCCCTCCGTTATCTTCGCTCATTTATCATTCACACCGCCACGGGAATCTTCTCGTTCCACTCGTTGAACTCGTAGTCCTGAAGCGCGACGTCAGCCTTGGTGAACTGATAGAAATCCTTGATCTCCGGGTTGAGCCAGAACTTCGGTGCCGGGTGTGTCGGCTGCGCGATCAGTTTCTCCACCAATGGAATGTGGCGGTCGTAGATGTGCGCGTCCGCGATGACGTGGACAAACTCACCGACCTGCATGTCGCACACCTGAGCGATCATGTGGGTGAGAACCGCATACTGGCACACGTTCCATGCATTGGCCGCAAGAACGTCGTTGGAGCGCTGGTTCAGGATGGTGTTGAGAACAAGCTTGCCCCCGTCCTTTGGCATGGTCACGTTGAAGGTCATGCTGTAGGCACAGGGATACAGATTCATCTCGTGCAGGTCCTGATGCACATAGATGTTCGTGAGGATCCGACGGGAAAACGGCGTGTGCTTCAGGTCGTAGATCACGCGGTCCACCTGATCGAACAGGCCTTCCTTATACTGGTGCTTCACGCTCATCTGGTAGCCGTAGGCCTTGCCGATGGAACCGGTCTCATCCGCCCAGGAATCCCAGATGTGAAGGCTCATGTCGTTGATGTTGTTGCTCTTCTTCTGCCAGATCCACAGAAGCTCCTCCGTCGCCGACTTGATGGGCGTCTTGCGGAGCGTGAGGGCCGGGAATTCCTTCGAGAGGTCATACCGGTTGACAACACCGAACTTCTTCACCGTATATGCAAGTTCCCCGTCCTCCCAGTGGGGACGGACATTTTCCCCTCTCGTATCCGTGCCGTTGTCGATGATATCCCGGCACATTTTGATAAAAACATCATCTGCGTAGCTCATGTTTTCACCCTCCTCCGATCCCGCGGCGGTAACCTCCGCGGAAAATGTTCTTCTAATAAGACGGACCGGTTTCTCCGTCCGAGAGCCGGTCCGTCTGCGTATGATATTTGATACTTTCCGAAATTCCTGAAGCCCCGGGGAATTACTTCGCCGAGTGCTCGTTCACATAGCGGCGGATGTTGGACGCGTTAGCGTATTTTTCGACCTTGTCATCCTCGAGAACGACCAGGGTCGGTGCCTGCATGATCCCGTACTTCATCGCCAGATCACTGTTCTCCTCGGCGTCCACAACCGTGTAATCAACGCCGCTCAGGAACTCCTTGGCAAGTTTACAGTTCGGGCACTTCTGTGTCGTGAAGAGGAGAAGCTGACCCTTGTTGTCGGTCACGACCATGGTCTCCTCGGCCGGAGCAGCCGGTGCGATATCCGCGATCGGCTCTGCCGCTGCCGCCACAGCCTCCGTGAGAGCTGCCTCCTTGATCACCTCAGCAGCATCCGCAGCAGCTGCTGCAGCTTCCGCCGGAGCGGTCTGTGCTGCGACCTCGGGAACTACTGCCGCAAAGGTCTCTTCCGCCTTGGTTTCTACAATAGTAGAACTTACATCCTCCGGCTTAAGGACAACTCCGCCGCCCGTGCAGCATCTGCCGGCATTGAAGTCCGAGAGGTTGTAGGTCAGACGATCCTTGTACTCCTGGGACTTACCTTCGTTCCAGTTCTGAACCGGACGATAGTAACCGGTGATACGGCTGTAAACCTCAGTAGGCTTTCCGCAGTGAGGACAGGTCTTGACCTCGCCGGTGAGATAGCCGTGATCCGTACATACGGAGTATGTCGGGGACATGGTGTAGTACGGAAGCTCGTAATTCTCGGCGATGGTGCGAACCAGCTTCGCAGCCGCCTGCCAATCCGGCAGCTTCTCGCCGAGGAAGCAGTGGAACACGGTTCCGGAGGTGTAAAGGGTCTGGAGCTTGTCCTGAATATCCAGCGCCGAGAACACGTCGTCGGTGTAGCCTACCGGAAGATGCGAGCTGTTGGTGTAGTACGGAGTCTCGCCGGGTGCACCTGCGGTGAGGATATCCGGGAACTGCTCGCGGTCGTGCTTCGCAAGACGGTAGGATGTCGACTCAGCCGGCGTAGCCTCGAGGTTGTACAGGTCGCCGTACATCTCCTGATAGTCGCTGAGACGCTCGCGCATGTGGTTGAGAACCTGCTTCGTGAACTCCTGCGTCTCCGGGGTGGTCATGTCCTTGCCGATCCACTTCGCGTTCAAACCGGCTTCATTCATACCTACAAGACCGATGGTCGAAAAATGATTGTCGAAGGTTCCGAGGTATCTCTTGGTATAGGGATACAGACCCTCGTTCAGAAGCTTCGTGATGACGGTACGCTTCACCTTCAGGGAACGTGCCGAGATATCCATCAGACGGTCAAGTCTCTTGTAGAAATCCGCCTCGTCAGCTGCCTGGTATGCGATACGCGGCATATTGATCGTCACAACGCCGATACTACCGGTGCTCTCGCCCGAACCGAAGAAACCACCGGTCTTCTTGCGGAGCTCGCGAAGGTCAAGGCGCAGACGGCAGCACATGGAACGAACGTCGCTGGGCTGCATGTCGCTGTTGATGTAGTTGCTGAAGTACGGGGTGCCGTATTTTGCGGTCATCTCGAAGAGAAGGCGGTTATTTTCCGTATCGGACCAGTCGAAATCCTTCGTGATGGAGTAGGTCGGGATCGGATACTGGAAGCCGCGGCCGTTGGCGTCACCTTCCACCATGGTCTCGATGAACGCCTTGTTCACCATGTCCATTTCCTTCTTGCAATCCTTGTAGCAAAAGTCGAGCTCCTCACCGCCGACGAGGCACGGAAGCTCTGCCATATCGGCAGGCACGGTCCAGTCGAGAGTGATGTTGCTAAACGGCGCCTGCGTGCCCCAGCGGCTCGGCGTGTTCACGCCGTACACGAAGCTCTGGATGCACTGCTTGACTTCCTTGTAGGAGAGGTTGTCAATCTTTACGAACGGTGCAAGATAGGTGTCAAACGAGGAAAATGCCTGTGCGCCTGCCCACTCGTTCTGCATGATACCGAGGAAGTTGACCATCTGGTTCATGAGCGTCGAGAGATGCTTCGCCGGGGACGAAGTGATCTTGCCGGGGATTCCGCCGAGGCCTTCCATGATCAGCTGCTTCAAAGACCACCCTGCGCAGTAACCGGTCAGCATGGACAGGTCATGGATATGGATGTCAGCGTTCTTGTGCGCCTCGCGGATCTCGTTGTCGTAGATCTCGGAGAGCCAGTAGTTCGCCGTGATGGAACCGGAGTTGTGCAGGATCAGACCGCCGACGGAATACGTCACGGTGGAATTCTCCTTCACACGCCAGTCCTCCTCATGGACGTAACTGTTCACGATCTTCTTGTAGTCAAGGATCGTGGACTTCATCTCACGCAGCTTCTCGCGCTGCTTGCGGTACAGGATGTATGCCTTCGCAACGTCGGTGTAACCGGTCTGCTCCAGAACATGCTCAACGCTGTCCTGGATGTCCTCAACGCCGATAACCCCGTTCTCTACTTTATGCTGAAACTGCGCCGTAACGCGAAGCGACAGCAGACTGATAATGTCGGAGGTATACTCCTTGTTGGTCGCTTTGAATGCTTTTTCGATAGCCGCGTCAATCTTGTGCAGGTCAAATTCCTTTAATTCCCCGTTACGTTTTGCTACCTGGATCATAACACCACTCTCTCCTTTTTCTTCGTATTTCACCTCAATTTTGCCCCTGCGGGCGATTGTCTACATCATAGCACAGGCATTTTGCACTGTCAACAAAATATTGAACATTTTGTGAATTGGTTCACTATATATTGTGGTTCTACAGCATTAGTGCGGATTTCGAAAAGGTGTCCGAAACCTCGGAAAATGCCTGTAAAATCAAGGAAAACGCCCGAAAAGCAATGCCTTTCGGGCGTCTGTTTTCAGCCTCATTTTCCGGTTTGTGACACAATCTCTTGTGGTCACCGGCTGCCTGTCGGTCTTCGATTCCCTCCAGGCTTCCTCACGGTTACAGAAGGTCCCTCCGGTCCTGCGGAACGTACGCCTTCACGGCGATCCCGTCCGCGACATACTCCTCCGAGAGGAGCTGCCCGTACTTGCGGATTCCCTGCAGCTTGGTGATCTCATCGTAAGCGTACACCCGCTCGATGTACACCTTTCCCTCCAGCAAAACCTCCGAGATGGCGTCCAAAAGTTCCGGGATCCCGTCTCCGGTCTTCGCGGAGATGCGCACGGTGCGCTCGGCCGTCCGGTCCTTCCACACCGCATCGGTGACGAGATCCTGCTTGTTCATCGCCGTAATGACCTTGCGGTCTCCGATCTCAAGTCTTCTCAGCGTGTCATACACCACCGCCATCTGCTCGTCGGCGTTAGGGTTCGACGCGTCCACGACATGGAGGATCAGGTCGGAATACTTCGCCTCCTCAAGGGTGGAACGGAAAGCGTCGATCAGATGGTGCGGGAGTTTCCGGATGAATCCTACCGTGTCCGTGAACAGCACCTCCTGCCCGTTGGGCAGCTTGAAGTTCCTGGTGGTGGGATCAAGGGTTGCAAACAGCGCATCCTTCGACAGAACGCCGGCGTCCGTCAGCCGGTTTAACAGGGTGGATTTGCCGGCGTTGGTGTAGCCGACAATGGCCACGACGGGGATCGCGGAGCGCTTCCGCTGCTCCCTGCGGAGATCCCGGTTTTTCACCACTTCCTTCAGCTCCCGGTTGAGCTGGGCTATGCGGTTCCGGATGACGCGGCGGTCCACCTCGAGTTTCTTCTCGCCGGGGCCTCTCGTGCCGATTCCGCCGCCGAGACGGGACATCGCCCGGCCCATGCCCACAAGACGCGAGGAACGGTACCGAAGCTGCGCCAGTTCAACCTGCAGCTTTCCCTCTCCCGTCATCGCGTGCTGTGCGAAAATATCCAATATCACCATCGTGCGGTCCATGACGTTGCACGACAGTGCGTCCTCCAGATTTTTCATCTGTACCGGCGTGAGTTCATCGTCCGTGACAATCCCGCTGGCACCGGTTTCGGCAAGCAATTCCGCAAGCTCCTCAAGCTTTCCCTTCCCCAGATACGTTCCGGGGTGGGCGGATTCACGGTTTTGCACAAGCCGCCCGACGGATACCGCCCCCGCCGTCTTTATGAGCTCCTCGAGCTCGTCCAGAGAGTCCTGCACGCTGAGGGCGCTGCTGTCCGCGCTATCCTCCGCGACGGCAACAAGCAGGACTTTCTCAAGTTCTTCTCCGGTTTCGTACATTCCGCTGTTTCTTCTCCTTACTTTCCCCCAAACGGTGCCGGAATTACTGCGACAATCCGAGACGCTTCTTTAAGAACTTGTACTCGTTGGTTGCCTCGATATCCTCGGGGTAACTCACAATGTACTCCTGCAGCGTCGTATACGCCTTCATCAGCTCGTTCTGTTCCTCGTAAAGCGCAACCTGGTTGCGCAGGATCTGCCGCCTTGCAGGCGACCCGGGAACGCCGAGTCCGATATCCAGCATCATCTGGGCTTTTTCAAACTCAAACAGCGCAAGGTAGCAGACCGCCTCCTGGTTGCATACCGTGGGAGACTCCACCGCACTGTTTGCGCGGTACTGCTCATAGTGCGCGACCGCATTCTCGTATTCCTTGTTCGCCAGGGCAATCTCGCCCAGGAAATAATCCGCCTCATGGTAGCCCATGTCGAGGGCGTACTCCATCTCGATCTTCGCGGACTTGTAGTTTCCCTGATAGAAATGGACCTGCCCGAGGTAGTATTTGTCCTCGTTGGTCTTCACCTGCAGTCTTGCCGCCTTGTCCAGCAGGGCCTTCGCCTCATCCTCGCGCCCCATGGTCACGTAGCAGGTGTACAGCCCGATATAGGAACGGTAGCTGCCGTCCGAGAGCTCCAGCGCCTTCTCATAGTCCGCAACCGCCTCCTGGTACTTCTCCTCCAGGCGATACAGGTTCGCGCGGCTTAAGTAGGCGTTCACGTTGTCCTTGCTCTTGTCAAGGATCTCCGTGTAAATGTCGATCGCCGACGTCCGGTACCCCATGCACTCCAGCGTATTGGCCTTGTAGTGCAGGATATCGATATCCCAGCCGCTCTCAACCTTGATGTCCAGGGCGTTGTTGAAGCAGGTCAGGGCATCCGTGTAGCTCTGCTTCTGGATGTACACAAGACCCTTCCCGCGGATGGCAAACTTGTTCAGCTTCTCATAGTCCTTCGATGTGGACGCGCTGTTTGTGAGCACGACCTCAAACTGAGCAAGGGCGTCATCGTACAGCTTCAGCTGCAGCAGGGTCATACCGTAGTTGTTGCGCACCTCCATGTCGGTGTCGTCCAGCTCGATCGCCCTGATGAAATACTCCGCGGCCTTCACGTAGTCTCCCGCCTCGTAGTAGCTGAGTCCCTTCTTGTTCTCGCTCTGCGGCGTCATCTTGTCATCGCCGCAGGCTGTAAGCATCACGGCGCAGATAAGGAAAATAACCGCAGCAAATCCTCTTCTCATTGGATTCCTCCATCCCTGTTTCATAGTTCTCCGCTTTCCTGACTCTCCGCGGCAGAACGGGTGTCTCCGCCGCTGTTTTCAAAAAGCCCCCGACAGACGCGCCACAGCGTATCGTCGGGGGCCGTGATTCCATCGTTCAAAATCAGATCTTGTTGTCCGATCCGAGAACATACTTAATCTTGTGAGCAACCATATCCTTAACAGCCTGACGTGCGGGCTTCAGATACTGGCGGGGATCGAAGTGATCCGGATGCTCAGCAAAATACTTACGGATGTTACCGGTCATCGCAAGACGGATGTCGGAGTCGATGTTGATCTTGCAGACAGCAAGCTCGGCAGCGTGACGAAGCTGCTCCTCCGGAATACCTACGGCGTCAGGCATGTTGCCGCCGTACTCGTTAACCATCTTTACGAACTCCTGAGGAACGGAGGACGAACCGTGGAGAACGATCGGGAAACCGGGCAGTCTCTTGATGCACTCCTCAAGTACGTCGAAGCGCAACGGCGGCGGAACAAGGATGCCGTCTGCATTTCTCGTGCACTGAGCAGCAGTGAACTTGTATGCGCCATGGGAGGTACCGATGGCAATTGCCAGAGAGTCGCAGCCTGTTCTGCCTACGAACTCCTCAACCTCCTCAGGACGGGTGTAGCTTTCCTTACCGGACTCTACAACGACCTCATCCTCGATACCTGCGAGGGTACCGAGCTCAGCCTCTACCACTACGCCATGGTCGTGAGCGTACTCAACAACCTGCTTGGTAAGAGCGATGTTGTCCTCGAAGGACTTCGAGGAAGCGTCGATCATAACGGAGGTGAAACCACCGTCGATGCAGGACTTGCAAAGCTCGAAGGTATCGCCGTGATCCAGATGAAGAGCGATCGGAATCTGAGGATTCTCGATAACCGCTGCCTCAACCAGCTTTACGAGATAAGTGTGGTTCGCGTACGCGCGCGCACCCTTGGAAACCTGAAGGATAACCGGGCTGTTCAGCTCGCCGGCTGCTTCCGTGATACCCTGAACAATTTCCATGTTGTTTACATTGAAGGCACCGATGGCGTAACCGCCGTTGTAAGCCTTGGCAAACATTTCTTTTGTTGTGACTAATGCCATAACCGTATCTTCCTTTCTGTGTCTTGATATCGGAATCGTTCCGTATGGAACACCGCAGTTATTATATCAGAGGCCGCTCGGAATGTAAAGCGACAAACTCTTACTTAGGGGTTGTGTTTTCCGTGGAGAAAAACAATCATGGTGCACTTGATGTCCGACTTTTTCACCGGCCCGAACGCACGGCTGTCGTTGGAGTTGAACCGGTTATCGCCCATGATGAAATACTCATCCTTGCCGAGAGTGACCTCCTCGACTTCCCTGGCGATGCTGTTACCGCCGAACCATACGTACGGCTCGTCCAGAAGTTCACCGTTTCGGTATACGCGGTAAACCTTTCCGCCTGCGACAACCACAGACCCGTCGGAGAGCGTTACGTCGTAATCGTATTCCTCATAGACGCAGCGGATGGTATCGCCGGGTATGCCGATGACACGCTTGATGAAATATGCTCCGTCCGTTCCCGTTGCACGGTCCCCGGTATTGACGATCACAATGTCGCCGCGGTCCGGCGTGTCAAACCGGCATCCAAAGCCGAATGCACGGTCGGAAAGCGTCTTCTCCATGGACGGCCCGTCCACGATATAAGGCGGGAAAATGTAGAAGAACAACACGATAACTGCCATCGCCACCACAAGGAAAATGGCGTCTCCGAGAAATCCCTTCATCCCGTACTTCTTCGGAGCTTTCTTCACCTTGAAAAACTCTTCCGGATCATATTCGTCGTCGCAGCTCTCCGGACCGGCTTCGTCGTCGACGTATTCGTCCGGATCATATTTCTCCGACTCGTACCGTTTGTCCTGTTCGCGTTTTCTGGCTCGTGCCGCGTAGATTTCTTCCTCCGTGGCCTCGTCGTCATCGTCGTCATCATCGAGATCGTCGTCGTCGAGATCGTCGTCGGAGTCTTCGTCAGCAAGGTCATCGTCGCCGGAATCCTCATCGGCAAGGTCATCCTCGCCGGGATCATCCCCGGCAAGGCTGCCGTCATCGGAAACCTCATCGGCAAGATCATCATCGTCGATATCATCAGCAAGATCGTCATCGTCGAGATCGTCAACGGAAGGAACATCACGGACAGCCTCTGCCCCGGCAGGGCTGTCAGCTTCGGAGACCTCGTCAGCGGGAGTGTCGACAGCAGCTTCATCAACCGGAGCTTCCGTAACATCAGCCTCGGCAGGAGATACCGGCGTTTCCTCCGGTGCCGGAACCGCTTTCTTCGGCGCAGCTTTCTTAGGCGCCGTCTCCGCCTCCAGCTCGGACTTCGGAAGATGCACGCGCTCCATCACGGCAACGCGAACCACATCCTCTATATTTTCATTCATGATGTCGTCAATATTCATTGCATCCTCCGCCCTTAACTCTTTCCTGACAACGGCGTTCCAACTATGGTTACCCGTTGATAACTGTTTCCGCACCTTCGCGGATCAAACGAATTTCTTCCGGTGCTGCCCCCAACAGATCCGCGCTTCTGCCGTCCGGCTGGGAAATGCCGATGTAAATCCGGTATTCTCCCGGAAGGAGTACGCGCACACCGCTATTATTATATACGCCGAAGGCTTCCTTATCAAGAGAAATCGTAACTTCTGCAGATTCTCCGGGCTGAAGCCGTACCTTCCGAAGCCCCTTGAGCTGCGCATTCGGACCGTCCTCCAACGGCGCCTTTACGTAAACCTGAACCGTCTGTGCTCCTGCCATCTTCCCGGTGTTTGTCAGAACCGCCCGACAGACGACGCCGGTATCGACGGAACCTTCGGTTTTCACATCGGAGAGCGACCATGTGGTATACGACAGACCGTATCCGAACGGATACAGGGCAGGCTGTTTCATGTACCGGTACGTGCGGCCCTTCATCGCATACTCGGTAAATGCCGGAAGCTCCTCCGTGGTGCGGTAGAACGTCACCGGCAGCTTTCCTTCCGGGCACGCCTTTCCGAAGAGGATATCGGCCACTGCCCGTCCGCCCTGTGCGCCGGGATACCAGGCGTCAAGGATCGCCGGGATGTTCTCATCCGCGTACGGGACCGCGATGGCGCTTCCGCCAAGCAGAACGAGAACCACAGGCTTACCGCTCTCAACCAGCGTTTTCAGAACCTGCTCCTGCAGACCCGGAAGTTCAAGATTCGGCTTATCGCCGGAGGCAAACTCATTGCCCTGGTCGCCTTCCTCGCCTTCTAGGCCGGGATCCAGTCCCATCACCGCGATGACAACGTCGCTCATCTCCGCAACAGCCTTAGCCTCGGCCATGCGGTCATTTCCGCGGCTCAGGCCCTGAATGCGGTCGCGGAACAAATGGCACCCCTCGGAGAACAGGATCCGTGTGTCGTCACCGGCTGCCTCCCGGATTCCCTCGAGCACGGTCACATACTCGGATGCGGTTCCCTCATAGTTTCCGACAAGGGCCTTGCGGTTATCGGCGTTCGGGCCGATCACGCCGATGGTCCGGATTTTTGACAGATCAAGAGGAAGCAGATTGCCGGCATTTTTCAGAAGGCAGATCGTCCTGCGGCTCGCCTCGAGATTGAGGGCACGGTTGGCCGCCGTGTCCACCTGATCATATCCGATGGAGGCATACGGGACCTCTTCCTTTTTGTCGAAAAGGCCGAGCTTCATGCGCGTCGTGAACAGTCTCGTCACGGCGCGGTCGATGGTGGATTCCTCCACAAGGCCGTCGCGCACCGCCTGCAATAGATGCACGTAAAGATTTCCGCAGTTGAGGTCGCAGCCGCAGTTCATGGCCAGGGCAACCGTCTCCTCCTGGTTCTTCGTAACCATGTGGAACTCATGGAAATCCTTGAGCGCCCAGCAATCGGAAGTCACATGGCCGCCGAATTTCCACTCGCCCCGGAGGATATCCACAAGAAGCTTCTTGCTGCCGTTGCAGGCTTCGCCGTTTGTACGGTTGTAGGCCCCCATCACGGCCTCAACCTTTCCCTCCGTGACGCAGGCATGAAACGCCGGAAGGTAGGTCTCCCGCAGATCCTGCTCGGATACGACGGCGTTAAAGCTGTGGCGCTGGTCCTCCGGGCCGCTGTGAACCGCAAAATGCTTCGCGCACGCCGCAACCTTCATGTATTTTCCGTCGTTTCCCTGCATGCCGCGGATAAAGCGCACGCCGAGCCTTCCGCTCAGGTACGGATCCTCGCCGAAGGTTTCATGGCCTCTTCCCCAGCGGGGGTCACGGAAAATGTTGACATTCGGCGACCAGAAGGTGAGTCCCTTATAGATGTCGGTGTCGCCGAACTCCTGCTGCATCGAAAATTTCCCTCTTGCTTCCGTGGAGATGGTGTCTGCGACGGTTTCCAGCAGGTCTTCGTCAAAGGACGCGGCAAGGCCGATCGCCTGAGGGAACACGGTCGCCACTCCTGCGCGGGCTACCCCGTGAAGAGCCTCGTTCCAGTAGTTGTACGCAGGGACTCCCAGTCTCTCAATTGCAGGGGCATTAAAAAGCGTCTGAAACACCTTCTCCTCCAGCGTCATTTCTCCCACCAGGGCCTGTGCCCTCTCTTCGAAAGTCTTGCTTTCATCCAGCCATGCTTTCTCCGTCATACGGTTTCTCCTTATCTGCAGAAAAAGTTAAGGGGCTGTCCCAACGGGACAACCCCTTAGTCATCTCGTTACCGAGATTTCAATTACTTAACTCTCTTAGCGTTGAAGTCGTTGATGCACTCCTGAACACGGGAGCTAACTTCTTCAAGAGTCTGAGCCGGGCGCTTGTCAGGGCTATCAATGCTGTAAAGCATGGATACCTGAATAACACCGTTGCTGTTGTCCCAAAGACCAGGAATAATGTAGCTAGCCTCAACAACAGGCGTGGTCTTGTTGATCATGTAATCGAGGGTCTCATCAACCGCTTTCTTATCGCGGAACAAGCTCTCATACTGAAGCTTCCAGGAGTTCGGGTCATCAACCTGATCCGGAGTCTTGTCAGTGTAGATGTTGTACACGAAAGCGATGTCATTAAGATTCTTCTTGTTGTCGGTGCAGGCAGGGATTGCAAGGATGTTCTCTCTTGCAACACATACGTAGTTGTCTACCTTCGGTCCCTTAGGGAAGCATACGAAGCCGAAGTCGAAGTCGTAAGCACGAACGCCGTCCTTAACCTCTACGAACTCCTTAGCCTTGTACTCGTCATACGCAAGCATGACAGCTTCCTGTCTCTGGAACATGAACTCAAAGTAGTTCCACTGACCTGCTGCAGCCTCTTCCTCGTTCTGACGACGCATGATACCGTCATCATAGAAGGAATAAGCCCACTCCATGTCACCCTGGATGTCGCTGCTGGTAAGGTTGCTGGTGAAACGGCCGGAAGCATCCTTGGTGGTAATGCCATGACCATTGGAAACCCAAGCCATCTCGAAGAATACGGACTGCTGAGAAGCAAAGCCGTAGGTAGCAGTCGTACCGTCAGCGTTCTTTGTTGTCAGGGACTGAGCAAGAGCCTTGAAGTTATCCCAGGTCCACTCGCCCTTAGCCTGAAGGTCGTAAGGCTTCTCGCCGGCGCCTTCGCCAAGGATCTGATTCATCTTATCCTTGTTGAAGAAGATACCGGTTCTGGGCTCGTTACCTACGTTCCAACCGTAGATTCCGTCACCGACCGTCATGAGCTTGATGACACCCTGGTTCCACTTCTTATCCTGGAAGTTGAACTCGGGAAGCTTGGAGATGTCGCAGAAAAGCATTTCCTCAGAATCCATCAGAGCGCCGATGAATCTGTAGTCAAATGTTACGATGCTTCCAAGAGGCTTGTCCTCGGTGATAGCGAGAAGGTTGTTCTGAGCTTCATCGTTCCAACCGTAACCACTAGCCAGCTCAGGAACTTCAGTACCGTCACGCTTCTTACCTTCACCCTTGAGGGTAAGTATGTAATTGTACTTCTTCATCTGAGAATTCTGCCAGTTCCAGAAGCTTTCATCAGCTTCGTTCTGAGGTACGTTGTAGTCAGCCTTTTCCCACCAGTTCGAAATGACAACTTCCAAACCCTTCAGATCACGATCCGGTACATCCGGTGTAGGTGTAGCCGTAGGATCTGCAGTTGCTGCCGTCGTAGGTGTGTTGGTTGCCGGCGTGTCATTCTTGGTATCGTTCTTCGTGCACGCAGCAAGGCCGAGTAAAGCCATGCAAACCACCGCAACGAGCAGCATTTTCTTGATAGTGCTCATTATAAGCTCCTCCTTGAAAAATAGTATCTTAAAATGTTCTCAGGACATACCGAAAACATCTTAATTTGAAGTATATCACAGTTTTTTCATAATTTCCACTGTTTTTTTGTACTTTTTTACGAAGAACGTGTCAAAACACCGCTTCGTAAAGCTCTGTGATCAGGCCTTGATACCGCTTTGGGAAATACTCTCCACGAAATTCTTCTGGGCGATCACGTAGATGATCAGCAGCGGCACCAGCGCGATCATAACGCCGGCTGCGGTGATCTGGTTGGTAAACGCCTGGGGTGCTTTCGCCGCATCACCGTAGAGACCTCGGTAATAACCTTCGATGGAACCTGCGATGTTGTAAAGGCTATGGGAAAGAAGCGTCCAGCTGGTGTTCGGGAAGAATACCATGGAGTACGTCTTATCGGTCCACTGCCATACAAACGCGAACAATCCGACAGAAACCATGATCGGCACAGCGCCGGGAAGCAGGATCTGGAAGAAGGTGCGGAGTCTTCCGCAGCCGTCAACGTAAGCTGCCTCTTCCAACTCCTTAGGCTCATTACGGAAATGCTGGCGGAGCAGGTAGATGTACAAGCCGGACTTGTAAGCGGTACCGGTCAGACACATCAGGATGTAAGGAACCCAGGAACCGTGGAGGTTCAATGCCTCGCCGCGGATTGCCTTGATGATGCCGAAGAAGTCGATACGCTGTACGTAAAGGTACAGAGGCGTAACCAGCGTTGCCGGAGGCACGATGATCGTCAGCACGACGAATCCGAACAGGAGACGCTTGAACGGGAACTTATACCGTGCAAAGCCGTATCCGATCAGGGTGCTGGAGAGCACCTGGCACAGGGAAACCGCAATCGCGAGTTTCATGGAGCTGATCATCGCAGTCGATGCGGACATGATCTTCCATGCGAACTTGTAGGACTCCACCGAAAAATGTCTCGGGATCGTGATGATCGTAGGATCGTACAGATCGGCATCCGAGCGAAGGGTAATCGCCAACTTGTTCAGCAGCGGCTGAAGGATCAGGAAGCAAAGGCCGAAAAGCAGAACGGCCCGCGCGAAACGAAACAGGAATCCGCGCACTCTCTTGCGAAGAAGGTAGCCGCCGGACTTTCGGTTTCGTTCCCAAAAGTTTTCTCTTTCCGCTTTAGTCATAGTAGTATACCCTCCTCGAGAAAATCAGCATGACGATTCCCAGGATTACCGCGATGATCATGAAATACACCCACGACATCGCAGCGACCTTTCCGTATTCAAATCTCTGAAGAAGCGTCTGGTCAAACAGCGTCATCAACTGGCTGTCAGTTCTCGTGAAGAAATCCACAAGCGTGTAGACAACATTGACAAGGATCATGGAACCGATCAACGGGAAGGTAATCTTCCAGAAGCTCTCCCAACTGGTGCAGCCCTCGATCTTGGCCGCCTCGAACATGCTCGGCGGAATGGTCTGCAATCCGGACAGGAAGATAATGATCTGGATTCCGGAGGCCATGGCGATATCATACACCTGGCCGACGATATCAATGACGTATTGGAAGAACTTGTTACCGGTCTCACCGGTTAGCAGGATGTTCTCCAGCGTCGTTGTGATGGAGGAAAGGCTGCTCTCGTTTTTCGCCGCATCCTTTACGCTGGCAAGCAGCGCGTTGTTCGATTCCAGACCGACAAAGATACCGGCGGAAAGGATAACCGGAAGGAAGTAGATCGCACGGACCATCGCACGTCCCTTGAATTCCTGGTTCAGCAATATAGCCATAAAGAAACTGAACACCAGAATGCCGGGCACGAACAGCGCCATACGTTTCACTTCATCCCAGAGGTACTGTGTGAACTCGGGTTCAACACGGAAAATCTTGTTGTAGTTATCGAAATTGTTCCATGTAAGGCGCAGACCCGAACCGGGAATGGCGTCTACTTTACAGAATGTCATGGCAAATGACAATCCGAGGGGATACAGAAGGAACAGAAGGAATCCGATGATAAACGGAGCTACGAAAAGCAGACCTGCGATGGCATTTCCGTGAGCAAGATCCTTATGTCGTTTCTTTGATTTCGGTCCCGGTGCGGAAGCCAGACTGGCAGCCGCATCTTCTCTTGCCTGCGCAAAGACGTCGGTCACGACTTCTCCCTCAGCAGATGCCTCTGCCGCAGCGATTTCCTCTGCGGACTCTTCCACGGTAACCATCTCGGCTTCCATGTCTTTCAGTTCTTCTAAGTTCTTATCATCCATCGATCAGTTTCCTCCTTTCCCGTTTACTGTTTTCCAGCTCTGTGCGGGAACCACGGTTCCGTCAGCGAGCGTATAGTCCGTAGATCGGTAATTGACGTAAACCTTCGTGCCGTCTGCGTACTCCGTCATCCTGACGTCGCGGTCAACGATCTCATGGTTCTCGATCGTCTGTCCGTACAGGGAACCGAACTCGGTCTTGAACTGGTTGTAATACTTCAGGGCGTCTTCCTTCCAGGTCTCGTAGTTCGCACCGAACAGATAGGTGTACTCCGTCTCCTGAAGGTTGCGCGTCTCATCATGCATGAAGATGAAATACAGGCCTGCGCCGGTTTCCACGGACTTCAGAAGGTTGTTCGTGAAGTCGCCTGTAATATTGAGAGCAGCGCCGGTGTAATCAACATGTCCGTGAAGGACGATCGGGAAGAACGGGATTGCCTCGTCGATGATACTGAATCCGTCGGAATCCACATCCATGTCCAGAACGATGTCGCTGTACGGAACCGCATACTCATAAGAGTCGTAGGTGGCCAGCTTGGAGCCGTCCGCCTGCAGTTTCTTGAGTTCCGCCGACTGCTGACCCAGCACGGTCTCGCGGGTTACAAGACGCTTCCGGTTGTAGTCTGCGGAGAGCGAGTTGCCGTAGTCGTTAAATGCAACGTTCTTCAATCCGAACTCGGAAATCTCTTTCATGAAGCCTTCCAGGGTCTCCTGGATGTACTTCGGGGTTGCGAGATAATGGTAATCGCTGTCCTCAACGACGGTGTAGTAAATCTTGCTCATTTCCTGCATCTTTACATACTCGCGGGACAGGTATTTCGCGGTAGACGAACGGTAATGGAAGCTGTCAAGCAGTTCGTCATGGTATACGAACGAGAAGTTGGCTTTCAGGATGATGGAGTTGCTCTTGCCGATCTCGGCAATGGCATTCTTGAAATCCTTCTTTCCGCCGAGGACGCCGATCAAATCCACATCGTCGGCAACCTCATGCTTCACGCCCTCATTGAACCAGCCTTCCAGAACAACACGCAGGTTGGTCATACCGGCATCGTTCAGTTCCTTGATGATGTCAGCCATCTGATCATAAGTGGTAACCGCATAAGGACGTTCCTTCGGAATACCCAGGATGTGCTGACGCTTGGTAACTGCACCGACAAGCTCCACAGCAGTGGGGATCTCGCCGGATACCGTGCGGTTCAGCTCAGGGTACTTCTTCAACAGGTACTCGCGGTACGTCTTGGCCATGTCGACATAACTGTCGCTGTCGATGGGCTTGAACCGGACGGTGAGTTTCTCGTTCTCCGCAAGCTTCGGCTCGGTGGCAATGACCGCCGCGATGGAACGGGTTCCGACGTTGACGTTCTCCCAGTGAGCTGCGGTAAACACCGTATTCACAAAGTTTACATTGACACCGGACTGGCTGGGCACGCCGGCGTTGATCTCGCCGTAGCAGTCACCGTCCTCAATGATGGCAAGCATGGACTGCTTCAGTGTCTCCTTGGTACCGTCCTCTCCCGTGCGGGACTGCACGCTGATACCGTAAACAGGATAGTTGACGTTAACGTTGGAAAGAACGTAGTCCTGCAGCTGTGCATAATCCTGACCGTATATCTTTCCTTCGTAATCCTGCAGGCCCTTGCCGTTGTTAAACCGGGCAATCGCACCGGAGCCGTCGGGGATAAACAGGTATCCTTCCGAGTTCGACGCCTCCGAGAGCATGTACGGCAAAATGGAAACCTCTACGAGAGGATATGCCGACTTGTACTCGATGCTGTCAAACGGAACCGTTGCAATAAGGTCGTCGCCGTCCAGCTGAAGAACAAGATGAAGGTTTACCGCGGGAAGTGTACTGGAACTGATCTCAACCTTGTAGGCTTCCTGATCCGCCTCGCACTGCTCCTTGGTGTAGCCGATGAACTGCTGCATCAGCTCTTCCATCGCCTGGATCTTCCAGGACTGCGTGTCCTTCGCGATAACCGGAACTGTCAGTCCGGCCTCGATGTCCTCCTTGATGGCCGGATACAGATCGAGATAATCGGAATATCCCTCACGCGTCTCAATCTTCTCCTTGGTGAGCATGATGTACGCGTTCTTCCAGTAACTCTGAAGGTTCTGCCGCTCTTTCTCGAGCTCCTCGTCACCCTCGGTCTCCGCTTTCGCAGCCTTGATCTGATCCATGATCTCCGTATGGCGTTCCAGTTTCATGACTCTGGGCACATAAAAGACCGGGTCAACCTTACCGATGGTGTACTTGATCGTTATCTTATTGTTGTCAAGGTCCAGATCGTAATCGTAGTTTCCTCGCTTGACGGACTCCGAATACGAATTCAGACGCTGCAGAACACCCTTGGTCGTATCCATATACGAGACGACAACCATTGCACTCAGCTCGGAGTGGGTGGCGTCCTTCGCCACCGAACAGGAATGCCATACATGCTCGTACTTGTCGGTGAGGGTGAATTTCATCGTCGTCGGATCGAGTTCCAGCTTCAGGCTGTCATTCTGAAGAACGATGGTGCCGTCAGCCTTCATTTTCTCCTCGTCCTGGCGATACAGTTTGATTTCTTCCGGAACGGTTTTCGTCGCCTTGCCGAAATGGCGTGCCAGCAGAACTGCAGCTACAATAACGACGATTGCGATCGGATAACCGATCAACTGTCCCTTATGGTTTTTCAGGAAAAGGCGGAATGCGCTCTTCCTGGCGGCTTTCTTTCGATCGCGGTAGTGGGCTTTCCAGTCTGTTTCCGCAGTCGCAACCGCTTCCGACATCGCTTCGTCCGCTGTCTCTTCGACTGCGTCTGCAGCTTCGGTAATCTCTTCCGCCGCATTTTCCGCGATTTCGGTTATTTCTTCCGACGCATTTTCAGCGTTGATCTCGGAAATATCCGGTTCGTTCGGTTTCATAGTTTAGCCTCCTTCCCGCGCTATCCCATACGGAACAGTATTTCTTTATAGAGTGACACGAAGTACATGACGGCGTCGCTGAGCAAACTGAAGAACAGAAGCACAACGAACATGATGACCGCCATACCCACGATGGAGATGATGATCGCTACAAGGCCCTTGAGCAGGGAGTAGTCGTGGATCATCAGCACCGCGCACAGGATAAGAAAACCGCTCCAAACCAATGCGAATATGTTGAAGTAGGTGTAGAAGACGCCTTCTTCTTTTGTTACGACATTACTGAGCAGGATCATCGGCAAACCGATAATCACATAAGGAGTGAACGCGTATGCGGTTCCCATGTAGATCTGAAGGAACCGGCCCTTGCCGTCCATCAAGGTCGTGACACACCAGTTGGCGGTCACCCAGATGAGAAGCGGCACCAGGATACCGAGGGTATTCATCCAGATACTGAATTCACTCCATCGGGTGTTATTCACCATGAAGTTCGCGAACCTGCGGTCCCACAGATGCGTGAGAACGGCAAGGATCGTGATGGTGTTCGCTGCAGCCAGCGAACCGCGCTTCTCATGCGTGAGGTCCCAGAATCCGTCGAAGGGATGAAGGATCACGTAAAATGCATACCGAAGCGTCTTTTTGTAGTTCGCCCACGATTCCCCGTGGAAGAACCCTGCGATTGCGGAGAGGAACTTTTTCATGCTTCTTTAATCTCCCTTCGCACTTTGATGATTTTCCGAATGATCTTCGGAATAAAGATTAACGCCACCAAAGCAAGGATTGCGTAGAAGATGTATTTCTCTACCACCTCCTCACGGTATTTCTGGAACGCTTTGGAATAGTTCTCGATATCGTGTGCACTCTCGAAATACCCCATGGCCTCCTTGTACTGCTCCTGACGGAGAAGGGCACGTCCGATGCCGACGTAGGCCAGCTCGAAGTTTCCGTTGAACTGAAGGATTTCATTCCAGACCTTGGCGGATTCATCGTAGTATCCGGTCTTGTACAGCTGAAGAGCTTCATTGATCATCTTGCCGTAGCGCGTCATGGAGAACTCCGTGATCGTACCGCGGGTGGTGTCAAGAACAAGGATCGTCTCCTCGTCCAGGTTGTCCATGGCGATTGCCTGACTGAAACGGCCTCTCGTGAATCCGATACCGCCGAAAGCATACAGCAGGTTGCCCTGGAAGTCATAGACGAAAATTTTGCCTCGCGTCATATCCAGACATGCGTATGTTTCATTCTCAAACGCGATAACATCGGTAAACTTGGATGCGCCTCGGACGGACGGCAGCTTCGAGGACCAGGCGAGATCGCCGATCGGGAAGGAATTGCCGTTTCGGATCAGGATATCCGAACCCATGGCGTTCAGTTTACGGATCGGGGTTGCGGTTCCTGCCCAGAGGTCCTGCTCATCCACCGCACTGATCGTAGCGTAGATGAAGCCCTTGGAGTCGAGACTCAGGTTGTTGTACTCTGTAGGAACGAACTGCGTGCTTCGGTTTCTCTGGGCTCTCGTCTGGAGCTTACGCCAGATTTTCCGGGCCAAAGAAACAACGACCTTGCTGGCTCCGACATAACCGGTGAACTCACCCTTCTGATCGAACTCCATCAGACCGGAGTTGATACCGTCCGCCTGTGCGTACACGCGGAGAGCGTTATCGGCAACGATCTTGTTGGGCTTGAACTCATAGTTCTTCGGAAGCGTATCGTCCACAGGATTCTTAACGACGTTGATCACGTTCAGATTGTAGTCACAGTGGATTACACGCTTGTGCTCCTTGTCGGCGATAAAGAGATCGTACATCTCATTATCGAGCTGCTTGCGAACGACATTGTCCTTCTTCGGACCCTGCTGAGGCACGGGGGTGGGAGTAGGTGTTGCCTCTCCGCCTTCGCCGGACTCGCCGCCGTCACCGGATTCGCCGCTGTCGCCGGTTTCCGTCTCGTCCGCAGCATCTTCCTTGGGTTCCTCGGTCGGGGTCGGTTCTGCGTCGCCGCCCTGTTCCGTAGCCGAGTCGTCTCCCGGATAGATGTAGGGGTCGCCGAGATAGTCGCCGTAGCTCCTGCGGAGTTCCTCGGTCATGGGCTTGACGAAGATATCCGTAGGCTGGAACAGGGTGTTGTCCACCTTGCCGCCGTACTGCATTGCGTCCGCAACCGTCGTGGAAACGTTCACCTGGTAAATGATGCGGGACAGTTTGTACAATCCGTCCTCTTCATCCTTATAGGCCTCGATGATACGGTTGTTACCGGTATCACAGATGAACAGCAGATTACCGATACAGAACAAACCCTTCGGATTGTTCAGGTTGCCGATCTCGGGGTCGATGTCCATACCGTAGAGGGTGTTGGTTACCGAGTATGCATTCGGCGATGCGGTTTCTTCTTTCCAGTAGCTGTAGGTGTAGGTGTACCACTCGTCGTCATCCTCCGCGAGTGCTGTCGGAGCTGTCAACGGCATGGATGTGATCACGAGGCAGAGCAGGAGAAGAAGTGTGATTATTCGTTTTGTTTTCATCATTTCCCTCCTATCATTCTTTAATACCCGAACTTGCCATGGTCTCCACGATGTTACTCTGTGCGAGGATGAAGCAAGTCAGCGGAAGAATCATCATGAACAGCGTTGCCGCGGATGCCGCACCCGTACGGGCTACACCACCGGCGCCGACCGTCTGCAATGCAAACGGGAGCATCTTCAACTCGTCACGGTAAATGTAAGTGGTACCGGCGTTGTTCCAAAGTGCCTGGATCGAGAAGATCATCAGGGTAAGGATAGCCGGCTTAACGAGCGGCATGACGATGGACCAGAAAATCTTTGTCTCCTTGGCACCGTCAATCTTCGCCGCCTCGATCAGAACATCCGGGATACTGGACTCCATGAACTGTTTCATAAGGAACAGACCCATGGGCGAAGCAAACGCCGGAATGATCAGGGACAAGTAGGTGTTGGTCCACCCGAGCTTTGCCATGATCAGGTAGCCGGGGATCTGGGTTACGTAACCGGTGAACATCAGGGCCACGGTTACGGCTGCGAAAAATGTTCTGCTGCCCGGGAAGCGGTACTTAGCGAGAACGTACGCCGCCATGGAAGCGATCAGGATGTGGCCTGCGGTTCCCACCGTGGTAACAAACAGGGAGTTGAACATGTACCGTGTGAAGGTGATGACGCCCTGCTTATTCAAAAGGAGGAAGAGGTCACTGAAGTTGTCCGTTGTAGGGTTGCGAACAAACAGCTTCGGAGGATAGATGAACAGCTCGTTCAGCGGTTTGAACGCGGCGTTGATTGCGTACACCAGAGGGAACGCGAAGAACGCACCGAAAATCATTAATACGATGGCGACACCGACGTCACCCGCGCGGGAACGGTTCGGTTGTCTGCCGGCTTTAATCTTTTTCATTGCTCGTTCCCTCCTATCAGGTTCCCAGGCGCATCAGCGCTTTTTGGATAAATTTGTTACACAAGTACATTACGGCAAAAAGAACCGTTGCAATTGCGGAAGCATATCCCATTTCAAAACGCTGCTGACCGTAGTCGATCAGGTGGGTAACAACCGTGTGAGCTGCGTAGTCGGTACTCGGGAAACCGCAGAGGTTCATGGAAACGTCTGCGGTGTTGAAGGACTGGGAGATGGCCATAACGGCACCGAACATCAACATGGACTTCATGTTCGGCAGCGTGATGTACCACAGCTCCTGCCAACGGTTCCGGATACCATCCACATAACCTGCTTCGTACTGATCGGCGGGAATGGTGTTGAGACCTGCGATGAACGACAGGAATCCGGCACCGAGGGACAGCCACAGCTGAACAACGATAACAATGATCATCATGTAACGCGGGTCGGTCAGCCACAGGACAGGGTTGTCCATGATTCCGAATTCGACCATGTATGCGTTGAAGTAACCGTAGGAGTCACCACTGAAGATGATGCTCCAGATCAGGTAAACCTGACCGGAAATCGTGGGCGCATAGAAGACCAGCACGGCAATCGCGCGGATGCTTCTCGGAAGCTCGTGGATCAACCATGCGAAGATGAACGCCATGATGTAACCCACGGGACCCGTGATCGCCGCGATCAGGAAGGTGTTCTTGACAGCGGTGAGGAAAATGTCGTCCGCGAGGATCAGGTTGATGTAGTTTGTAAGGCCGATAAATCTCGGCGGCTGCAAAACGTTGAAATACGTAAAACTATAACAGATGGAAACAATAACCGGTGCAATGAAAAACAGCGTGAAGATCACGGCATAGGGAGCCAGGAAAAAGTAACATGTCGTATGATCCTTGATATCCTTCCAGAGGAAGTGAGCCTGACGCTTTTTTCCTGCTTTCCAATTGGCATAACTCATAGTCTAAGCTCTCCTTTCTACTCTGTCGGAAGATTAAATTCTTTTCTCTTCTTGGACAACTCGTCGTTGATATCGCGCGCGTAGTCCAGAAGGGTCTCTCTCGGATCCATGTTCTGGTTCATAACCTTACGGATGGCATTGATGATGTGACGGCCGGTGTAGTAACCGCCGGGTACTTCCGGAGTACCGACAACCCACTGCCACTGCTTCATGAGCATCTCGCGCTGAGCAGCGCTCCATGCCAGGGATTCAAACGCCTTCGTGTTCGCGGAAGCGTATCTTGCGGACTCGCCCATCACGGCCTCAAGTTCCTTGCCGTACCAAGCCTGTACATCCGAACGTCCCCACCACTGCAGGAACGTCCAGGACTCTTCCGGATAATCCGTGGTGCCGAGGATCATCGAGCAGGTGCCCCAGCAGCCGCAGCTGCGGTTGATGTCGTTGGTGTCCACAACGCCGTCGCCGTTGATATCCTTCGGGTTGCCGTCCTCATCCAGCTCGTATCTGCCGGGAAGCAGTGCCATATCCCATAGACCGCGGATCTCCGGAGCGGAAACCACAAGGGTGTTGAAGGTGTTGAAATCGACGAAACCGATCGGCATCTCACCGGTACGGAAACGGTCTACGAAGTTGTAATCGGTAGGCGTCTTGTAATGGGTGAAGAACATCGTGTAGTACTCAAACGCCTCAACCGAAATATCCTCGTCCAAAAGCACACGGGATCCTCTCTCGTTGTAGAGCGTACCGTTTCTCTGGTACAGCTGCGCGAAGAAACCGTTCATATCCGGGTTCGTCACGCCGTTGATCTTTCGCTCAGTGGAAGGAATACCGACGTTCATGTTCGCCTTCTGGATTACCGGGAGCATTGCGATCAGGTCATCCCAAGTCTGAGGGATCGTAAGGTTGAGTTCCTCAAGAATATCCGTGCGGTAGAACATGAGGTTGTAGTACTGTGTCTCGGGCATACCGTAGACGCCCTTGTGTCCTTCCTGGTCCGTATACGTATAAGGAACATACGAGGAAGGCATGAACTCTGCGAAGCATTCTTCAAAGCTGTGAATATTCTTACTTGCATCGCCCTTGAACTGCGTCAGGTCGGTTGACGCTCCTCGCAGGGCGTAGTTGACAGGTTCCGCGGAAGCCACGTTCAGGGCGACATCCGGGCCGGTCTTGGCAACCGTCGCGGGAAGAAGGACCGCTGCCGTCATAAGGTTAACGTTGACTCCGATGTCGTAGTTCGGAACGAAGTCATCGTCGATCATGGTCTTCAGGATCGTACACTGGTCACGGCCCGCGAAGATCCAAACGGTGATGACGGTTCTGTCGTCGCCGTCATACACGTCGCCGATCGCGTTGTAATCAACTACGAAGGAAGCGATGAAGGAACGGATCTCGTGTGCTGCTTTGTCAAACCAGTTGATGCTGTCCTTCGGAATCTTGTAGTCGGGGCTGGACACGATCATGTAGTCCACATCCAGGTTCGACTCGCGAAGGTTGAGGATCGAGGTACCGAGGGAGCTTACGTTGATCTTGAAAGAGCCGAGACCGCCCGGGATCTTATCCGGGTCGTCGACAAATCGTTCAAGCTGTGTAGCCAGAGTCAGTACCGAGCTCACCTGGGTTCCGGTCTCACCGGTGTACGCAACCAGCTCGTCGACGATCTTGTAGAGAACCTTGCACTCCGTTTCCAGTGCGGGAACGATGTCAGGGTATTTTACGTCGATGTTGTAGTCACGATCGCTGTCCGGTTCGGTGCCGGTGTAGACGATAATGCGGCGGTAAATCTGGTTCATGCGGTACACGCTGTCGGTCATCTCGGTCAGAATGTCTCCGATCTCTCCGAGCGTAACCTGCAGACGGATCCGGTTGACACCCTTGTTCAGGTGGAACATGTAGGGGTTACCGTTGCCATCGGAAAGGGTCGCCAGCTGCCAGTCGTTGTCGAAATCAAACTTGATGGCAGATACTTCCTTGAACGGGATCTCTCCGTTGATGTAAAGGGAACGGCAGGACACATAACCACGGTTATAGTTCTGACGGGTCTTCATGGACAGGCAGTAGTAGCCTTCCTCTGCGACCTCGGTCTCCCACTCGATCCACTGGCCGGCATACTTCCAGTTCTCGCCGCCGCTCATATTGATAACCTGATGACGTACGTCGTACGGCTCGGTACCCGCGGAGCTGCGGTCGTAAGTGGAGTACAGCGACTGGGAAGATCTCGCGGTCGATTCCTCGCCCTGGATCTTCTGGCTGAAGTTCGTAACGGCGTTCGTGTTCGCACCGGCGATGTACTGCTCGTAGGTAGGGATCTCCGTAACAGCACGAAGAACCAGCGAGCGAAGGATCAGCGTCTCCTGCGAAGCCTTGAGTCTGATCTCATTCTCTCCCTGATTGAAGTAGAAGCGATACGGAGTCGTGATGTATCCGAGCTCATCCGTAAGGCTGACATTTTCCCATCTCGGTTTCTCTACCTGACCGGGGCGGATCTGGTTGCCCTGGTTGTCTGTTCTGGGTGCTGCCGCATCCGTCCAGACACGGGGCAGTTTGATTGCGTCGGCGCCGCTGAAGGGAATTTCCTTGTTGATCTTCAGCTCGACTTCAATCTCGATGCCTCGGGAGGTCTCTTCCTCCTGATCCGGATAGTAGCTGAGGTCAATGTAATAGAATCCGGCCTCACCTACGTTAGCCCGAAGCACAACATAGCCATTCTCATAGGTCATCAGGACGGAATTCTCTCCGCCGTAAGCACCGAACTTATAGTCCTTGCCTTCGATGACCGAGGATGCGTCCAGGGGAATCTCGACTGACTGCTTGGGCAATCCCGCGTCTGCATGCCGGAGCAAATAGGCGTTGTACGTATCGGAGCGGCCTTCGCTGACAAGCTTATCCATGTCAAGGTCGGCATACTTATCCTTATACGTCTTTGCACCCGTAAGCTTTCCGTAAACCAGAATCGCGGCAATAGCCAGAATGCAGACAGTCACTACCCAAAAGGTTTTGCTTTTGAAAAATCTGCGCATTGCTTCCTCCGTTCCTGCCTTTTACACAGCATTAGCCCCCCATTTCGCCAAATTTTGACAAAACGAGGGCTAATTCGGGAATAATTTAAGGTAATTGTACTAAAAACCTCTTGCAATTGCATATCATTTTTTGCTATATTTGGGTTGAAACTTGCGAATTTGTGCTATTTCCTTCCTCGTCAGTTTGTTGGAATTGTTTATAAAACGGGTTATTTTTTCGGAAACCTTTGGTTCTTTTTGTGGTTTTTCAACAAAAACCGCCCTCTCAGACCGCAATATGCCGCATATTCCCTGTTTTTTGTGCATATTCGTCAAAATATATCCGCAAGATTTGCAAAACAGTAAGGAGCCCATCCCTATGGCAAAATCCATGCGCGGCACGTTTGAAACCGTGCCGTTTCGAAGCAACGAATCGGTTTTACTGTACCTCAACAACGAGTACACGGACTACGATATCCACTGGCATACGGCTGCGGAGATCATCGTCCCTCTCGAGAACGGATATCAGGTGACCATCGGCCGCCAGGTTTTCCGCATGAAGGAGCATGACATTCTCTTTCTTCCCCCCGGCGCTCTGCACTCCCTGCAGGCTCCTCCCACGGGCCGCCGGATGATCCTCATGTTCAACTTCTCCCCCCTCGGGTCGTTAAGGGATTTTTCGCCGCTTCTGCCGGTCCTCAGCCAGCCTCTGCTGATCACGCCGGAGGAGCCTGAGGAAGCAGCCTCATTTTCCGAGAAAGGCCTCCTGCCTGCACGGCAATCTCTTTTCGGGGAGTCCCCGGCACACCAGAATCCCGCCGAGCGCGGAAATTCCGTCTCTCCGGCCACGGAGCTGCACCGGGAAGCGTTCCGCCTGATGCAGCAGATCTGTGACATCTACCCGGACCACTCGGAACCTCTGCGGATCCCCATGATCTACTCCTGCCTGATCCAGTTCTTCGTTCTGGTGGGACGGCATCACGTCCGCCGTGATCTTCTCTCGCCCGACACGAAATCCCGCCGGCAGACCGATTGCTACGAGCGGTTGAACGCATCCCTGAACTTCATCAACGCCAACTACATGAACGATATCTCCGTGGAGGATGCAGCGCGGACCGCGGGATTCAGCAAGTTCCATTTTTCGCGCCTGTTCAAGCAGTTCACGGAGCAGACCTTCTGCGAGTACTTAAACCAGCGGCGCATCAACGCCGCCGAAACACTTCTTCTGAACCAGCGGCTCTCCGTCACGGACGTTGCGCTGCAGAGCGGATTTTCCTCCCTCTCCACCTTCAACCGCACCTTCCGCGCGCTGAAGTCCTGCACGCCGTCGGAATTCAAGGCGTTCCATCAGCGCCGCGGCATCCGTCTCCGGAAGCAGCCGTCGGAAAATGAAGCCGTCGCCGCCCAGGCACCTGCAAGCCCGGCCGCAGCCGCATCCAACGGCTCAGCCGGCGCCGAGAAGGACTCCGTCGCTGTCGGATTGAGAGCAACACTTTGACATAAGCAAAGAGGCCGCACCATAACCGGTGCGGCCTCTGTTTTATTGCTGTTTTATTGTCCGAAACAGTTACTGACGAAGCGTCTCATCCACAGCTTCGCCCACAGCGTTCTCCGCAGTCTCCGTCACGGTTTCCGCGAATCCCTGTGCTGCGTCAGCCGCAGTGTCAACCGCTGCATCGGCGTAACCGGTCACGGTATCTGCCGCTGCCTCAGCGTAATTGCCGGCGGTGTCAGCTGCCGTTTCCGTGAAATTGCTGACGGCGTCCGTCGCCGCTTCCGCGTAATTGCTGACCGTCTCCGTTGCCGCCTCTGCAGTATTGGAGATCGCTTCTCCGGTCCATGCGGAGTACTCCTCAGCCGCGTTGGTCACGGAATCCGCAACCGCCTCTGCGCTGTCCGCCGCATCCCCGGCAAGGCTTGCATAATCCTCCACCGCAGCAGCGACCTCAGGTGCTTCCGGCGCCTGGTAAACGGGTGCTTCCGGTGCTGTGTAAGCAGGAGTTTCCGGTGCGGTATAGGCCGGAGCTTCAGGTGCCGTATAAGCAGGCGCTTCGGGTGCTTTGTAAACCGGTGCCTCGGGCGCAGCGTATACAGGCGCCTCAGGCGCTGTGTAAACAGGTGCTTCCGGTGCGGTATAGACAGGTGCTGCCGGAGCCTCGGGTGCCTGATAAGCAGGCGCTGCCGGAGTCTCGGATGCCTGGTAGGCAGGAGCTGCCGGGGTCTCCGGTACCGGAGGCTGATAAACCGCAGCCGCGGGAGCTGCCGGAGCAACCGGAGCCGCCACAGGAGCAGCCGGGATTCCGGAAGGACCGACCTGCATCGTCGGGTTTGCGTAACCGGTGACAGCCGTGTAAGGGTTCGCACCTGCATTGCTGTACGGGTTGATATTCTGCTGTGCGTTCGGAGCCACGCCCGGCTGAGCAGGCGCCTTGGCAGCAGCAACTTCCTTCACGCGGGTGATGGCCCATTTGCCGGCAAGGATCGCGATAATATATCTCGTGATATAGCCCATAGCCGTAAATGCCGTATCGGCCGAGTCAGTGCTGGCCAAATTATAAATATTTCCGCTGGCGCGATAATCCTCCCAGTCATCAATGACATACGGAAGGATGTCATGAGCGAGAACCAAAAGCAGTTCCACAGTTGCAAGCACCATCACCAAAACCGCAAATACCTTGGTTGCCGAAGCCCCTGCCAACAGGGAAAGCGCCATCAGTATCAGGAAGAGATACACCAGTGCGATGATGACATATTTTGTGATGAATCTCAGTGTGAAATCGGTATCCCACTCAACATCCTTCGCATCCTTGAGCGCATCGATCCAAAGCCAGAACGAGTACCCGAATCCGGCCGTATCAAGCAGAATGCCGAAGAAGAACAGGGCACGATTGTTGGCAAACATCGCAATCGCCAGAACAAGAAGCGCTACGAGCATTACCGTGACGATGTACATTGACTTCTTGCTGTACTCTGCAGTGTACAGTTCTTTGAGCAGTTCCCCGTAAGAAAGCTTTTCATCTAAAACGGATTCCTTCCACAGAAGGACATACACCGAATAGAAGTTGAGCAAAAAGAACGCGAGAAACCATCCGGCCAGTGCACGCGAATACTGCTTACTCTTCAGAATCATGTTGCTACCTCCTCAGTTTTATATTTTACCGCCCGGAACACCCGCGCGGGTCGTACTCTATGTTCAGCGGAAAATGCGGCATCCGCCGCCATCCCGCCAACCACACATTTTCCGATTCACGACTTGAAATAGATCGGTGAATCACTGTCTTCTCCGGAGGCCCCGGTTCCTTCCGGCGGGGTTTCGATCCCGTACGCCGACGGATCCAGCGCCGCCTTCTTCGCCACGGTTTCCTCCGTGTGGACGTAGTGGATAACCAGACCGCACAGCGCTATCGTAAAGGCGATGTTGAGGATCATGTACACAAGCTCCACGCCCGTGGTCCCGTAAAATGCGGCAAGGTCCTTCAAAAAGCCCGTGAACGCGGCAAGGAACACAAACAGATAGATAACCTCGGTCTCCTTGTGATTCTGAAACCGGTCACACTCCCGCAGGTAGCACAGCGACGTAAACATGAGCGCCGCTACCGACACAACGGCCAAGCCGAAATTGATGAAGAACTCCGGCCCGTACAGGTAAAGTCCGTTGGTAAAGAACGGAAGAAGCCGTGCCGCAGCGTACATGACCGCACCGAGAAGCGGGATCGCGATATACCGCGCCTTCGCCCGGGGCATCAGCCACCCGAACTTTGAGGCCATTTTCCGAAGCTCCTTCTTGAGAGGAAGCTCCGGTTTTGCGTAGGTGCGGACCACCAAAAGGCACGCCGCCAGACAGAGGAATCCCAACAGTTCCGAACCGAGATCGATCTTCACTCTGGTGCCGACAACATCCTCCATGATCATCCGCTGCGTCTGAAACCCGGAATTTTCCACGAACGTGTAGTTCGGGTAAGCCCAGTTTGTGCGGACATAAAAATCGATGTTGATGCACAGCACGCCGATGATAAAAAGCACCGTTGCCGCGCGCTTGGCACGAAATACCTTGTTCGGAAACTCATTCATTGGATATCCTGTCCTTTACGCCGTCTCCGGCGGAAATTAGTCTTCTTTCGTAAGTGCAACGCCCTTGTCGAAGATTTCTTCAACATCCTTCGAAGGCTTTGCGGTAAGTTTTGTAACGATGATGCAGACAATCAGGCCTACGATAAAGCCGGGGATGATCTCATACAGTCCGCCGAGGTTCCCGGTAAGGATGGCATTCTTCTTGTCGATGATCATAGCGCCGCGAGCCACAGCCCAGCCGATATCCACAACGAAGCCGCTGATGATACCGCTGATGGCACCCGCGTAGTTAAAACGCTTCCAGTACAGCGAGAGAAGAATGGTCGGACCGAAGGCCGCGCCAAATGCACCCCATGCATTTTCCACAAGGTCCATGATACTCTTGTTTCCGGCCTTTGCGATCAGGAACGCCACAGCGCAGATGATCACGACCACGAAACGGCCGGCCCACATGATTTCCTTGTCGCTTGCATTCTTGCGGAGCGGCTTGTAGATATCGCTGGAAAATGCGGAGCTCGATGTAAGGAGCTGCGAATCCGCGGTACTCATGGAAGCCGCAAGGATTGCGGAGAGCAAAATTCCGGCAAGGGCAGCCGGGAACACCCAGCGAACCATGTAGATGAACGCAAGCTGCTGCGTGCTGGCAATCTTCAGGCTCTCAATTCCGACAAGGCGGTCGCCCAGGTACTTACGTGCCACGATACCGACTACCGTCGCCATGGCAAGGATCAGGAACGTCCAAAGAACGCCGATCTTTTGGGAGCGCTTCATCTCCTTCTTTGAGCGGATGGACATGTAGCGGACGAGGATGTGAGGCATACCGAAGTATCCGAGGCCCCAGCCGAGACCGCTTAGGATCGTCACAACCGCCGCGGTATCCATCTTACCGGTACTCAAGAGGTTGTAGTAGTTTGCGCCGAGATCCGTCTCAGGCTTGATGAAGCCCGCGGATTTCATAACAAAGACAGCAACGATCGGAGCCGCCATCAGGGCCGCAAGCATCAGCATGCCCTGGAAGAAGTCGGTCCAGCACACGGCGTTAAATCCGCCGAGGAACGTATAGATCACAATGATAACCGCCGCGACAGCCATTGCCGTCTCACGGCCGGAATTGTCAAGCTTGAACACCGTCTTGAACAGGTCGCCGCAGGCCGAGATGCTCGACGCGGAGTAGATGCAGTAGACGATGATGAACACAATCGCGCACACAACCTGCAGCGCAATGTGCTTTCCCATAAAACGGTTGTTCAGGTACTGCGGGATCGTGATGGAATCCTTCGCAGCGATGGAGAAGGTCCGAAGTCTCGGAGCCACAAACACCCACGCGAGAAGCGTACCGATGAACAGACCCACACTGATCCAGATCTGGCTGATACCGGAGAGATAGATGGCTCCGGGCAGGCCCATCAGAACCCACGCGCTCATGTCCGATGCACCGGCGGAAAGCGCCGCCACGGGACCGCTCATGCTGCGGCCGCCGAGGAAGTAATCCTTCTCGCCGCCGCTTCTCGACTTCACGAAGAAGTAGATACCGATACCGATCACAAGAACAAAATAAACGACAAATGCAATGACTTCCCAGTTCATAAGCAATACCTCGTTTCACCTTTGTTTTATGTCTGACAGAGGCGTTTTCCAGGAAGCCGGAAACCCTTTACCGCGCTACCGTGAAAAAGCGAACTCTGTAATATATTAACTTTACTGTAATTTGACGGAAAATGCAAGAAAAAAGCGATGTTTCCGCGCAAAATGCGGTGATTTCCGTAAGGTTACATTTCCTCGTGCAGGATTTTCCGAGCAGCGTCAAGCAGCGTCTCCCGCTCGTTCAGCGCCGGGTTATCCAGCACCAGCTGCAATAGCCGGTCCAACGCGTCCCCGAGGGACGGCCCGGGTGCAAAGCCGAGGGCGATCAGATCCCGCCCTCCGACGGCAAGGGTTTTGATGGACACGCACTGGTTCTCCCGGACGATCCTGGCAAAGGCTTCTTCCATCTCGGCAACCCTCGCAAGCCCGCGCTCGCGGTAATCCGGGTGCTGGCCCTCGATATCCGCGCGCATCACCGGGAAAAGGTAATGCATATTCTCAAGCCCGACGCGGTTCACGATCCGCCGCATGGTCCGGTCAAAATCCGCATCCGGCTTGAAGTCAAACCGGCAGTCGTGGTATCTCACCAGGAGGGTGACCGTGTTGATCGTGTCATTGTCAAACTTGAGCCGGCGAAGCACCTCCCGCGCCACCTCGGCACCTGCCTTCGGGTGTCCGCGGAAATGCTGCTTGCCGTTCGGTTCCGTCGTCAGGCAGATCGGTTTCCCGGCATCATGCAAAAGCATGGTCATGTCATAAACGCAGCGGTCATGGGCGTCAGCCGCCAGATATCCGGGCTCCTTATGGATGGCCTGGAGCGTCACGATCGTGTGCCGGCCCACGTCAAAGCAGTGATGAGGATTCTTCTGAGGCGTGGTGATCATCGAATTCCACTCCGGCAGGATGACATCCGTGACCCCGGTTTCGTACGCCGTGACCAGCATCTCGGGGCATCGTCCGCCGAGAAGCTTCACGAGCTCCACCCGAACCCGCTCCGCGCTTACCAAAGAGAGCCTCGGCGCGAGTTTTTTCATCGCCGCAAGAGTCTCCCCTTCAATCTCAAAGCCAAGCTGCGAGGCAAACCGCAGCGCCCGGAGGATCCGCAGGGCATCCTCCGTAAACCGTTCCTCCGGCACTCCAACGCACCGGATGCAGCCCCGCTCCAGATCGGCCATGCCGTCGTACAGATCCACAATTCCCGTGCGCGGATTGTACGCCATCGCATTGATGGTGAAATCCCTGCGCAGCAGGTCTTCCTTCAGATTCCTTGTAAACGTCACGCTGCTCGGATGCCGGCCGTCCTCATAGACGCCGTCCACGCGGTAGGTCGTTACCTCGTACCCGACATGGTTCTCCATCACCGTCACCGTGCCGTGCTCAATCCCCGTGTCGATCGTTCTCCGGAAGATTGCCTTCACTTCCTCCGGGGATGCCGACGTAGTAATATCCCAGTCCCCCGGTTCCCGGCCAAGCAGAGAATCGCGCACGCAGCCGCCGACAGCGTACGCTTCGTACCCTGCCTGCTCCAGTTTCTCAATGATTTTCGCCGCATCCCTCGGGACGCGGATCGTCACATCGTTCATGGGCGCTCCTCTTTCGTTTTTTCTCCTACAGCCATTATATCCGCCACGGGAATATCTTGCAACCGAAAACAACGCAAAGGGGCACGTCCGGATGGATGTGCCCCCTGTAGTTATTTTTTTTGATTGTTCCCAAAAGGAATTCGCGGCAGCTGTTTACAGCTCTACGGTTACCTTGTCGAGATGCCAAATGTCGCGGACATACTCCTCGATGGTGCGGTCCGAAGTGAACTTGCCGGACTTTGCAACATTGAGAATAGCCATGCGTGCCCAGCGGTCCTCGTCGCGGTACGCTTCCTCGACGCGCTTCTGTGCAGCTTCGTAGGAGCGGAAGTCCTTGAGGATGAAGTACTGGTCGGCGCGCTCGCCGCCGTTGCGGTCGAGAAGCGAGTTGTACAGCTCGCGGAACTGCTCCGGATCCTCCGGCGAGTAGAAACCGTTGACGAGCTGCGTGAGCACCAAACGGATGTCCTGATCGGTGTTGTAAATCTCACGGGGATCGTAACCGCCGTTGTTCTCGAAGTTGATGACCTCGTCGGAGCTTAGGCCGAAGATGAAGGCATTGTCCTCGCCGACTTCCTCGACGATCTCCACGTTGGCGCCGTCCATCGTGCCGAGAGTCACGGCGCCGTTTAGCATAAACTTCATGTTGCCGGTGCCGGAAGCCTCCTTGCTGGCGGTGGAAATCTGCTCGGAGACATCCGCAGCAGCAAAGATCCACTCGGCGTTGGAAACGCGGTAGTTCTCGATAAATACCACCTTCAGCTTGCCCTTGATGGTCTTGTCGTTGTTCACGACGTCAGCCACGCTGTTGATCAGCTTGATGATGGCCTTTGCACGGCGGTAGCCGGCGCTGGCCTTCGCACCGAAGATGAAGGTGCGAGGATAGAAATCCATATCCGGATTCATGCGAAGCTGATTGTACAGGTGCATCACATGCAGGATGTTCAGGAGCTGGCGCTTATACTCATGCAGACGCTTGACCTGCACGTCGAAGATCGAGCGGGGATCCACATCGATCCCGTTGTGCTCCTTGATGTATTCCACAAGGCGAAGCTTGTTCTTGTATTTGATGTTCATGAACTCGCGGCGGCAGCGCTCATCGTCGGCGTACACTGCAAGTTTCTCGATATGCGGAAGATCCGTGATCCACTCGTCGCCGATCTTGCCGGTCACCCAGTTCGCAAGAAGCGGGTTGCCGTGCAGGAGGAATCTTCTCTGGGTGATACCGTTGGTCTTGTTGTTGAACTTCTCCGGCCAGAACTCGTAAAAGTCGCGGAGCTGCTCCTTCTTGAGGATCTCGGTGTGCAGTCTCGCAACACCGTTGACGGAAAATCCGGCCACAATCGCAAGGTTGGCCATGCGGATCTGACCGTCCATGACGATGGCCATCTTCCGGATCTTCTCATAGTTGCCCGGATAGCGCTGCTCAACCTGCGCTACGAATCGGCGGTTGATCTCCTCGACGATCTGGTACACACGGGGCAGAAGACGCGAGAAGAGCTCGATGGGCCATTTTTCGAGTGCTTCGGCCATGATGGTGTGGTTCGTGTATGCGCAACAGCGGTTCGTGATATCCCACGCCTCGTCCCAGGAGAGATAGTACTCGTCCATGAGGATACGCATGAGCTCCGGAACCGTTACGGTCGGATGGGTGTCGTTGAGCTGGAAGACAACCTTCTCGGGAAGTCCGTGGATGTCGTCGTGGCGGGACATGTACTTCTTCACCGCACGCTGGATGCTGGCCGATACGAAGAAGTACTGCTGCTTTAAGCGAAGCTCCTTGCCGGCGTAGTGGTTGTCGTTCGGGTACAGGACCTCGCAGATCAGACGGGCGAGGTTCTGCTGCTCCACCGCCTTGTGGTAGTCACCGCGGTCAAAGCTCTCAAGGTTGAAGTTGTCGATGGCCTCCGCATCCCAGATGCGAAGCGTGTCGACAACGTTGTTGCCGTAACCGACGATCGGCAGGTCGTAAGGGATCGCCATAACCGACTGGTAATTCTCCTGCGTAAAATGCTCTCTGCCGTTCTCGTCCTTCGAATAGCGCACATAGCCGCCGAACTTGACCTCGCATGCGTACTCGGGACGCTTGATCTCGAAGGGGTTGCCCTCCTTTAACCAGTCATCCGGTTTCTCCACCTGGTAGCCGTCGCGGATGACCTGCTTGAACATGCCGTATTTGTAGCGGATGCCGCAGCCGTATGCCGGATATCCGAGGGTCGCAAGGGAATCCAGGAAGCACGCTGCCAGACGGCCGAGGCCGCCGTTTCCGAGAGCTGCATCCGGCTCCTGATCCTCGATCACATCGAGGTCAAGGCCAAGCTCCTCCAAAGCCTTGCGGATCTCCTTGTTCGCCTTCAAATTGATGATATTATTGCCGAGCGCACGGCCCATCAGGAACTCCATCGACAGGTAGTACACCGTCTTGGCATCCTTCTTCTCAAACTCCGCCTGGCTGGCAGCCCAGCGGTCCACCACATAGTCCTTCACCGCGAACGCAACGGCCTGATAAATCTGCTGCTGCGAAGCGTCCTCCACCGTACGGCGGTAGAAGGTCTTCAGGTAGTCCTGCACGCTCTTTTTGAATTCTTTCTTGTTGATTACCATACTATCCTCTTTTCCTCTTTGCTCCGCACCGGAAGCGGTTTGTCGCTTCGTTTCCGTATCCGATTTTCCTGCGGGGCAATCAAAGCGTAAAGTCTGCTACAGTATAGCACAAATTTTCCGCATCGACCATACAAAGTTTCGGAAAATGAGCGTGCTTTTTTGTAATTTTTTACGGTAAAAACAAAGGACCCTCCTTGCGGAGAGTCCTGATTTTTCATGTTTTTGAGTTGCGTGCAATTGTTTTCTGCATCAGCCCTTGACTGCACCGGCGATGAAACTGTCTTGAATACGTCTGCTGAAGAGAATATAGAAGACAATTGTCGGCATGGTAGCAATAACAAGTGCTGCACCGATCGGACCCCACTCCGTGGTGTGGCTTCCGAAGAGCTGAGCCATACCTGCAGGGAGCGTCATGTAATCCTCACCGGTAAGGAAGGTCTGTGCGAACATAAGCTCGTTCCAGCACTGCAGGAACGTGTAGATAGCTGTTGTCGCAACAGCGGGCTTCATAAGCGGAAGAATTACGCTGAAGAATACTTTGCCGCGTCCGCAGCCGTCAATGTAAGCTGCCTCGTCGAGTTCCTTCGGGATCTGTATCATGAAACCGTTACAGATCAGCAACGCCATTGCCAGTGAGAATGCCGAATACGGAACAATCAAGGCGATCGGCGTATTGATAAGCTTCAACTTACTTACAACCAGGTAAACCGGGATAATGGATGCCTGAATCGGGATGGTGATACCGAGCATGAAAATACGGTTCATCATCTCGCTGGCACGCCAACGGATTCTGGTGATCGCATAGGAAGCCATCATAGCCGCAAGCGTTGTAATAACGATCGTTGCAAAGGTGATAATGACACTGTTCAGGAAGAATCGGCCAATCGGACCTGTGTTCATTGCCTCCTTGAAGTTGCTCCAGAACCACTTGTTCGGAGCTCCCTCAGGCAAACCGAATTTGTTGGTGTCCAGGATCTGCTTGTTATCCTTCAAAGCAAAGGTGAACATCCAGTATAACGGATACAGGTTGATAATCGCCCATATTGCGAGGAAGATGGAAATGAGAACATTAACCCATCCTTTGGTCTTCCGGACCTGATATTGTTGAAGATCATTCTTATTCTTAGCCATATCAGTCCCTCTCTTTGAAAATCGTACTGATTAAAATTGCGAAGAAGAAACACAACAAAATCAGCAACACGGCAACTGCACTGGCCACACCGTACTCGCCTCGAAGAGTCATGTAATCCATGAGGATCGTACTAGGCACGGATGCATCCTTCGTCGAAAGATTCATTGCAATGATACGAATCAGATCGTACGACTTCAGGGAACCGGTAACCGCAAAAATTACGCTTACCTTGACGATCTGCTTCATGGAAGGAATGACCACGAAACGGTCAACCTGCCAATCGGTAGCACCGTCAATCTTAGCTGCCTCACGAAGTTCTGTAGGAACACTCTTAACGCCGGCGTACATCAGCAACATATGATAACCGACATACTGCCACAACATCGGGATAAAGCATGAGTACAACAGTTTTCCCTGACCTTCTGCCAGCCACTGTATATTGTCGTCACCTTCTTTCAGGTAGCCGACCAGACGCAGCAGCGAGTTCAGAAGACCTCTGGGGTCGAAAATTTTCAGCCACAACTGACCGATAACTACGGTGGAGATCAGCACCGGCAGGAAGTTAACGGAAAGGAAGAATCTCTCACCCTTAATTCCTCTACCGAGCAGAAGAGCCAAGCCGAGTGCTAACGGCAGCTGAATGAAGACCGAAAATGCCGCAAGGAGCAGGGCGTGAACCACAGAATCCTTGAACTGAATGTAAGCCGGGAAATCCTTGTCGAACAATCTCTTATAGTTGTCCCATCCCAGCCAGGTCTTCTGACCGAATCCTTTGTACTGATAAAAACTGTTGATTGCCGAGGATGCCATGGGTGCGATCAAAATTCCCACAAACAAAAGCAGGGCCGGCAGCAAAAACAGGAAAATAGTCACGCCGTCATATTTTTTACTTTTCATGATGCTCTGCCTTCCTAAAGAGAAGTGGCCTCTCCCTGTCTGATGGAAAAGGCCACCTCAATTACTCAAATAATCACAGTGCCCAAGTTGTACAACAACTGATTATCTGATAGCCGCCTTAAGAGCAGCGATGAAACCAGCACCGTCAACCTTCTTGGTGTAAACAAGAGCAACCTGCTCAAGATACTTACCAGCTTCGTCCGAAGGCATTGCGGTATCACCGAAGAGTACCATGTAATCAGACTTAGCAACGATATCAGCTACGGAACGAGTAAGCTCGTTAACCGAAGATGCATCGTAGTCTACCGTCCAAGCCGGGAGACCGCAGCCATCAAGGTAACCATACTTGCAGATAAGCTGACCAAGTTCGAAGGTGTACTTAGCAGTGTTCTCAGCATCCTTAGCGGACTTAGCTACAGCGAGCGTATCCGACGGACCACCGATAAGCTGGCCAAGTTTAGCCTTGCTGTCATCGATAACCGGGAATTCAGCAACCTGGCAGTTCTTAGGTCCCTTCTTAGCGAAGTCTGCACAGTTCCAAGTTCCGTTCATGTAGAACGCATACTTGCCATCGATGAAGTTCTGCTTAACAGCATCGTTACCAAGGCTGACACCATCGGGATCAAAGTACTTCTTGTCGATCATATCCTGGAAAATGGTAACGGCCTTAGCCACATCCTGATTGTCCCAGGTAGCACCGTTGCAGAAGATATCATCAAGTGCCTTAGCACCGATGCTCTTCTCGATGATGGACTCGAGGTACTCAGTAACGCACCAAGTCTCCTTGCCGGCGCAGCCGAAAGGAATCTTGCCAGCAGCAACAAGCTTATCACAGCACTCAATGAGTTCGGTGTAGGTGCCGGGAACCTTGTCGTATCCGACTTCCTTCAGGATGTCCATGTTAGCGAAAAGACCAACGATGTTCATCGTGAGCGGCACACCATACTTCTTGCCGTTGTACGTTGTGTTCTTGCACATCTTCTCCGGAAGCTTGTCAGCGAATCCCTTGTAAGCGTCGTCAAGGCAGTAAACCTTATCTTCCTTAACGAAATCGCCGAGGAATGCGCAGGACCAAGTGAAGAAAATGTCAGGCATGTTGTCGCCGGCTACAGCAGCTTTGATCTTCTGCTTGTAGGTCTCGTTCTCAATAGCTTCCCAGTTGAGTTTGGTATCAGGATACTTCTTCTCCATCTCCTTGATAGCTTCCTCATAGGAATGACGGTTGGAGTCGCTCTTCGTAGCGATACACCACATCGTCAGGCCATCGTCCTTCGTACAAGCGCTGAGGCCAAGTACAGCCACGATCGCCAGCAACATTGCAAGAAATTTTTTCATGACGTCCTCCTTAGATAAAAAGATAAATTTTTCAGCTTACGCTGATATATCGAAAGCGTTACCGCTTTACGAACTAGTTTGTCATCTTCACCATTCCGAACGGATAGTCGAGGATTAACTTTCCATTCTCCAGCGAATAGTAAAGGGTTGTGTCGGGAAATGCTCCCTGAGTGTCATATACGAGCTTGATGGAGTGATCCTCGCCTACCGTGTAGTAGCCCGCCCAAAGTCCGTCCTCCAGGAACGTTCCCTTGTCGGAAAATTGGAAACTCCACTCGTTGTCCCGGATCCAGGCTCCGATCAGCGTATCCTTGTCGTCACCCTTGTAGAAATCATAGGTGAGTTTCTGATACAGATAGCGCTTGGTCTCGGTGTCGTAGTATCTCATCTCCGTGACCGTTCCGTCCTCCGCCGTCAGCTTCAGCGCGGTGTCGGTCCACTCGTAACTCTTGTATTTCGTAAGCTTGGTGCCGGCTGTGAACCGTGCCTCGCGGAATGCTGCCGTGCCGTCCTCGTACAGTTTCAGGCAGGGCGTTTTGTCGTCTTCCATGTAGGCCCACTGTTCAGTTACCGATCCGCGCTCCTCCTCTGGATCATCGGTGGTGCATGCCGCAAGCATAAGCACTAAAGTCAATGCGCAGAGGAGAAAAAGCATCTTTTTACAACTCATGATCAACGATTACCTTTCTTCCTTCTTCCACACCCACATTGCGCTTGCCGTCCGCTGTTTTCGGAGGCGCATTAAGCCCTTCGCGAATACCCCAAATTACAAGATGATTATAGCCATCTTTTTTCGTCAAGTCAAGTAACTTTTTTTACTTTTTCAAGCATCTTTTTGATATTTTGCACAAAAGCCCGTCATCGGGAACCGCATTTTCCGCAAGGATTTTCGACAACAGTGACAATACGGCGCCGTTTTCGGCGGTTCCTTTTTGGAAAGCCGTCTCCCGCCCTCTCACGGGAACCGCAACATATGCCGCAGGCCCCCTGCAAAAGGCCCATTGCTTGTGCCCTGCCGCTCCGATGCGGACCTTCTGTCCGGTCCTGCCGTCTGGTGCCGGTTCCCTGCGCGGATCCTACAGCCCGGCGCGGAAACTCTTCATGAACTCCTCGCAGCCCGCGACGTCCGCCGCCTCCGGCGCAATCGTCGTCGCCTTCATGGAGGCGAAAATCTCGGTGTCGAGGAACTCCTGCAGCGTCTGCGCGGATCCCGCAAGCTTCGCAGCCGTGTACTGCGCCAATACGGCAATGCCCCAGGCGCCGCCCTCGCCGGCCGTCTCCATCACGGATACCGGGGCGCCGACCATGGCCGCCGCGATCTTCTGGCCCGCCAGAGGAGTCTTGAAGTATCCGCCGTGACCGAGCATCCGGTCAACCTTCACGCCCTCTTCCTTGAGCATCAGGTCAAGGCCGACTTTCAGCGCTCCCAGTGCGGAGCAAAGATGCATGCGCATAAAGTTCGCAAGCGTAAAATGACTCTCCGCCGTCCGCTTCACCTCCAGCCTGCTGTCGGCAACGCCGACCACCGGCTCTCCGGAGAGGAAATTGTACGAGAGGAGCCCGCCGCAGTCCGGCTCGCCCTCAAGGGCGATGCCGTACATCTTCGTGAACAGCTCTCCCATATCGAAGGAAACGCCCATCTTCTCGCCGACTTCCGCGAACAGTTTCACCCACGCATTGATATCGGAGGTGCAGTTGTTGCAGTGTACCATACCCACCAAAGCGCCGTCCGGCGTCGTCACAAGGTCGATCTCCGGATATACCTTGGAAAGTTCCTTCTCAAGCACGACCATGGCAAATACGCTCGTACCCGCCGAGATGTTTCCGGTTCTCTTGCCGACGCTGTTGGTTGCAACCATACCGGTGCCAGCATCGCCCTCCGGCGGGCAGAACGGGATTCCCGGCTGAAGGTTTCCGCTGGGATCCAGGAATTTGGCGCCGCACGCCGTCAATGTGCCCGCGCACTCGCCGGCCGTGAGCACCTTCGGAAGAATGTCGGAAAGTTTCCACGGCATCTTCTTTGCAAGCGGCAGCTCGTCGAACTTCGCAAGCATCGTCTTGTCGTAGTCGCCCGTCTTCGGGTCGATGGGGAACATGCCCGACGCGTCGCCGACGCCGAGCACCTTCTCGCCGGTCATCCAGCGGTGTACCCAGCCCGCAAGCGTCGTGAAGAACACGATGTCGTCCACATGGTCCTCCCCGTTCAGCATCGCCTGATACAGATGCGCGATGCTCCATCTCTGGGGAATATTATAATTGAACACCTTCGTCAATTCCTCGGCAGCCTCACCGGTTATGGTGTTGCGCCAGGTGCGGAACGGCACCAGAAGCCGTCCCGACTTGTTAAACGCCAGGTATCCGTGCATCATCGCAGAGATACCGATGGCGGCAAATTTCGTAAGTTCAATCCCGTACTCGGCCTTCACGTTGGCCCGCAGATCGGCATAGCACGCCTGCAGCCCGCCGCGGATGTCCTCCTCGGTATAGGTCCATACGCCGTTCTCATAGCGGTTCTCCCAGCCGTGGCCGCCCTGCGCGAGCACGTTGCCCTTCGCGTCGCTCACCACCGCCTTGATCCTTGTCGAACCGAACTCGATTCCCAATACCGCCTTGCCTTCCGTTAAGATCGTCTTGCTGTCCATCCCGTATACCTTCCTTTTCCCTTTATTTCAGCTGTGAATTTCAGTTCCGTGCTCCGGCTCAATACTTCTGTTCCGTCCGGGCGCCGGGCATTGTCCGTATCCTGTCCGTGCCCCATCGGAAGCCTGTCTCCGCGGATGCATTTGTCATTTTCCGACAGGCGTTTCCCGCCTCATCGGGACTTCTCTCATCATCGCACATTTTACGTATTTTTTCAAGTCATACGAATCAGTTCCGCGGCGGTTTCAAGTCTCTTTTCCCCTGACTTCTGATTTCTTTTTCCCGGCATCAAGTCTCTTTTCCCCGGCTTCAATTCTCTTTTCCGCCGGCCTCATGTCTCTCCCGCTGCGGTTCAGTTCATTATCTCCCGCTGCTTTCGTCGTTGAAAAACCGTTCCTTCACTATGGACATGACCCGCATTTCCCGCTCCATAAACGCTTCGCCGACTCGTTCGAACGCTTCCTTGTTGCACCCGATGGGGCCCGTAAGGGATTCCAGCCAAACCGGCTCGGCGCCCTCCCGGATCTCGTGCTCGTCGGGTTTCCTCGGCCGGACCTCATCCGTGACATCGCACAGATAATAGTAGTTTCTCTGTTCAAAGATCCCGTCCGGATCCTTGCTGTCCCGCTGCCGCCGTATGACGATCCCGAACTCCCTGACGGACTCGGGAATGACCACCCGCCCGGTTTCCTCCGCAACCTCGCGGATCATCGCCTGCTCCGGCGTCTCTCCCGCTTCGATCCCGCCCCCGGGGAACTCGTAGGTGTCAAACTTCGCAACGTGGTTCAAAAGCACCTTTCCGTCTTTCACAACGATTCCCCTCGACGAGGGTCTCGTATATACTTTCCCGTCCGGGTTGTAGTTTTTTCGATCCATTCGGAACAATTCCCTCATGGTTTCTCCTCCCATCGGCCGGCAAACGTTTTGAGCGTTCCTTGTTCGCCGTTTCTTGCCGGCGTGCCGAGTCATTCCGTGCAGTGTCCGACACATCAGTTTTCGCCTGCGTACTCCGCCAGAAGCTTCCGGAACACCGGGCGGATCGGCGGCGAGATCATTTCCAGGGCAATCTCCTCCGGCGGGAAGAACCGCACTTCCTCCAGTTCCTCCGGCTGCATGCGCAGTTCGCCGTGGTATTTGCGGCATCGGAAAACAACTTCCAAATAGTAGATTTCATCTCCGTTCGGATACACGATGTGCGACTCCGGCCCGGAGTTGATCATAAAGAGTTCCAGCTCGTCTGCCTCGATTCCCATCTCCTCTCGAAGCTCGCGCCGTGCGCACTCCTCGACGGTCTCGCCCATCTCCATCCCTCCGCCGGAGTATCCCCACAAATGGTTGTCGGTCCGCTTTCCCAGAAGCACTTCGCCCCGCTCGTTCTCGATGATGATACTGCCGGCGCCGTGAATGATCGGACGGTGGCCGATTATTTTCCGTAAGTCCTTAATGTAGTCTGCCATGGTCTCCCCCTTGTATTGGCTTGTGAATCACTGCCGTGGTTATTCCCCTGCGAAATACGCGTCGATCCCGTCGGCGATACCCTTTGCAAGCTTGTCGCGGTACTCCTCGGTCGCCATCAGTCTGTCTTCCTTCTCGTTGGTCATGAAGCCCATTTCCACGATGGTCACGGGAACCTGACACCAGTTGATCCCGCTCATGGTATCCGTCTCGACCACATGCCGCTTCTTGCAGCCGCATTCCGCACAGATCGCATCCAGGATGCTTTGGGAAAGTTTGCGGCTCTGCGGGTACAGCTTGCTGTTGTACGGATTATCCTTGGTCTGGCAGAGCGTTTCCGCCCCGTTCACCTCGCTGTTATCGTTGGCATTGGCATGGATCCGGACAAAAACGTCCGCGCCCGCCTTGTTGGCAACCTCCGCCCGCTCGCTGTTGCTGATGTCGACATCGTGGGTGTCGCGCACCATGATCACCCGGTACCCTCGCGCCTTGAGAATGGCCTCAACCTTCTTCGCCACGGCAAGGTTCAACTCGTACTCGGGGATTCCGGTATAATGCCCCTTCGTGCCTGCGCTTACCTTCGACTTTGTCGTCGACGAACTCGGCCCGTCCGGCTCCGGATCGTTGTTTCCCTTGCGCTGATGCCCTGCGTCGATGACAACCAGCTTACCGCCTGTTTTTCCCAATGCTCCGGTTGGGGTCGGGGTCGCGGCCGGGGTCGCGGTCACCTTGGCCTCGGTTGTGGGAGTTGGCGTTGCTGTTGCTTTCGATTCGGTTGTGGGCGTCGGGGTAGCTGTTGCCTTTGGTCCGGTTGTAGGCGTCGGCGTGGCGGTTGCTTTTGGTGACGGCGTCGTCGCAGGAGCTGCCGTGGACGTCGGGCTTACAGAGAGTGTCAGCGCTGACCCGGTCGGACTCACAACATTTTCCGACGAGATGTCAGGCACCTTGTGCTCGCCCTGCAGGAGCCATTTTTCGTCTACTCCTGTTTTGTCTCCACAGCCTGTCAGGAAAGCAATCGCAAGAAAAAAGCACAAAGAAATGATCCCGGCTTTGTTCGCCGCCTTTCGTGTAAAAACCGACTTTTCCAATTCTTATCCCTCACACATTACAAGCATTCCGCTTTCTGCGTTCTTCCGCAGCAAAGCGTGTTTGTCATTATACCAAAAAGGACCGAAAAGTCAAAGTATAATGTGACCGTATTACTGCAAATATACCTGAATGATTTCTGCGAGTTCCTCCTGATCGAAGGGTATGTTTTCCCCTTCAAAAGTGACTATCATCTGTTCTCCCACCGGGAATCCGTTCTTATTGTACTCACGCATTCGCAGGATTGCGTTCTGCCGGTATTCCTCATCATCCATCATTCCGAAATGCTCGTGGTAATATGTCCTCCTCAACCGTACGTTCAACACCGCAAAGTCAGGATATCGGGTTCGCCCGTTCGGAAGGATTACCGTTGGTTCATATACATACGGCACACCGGCCATGTAATATGCATCCGCAATCATTTTCTCCGACTTGGAGCGCACGGTCTCACCCCTGATCGTCGTATATGCTGTTGTTTTCACATAGGAATTCCGGTCCCCCGGGTGCTCTTGGTACCACTGTTCAATGTACTGCTCATCCGTGGGAATGAGAGGGGTGATCAATTGTTTGCGTTCCTTTGATTCGTGTTCATAAACCGCCTGAAGATTATCCTCCTCCAAAGTTCTCAACGCCCGTTGCAATGCTTTACAGCTTCGTTTAGCTGCCTTTTCAAGTTTCTTCTCATAGGACTTCTGTGCAAGGCTTATCACCAGTTTCATGTTTTCCTTAGGAATATATGACCTCACAGGTTTTCCATTTACATTCTCCACCATATGAAACTGTACATATTTCTTCCGAACGACTCCCACTTCTAGGCGTCCCTTAGGAAATCTTTTTATCTCTTTGGCTACCCTTTGTATTATTCTTTTCGTTGCGGCTATTTCCTTCTCCAATTCAATTAACAGTTCTTTTTTCATTCTATTTACCCCTTTCCATTTTCTCATAGTTCTTCTTTTTGCGGTTGTTTGTGGATTCTGATGGATTTCCACCGCACATTCCTGTAATCAGAACCATCCCAGAATCAACCTTTTCGTAACTAGTGCGGTGTTTATTGCTGTTTTTGTGTTTCCCACCGTACAACTGTACAGAAAAGGCCGTACAAAAAAACTCTTTTGCTGGATTTGTGCGGTGGTTTCAGTGAAAAAGTTGGATTTCCACCGTAATCTGTCGGAATCAAGTGGATTCGGGAGATTTCCTTGCCTATCTTCGTGCGGTGGAATGAAAGAAATGGCTGAATTTCCACCGTAATTTCTCAGAAGCAGGTGATTTCGGAAGTTTTCCCTGCTCATCTCGTACGGTGGTGCTTACCATAAGTGATGTTTCCACCACAATTACTCACAAACCGACTTCAGGATTCTCGGTCCGGTTAATTCTCGGCGGATTATTGAATTTGCAATACATAGAATAGGGGAATAGAAAAACAGACGGTATAGCGGGCGAACGCCCGCTATACCCTTGAATCGTAGATACAACTCAGATTTGTGCTGTTGGAAACACAAGATTGTAATTACTGCAGTCTCTTATAACAATTGATGTCCCTTACTTCCTCACCACAGTGATCGTTACTTCCTCACCGTTGATGTTCCAGTCTTTGGTGTAGCCCTCGACTGCGTCGAAGCAGAGCTCGTCGGCCAGAACGACACGGCACAGGAACTCGGAGTTCTTGTTGCAGACTTCGGCAAGCTTGTCGTTGCCGGTAAGAGCAACCGTGATGTGGTCCATGACTTCAAAGCCGGCTTCCTTGCGCATGGTCTGGACCTTGCTGATGACTTCGCGGACGTAGCCTTCCTCGATGAGCTCGGGGGTCAGGCGGGTGTCAAGGACAACCGTGATGCCGCCGTCGCTGTCGGAGACGTAGCCTTCGGTCTGCTGCGACTCGATCAGCAGGTCTTCCTTCGCGATGCTTTCGGAGACACCGTCGACAACCAGAGTCAGGGAGCCGGTCTCGTCCAGTTCCTTCATGGCGGCACGGCCGTCGATGTTAGCGAGAAGTTCGCGGACGGTGTTGATCTGCTTGCCGAAGCGCTTGCCCAGAGTCTTGAGCTGCGGCTTGAAGGAGTATGAGGTCAGGTCGCTGACATCGTCCTTGAAGGCGAGAGCCTTGACATTGAGCTCGTCCTCGATGATCTCGCAGTAGAACTCGTTCAGGGCACCGCGCTCGCTGCAGACAAACATGTTCGCGATCGGCTGGCGCTGCTTGATATTGGAAGCGTTACGGCAGGCACGGCCGAGTACAACGACCTTGAGAACCTCATCCATATCAGCCTCAAGAGCGGTGTCGATCCAGGACTCCTCAACCGTCGGGAAATCACACAGGTGCACGCTCTCAGGTTCCGAAGCGTCGATGCTGCAGACCAAATTGCGGTAGATTGCCTCGCTCATGAACGGGATCATCGGAGCTGCGGTCTTTGCGATGGTGACCAAAGCCGTGTAAAGCGTCATGTAGGCGTTGATCTTATCCTGCTCCATGCCCTTGGCCCAGAAGCGCTCACGGCCGCGGCGGACATACCAGTTGCTCATCTCGTCGACGAAGGAATCGAGGGCACGGGCAGCCTCCGGGATGCGATAGTTCCAAAGGTTGTCATCCACGCTCTTGACAGTAGTCATCAGGCGGGACAGAAGCCAGCGGTCCATGACCGGAAGCTTGTCGTATTCCAAAGAGTACTTCGTAGCGTCGAAGTTGTCGATGTTCGCATACAGAACGAAGAACGCGTAGGTGTTCCAAAGGGTGCCCATGAACTTGCGCTGGCCTTCGATGACAGCCTTGTCATGGAAGCGGTTCGGCAGCCACGGTGCGCTGTTGATGTAGAAATACCAGCGGATCGCGTCAGCGCCAAGGGAAGCCAGAGCCTCGAACGGGTCAACCGCGTTGCCCTTGGACTTGCTCATTTTCTGACCGTTCTCGTCCTGAACGTGGCCGAGCACGATGACGTTCTCGTAGGGTGCCTTGTTGAACAGCAAAGTCGATTCAGCCATCAACGAATGGAACCAGCCACGGGTCTGGTCAACAGCCTCGGAGATGAACTGAGCCGGGAACTGTTGCTCGAAGAGGTCTTTGTTTTCAAAAGGATAATGGTGCTGTGCAAAAGGCATCGCGCCGGAGTCGAACCAGCAGTCGATAACCTCGGGAACACGGTGCATCGTCTTGCCGCACTTCGGGCAGGGGAACGTTACCGCGTCGATGTACGGGCGGTGCAGCTCAACCTTGGCGTCATCCGGGTTGCCCGAGAGCTTAGCGAGGTCTGCGCGGCTGCCGACGCACTCGCGGTTGCCGCACTCGCACTCCCAGATGTTGAGAGGCGTGCCCCAGTAACGGTTACGGCTGATCGCCCAGTCCTGGATGTTCTCAAGCCAGTTGCCGAAACGGCCTTTGCCGATGGACTCAGGGATCCAGTTGACCGTATTGTTGTTGCGGATCAGGTCGTCGCGCACTGCGGTCTCGCGGATGTACCACGACTCGCGCGCATAGTAGATCAAAGGAGTGTCGCAGCGCCAGCAGTGCGGATACTCATGCTCGAACTTCGGAGCGTCGAAAAGAAGCTTGCGGGAAGAGAGGTCCTTGATCACCTCAGGGTCAGCGCTGATGGCGCCCTTCTCCATCTCCGCAGCCGTTGGCTTGCAGCGCATGCCGGCAAACGGCGTCACATCGAGCATCACGCCCTTCTCGTCAACCATCTGCACGAGAGGAAGGTCGTAGTTGCGGCCGACGTTGGCGTCATCCTCACCGAAAGCCGGAGCGATATGAACGATACCGGTACCGTCGGACATGGTTACATAGTCGTCACAGGTCACGTAAAATGCCTTCTTACCCTGCTTCTTCGCCTCATCCGCGGCGCAGGCGTACAGCGGCTCGTACTCGCGGCGCTCGAGGTCGGTACCCTTGAAGGTCTCGAGAACCTCGTAAGCCGGAGCGCCGTCCCTGGCAAGAGGTGCCAGAACGGTGTCTGCCAGAGCTTCCGCAAGATAGTAGGTGTAGCCGTCGGCGGCCTTCACCTTCACATATGTATCGGAAGGGTTCACGCAGAGAGCCACGTTCGAGGGCAGAGTCCACGGCGTGGTGGTCCATGCAAGGAAGTAAGCATCCTCGCCCACTGCCTTGAAACGCACGACAGCCGAGCGCTCCTTCACGGTCTTGTAGCCCTGGGAAACCTCAGCCGAGGAGAGCGGCGTGCCGCAGCGCGGGCAGTAAGGGACGATCTTGAAGCCCTTGTAGAGCAGGCCCTTGTCCCAGATTTGCCGAAGAGCCCACCACTCGGACTCGATGTAATCGTCATGATAGGTCACGTAGGGGTTGTCCATATCGGCCCAGAAACCGACCGTGCCGGAGAAATCCTCCCACATGCCCTTGTATTTCCAAACGGATTCCTTGCATTTGTCGATGAACGGCTCGAGACCGTACGCCTCGATCTGGTCCTTGCCGTTGATGCCGAGAAGCTTCTCCACCTCAATCTCAACGGGCAGGCCGTGGGTGTCCCAACCGGCCTTGCGGGGTACCATGTAGCCCTTCATGGTGCGGTAGCGCGGGATCATGTCCTTGATGACACGCGTCAGCACATGGCCGATGTGCGGCTTGCCGTTAGCGGTCGGCGGTCCGTCGTAAAATGTGTAGGTCGGCCCCTTCTTGCGGGAGTCCATGCTCTTTCGGAAAATGTCATTCTCCTTCCAGAACTGCAGGACCTGCTTCTCGCGGTCGACAAAATTCATACCGGCATCAACTTTTTCGTACATGTTTTTATCCTCCCTTGACTAAATATTCAAAAAATGTTACAAGCACATTCGCAACCCTCGCGCTGCTCGGTTTGCTCATGTACGTGCGCTCGGCACTTCCGCCGCGGACTTCGTCCGCTCCCGGTCTTGTCCTTCCGACTCGTCGGAAACATCGTTTCCGCGAGCTCGGCAGGCCAATCCCGCCGACCACAGGCGGCGGAAGTGCTCTCGCTTAGCGCGCAAAAAAGTCCCCATCCAAAACAGGATGAGGACCCGGATTCTCATTGTTAACCACCTATTTTGCGTACACTGCTGCGCAGTCTATACGGTGCCCGGTAACGGCAGGCTGCCGGTGCCTGTTACTTGGATGGGATCCGTTCACCGACACGACTCCGGAGGGATCTTCCTCTGCACTTCACAGCACCGGGCTCGCACCGCCCCCGGCTCGCTTGGGCCTTCCCATGCAGACTACTGTCTCCGTCAACGTCTTTCGCTGTATGTAGCACAATATAGACCACTCCCCGCGCGTTGTCAAGACACTTTCCGACCGAAACACGAAAAATACCGGCCTAAGCCGGCATTTTCCGTCTCTCTTTCCTCTATCGAATGACGTAGTTGAAGCGGTCGAACTTTGTAAAAAGCCCGATGGCCTTCACGGCTTCCTCGCTGCGCTGCCGGTCCTCATCCGTGTTGAAGGAGGGGATCAGCGGCAGCCGGATCACGACGTCGTCGCAGCGGCCGGCCTCCGCAAGGATGCGAAGGTTTTCGGTGACACGCGCGTTGTCTTGTCCGGTATAGTTTCGGTAAATCTCCGGATTCATGTCCTTGATGTCCACGATCCAGTTGTCTACCACAGGAAGCGCCGTTTCGAGAAGCTCCGACGGTACATTCAGGCAAGTCTCCGCAAGGATTCGCCAATCCTTGGGAACCAATCCGGCAAATTCCCGGATGAACCGGGCATGCAGCAATGACTCTCCGCCCCCGAACACCACTCCCCCGTTGGTCGCCCGGAAGTAGAGGTCGTCGATTGCCACCATGGAAAACAACTGTTTCGGCGTGATCTGCCGGCAGGGAACCTCATCGCTCAGGATCTGCTTGTTCAGGCAGTATTTGCACGAGAGCGGGCACCCTTTCGACGCCACAAGCGTCGTCACGCCATCGCCGTCCGTCTCCATCCGGAGGCGGTCGATCGTGATGAACGGGAAAGTGATGTCGGCTGAAGCCGCACCGGGTTGTTCTTGGTTTTTCGAAGGCTCACCCATCATTCACTCCTCCTTATCCATCACCCATGCGGGATGGTCAGTCATCCAGAAAACCGGTCTCATACCAGGGCAAAATTTCAACAGCCCCCGACAGTTCCCAGTCTCCCCACGAAAAATCATCGGAAATCTCATTTTCCCCCACAGTTCCCTCCTGATGGTCCTCTTCCGGAACATAGATGACATCCCCTGACAACTGCTCGTGGGACTCAATGCCGAAGGTCTTCTTCAGCAATTGCTCCGCATCGTCGATGTTGCATCCCGTTGTCATGGTCAGCATTCCCGCTGCGATGCCGGCGATCGCCACGGTCTTTCCGAGGCGGTGCCGAAGCGACAGTTCCCGTTCCAGCATCTTAAGATCCGCCTCGCACTTCGGGCAGGTACCCTTGCACTCGCCCTTATGTTTGCACTCCTCAACGACATAGGGAATGTCGTTCTCCTCCGCAATCTGCCTGCGGATCTGCTTCAAAATCTTACACTTGTCTTTCCCCCTCATACAAGCCTCCGTTTCTAAATTTCCCCTGTAAGGTGTTTCATTCCCCGAATCCGTCTTCGTCAAAGATTATCACGTTGCTGTGGCTATCAAACCAATCCCCGACATCGGTTTGCTTTACTCTCCCTGCCCAAACAGTTTCATCCGGGTCAATCTCATTACCCGACTGCTCGCCGATCGGAAAATACGTAAAGCCTTTATCCTCGGGAGCCGGCGCTCCTCCATCCAACGGCAACGCTTCACCCTCCAGCGGAGGCGCCGGATTGCGCGACTCAATGCCGAATGCCTGCCTTAAGAGGTGCTCCGCATCGTCTATGTTACATCCCGTCGTCATGGTCAGCATTCCCGCCGCGATGCCGGCGATCGCCACAGTCTTTCCGAGGCGATACCGAAGGGACAGTTCCCTCTCCAACATCCTAAGATCCGCCTCGCACTTCGGGCAGGTACCCTTGCACTCCCCTTTGTGCTTGCACTCTTCAACCACGTAGGGAATGTCGTTCTCATCCGCGATCTGCTTGCGGATCTGCTTCAAAAGCTTACATTTGTCTTTTCCCCTCATACACAAGCCTCCGTATCTCATTTTCCCGCGTATGCAATCCCGGGAGTACCGGCTTTACAGCCTGTCCGGAATTGCCGTTCTGCAGAAGATACGGAGGTCTTCCCGGGATTTATGGGAAAATATCGGGATTGGGATAAAAAAGTGCCATGGCCCTCCCAACAGGAAGTTCGCCATGGCACAGATTCGGAAAATGTTAATTCCTATGCAGGAGATACCGGAAATAGTCTCCGGCGGTGATCCGCACTTCTTTATAGCGGCTCTCCGGGAAGGACAAAAGCCCGAGCTCGCGCATCGCCTGACACTGGCTTTCGCTCAGGAAGCTCTTCTTCTCGATCCTGGAGCGGAAGTTCTCAAGCTTATCAAGATTCGTCTTCAGCGCCCGGATTTTTTCAAGCGCGATATCGCGCTCCTTCTGGTAAGTCAGTATTTTATTCTCCTCGATCACCGGGGAGAAGCGTCTGGCGCTGCAGCGGATGCGATAGTTGGCGAACTCGGTGAGTAGTTTCAGGAAAAACTTCGCCGTGTAAAAAACCCAGAATAAACCGAGAAAGGTGAAGGAAACAAGGGTTATCACATTTGTCAGATTTCTGATTACAAAGAAGGTATAGACGACAGGATATCCGCCGGTATGGATCAGAAAACCGATGATCACGCCGAGAAGATCGGTCCACTCGTTCTGCTTTCTCCGGTCCACGCCGTCATAATCCTTGCGGGCAGACTCCAGTTTGAGATCCAGCTTGTTCTTGGCGCTCTCATAGATCGTCATATAAATATCGTATTTGCTCTCGTCCCACGTCTCGTCTTCCGTGCTGTCGGAATTCTCAGCGGGTTTCTCCCCGGTGTCGCCGAAAACGGGGGAGTAAACCCCCGGGCGGCCGGAATCCGTTGGCCGGTCCCGCGACAACGCGTCGGCAATCTTCTGCTGCCTGCGGGCTTCCTCCTCGGCAAGCTCCTTCTCTTCCTTTCCGAGCACCTCATTCATGTCATCATAATCAATCATGGTTTCTCCCTCCGCTGCACTTTTCTGTCTGTCCTTCTATGTTTACTGCAGTCTTCTTTTGTATCTACTGCAGTTTCCCCTGCACCCGCTCCCGCGCCTTCGCGGCGTTCGGATGCCCCGCCTGCTCCGCCTTCTCGTAATACCTAAGAGCCTGAGCAAGATCCGGCGTTATGGTGTACCTATCGTTCTCATTCTCATAGATGATCCCGAGGCTGTATAGCGCAATGGCGTCGCCCCGCTCCGCCGACCGGCCGTAATACGAGACCGCCGCGAAAAGGTCCGATGAGACCATGGTTTCGCCAAGTTTCGTGTCCGCCCGGCTGCTGCCCTCGCTCTTTAATTCCCTGTCCGCTTCCAGATAATAGTTTCCCAGAAAATTGTCCGCCTTGACGCTCCCGCAGGCTGCGGCCTTTTTGTAGAGCGCAAGCGCCTTCGCCTCATTTTCCGGAGTAACGTCCTCGTAATAGTACGACGCCAGCGTCACCATGGCGGTGATGATCTCCTCATCGTCGGTCAGCGCGCTGCCCGTCGCCATGAAAAACTCATAGGCCTCATTGTACGCTGACTTGTCACCGGCCGACGCGAGCCCGCAGGCCTTCCGGTAGAGTTCCTTCGGATCATTCGGAAAATGTGTCGGCTCCGCCGGTTCGGTGACCGAAACCGCTGTCCCCGTCGGCGTTGCAGAGTCCCCGCCTCCGCCGGAAGGCTTGTCTTTGTTCAGGGATGTCACAAGCACGATCACTGCCGCAACAACGGCGACCGCCAGCACGGCCCCTGCGGCGTATATCCACCGGGATCCCTGTTTCCTGCCGCTCACGGCCGTACTCGCGTTTCTCTCCTTCGACTCCTTCGGAACCTCCCCTCTGAGAATCCGCTCCGAATACTCCCGAAGGTTCTGGATGCTCTGCCGAAGCGGCGGGTTGACGGCGTCAAGCCAGTGCACGCGGGTCAGATAATACTCCAGCTCGCTGCTCATCTCTGCGTCGGAGAGACGGAACGGGATCAGCGTCTTCCCGGAGTTAAACGCCAGCGCCACCTCGTTGGCAACCTGTCTCGATTCGTTGGAGCTGTCGGTATAGATGAGCACGAACAGGCTGCAGGCGGTGATGGCGTCATGGATCGCCGACACCCACTCCTGCCCGGGAACGATATCCCGCGGGGCATACCAACAACGGATCCCGTGCTGTTCGAACTCCGCGACCACGGCATCCGCAATGTTTTTATTTTTCGAGGAATAGCTGAGAAAGACGTCAACCTTGCCCGCGAGTCCGTCCGCAGGACGGCTCTCCCCGGCCGCTAACGCCTCCGCAAAATTCTCCCTGAAAACCTCTTCCGACTTCATGGTATCCCCTCATTCACGCCTTCCCCGGCGTGTCCGGCAGCTTCTTCCCGACAGTTTCCTGCGGAATTATTAAAGTACATTTTACCATGACTCGGCAATTACATCAATCATCAATCCTGCACTTGCGCCCGTATTTCGGGGACTCGCGGATTTTCGTGCTTGACATTTTCCGAAGAAGGCAGTATTATCGGGTGCATAAGAATCGGCGATGAAGCACAATAGTACGCAGGGAAACCGTCCCAGAGAGAGCCGCGAATGCTGCAAGCGGCTTACGAGAGAACCTGCCGAACCCGGTGCGGAGCTCTGCGGCGAACCGCAGCGTATCAGGCGTTAACGAACCAAAGTGAGCAGGCGGAAGTCTGCTAATCAGGGTGGCACCACCGATCATGTAAATTCGGTCCCTCGACGAGAAATCGTCGGGGGACCTTGTTGTTGGAAGTCGTTGCAGCGACGCGCGGCTTTCAACCAATTAAAAAACAGGAGGACAAAAACATGGCAGAGAACTTTGTGGAATCCATCACCAACATGGAAGACGATTTCGCGCAATGGTACACGGACATCGTCAAGAAGGCTGAACTTGTGGATTACACCGGCATCAAGGGGTGTATGGTCATCCGTCCGGCGGGCTACGCCATCTGGGAGAACATCCAGAAGGAACTGGACCGCAGATTCAAGGAGACCGGCGTGGAGAACTGCTATCTCCCGATGTTCATCCCCGAGAGCCTTTTGAATAAAGAGAAAGATCACGTGGAAGGATTCGCCCCCGAGGTTGCCTGGGTAACTCAGGGCGGCGGCGAGACCCTGCAGGAGAAAATGTGCGTGCGTCCTACGTCCGAGACGCTCTTCTGCGACTTCTACTCCCACATCGTGCACTCCTACCGCGACCTTCCCAAGGTTTACAACCAGTGGTGCTCGGTAGTTCGCTGGGAGAAGACGACCCGTCCGTTCCTCCGCTCCATGGAGTTCCTGTGGCAGGAAGGCCACACCATCCATGCGACCGCTGAGGAGGCGCAGGCCCGCACCGAGCAGATGCTCAACGTCTACGCGGACTTCTGCGAGGAATTCCTGGCGATCCCCATGGTGAAGGGACGCAAGACCGACAAGGAGAAATTTGCCGGCGCCGAGGCGACCTATACGATCGAGGCTCTCATGCACGACGGCAAAGCCCTGCAGTCCGGTACGAGCCACAACTTCGGCGACGGATTTGCCCGCGCCTTCGGCATCCAGTACACGGATAAGGAGAATAAACTCGTCTACGCGCACCAGACCAGCTGGGGCATGACCACCCGTATGATCGGCGCCATCATCATGGTGCACGGCGACAACTCCGGCCTCGTGCTTCCTCCTTTGGTAGCACCGGTGCAGGCGATGATCATCCCGATCCAGCAGAAGAAGGAAGGCGTACTCGACGCTGCATACGCACTCCGCGACCGTCTTTCGAAAAATGTCCGCGTCAAGGTGAACGATTCCGACAAGACCCCCGGCTTCAAGTTCGCCGAGCAGGAAATGCGCGGTATTCCGGTCCGTATCGAGATCGGCCCGAAGGACCTTGCCAACAACCAGGCGGTCCTCGTCCGCCGCGACACCCGCGAGAAGCTCGTTGTCTCCCTCGACGAGATCGAGGAAAAGCTCGCAGAGCTTCTCACGACCATTCAGCACGACATGCTCGAGCGTGCCCGCGCACACCGCGACGCGCACACCTACGAGGCTACCACGATGGAGGAGATGAAGGACATCGCGGACAACAAGCCCGGCTTCATCAAGGCCATGTGGTGCGGCGACCGCGCCTGCGAGGATTCCATCAAGGAGCAGGCCGGCGTGACGTCCCGCTGTATGCCTTTTAAGCAGGAGCACATCTCCGACACGTGCGTATGCTGCGGCAAGAAGGCCAAGACCCTCGTTTACTGGGGCAAGGCGTATTAATATTTGTTTTCCCGTATATAGGAACGCGCAGGGGAAATCCCTGCGCGTTCTTGTTTTTTCATCTGTTCAATTACGGAAAGCTCTCCATCCACTCCTGTGCAACCTTCTCCGCCTCTTCCCGAAGCTCCTCCGGGTATACGTCGCCTGATCCGTCACAGCCGTGTGGATCCCGACGTTCCCCATCGGCCGTTTTGCATTTTCCGTGTTATTTCGTTTCGAAAAACGTTATTCTTCCGCATCCGCATAAGGCAGGAGCAGCAGCGGTTTTCCATCCGCTTTCAGAGTTATGATCTCTTCCTCCATCTTGAAGAAGGAGTAGTACAAAAGCTGTTTTTCCTGCCCGTTGACGGTGATCCTGTCTGTGAGCATGGTGTACTTCGTATTCATTTCCGAATCCGCGGGGTCAAAGGACTCGAGCGTGGAGACCCACTTCAGAAAATAATAATCCGCGTCGCGGCCGTGATACACCTCAAGATACGCAGCTCTCTGATTGTCCTCTGTCACAAGCCAATACTTGGTGCAGTACTCCTTGTTCCCCGTCGCCTCGCGGTAAAGCGGGCCGGTCTTTCTGGCAGCCCGGATCGCATCCATCATGGAGCCTATGGTATTCCCCTCGCCGTCCGTAACATCCCAGAGGATGCAATCGAACACATACTCGCCGTCCGTGAACTGCAGCTCCGGAACATCGGCTGAGTGCTCAGAAAAAATATCTCCTGCGGAAAATCGGTAACCGCTGAAGAGAAGGATCATCAGCACGATCACGATGGCGGCACACGTTCCCGCAAGCGCCCTAAGAACCACGGACAATCTGCGAAGCTTACGGTTCTTTGTGCAGAGGATTTCCTCCGGCGCATCCGTAGCGAAGAAGCTGTCGTCTACGCCGAACAGCGACCGGATCTGCTCCCGGCAGTCCGGGGAAGGATAGCCGAGACCGTTCTCCCATTTTGCGACTGCGCTTCTGCTGACGAAAAGCTTGTCCGCCAGCTGCTGTTGGGAAAGACCTTCCGCGCACCTGCGCTCTTTCAGTTTATCTTTAAATTCTTTCATATACCGCCAGATACTCCTTCTTTTTTCGGCAAGAGTATCACGAATTCCCCCAAATGTGTTGTTACTTTCCCAAAATGCGTTGTTACTTTCCCAAAAAATCGGGCGTTACTTCCCGAAATCAAGCGCTTCTTTCTCCAAAAAACAATTCTTACGTCTTCGGAAAATGCCCTTACAGCATCTCCTGGTCGTACACAGCTCTCGCGCCGCCGATGAACTTCGGCCGGGTACGCGCCGCCAAAACGGTGGCCTCGCCGATGCGGTTGTTCGTAAGACGAAGCGGCACCGCAACCTTCTTAAGATGCATTCCGATCATCGTAAACCCGATGTCCAGACCGGCGTCCGCACGGATCTCCTCCACCGCCACAGGGTCCGTAAAATGCTGATACGCCTGCGTCGCAAAGGATCCGCCCGCCTTGGGCTGCGGAACCACATTGACAATATCGGCATGCGGTACAGCATCACGCTCAATGATGATCGCGCGGTTTAAGTGCTCGCAGCACTGCGCAGCAAGGTACAATCCGGCTTCTTTCGCGGTCTCCCAGATCGCCTCGAACACCGTCTTGGCAACCTCCGGCTGCGAGTCGGTTCCGATCCGCTCCCCGATGATCTCACTGGTGGAGCAGCCGATCACCACGATCTGTCCTGCCTTCACCCCGGATCTCTCGATCAGTTCCTTCATCGCCGCCCGCGCCTGCGCGTCGAGCTCCGCCCGCTTCTCGTCCGCCAGCGGTTTTTCGTGAAGTACGTGGGCGTCCGCCCGGTTCATTTCATTTTCCAAAGCCATGTCATTCACCTTCTTATTCTACCAAATTTGCAGCCACATACGCACAGCCTTCATCCGCCGCACGCTTCACTATGTCGGCTCCGTCGACCACCGTCATGCGGTTTCCGTCCACCGCGACAGTGACAAGTCCGGGGGCAATTTTCGCCGCGCAGCTGTTGTCCGCACCGTCCGCACTTCCCGTTTCGTCTGCGCCGGCCACAGCGCCCGCAGCAGGATCCCCCGGGACAGCTGCGATACAACCGCATGCTTTTCCGGCAGAGGCCGCAAACCCGAGACGCTTCGGGGAGATCAGCATTTGCCCTCGCTTCTCCGGCTCCTCATCACACCGAGCAACTGCCTCCTGCATCAGCAGCTCCGCGATCACATCGGGCGTCGCGTAGCTCGAGTCCAGGATCAGGTTGTAATTGTTGAAATCAAAGTAGTGAATGCCGTAGAGCTCCTCGTAACGGGCGTCCTCGTTGGCCGCACGCGCCGCCAGCTGCTCCGCCGCATCCTCTTCGCTCTTGTACGACTCCACATCACCGCGGCTTGCGTCCGCATACACGCGGCGGGCCGCCTCCGCAAGGTCGACGGAGAGGAATACCTTGAAGGATTTCTCTACGAAATTCCATGCCAGACGCGAATCGAAGAGAATGTTTTTGTCCGGATTCTCGCGGCTGATCTGCGCGGTCTTGTCGTCGATCATGTGATCGTACTTGTGATCCTTGCTCATCAGCTCATTCATCTCCAGCACGGAAATCCCCATCTCATCGGCGATTTCCCGGATCACCTTCCCCGTGGAATACAGCTCAAAGCCGTATTTTTCGGTGAGAATACGACAAATAGTGGATTTGCCGCTGCCCAAATTGCCCGTCAGTGTGATGTGCATATGTGCCTCCGTCAGGTTTTATTTATTGTTGTCAGGTCTCAGTCCTTGTCAGTTCTGCAACAGCGCCGAGAGTCCCGGGATCAGCTGCTTCTTGCGGGATACCAGGCGCGGGACTTCGCAGACATTTTCCGTCGCGCTGACGCCGAACGCCTCCTCCAGCAGATCCTTCGCACCCTCGCCCGCGAAAATGACGCGGGAGGTCTCGGTGGTGATGTTCGTGAGCATGAAGAAAAGCATATTGATGCCGCCGTTGCCGGCCATGCCGAGCACAAACGGCTTTAGGCACGTCTCAATCCCCGCGAGCTCGTCCGCGCTCATGGAGTTGATCTGCCCGACGCCCAGGGTGATGGACCCGATCTTAAACTTCTTGTAATCCTGATAGAAAATCTCCTCCGGCGAGCGCTCCGCGAGATGGCTTCCTGCCGCGAACATACTGCCGGCCAGTTCATTCATATCCACCTCCGCGATCGCCGCCAGCTTCGTCGCCGCATCGCGGTCAACCGCCGTACAGGTCGGCGAATGGAACGCCAGCGTGTCCGACAGGATCGCCGAGCACAGAAGGCCCGCCATGTCCTTCGGGATCTCCGCGCCCTGCTCCGTGTACATCAGATACACGATCGTCGCCGTACATCCGAGCGGCTCATTCCGAAAATACACCGGCTGGAACGTGTACATGCCGCCGATCCGATGGTGATCGATGATCTCCAGAATATCGGCCTCCTCCACGCCGTCCACCGCCTGCCCGGGCTCGTTGTGATCCACTAAGATCACCTGCTTGCGGCTCATATCCATCAGGTTGCGGCGCGAGATCGTGCCGCGGTAGATTCCCCGGTGATCCAGAATCGGAAAATCCCGATTCCTCCTCTTGGCCATGACATCGCGAATGCTGTCGATGTAATCGTCCGTCCGGAATGTGACCAGATTGTCCGTTGTCATAAAATAGCCGATCGGCATGGAAAGATCGATCAGACGCGCCACGGTAAATGCATCGTGCGGCGAACTGATGATGATACATCCGTGCTCCTCCGCGAGTCTGCGGATCGTGACCGAAACTTTTGCGCCCTCACACACGACGAGGCAGGCCGCACCCATCTCAATCGCGCAGAGCTGCGACTCGTAGCGGTTGCCGAGGATCACGAGATCGCCGGGCTTGATGTAATCCTCCATCAGATCCGGGTTGGCCGCTGCGATCAGCACCTTGCCCTGCGTGTACCGAAGCCCTTCGATGTCGCCCTCGACCAGCGTGCCGTCGAGCGTATCGAGGATATTTGCATACGGCGTCGCCGCAGCAGAGAGAATTCCCGAGTCCGAGAGCTCCATCGCCGCCTTGGCTATGTCGCTGATCGTGATCAGGCCGTCCAGGTGCCCTTCCGCGTCCGTGATACACAGCGTGACAACATGGCTCTCCTGCATCATCAGCCACGCGCGCTTTAATGACATATCGCGGTCCACGCCCTTGGTCTCGCGGATATCGATATCCTTCACCTGCGTGCCGACATACTCAATGTAATCCGGCGCCGCAACCCCGAACCGTTTCAGAACATACGCCGTTTCCGCGTTGATCTCACCGCAGCATCTGGGCACGTGCTTCTTGCCCGTCCTCTTCTCCTTCAGCCACGCATACGCGATGGCCGAGCAGATGGAGTCCGTGTCCGGATTCTTGTGTCCGATCACCAGTACTTTCTTCTCATGCGTCGTCATAGAGTCTCTCCTCATATCTCGCATTATCCATCCGCATCAATGTCTCTTGCGAAGGATCACGGTCACCGCGACGCCAATCAGCAAAGCCGCCAGTGCCGCGCCTCCGATCACATATTTTTTGAAGCCGTCGCCTTCCGGTGCTGACTCAACCGTTGTCTCCGCTTCGGTCCCGACCGCGACTTCTCCCGGAATCACATTTGTCCCCGAGTCATCCGGCGCCGCATTCTTCTCCTCTGTCCACTTTGCATAAACCGTTGTTTCTGCCACTATCGGTTTCTCAAAGTCATACGCATGAATCAAGTCTCCATCCGCGTACCAGCCCTCAAACGTATATCCCTCTCTTTCGGGATCCGCAGGTCTTTCTATCAGCTTCCCGTACTCTACCGTAAGTATCGCCACGGCAGATCCGCCGTTTGATTCAAAATGCACGGCGTACTTATTCTTGATCCGGCGAAACATTGCGGTGTATGTTGCTGGTCCGGTGACCTTAGCGGGTTCCCTGTCCCAACCGATGAACTCGTATGTATACTCCGCTGTTGCTTTCATAACAGGATCTGCATGTTTCGGAATACTGCCTTCTTCCACAATTGTGACATCAATCTTAGTGCCGTCCTCATATTTCCAGGTGATTTTGTACGTTTTCAATACGGGCGCGTCTTCTTTATACGGTTCCGTTTTCTCTGCTTCCCGGCTCTCATTGGCTGCCTCCTGTTCGGCTGAACTTCTGTTTTCGTTGTCATTCTCCCCCGCAACCTCATCGCGCTCCGCACCGTCATTCCCTGTGTTTCCTTCTTCCGATGCTTCAACATCTGTGTCAGCCTTCGCTTTTCTCGCCGTCCACGGCAGCGTTACTGCCGCCAGTGTAATACACAGTACCAATACGAGAATTCTCTTCCCCGGATTCTTCATTTCCTTTTCCTCCACAAAGCATTCGTTGTTTTCTCTTTCAAACTGTCCTGTTGGGCAGTATACCATATTTTACAGGCTCCGTCCACAATGAACGAACCGGTGCGGATCCTCTCGCTTAACGCGCAAAACGAACCGGCCGAAGTGTTTCTTTACTCCGGCCGGGTATCTTCAGTATCATGCAGGCTTTCGGTTCCGGCAGTTCCTGCTGCTGCCGTAAGGTAGAACACTTATGTCTGTGTTGGTCCGTACCTTCCTTTCGTAATTATCGTTTTGAGGTAGATCTCTTATGTGTCCTTGGGACCGTACCTTCCTTTCGTTAATATCGTTTGAGGTAGATCACTTAAGTCTCCTTGGGACCGTACCTTCCTTTCATCAATATCGTTTTGAGGTGGGTCAACTTATACTTCCTTTGGACCGTACCTTCCTTTCTGTGATAATCCTATGTGTCGAGCGATCGACTGTAATCTTCTGGTTTGTTAAGTACCAGCTACTGTTTTTGAGGTCGGCCATTGACTATTTCATCGGACCGTACCATCCTTTCTGCAGTATAGTTTTTCGTCGGTCATCTGACTATTTCATCGGACTGTACCAGCCTTTCAGTCATATTTTATGGTAGGGTAACATCTATGTAAAGCCTCTCGGCTATTCTGACGCCCGGCTCTCTCCCGGCAAATAAATTCTGCGGCCTCTCTCTTTTACACCCGTGTGTCACCGGCTAACTGCCTGCTCGTTGTGCCACTTTATTGTTTTCGTGAGGGCACCGGCCTTCGCGCCAACTGTCTTTTATGTTACTCTGTCGTTCCCATCGGACTGTACCATCCTTCTTTTGATACTAGATACTGTACTTTCGTTCGATAAATCTGTTAGGTTATTACTTTGCAGTGTACATCGGACTGTACCTTCTTTCGGTAATTTTGTTCGATCAAACTGTTTCAGTTGTTACTCTGCAGCTCCCATCGGACCGTACCTTCTTTCGGTAGATTTGTTCGACTTACTGTTCGGTATTACTTCGCAGTGTCCATCGGACCGTACCTTCTCTTTCCTTAAATTTCTCAGGATTTGTTCGGTGTTACTTTGCAGTTCCCATCGGACTGTACCTTCGCTTTCGGAAAATTTATTGCGATCGTTCTCACCGCCGATCGTCTTTACCGGTTCCGAATTGATATAGGGGTCAATCCGGTTTCTGTCCGGTTGTGTTTGTTTTTTTGTTTGACTAAACTATATCATCCGTCAAACATATTGTCAACACAAAATTGTGTTTTCTTGCGATTTAATTTGATTTTTGTCTTTTATTGTTTATATTGTCTATACAATTAATGGATTTAAGCATGTTTTTCACCCAAATTGAGGCTAGTTTTCGGAATACTCACGAGAAACAGACAAATTCGGTGGCCGAGACGCCTCTCTATCACAGAATGTGTTATCGAAAATAGCGGTTATTTTCTTGGTTTGCTGACGTGTTATCCGTCATATACAACTTTTATTCAAAATCCGTTACGGGGTGCCTGGCGCAGGGACGCCACCCGTCACCATACATTTCCGGTCTCCGGGATCACGCGAGCCAGATTTGGTTAAAAAAGCATACTAAACACCTCATTCGCTTCATTTAGTAGGTACGGCAGCCACACTTTGTGCAACGACAAGGCAACAGTTTACCTACTAAATTTCAAAAAGATGTAAAAAGTATGTATTTGAAAGAAATATAGGCGAGTTGTAATGCCGGAGACCACCCCACCATACCTACTAAACGACAGAATTCCAAAAAAAGTATGTAAATAATGAGGAAAACTGAAGTGGTAAGTTAAAAGTAGACACCAACATACTTTTTGTAGACATTACTCTCAGATAATAGTACCATCTTTACAGAAGTAATCACTCTTGCTAAAAAGTTCCTCATGGAGGTGTCAATGAAATACACAAAAGAACAACGAATCGACATAGGCCGTCAGATTTATACACACGAACTATCCCGCTGTGAAGCAGCTGACAAGTACGGCGTAGGTGATGCAAGTCTTGATACATATGTCAGCATGTATAAAATCTCCATTGGTATCCCAACAACAAATGCCAGAGTCAACAGCCGTCATGCAGCTGCAAATGGCAAAAAACAAACAGCAGAGTCTGTCCCCCAAATGCGGATCAAAAGTAGCACTGACGCTTTGGATATCGAAGCCTACCAAGCAATGTCCAAAGACGAGCTGATTAACGAACTCATTAAAGCCAAGGTCAATGAGGCTCGGGCAAAAAAAGGATACGAAGTGAAAGGGGATGGTTTAAACAAGGAGTACATTTCTTTAAACAGCAGGAATACGAAATCGTAATGGAATTGTCTTCGCGGTTCCCAGTCAAGAAACTGTGTGCTGTCATGGATATGAACCGGAGCGGCTTTTACAAGTGGAAAAAGCGCCTTGAGCACCCCTCCGCCCGTCTGACGAGTTTTGTTTCCAACATCGTGCTGTTTAAGGAATACCACACCAAGTATCCTTCTCACGGATATCGTTGGCTAAATGCCAAAATCCGTTTGGACACGGGGCTGGTTCTATCTGACCAGTATGCCCATAAATGCTGCAAAACCGCAGGGATTATAAGTATCTCAAAGCATTACCGCTATAAGAAGCCCGGTGATCCGTTTAAGGTCTACCCAAATCTTCTGATGACGGGCCTGAACCTGAATGGACCTTTGCAGTGCGTCGTAAGTGATATGACCGCCTTTTATCTTAAGGGCATTTATTATGAGCTTACGCTGTATATGGACCTTTGGAACAATGAGATTCTAACGTATGCATTGTCTTCAAAGCGTGGAGACCGGATGACTTATGTCAAGGGTCTGAACGGTCTTATTACGCTGAAAGAAGCTCATCCTGAACTTGAGATGATTCTGCACACAGACCAGGGTTCGGTTTACGCTTCAAAGTCCTTCAATGAATTATTGCCGCTCTACAACATCATACATTCTATGTCGAGAGCCGGCACGCCGACCGATAACGCCGCCATGGAAGCAATCAACGGTTGGATCAAAGCTGAGATCTTCAATGACTTTCACCTGACGGGGAGTGGGGACATTCAAGATGAGGTGGAGCAGTATATAGTGTTCTTTAACGAAAAACGCCCTGCATACTCATTGAATTATCTGACTCCGAAACAGTACAGAGAGTATCACGGCTGGTAGTCGTGCGGAAAAGCAGAAAAAAGTGTCTACTTTTTGTTGACTAGTGCAAACAGCAAAATCCTCCCCCGGCAAACAAGGCCCGCCGTGGTTCCACGGCGGGCCTTGAAGGAATTCACTTTATTGCCGATCAATTATGCAAGCTTCGGACCTGCAGCAACAAGTGCCTTGCCGGCGTCGTTGCCCTGGTACTTCACGAAGTTCTTGATGAAGCGGCCTGCGAGATCCTGTGCCTTGCCCTCCCAAACAGCTACGTCAGCGTAGGTGTCGCGAGGATCGAGGATTGCGGGATCAACGCCCGGAAGCTCGGTAGGAACCTCGAAATCGAAGATCGGAATCTTCTTGGTAGGAGCGTTGTTGATCGCTCCGCTGAGGATCGCATCGATGATACCGCGGGTATCCTTGATGGAGATTCTCTTGCCGGTGCCGTTCCAACCGGTGTTTACAAGGTAAGCCTTAGCGCCGCTTGCCTGCATCTTCTTAACGAGCTCCTCGCCGTACTTGGTAGGATGAAGCTCAAGGAATGCCTGGCCGAAGCATGCGGAGAAGGTAGGAGTAGGCTCGGTAATGCCA
>Ga0310696_10000454_pt1 | contig 65117 bp, 44 predicted proteins | sample AusTroGonzalo_MG_4_FD_203885 | JGI IMG/M metagenome (GOLD analysis project Ga0310696, IMG submission 203885) | Bovine rumen microbial communities from tropical cattle in Woodstock, Queensland, Australia - Gonzalo_02 (v2) (version 2) | ecosystem: Host-associated > Mammals > Digestive system >...
TGATGCAGCTGGTCGGCAAGGATGCCGCCGGAGAGGTCGGTGCCGTCGCGGAAGATGGGGCGCAGGTATTTCGGCAGGCTGGAGTTGGGCCCGCGAACGATGGATGGCAACTTGTAGCTTTCCAGTTTCTTCTGCAGCCACTTGGCCCACTGCTCGTCCTCTCTTTTGTAGCTTATAAAAGCATAGTTCGTATATTGCTGAGATTCCATTTCCTGTAGGTTTTGTAGTCTCTCGGGCACAAAAATACCATTTTTCTATGAAACTCCACTTCTCACCCCCGAAAAATACACATTATTTAACTATACCTTTATCTATACCCACTCAGTTTTGCCCTTTATGCAATGTAACACAAAAGGCTCGAAGGTAGTACATGACAAATCCACGATATGAGTGAAGACATCTATAATAAAGACTATGGGGCGGAGAATTCATGATTGGGGAATATTGAAGTGTGAAAAAGGCATAATTATTGAGGGGTTTTATAATTTTTAGCGCAGGGGATGCGTGGGGTGTGGGGAAAAAGGTGTATTTTTGTCGGCGTTTTCGCAACGCGACATAACTTCGATAACTTCCGCTGCATCGCAGCATAACTTCTATAAAAAACTATTCTTTGAGCAATGTTGCAACTTCTACAATCGACTGAGCTGGTGGCAGACTCGCTGGGCGCTATTCCTAAGGTGGAACAGGTGGCGCAGGAGCTGACATCGGGCAATGTGCGCTGGGACCAGGTAGTGAACCAGCTGGTGAGCTGGTCGCTGGATGCTGGCAAGCACATCCTGATTGCCGTAGTGCTGTTTGTCATCGGGCACTACCTGATAAAACTGCTGAATTACTTGCTGGCCCGCTTCCTCGAACGGAGACAGGTGGAGGTCACGGTGCAGACGTTCGTGCGCGACTTCGTGGGTATCCTCCTGCAGGTGCTGCTGATCATCACGGTGGTGAGCGCGCTGGGTGTGAACACGACGAGCTTCGCGGCGCTGCTGGCATCGTTTGGTGTGGCTATAGGTATGGCGCTGAGCGGCAACCTGCAGAACTTCGCCGGCGGTATCATCATCCTGTTCCTGAAGCCTTACAAGGTGGGGGACTGGGTAGAGGCGCAGGGCACGGCAGGTACGGTGCAGGCCATACAGATCTTTCACACGATACTGCTGACGGCGGACGGTAAGATTATCTATGTACCGAACGGCTCCATGAGCAGCGGCACCATAATGAATTTCACGCAGACGCCCACGCGCAGGGTAGAGTGGGTGATCGGTGTGGAGTACGGCGAGGATGTGGAGAAGGCGCGGAAGGTGTTGCTGGAGGTCATCCAGGCCGACGAACGGATTCAGAAGGATCCGGAGCCTGTGGTGTGGGTGGGCGAACTGAACAATAGCTCGGTGGACCTGGTTGTACGCTGCTGGACAGACAACGCGGACTACTGGGACGTGCTCTTCCAAAACCGCGAAAAGATCTACAACCGCTTCAACGCCGAAGGCATCAGCTTCCCGTTCCCACAGGTGACGGTGCACCAGGCGAATTGATGATGGAAGATGTAAGATGGAAGATGTATAATTATTCCGTCATAAAGATTTTGAAAGATTTTGGATGAGATTTTCTAAAATTCCTTCGCGAAACGAATCCTAAATAGTTCTTGAAGTATCAAGCGACCAAGGTCGAGCGAGATGTTGAAAAAGAGATAATGTATAATTAATATATTGATGTTATTCAAGTTTTTTGTCAACAAACCATTTTAAACTAAAGTAATGAGAAGAATCATTTTGGTGGCTCTCGCAGCCATGTTGCTCCTGCCGGCACCCGCTGACGCAGGACTGTTTAAGAAGAAAAAGAAGAAGGCCGAACAGACCGAGGCTCCGAAGCCTCAGGAGAAGAAAGAACAGCGGCCCGCACCCGTCGAGGGCCTGTTCAACGTGCAGCAGTTCAAGGAGGACTGGTTTTTCCAGATTCCCGACTCGCTGCTGGGTCATCCTTTCCTGGCTACGACGCGTTTCGTCAGCACACCGGTGAATATGGGCACCTACGGCGGTGAGCTGGTGTCGAGCCACGTGCTCTACTGGGAGAAGCATAACGACCAGATCCTACTGCGCGCTATGGCTTACGATGCCACTGCCGACAGCACCGACGACATTCATCGTGCCCTGCTGGCATCGACGGAGAATCCTATCGTCGCCAGCTTCAAAATCGACAAGGAGAGCGGCGACACGATTCACCGCCATCATATCAGCATCAAGGTGACGGACTTCCTGAAGGGCGACAACCTCATCACGGGCTTTGCCGACCGCGCCAAGGAGGGTGTGGGCGTGACGGGTCTGAAGCCGGATCAGAGCTATGTGGAGTTCGTACACACATATCCTATCAACACGGAGATTCAGACGGTGAAGACCTACGGCGCTCGCCCCGGTCGCAACCAGGCGTCGAACCTCGCCGGCGAGCTGACGGGTCAGATGACGTTCCGCCTGAACACGTCGTTCGTGATGCTGCCCAAGGAGCCGATGCGTCCGCGTTACTTTGACAGCCGCGTGGGTTACTTCACGGAGAGCCATCGCGAATACAGCGACCGCCAGCAGCAGGTGCGCCGCAGGAATATGATCACCCGCTGGCGTCTGGAACCGAAGTCTGACGAAGACATCGAGCGCATGAAGCGTGGCGAGCTGGTGGAGCCGAAGAAGCCCATCGTCTATTATATCGACCCTGCCACACCGAAGCAGTGGCGCAAGTACCTGATTCAGGGTGTCAACGACTGGAACGTGGCCTTCGAGCAGGCCGGATGGAAGAATGCCATCCATGCAGAGGAGTGGCCGGAGAATGCCGACTCGTTGGGAATGAGCCTGGAGGACGCCCGCTTCTCGGTCATCCGTTACCTGGCTTCGCCTATCGCCAACGCCTATGGTCCTCATGTCAGCGACCCCCGTTCGGGCGAGATCATCGAGTCGCACATCGGGTGGTATCATAATGTGATGCAGCTGATTCACGACTGGTACCTGATCCAGGCCGGTGCCGTTGATCCGCGAACGCATAAGATGCAGTTCGACGAGGAGCTGATGGGTCAGCTCATCCGTTTCGTCAGCTCCCACGAGGTGGGTCACACCCTGGGTCTGCGTCATAATATGGGTGCCAGCTCGGCAACGCCCGTGGACAGCCTGCGCGACAAGGCGTGGGTGGAGGCCAACGGTCACACCGCGAGTATCATGGACTACGCCCGTTTCAACTACGTGGCTCAGCCGGAGGATAACATCAGCGAGGTGGGTCTGTTCCCCCGTATCAACACCTACGACAAGTGGGCCATCGAGTGGGGCTACAAGTACTTCCCCGAGGTGACGACGCCCATCCTCTACGACGACGGCGAATATGTCAGCGAGGCCGACCAGGAGCGTCGGATCCTGAACAAGATGACTATCGAGCGACTGGCAAAGAGCCGCCGCTACTGGTTTGGCGGCGAGGGTTATGACAACGACCCGCGCGCACAGACCGAAGATCTCAGCGACGACCAGATGCGAGCTAACGAATATGGTATCAAGAACCTGAAGCGCATCGTCGTGGAACTGCCTTACTGGGTGCGCGAGGAGGGTGATCTGGACCTGAACCTCAACCAGCTCTACTCCGGCGTCATCAATCAGATGCAGCGCTACGTGGGCCACGTGGGTCGTAATATTGGCGGTGTGTACCACACCTACAAGAGTGTGGAGGAATACGGTGACGTGTACGCTCCCGAAGAGAAGGACCGCGTGAAGCGTGCCATGAAGTGGCTGGACGAACAGGTGCTGACGGAGCCCACCTGGCTCATCAACGTTTCGTATATCCGCCGTCTGACCACCGATCCGCAGTCTGCCATCCAGTCCCTGGCGAACCAGGCTATTTTTAATCTCTGCTCTTCCGGCACCTTCAATAATGTGGTGCGCTACAGCTATGACTCTAAGGCCTACCAGCCCGCCGACTATGTGAACGATATGGTGCGGATGATCTTTCGCGAGACGACGACGGGTCAGAACCTCAGCCGCTGGCGCCGCTATGTGCAGTCGCGCGCTGTGGACACCCTCATCGAGAACTGGTCGACCGGTACAACGCCCGAGGCTCATGCTTATGTCACCCAGGCGCTGCAGCAGATTTATGAGCGTGTGAAGCAGGCTGGCGGCGACGCTGCAACCCGCGCACACTACAAGGATCTCGAGCTGAAGATCAAGCTGACGTTTGAGAAGTAGAAGTTAAGTCACTTCATGACGGAAGTTTGATGACTTTTAGCCACAGAAGTGAATGAAGTGATATGAAAAATGAGAGCTGGCGGCAACGTCAGCTCTCATTGTATTTAGTCGTTATCGAGGTTTATCTTGAGGTACTCGAGACAGCGCTCGGGCCAGTAGTTCATCACCAGCTCATCGGGGAAGTTGGCCTCGGCGAGGAGGGGCAGGGCGTAGCGGTAGTCGGCGATGGAGAAAGAGATGTGGGCGTCGGAACCGAGGATGATGGGGATGTCGAGTTGCCGGCAGCGGCGCAGGATCTCGAGGTTGTTGGGGCGCGCGGTGGTCTTGCCCCGTCGGGGTATCATGCTGGAGGAATTGATTTCCAGCAGGGTCTGCGTCTCCTTGGCAGCGCGCACCACGGGCTCGAAGTCGAGTTCCGCCGTGCCGTCGCCGGGGTGGCTGATGATATGTGTCCAGGGATTGTAGATGGCGGCCAGCAGTCCGTCGGTGTTCTGCTCGCGGGTGCCTCCCTGCCAGCAGAGGAGATGGATGCCGGCAATGCGGAGGTCGCAGCAGCGGTAGTGCGCCTCGTCGAGGTCGAGGGTGCCGTAGGTGTCGAGGATGTTGAGTTCCACGCCCATCAGCAACCGCACGCCATACATCTGGCGGGGGACTACGTGGAGGTTGCGGAAATAGATGGATTTGCAGGCGCCGGGCAGGGTGGGAGCGTGCTCCGTGATACCCAGAATCTGCAGACCTTTCTCGGCTGCTGCCTGGGCCATTTCCTGAATGGTGCTGTAAGCGTGGCCGGAGGCGATGGTATGTGTGTGCAGATCAAGTAGTGGTTGCATGGTTTGATTTCACTATTTGACAATTTTACGATTTTACGATTTATTCTTTATCCTCTTAAACTCCTTAAACTCCTTAAACTCCTTAAACCTCTTAAACTATTATCTATTAACTATTAACTATTCAACTCTGCACCTTTCCTTTTCCCATCTTCCTGTGGTGCGGCATCTCTCTTGCATTCTCTAGTTCTGCGATGTTGGCTTCTTCGCCGACGACCCAGATGATGTCGCCGATGTGGAGTGTCTGCGTGGGGTCGGGAGCGAGGAGACCCTCGGTACCGTCGACTTCCACGGCAACGATGAGACAGTGGAACTGGTCGCGGATGCCGCTTTCGCGGATGGTCCTGCCGACGATGGAGGAGCCGAAGGTGAGCATGATTCTGCGCAACATCATCTCTTCAGCGGGCTTCTGGCATGCGGCGGCCTCTGCGTTCTTCGCCTCAATGGCTTGTCCGAAGGCGGTCAGCTGTTTGTCGGAGCCGATGACCTGCAGCTGGTCGCCGGGGAGGATGAGGGTGCGGGCAGAGGGAATGTTGATGCGTAGCGGTCCACGTTGGATACTGGCGACGTGTACGCCATATCGGCGTCCCAGTCCCAGCTCTGCCAGTGAGCGGCCGCCCCAGTCGATGCCGAGAGGAACGGCGAAGGTGGAGAGGTGGATGTCGCGGTCTACGAGTCCAGGGGCGAAGGTGGCATCACCCACTTTCACGCGGCGTTCGCGCTGGGTGAGGTTATCGGTGAAGGTCTTTTCCAGCAACTGACCTTGCTTCTTCAGCCTGCGGGAGAAGATGATGCCGAATAGCACCACGATGACGACAAAAATGCCTAACATGCCGCTCCAGTGGACGGTGTGGCCGAGGATATAGCTGATGAAGGCGGCACCCAGCACGAAACGCAGCAGCTGCACGGCGACGAGGGGTGCGCGGTTGAAGTGGTTGTCGTTCCATAGCGCCAGGAACTCCTGAGTGTGGTTCTTCTTCAGCATCAGGTTCCGCAGGAAGGGAGAGACCAGCATGATAGATATCACGGCGGTGGTGATGTCGCCCCAGGGGCTGGGCAGCCATTTAGCGAGGTACGGCTCGCCGAGGTAGATCATCAGTCCGAGGATGGCCATACATAGGACGCCGTAGATGAGGATGACCAGGGCGACCTGTTTCAGATAGGTACGCCAGTGGTTCTGCTGTCCAACGACGTCGGGTTCGCCCGAGGCGTAGCGGTTCAGCCATGCCTTCCACTTCGCCGGTAGCCGGCGTTCGAGGGTGTTGTAGGCAGGTTCTGCCAGACGAATCATATAGGGAGTGGTGAACGTCGTGAAGACGGAAACGGCAACGACGATGGGGTAGAGGAAGTCGCTGGTGACGCCGAGGGAGGTGCCCAGCGATGCGAGGATGAAGGCGAATTCGCCGATTTGCGTCAGCGAGAAGCTGCACTGCATGGCGGTCTTCAGCGGCTGGCCTGAGAGCAGGAAGCCGGTTGTGCTCAACAAGGTCTGTCCCAGCATGATTGCCAGGATGATGCAAAGAATGGGGACTATGTATTGTCCGATGAGTGCCACGTCCACCATCATACCTACGGACACGAAGAAGATGGCGCCGAAGAGGTCCTTGATGGGACTGACGAGGTGCTCGATTTTCTCGGCCTCCACGGTCTCGGCGAGAATGCTACCCATGATGAATGCTCCGAAGGCGGGCGAGAATCCCACGGAGGAGGCCAGCACCACCATTCCGAAGCAGAGTCCGAGGGACACAATGACCATCGTCTCGTCGCTCATCAGCCGCTTGGTCTTCTTGAGGATCAGCGGGATGAGATAGATACCCACAACAAACCAGAGGATGAGGAAGAAGATGAGTTTCAGGATACTCAACACCATCTGCGTTCCCTCGAACTGCTGGCTCACCGCCAAAGTGGAGAGCATCACCATCAGGACAATAGCGAGAATATCCTCGATGATGAGTACACTCAATACCATTCCAGCAAAGCGCTGCTGGCGCAAGCCCATATCGTCGAATGCCTTGAAAATGATAGTGGTAGATGACATTGCGAGCATACCACCCAGGTAGATGCAGTCCATCTGTTTCCAACCGAAGGCATAACCCGTGAAGGCGCCCACGACCATCATTCCCAGAATCGTGCAGCAGGCCGCAATAATTGGTGCTGCGCCCATCTTTAGGATTTTCTTGAACGAGAACTCCAGGCCGAGGGCAAAGAGGAGGAAGATGACGCCGATGTCACTCCATAGGTGAACACCCTCCAGGTCGGTGACGCTTGGCATATATGGCATATTGGGCGAGGCAATGAAGCCCGCAACGATGTAGCCCAGCACCAACGGCTGCTTTAGGCGTTTGAAGAGCAGTGTCATGGCGCCGGCACAGATGAGGATGAGCGCGAGGTCCGCTATCAGGGGTTCAAGTTCGGACATGGTTTGATTTTACGATTGGACGATTTTACGGATTGGACGATTTCACCATTTCACAAGTTGGCGGATTTGACTATTTGTGATAGGATGATTTGGGGGGATGCGAATATGGTGGAGAATTCTATGAATTCTTGTAAATAAACATTAAAAACGGCTGCAAAGATAAGCTATTTCCATCATATTTCCACTCGAAAACGCAAATATTTTTGTCTTCGTGCGCTTATATGCCATCTTTTTACTACTTTTGCGCTCAGAAACTTTAAATAGTACACAGATATGAAACACCTCGGCCTACGGAGCCTGCTGATAGTTGCGGCTCTTGCCAGTGCCTTCGCGGCGACTGCTCAAACAATGAAAGAATGGGACGACGTCAGCGTCACCAACCTCAACCGCCTTCGCGCTCACACCCTCGATATTCCTGTGGCTTCGGCTACGGAGGCTGCAGCGGCATACACCCCGACAAACGCCCTCGAGGCATCACCTTATTTCCTCAGCCTCAATGGCACCTGGAAGTTCAAGTGGGTAGGCACTCCTGAGCAGGCCAGCACCACTTTCATGCAGGACGGCTTCAACGCTTCAGGCTGGGAGGACATTGATGTGCCCAGTGCCTGGCAGGTCTATGGACTGCGCCACAACAAGCAGTGGGACAAGCCGTTGTACTGCAACACGCAGTATCCGTTCTCCTACGACAAGACCACTTGGAGTGTGATGGCCGACCGACCGGGTTGGTTCACCTACAGAGATACGAAGAAGAACCCTGTGGGCAGCTATCGCCGCGAATTCACGCTGCCCGCCAACTGGGACGGGCGCGATGTGTTCCTGCGCTTCAACGGCTGTGGTCATGGCTATTACGTCTGGGTGAACGGTGAGTTCGTGGGTTACGCTGAAGACAGCTACCTCCCCAGTGAATGGAATATTACTAATAAGGTACGCGCGGGCGTGAATAATGTCAGCGTGCGCGTGTATCGTTTCAGCAGCGGCAGCTTCCTCGAGTGCCAGGACTACTGGCGACTGACGGGTATCACCCGCGACGTCTATCTATGGAGTGCTCCCAAGACCCGCATCGGCGATTTCTTCTTCCGCACCACGGCGCTGAAGAACAACAGCACCTCGGCAGAGGCTGCGCTGACGGTGGCGATTAGTGGCGAGACGCCTAAGAACAGTACGCTCGAAGTACAGCTGCTGGACGGCACGAAAGTACTTGCGGAGCAGACAGCAGAGGTCTCCAAGACGGGCGACGTGCAGCTTCAGCTGACTGACATCACCGGCATCACTGCCTGGAGCGCTGAGCTGCCCCAGCTCTATGACCTCGTGATCACCCTGAAGAAGAACGGCGAGGCAACGGATGTGCGCTGCCTGAAGGTGGGACTGCGGACGGTCAGCGTGCGCAACGACGGCGCCTTGCTCGTCAACGGCAACCCCGTCATCTTCCACGGAGTGGATCGTCACAGCTTCAGCGAAAACGGCGGTCGCACCCTGACGAAGGAAGAGATAGAAACCGACCTCATGCAGATGAAACGTCTGAATGTGAACGGTATTAGAACCTCGCACTATCCGAATAATCCCTACCTCTACGATCTCGCCGATCGCCTGGGGTTTTATGTGTTGGCAGAGGCCGACGTGGAATGTCATGGCAATACTGGTCTCTCTCACGAAGCGGCCTTCCGGATGCCCATGGTTGAGCGTAATGTGCGCCACGTACTGACCCTGAGGAACCACGCCTCCATCATCATCTGGAGTGCCGGCAACGAGAGCGGCAGCGGCAATAACTTCCAGGCCGTAATGGATAGCATCGGAAAGCTCGACCCAACTCGTCTGACTCATTATGAAGGCAATAGCACGTGGAGCAGCGTCACCTCAACGATGTACGGTAACCTCGGCTTCATCGAAAGCACGGGTCGCGACCGACTGAATGACTACAAGAACGGCAAGAGCGGCATCCGTCCGCATGTACAGTGCGAGAATACCCACGCCATGGGTAACTCGATGGGCAACCAGCGCGAGTACTATGACCTCTACGAGAAGTATCCGGCACTGTGTGGAGAATTCGTCTGGGACTGGAAAGACCAGGGACTGAAGGTCAGCAGCTCCGGCCAGACGCTCACCTTCGAGGCACTGGGCCGCAAGAGCAAGGTTGATGTCCGTTCCATCCTCGATATCTCGAAGGGTGAGTACTGGGCCTACGGCGGCGACTTCGGCGACAACCCCAATGACAATGATTTCTGCTGCAACGGCGTAGTGCTGGCGGATAACACTCCGACGGCCAAGAGCTACAATATGAAAAAGATCTACCAGCCTATCGACTTCTTCCTGAAGGACAGCACCAGTGCCACCTTCACACTGAAGAGTAAGCTGCAGCAGCGTCAGCTGAACGATGTCATCGTTTACTATTCGCTCCTCGAAGACGGTATTGAATACGCCCACGGCACCATCGATGAAATCGACCTCGCTCCTGGTCAGACCACTGAAATCATGCTGCCTGAGGCCAAACGTGCCATTGCTGCGCCCAACAATCCTGCCGCAGAGTACTTCGTCCGTTTCATCGCCTGCCAGAAAGCCGCTACGGAGTGGGCTGAAGCAGGCTTTGAGGTTGCCCGCGAGGAGATTCAGATCCGTCAGGCCACCGGCCGCAAGCCTTATGCAGCTGCCAAGGCTGATGCCTTGCAGGTGGAGGAGAGCGGCAGCACCGTCACAATCACGGGCGCCACCTTCTCTGCAAAGTTCTCTGGCGGACAGCTCTCTGCCTACTCTGCCAACGGTCGCAGTCTGCTGGCAGCTCCCCTCACTCTCAATGTCTTCCGTCTGCCGACGGATAACGAGCGCGGTCGCACTGGGACCTATGATAATATGGGAATCCGCAGCCTGAAGAAGACTGCCGGACAACTCAACGTCACGGAGGCTGAAGACCACAGCAGCGTCACCGTAGAAGTTACGAACACCTACGCCGCCAGTGGAGGCAACCAGTTCGTGCTGCACCAGACATTCCGTGTGCTGGCAGACGGTGCCATCCTGCTGAACGCCGCCTGTGACCCCAACCCCAAGGGTGACGAACTGCCTCGAATGGGCCTTCGCACGGAGCTGACCAAGGACTTTGAGAATATGACCTGGCTCGGACGCGGACCGCAGAACAGCTACCGCGACCGCAAGGAAGCTGCACTCGTGGGTGTTCACCACAGCCGCGTCAGCGACGAATGGACAAACTACGTACTGCCCCAGGAACAGGGAAACAAGGAAGATGTACGCTGGATAGCACTCACGGATGACAACGGAGTGGGACTGCTCGTCATCGCTCCAGAGCAGACGGCAGCCTCCTGTGGACACTGGCGGCCGGAGGACAACTACACGAAGTCCGACAACCGCAAGAAGCACCCCTGCGAAGTGAAGTTCATCGACAATACGGTGCTGAACCTCGATGCCTACAACCGCGCCTTAGGTAATGCCTCCTGTGGTCCAGACGTCATCGACAAGTACCGCATTCGTGCGTCGAAGACCTATTTCTCCTATATCTTCCTCCCGATTCTTCAGGCACAGACCGACAAGGAGCTGGCTGAGCGCGCACAGGTGCTCTCTCCCGTTTGTGCGGCCGTGAAGATTCAATCCGAGAAGGGGAAGGTGTCGCTCAGCTGCGGCACGCCGGGAGCCACGATCTATTATACCATTGACAGCGGCGAGACGAAAGTCTATCAGAAGGCCTTCGACCTGACGAAGGGAGGCACGATTCGCGCCTGGGCTAAGGCTGATGGTCTCATCGACAGTCCGATAGAGGAAGAGACGATTGCCATCTATGTCTCCAAATCCAAGTGGACCGTAAAGAGCGTAAGCTCTGAGCAGGGAGGCAACGAGGCTGCCAAGAACTGCATCGACGAGAACTCGGGAAGTATCTGGCACACGAAGTACAATCCCACCACACCCTGTCCCCACGAAATCGTGATTGATATGGGCATCTATTACAAGGTGTCGCACTTCGTGTATCAGGGACGCGAAGATATGGGTAATGGACGCGTGAAGAAATATGAGGTGTATATCAGCTCTGCCAGCAACGTGTGGGGCGAGCCCGTAGCGACTGGAGAACTCAAGAACAACTCCGAGGTTCAGCAGATAGAGTTGAATAGCCGTCCCATCGGTCGCTACCTCCGTTTCATCGTACTCTCGACGCACGACAATGCAGGCTACGCCAGCTGTGCTGAGCTGGGCATCGTCCCAGAGGCAGAAGCTGAAAAGCCGGAAGCCCTCAGTGCTGCTTACAACACTACATCCACCTCTTATTACTACCTGCGCCACAAGGCCAGCGGCCTCTTCCTGCATTACATCGAGAAGAGCAACAACTTCGGACTGGGCGCTGTGGACGGCGAGAACCTTGATGACCTCAGCTACGTTTTCCGTTTCTCGAAGATTGGAAAATTCACCTCCTACGTTGGCTTAAATACCAAGTCTCCGGCACGCTATATCACCCTCAGCGGATGGAACGTCAATGCCGCCGAGAAGCAGGACCTCGAAGACCACGCACAGTGGATTCAGACGGAGCAGGTGGCAGATGCCACCGTTTATCTGCGTGGTGTCGAAATGGACGGCAAGTATTTCAATTTCGATAGTAAGCGTGCTGGTGCCCTCGTCTATTGCAATAAGGACAAACCCGCGGAGTTCGAGCTCATCAATCAGAAGAACATCGAGCAGTGGGTGGGAATCACTCAGGTGGTGAGCCCAAGGAAGCCAGACGGCAGGTCATACGACCTCAACGGACGCCCTGCGAACCCGCATCGTCGCGGTATCGTCGTGGTTGATGGTAAAATTAAAGTAGATGGTTAAACGACATAACATAAAATACAATAAATTATGGAGTTAAAAATTGCAGTCCTTGCCGGAGACGGCATAGGCCCTGAGATAAGTGAACAAGGTGTGGCGGTGATGACTGCGGTGTGCGAACGCTTCGGTCATCAGGTCACTTATGAATATGCCATCTGTGGCGCAGACGCGATTGACAAGGTGGGCGACCCCTTCCCTGAAGAGACGTTTCAGACTTGTATGAGAGCCGATGCAGTGCTCTTCTCCGCGGTGGGCGATCCCAAGTACGATAACGATCCTACGTCGAAGGTGCGTCCTGAACAGGGACTGCTCGCAATGCGCAAAAGGCTTGGCCTCTATGCCAATGTGCGTCCTGTCGAGACCTTCGACTGCCTGATCCATAAGTCGCCGCTGAAAGATGAGTTGGTGCGTGGCGCTGACTTCATCTGCATTCGCGAGCTGACGGGTGGCATGTACTTCGGAGAGAAATACCAGGACAACGACAAGGCCTATGACACCAACTTCTACAGCCGCCCGGAAATTAAACGGATTCTGCGCGTGGGTTATGACTATGCGATGAGGAGAAAGAAACACCTGACGGTGGTGGATAAGGCTAACGTGTTGGCAAGCAGCCGTCTGTGGCGTCAGATTGCAAAGGAGATGGCTCCTCAATATCCTGAGGTTTTGACGGACTTTATGTTTGTGGACAACGCCTCGATGCGTATGCTTCAGGAGCCCCGCTTCTTTGATGTTATGGTGACGGAGAATACGTTCGGCGATATCCTGACGGACGAAGGTTCCTGCATCACCGGTTCGATGGGTTTGCTGCCTTCGGCCAGCACGGGCGAGCATACTCCTGTTTTCGAACCCGTTCATGGCTCCTGGCCGCAGGCAAAGGGACAGAACATTGCCAATCCGCTCGCACAGATCCTCTCGGTCGCCATGCTTTTTGAATACTTTGGTCTGCAGGAGGAAGGGAGCCTGATTCGCGACGCCGTCAGCGCCAGCCTCGACAACCATGTGCGCACCCCTGAGATTCAAGTCGAAGGAGGAGCAAAATACGGCACGCGTGAAGTGGGCGCCTGGATAGTGGATTATATCAGGAAAGCATGAGAAAGAGACTCGCCGCCTATTTCTTTGCGGGCTTGTTCCTGCAGCTGCCGTCTCCCCTGGCAGCCCAGCAAACGGAGACCTCCCTCCCTGCAGAAGGGGAAGGGACTGCTGCGACCTATAGCGAACTGGTGCACCAGGGATTTGAAGCATTGGCGGCAGACAGCCTGAAGAAGGCGGAATTGCTGCTGCGACAGGCATTGCAGGAGGCTCCAGGGGCTTCAGGAAATGCACTTGTTTACGGACAGTTGGCCGCTATCAGCGAACGGTTGGGGAGAGAGCAGGCAGCACTGGAGGACTACGACCGTGGTTTGTTCCTCTCGCCGGCAAATATCGATCTGCTGCTGGGACGTGCCTCGCTCTATCTGAAGTTGGGCAGGATGGACCGTGCCCGTGCGGATTATGATGAGGTGCTGGCGCAGCGCGGTGATCATCCTGAAGCGTTGCTCATACGAGCTTATATCTTCCAGAGCCAGCGGAGGTTCAAGGAGGCGCGAGCAGACTACGAGGCACTGCTGAAGCAACAGCCCACGCACGAACAGGCGATGTTAGGACTGGCGCTGGTGAATGACAAGGACCGCCGTCCGCGGGAGGCAATGGATCTCGTGAACCGTGCTGTGGAACTGCACCCCCGCAGTGCCGACGCTTATGCACTGCGTGCCGGCTTCGAAGCCGACCGCAAGCAATATGAGATGGCAGAAGCGGATTTTACGGAAGCCATTCGTCTGGCGCCCGACAATCCCAGCCTCTACCTCGCCCGAGCACAGTTCTACAGCAAACGGAAGAAACCTACCCAGGCACGGTTGGATGCACAGCAGGCAGCACGTCTGGGTGCCAGCGCGGCAGATATTTCAGGAGCGCTGGAGCTGAAATAAAAAAACAAGCCACAGATTACACGGATCTCACGGAGGAGCATCGCTGCAATCTGTGGTTTTTTATGGTGCAAATAAACTTTACTTGCGGATAATGGTCTGCTCGCGGTCAGGACCCACGGAGAGAATGGTGATGGGGGTCTGCAGCTCGTCTTCGAGGAATTTGATGTAGTCGCGGAAGGCCTGGGGGAACTGGTCCTCGGAGGTCATCGTGCTGAGGTCCTCCTTCCAGCCTGGAAGGTCGCGATAGACTGCGGTGCAGCCTTCGGTGTCAAAGGGCACGTCGCTCAGGATCTCGCCATTACGCTCGTAGGCCACGCAGGCACGAATCGTTTCGAAGCCGTCGAGGACGTCGGATTTCATCATGATGAGCTGGGTGACACCATTGATCATGATGGCGTAGCGCAGAGCTACCAGGTCCACCCATCCACAGCGGCGGTTGCGGCCTGTCACGGCGCCGTACTCATGACCGATTTCGCGCAGGCGGTCGCCCGTCTCGTCGAAGAGCTCAACGGGGAAGGGACCAGAGCCGACACGTGTGCTGTAGGCTTTGAAAATACCATAAACCTGGTCGATTTTGTTGGGACCAACGCCCAAACCCGTGCAGACGCCGCCGGTGGTGGTGCTGGAGGAACTGACGAAGGGATAGGTGCCGTGGTCGATGTCAAGCATCGTGCCCTGTGCTCCTTCAGCGAGGACGCTCTTTCCTTCTGCCAGCAGGCGGTTGATCTCAATCTCCGTATCGGTGAGTGCGAACTGACGCATGTATTCTATACCCTCGAGCCAGAGGCGCTCCTCGTCGGTGATGTCGTAGTCCGTGTAGTGAAGATCGCGCAGTATCTGCTCGTGGCGGGCCTTCAGGGCGGCGTACTTCTCAGGGAAGTTCTCGAGGATATCGCCCACGCGCAATCCTGTGCGGCTGGCCTTCTCGCTATAGGTGGGACCTATACCTTTTCCCGTCGTGCCTACTTTGTTCTTGCCCTTGGCAGCTTCGTAGGCGCGGTCGAGTACTCTGTGGGTGGGCAGAATCAGGTGTGCGCGCTTGCTGATATGCAGGCGGCTGCGGAGGTCATAGCCGGCAGCTTCGAGTTCCTTGGCTTCAGCCATAAAGAGGTCGGGAGCGATGACGCAGCCGTTGCCGATGATGTTGAGTTTTCCCTCGTCGAAGATGCCGGAGGGGATGGAGCGCAGGACGAACTTCTTACCGTCGAAGATGATGGTGTGACCTGCATTGGGTCCACCAGCAAAGCGGGCCACTACGTCGTACTTGGGAGTGAAGACGTCAACGACCTTTCCTTTTCCTTCGTCGCCGAAGACGATGCCGAGTAGTGCATCTACTTTTCCTTGTTTCATTGCTGTATGTTGTTTTGTAGTTGTTTTAGCTTTTTGCGCATGGCAGCCTCGCATTTGGGACAGGTGCCATAGACGTACAGTACTCGATGTGAGATACCAAAGCGTCGTGGGCGGTAGGAATAGATACCTTCCATCAGTTCCTTGCTCTTGATACGTGTGATGCGATGGCAGTTGTTGCAGATCTGGTAGTTTCGCGGCTTATCGTCGGCAATGCGTTCGAAGAGCGTAGTCTGCGACGAGAAGGGGTGGCGAATGAGCAGGTTGGCCTGCACCAGCAGCTGGGTGGTGTTGTAGAGCGTTGCCGTACTGACCAGGAAGCGCTGCTCGGCCAGGGCGCGCTGGAGCTCTTCGATCGTGAAGGTGCTGTCCATATCATATACGGCCTTGAGAATGGCAAACCGTTCCTTGGTCTGTCGCAGTCCGTTGGCCAGCAGGAAGTCCCTTAATCGCTGCTCGACGCTTTTCTGTGAGAACGCTTTTTCGCTCATACGGGCACAAAAGTACGCTTTTTTGATGGAATTACCAAAAAAGCAGACTAAAAATCATCGGTTTAGTAGTTTCTCGACCTTCACTTGGGTTTCTTTGGAGGTTTCTGCGAAGTGAAGGAGTGCATTTTGCACCGCTTTTCGCAGCGGAAGGAAGGTGACGGGGAGGGTGGCTTCGGCCTGATCCAGGAACTCTGCTTCAGCGTCTGGCGAGAGCTGTGCACCTCGCATGATGAGTCGCGTTAGGCAAAGGTAGCCGCAGAGTTGGTACATCGGTCGCTCGTCGGCAATCCATAGGAACGAGAGTTCGGCGGCGCAGGAAGTTCGTGGCAGCAGGTCGGTGGCCAGGAGTTGTGCGATTTCTACCTGTTCAGGCTGCAGGCCTTCGAGCCACAGGTCTGCGATGTCGCGGTCGAACTCTTCAGCGGGAAAGAGCAGGACGGCCAACATCTTGCACTCGCGGATTTCCTCCTGCCAGAGTTGCATGGCGAGGTGGGCGTCGGGGGCGTAGGACGAGGCCATTTCGCGCAAGCGGGGAAGCTCGACGCCGTAGACGAGCTTGTAGGCCAAGCCGCTGTCCTTGATGGCTTTCGAGGCCACACCGTTCATGCAGGAGCGCAGGTCGGCTTTGATGGAGAGAATGTCATTCATTGATGAGGGGGAGGGTGTTGTAGTCGCGGCTGTAGCGGAGCATCTGATGGGCGAAGGATTCGTCGTAGCGGAGGGTGATGTCTGTGATGTTCCCCTGGCGGTCGCGATGCACGATGTATTCAGGATTGATGAATCCCTTGTAGGGTGCCAGGTTGAGGGCGCGGTAGCGGGTGAGGATTTCGTCGTGGAGTGTGGGATCGACCTTCACGGCGTAGTTTTCCACCAGTCGGCGGGCAGCGTCGGAGTCACCTTCGCTCTTGATGCGCTGGATCTCTGCCAGCAGGCGTCCGAAGAGCTGGCGCAGGGTGGGGTAGTCGTTGATTTGAACGTAGGTCTTGCCGTCGCGCTGGATGAGCTGAACGGCGGGTAGAGTGCCTGCAGGAGCGTTCGTGCAAGCCTGCTCGAGCACCCAATGAGCGATGAGCGCGCGGTTGCGCATGTGAGCTTCTTCGATGTTCTTTCCTGGCTCAATACGTACGAGCTGGGTCAGCAGTCCGTTCATCAAGTAGGTGTAGTACTGCGACTTGTAGGCGTCTGCATTGGGCGTTAGTTCCAGTTCCACCAGCTTCTGGTCGGCGATGTAATAGAGGCCAAAGAGGTCGGCGCGCGCTTCCTCAATGGTGCTGCCGTAGGCTTTCAGGGCATCAGGATCCACCCCTGGTAGCAGCTTGCCGGAGCCGTGGCCCAGGCATTCGTGGAGGTCGGTGTGGAGGTCGTCGCAGACGTCACCGTAGGCATCGATGAGCTGTCGTGTGGGTTCGTCGATGACGAATTCCTCGCGGAACCCATTGCCTCGTGCGGCTTGGTTGTAGGCTTCGGTAAGGTTGCCGATTGTTACGCTCTTGGAGCCGTGTTCTGCTCGTACCCAGTTGCTGTTGGGCAGGTTGATTCCAATCGCTGATGCCGGATAGAGGTCTCCGCCGAGTATGGCGGCAATGATGACCTTGGCGGTGATGCCACAGCAGTTCTCCTTCTTAAAGCGGGCATCTACGGGCGAGTGGTCTTCGAACCATTGCGCGTTGGCGGCGAGGCGTTCGGTGCGTGCTGTGGCTTCGTTGTCCTTGAAGTTGGCGAAACCTTCCCAGCTGGCTTTCATGCCCAGCGGGTCGCCGTAGCTTTCGGTGAAACCGTTGACGAAGTCTACCAGCCCCTCGGTCTCCTGAACCCAGAGGATGGTATATTCATCAAAGGTATGCAGGTCGCCTGTGCGATAGAATTCAATGAGTTTGGCGATGACGTCGGCTTGTCGCTGGTTCTCGGCGACCGTCAAGGCTTGCTGCAGCCAGTAGATGATGCGCTCGATGGCCGTGCCGTAGAGTCCTCTGTTGCGCCAGACGTCTTCCCGCAACTGGCCTTGTTCCTTGACGAGGCGGCTGTTCATGCCATACATGATGGGACGGACAGGATCTGTAGCGGAATCCTTCATCTGCTGGTAGAAGGCTTCTGCTTCTTTCTGGGTGACATCGGGGGCGTAGTAGTTGGCAGCGCTGGTCTGCACGAGGTCTTGGCCGTCGGCCTGATTAATGCGCTTGGGAAGGACAGTAGGGTCAAAGATGACGGGGAAGAGCTCATCGTAGAGGGTAGTTCCTCCATCGTCATAATGGATAGATTCCAGGGCGCTTCGCAGGAAGTTGGGGGAGAAGTCGGGTTGAAACTTGTCGCAGCCGTAGTGGTGGTGAATGCCGTTGGAGAACCAAACACGCTTGAGGTAGGTCTCGAAGGCGAGAAAGTCGGGGGTGGTGCGGTCGCCCTGGTAGTCGGTATAGACGGCTTCCAGCAGCCTGCGAATACGTAGGTTGTAGCGCCCGTTCTGGTCCCAAAGGATATCCCTTCCCGTCAGTGCAGCTTCGGAAAGGAAATAGATTAGTTTCTTTTGGCGTAGGGACAAATGTTCAAATCCGCGTACTTGATAACGAAGCAGTTGCAGGTCTGCAAAGCGTTCGTCGGCGTAGCGGAAACGCTGGTCTGGAGTCATAATATGCTTTATTCCGCCTTTTTCTTCTTAGCCTGTTTGGCTGCTTCGATCTTCTCCAGAAATTCGTCCTGATACTGCTTGGGCGTCTTACCCTGCAGGTGGTAGAAGGCGGCGTAGAAGGACTGGCGATTGGTGAATCCAACAGCTTCTGCGACTTCGCTCATCGTCATTTTCTTGTTGCGCTTGTCTTGCAGGATGCTGATGGCGTCGCGCACACGATAGCCTGCGATGAGCTCTGAATAGTTCATCTGGAAGCGCAAGTTGATGGTGGCGCTGATGTAACGGGTGTTGGTCTGAAGGTCTTCTGCCAATTTCTTGGCACTGTACTCTGGGTCACGATACTTCTTCTCTACGATCATCTTGCGGAGAATCTGTTCGTAAATCTCGTCGATGACTTCTGCTCTCACCTGTGTGCGGTAGGCGGCAACCTTCTCTTTCTTTTCGCGGTAGTTGTACTTGTTCGTTCCTAAAACTTGTTTCATAGTATGCTTTTAAGTTGGGTTTGTTGCTGAAAACGCTGCAAAGTTATGAATTTTGTCGTGAAAAATGTTTGTCTTGAATGCGATTTTTTTTGAAAATAGGTTGTAAAACATAATTTTTTATGTTTCTGTCGTGCCAGAAGCAGTTAATGTCTGCTCGTGCGCGCGTATTTGCTCATCAAGATGAGCCATCTGACGTAGGATTTCGCGCCGTCCTGCTTCGAGTTCTTCCTGCTGCTGTTGCAGGCTTTGCATTTCTTGGTCGATGTCGCTTATATTCGGATGAACGCCTTCTGCCTGAAGGGCGATGATCTGCGCCTTGAGATGATCGACACGTGCCTGGGTGATAGCGGCCTGCAGCGAGATCTCGCGCACGTTCTTTCGGATGTCGGTCCAGTCGGTGCCGTCGGCCAGAACGCGCTCCAGTTCAGAGAACTGCACGGGCGGGTTGTTGGAGTTGTATTTCTGCATCCACAGATCCAGCTCGTTACGTTCCTCTGCCACGCGCTTTTCATCGCGCAGGACCATGCCGTCAAGGTCTTTTTGCTTAGCTGAGAGATACATGTAATCTTGCAGTTGTTGTCCGTATATTTCCTCGTACTTTATCAGTTCTTCGTTCTTCGATACCAGTCGTTCCTTGGCCTGCTGGAAGACGACTTTTCCGTCTTCGTTGGACAGCAGACGCTGGAGGGCGTTCTCTGCTTTCGACGACTGATCCTGTGCTTTGGCGCTTTGGCCTTCAAGCTGGATGATGTCGTTCTGCACCTCGGCAATCATCTTCTCCAGCAGCTCTATCTCCACGTTCTTGGCGCTGATGACTAATTCGTGCTCGTGAATATCGCTCTGAAGATCATTCCATTGACCAGCCATCTTCTGGATGCGCATCTTGATGCCTTCGTGTGATGACTGCCACACGTTGTACCACTCAGGAATGGTGATTTCGTGTTCCAGAGCCTCGTAGCGCTGGCTGTAGTTGCGCGTGGCTTTTGCCAGCCGGAAGTTCAGTCGCTCCACCTCTCCTGCCATGACTTGGCAGGCGGTGTTCACTTCGTTGAGCCTGACGTTCAGTTCTGAGAGCTCCTGTTGCAATTTTTTCATGTCTGCCCCAATGCGCGAAATGGCGTTGAGATGGAAGGTGAAAGCATCGAGTTCCTTGTCAGCTTCCTCTGCATCGACGGTGGCTTTTTCGATAAGCTGTCGCATCATGCTGGTGCGTGCTTCGCGGTTGGTGGAGCGTGAGCATTCTACGAAGGAGCGGTCCAGGTTGGCGAAGGTCTGCCATTCGTCGGTGTCTTGTTTCTGTCGTGCTTCCAGCAGTTGCAGGTTGGCACTCTCTACTTCGAGTTTGGCTGTGGTGGTTGTCAGGTCGCGTTGGAAGCCCGACAGCAACTGCCTTTTGCTACGAAGTTCAGCTTCCATGTTCTCGCAGTCCGCCTTCAGCGAAGAGATGAGGGCATTCTGCCCTGTGATTCCCTCGCTTTGCCAGGGATGATGGGTGGCTCCGCAGACGGTACACGGTTGTCCCTCTTCGAGGTCCGAGCGCAATTCGATGACGTTCTGGCTCTTGGAGAGCGTCCAGTGGTAGGTCTTCTGCTGCAACAATGTTTCCAGCCGCCGCACTTCTGTTTCCGTGTTGTCAATATTACGGTTGAGCTGGTCGGCCTGCAGCCTGAGGCTGGAGATCCGCTGGTTCTTGAGTTCTATCTGGTCGTAGCCGGCTGCGATGCTTCGCCATAGCGACAGACCCGTCTCGAGCATCAGCTTGCGGCCGTGCAGCTCCATGGCGCGCCGCTGGAGGGTGAAGCTGTCCTGTCCGGCTGTGTTGCGGCGGTGTCCGTCAGCTTCTTCCTGCTTGGCTTTCATGGTGGCGTTGAGGTTCTGGTGCTCGGTGAAGAGGCGTCCCAGCTGCTCGTCGCGCTCCCTCTGCTTGCGCAGGGCCTGGTTGAGTTCGTTGGTAAGGGTGTCGCGCAGGTTCATGTTTTCCAGCAGTTCGTCGAGCTGGGTCAGCACGCCTTCTGCACGGGCTATCATCTGGCGGTGGGGCTCCAGTGACTGGCGCTTGAGTTTCAGGGCCGACAGCTCCTCGTCGTACAGTTCGTTGGTCGCCTTGGCTTCTTTCTGCTGCTTCTGCAGACGTGCCAGCCGTTCGCTGAAGAGCCTCACAGTGCGCTCGATGTCGGTGTGCAGGGTCTCTTGCTGTGTCTGCTGCTCTGTCAGGCGCTCAGCTTCGGTCATGGTTTGCGCAGCCTGTAGGAGTGTGTCGAAGGCTTCCTGCATCCTGTTGCGACTTTCGTTGAGTTCCTTGAGGCCCTCGCTTTCGCGCTTCTTGGCCTCGTCGATCTGCCGCGACAGCTGTCCTAAGGTCTGGCGCGCGAGAGCGATGCTCTGGGTGAGGACGTTGATGCGCTGGAATCGTCCGTTCACGGCCTCGAAGGTCTCGAAGCGCTCCAGTTCGCGCTGCTGGGTGAGCACAGAAGCCTGCTGCTTGCCGAGTTCATAGAGCCGCTTGTTCAGTTGCTCCAGCTCGCTGCTTAGTGCTACGTAGCGCTTCGTGCGGTCGCGTTGCTGGCGCAGGCGCTGCAGGGCGTCCTCCACGTTGCCCAGCTTGGTCTGTTGCAGGCGTCGTCCCTCGTGAATACGCTGCAGGGCGTTGTCATCGAGCCTGTGCGCCTCTACGCGTGCGCGTGCTACCTCTTTCTTAAGTAGTCCCCGCAGCCAGTTTTTCACGTCCTCTGGCATGGGTTCCCCAAAGCGTTCCTGCCACCAACTGTTTGCCACCTCCTCAGAAGTGGCGTTCGCTTCGGGTATATATCGTTTTTCTTCGTCCATAATGGTGATAATTCTCTTAAAATCTGTGCAAAGGTACAAAAAATAATCGAAAGAACCAAAAAAAAGTACAGACTTATTATGCCCGTTCAATTACTTTTATTACTTTTGCAACGTTGTTTACCAAAAAGAGCAAAAAATGAAAGGAAAATGGCTATTTGCAGTGCCTCTTTTCGCCCTTTCGGCGTGCATCGGAGGCCCCGCTGGAGGCAGTTCTTCGGGTGCGGATTCAACCGACCTGGAGTCCGACTCGCAGGATGAGGAAGTCCTCGAAGCTCGTCTCGTCACCGGCTTCGTAGGGACGGGAACGTCTATGAACATGATAGAACTCGTTTCGGCAGAAGCGGCAGATACACTGTGGCTGGAACTGGACGACGAAACGGTGCGCGATGCCAGGCTGGAAGTGGGGCGCGAGATCGTGGCGGTGGTGACCGATGAGCCAGACGGCAGCTTGCGCGTGCTGGCTACGTTGGATGCGGAAGAGGAGTGAAAGTTGAAAATTAAAAATGAGAAAATTAGAAAATTTAAATCGCCCGGAGGGACTTCTTCAGGGATGAAGCGAACAAGTTCGAGCGCTTGAAGAATCAAGCGCGTAGCGACTCCTTTATGTATGTCCGTTGTCTATGCTCTTTGAAAGGGGCGGGGAGGAAGCCTGTGTGCAAAAGGATACGGCACGTAGGCGCAGATGTGTTTACAGTTATCTTCGGAGACGGTAGAAGATAGCTGCGGAAACAATAGGGGATTGCTGCGGAAATTGTCTCGGCGACGCATGGACGCATGGACGCATGGACATTAAGTAATTTCAATTGCAAAAGATGTGAATATTAACTTATAATATATAATATAATATATATATATATTATATTATATATTATAAAATATTATTAAGTGTTTTCATGTCTATTCGCAAATGTGTAATGTCCATGCGTCCATGCGTCCATGCGTGATGAGTAGCTGATTAGAAAATCAAAACACAACAAAGCGACAATGCACTCTGGTCGCGTGTGCCACACACTGGACACATCAACAACTCCAGACCGATGAAGAGCAGCTTGGCAGAGGGGTGTCGCTACTACATACACCCCTAACCGATAATAGGGCATCTTCACCGACAAATGAAAAACACGAAATGTTATGTGATACGGTGTTACGGCAAGCATTATTGCCAAGGGGCCACAGCGCCCTTACAGCTCCTTGTCCGGATACATGGCCTGCCACCATTCGGGCTCATCCTTCAGCCAGCGTGCGAACCATGCCCAGATGGTCTGCTGCCAGCGCAGGCGCTTGGTCTGTTCGAGGATGTGGTGGTCCTGATCCTTGACGAGCACCATCGCTGTGGGGCGTCCCAAGAGCTTCAGGGCGGTGTACATCTGTATGCTCTCGCCCACGGGCACGTTATGGTCCTGGTCGCCGTGGAGGAAGAGTAGGGGGGTGTGGATCTTGTCGGCATTGAAGAGGGGGCTCTGGTCCACATAGAGATCCTTGCGCGTCCAGGGGTAGCTGTTGGCCATCGACACCTCGCTGTAGGTGTAGCCCCAGTAGCCCTCGCCCCAGTAGCTGGTGTGGTCGCTGATGCCAGCGTGGGAAATGGCAGCTGCGAAGATGTCGGTCTTTGTCTGCAGGTACTGCGTCATGAATCCTCCGTAGCTGGCACCGATGCATCCAATCTTCTTCGCATTCACCCAGCTGTGGTCGCGGCAGAAAGCCTGTACGGCACCAATAATGTCTTCTGCCACACCCTCACCGGCGGTGTTCACGTGCTGCGCCGACCACTCCTGTCCGAAGCCTGTGGCGCCGTGGGGATTCACCACGAGGACGACGTAGCCCAGGGCAGCGTAGGCGTGCTGCGGATAGCGGCTCTCGAAGTTTCGGCTGGTGGGCGAGCAACCGCCGTAGTAGTTGACAATCATCGGATACTGACGTGAGGCGTCGAAGTGGGGCGGCAGGTAGTAGCGGCAATGGATGCGCTCGCCCTGTGCGTTGGTGTAGATGTATGGCTCGCAGGCGCCCAGCTCCACGTCCTTCAGGGTCTCTGCGCTAAGATCTTCTAATTTTACAATTTTACAATTTACGATTTGACCATTGTATTTTTCGTTCTTCATCCGTTCATTTTTCACCTTCGGCATTTCTACTGCATAGAGCCTGTCGCTGTTCGATGCGCTCTGGGCGTAGAGCACCATTTTGGGTGCTGCGTTGGCAAGGGCGAAGCGCTCTACCAGTTCCTCGGGCAGGGCGATTTTGAGGAAGGCTCCCGTCTGGGGATTCAGCTGGAAGAGATTCACGCTGTCTTTGTCCTCCGCCGCGAAGTAGATCATGCCGTCGGCGAGGCTCCATTCAGGATTTGAGACGTTGGGGTCGAAGTCTCTGGTCAGCGGGCGTACACTGCGGCTGCTGAGGTCCATGAGGAACAGCTGCGTGTCGATCATGCTGGGCGTCTGTCCCTCGCCCACCTTCTTTCCGATGCCTCCCAATGCCTCTGGCGAGCCTGCAAGCAGCACCTGTCGGCCGTCTGGCGAGAATCTGGCACCGCCCAGGAATCCCTCGTTGCTGAGCAGCGTATCCATCGCCAGCGTCTGCAGGTCGAGACGATAAAGTGACGAGACCTCCGTGGGGCGTGCGCCCAACTTGCTGCTGGAAGTCATCACCAGGGCATAGCGGCCGTCGCTGCTGATATCTGTGAGGAAGGTGGAGGAGTGGCCGAAGGTCAACGGCTGCATCAGACCTGTGCGCAGGTCGTAGAGTGCCAGGTGCGAGCGCGTGCGCCATCCAGGCTGGCGGTCGTCGGGGTGGATGACCTCATAGACGTCAGGACGCTCCTTGGGCGCCTCGTCGTAGATGGTGAAGATAAGACGGTCTTCTGTCGGCGTCATCTGGAAATATCCCTTCGGCAGGCCTTTGGCGAGCACGTTTTCCTTCTGCGTCTGTGGATCTACGCTGACGAGTTCGCGCTGATCATCCTTCGTGCGTGTATAGTAATAAAGGTTCGCGCGTGGCATCCAGCTGATATCATCGCGCTGGGCAACGACGCGTCCAGTTGCGACTTCGCGAACCTCCATCTGTCGGTTGACGTTGACGATCATCCATTGTCCGTTGGGCGAGAGGCTGACATCCGAATAGCGACGCGCATGCAAAACTTCGTTCATCGTGTACAGGTGCTTCTGTCCAGGGCTGTCGAGGCTGATGCTGCCCTCCACGGTCGGAGTGACGGTCACCTGCAGAGAGTCGTTGCTCGTGGCGGTTGTCAGCGCCTTGATGACGACTTCGTGTGAGGCGGGCAGCAGTTCTGTCTCTGCGCCGCTGCTGACGGGCTTGCCGTCGACATAGAGTTCGTTGTGGCTGAGTCCGCTGACGTTGATTTTGGCCTTGGTGTAGGTGGTGTTCGTCAGGGCGAACGAAGCCAGGTGCAGGGCGGGTCGTCCCTGGGCATCCTTGGTGAGCACGGCAGCGTTGCTGAACTGTCCTTCGCGGGCGCTCTCCAGACGCAGCGGCGTCTTCAGCAATTCAGCTTCGTCGAAGCGTTTGCCATTGACGTTCGTGCTGTCGAGAACGGCGGGAATCATCAACGGCAGAGGGCCTGTAAGGCGGAAGGAAGAGACGGAAATATCCTGTGCTGAGACGGTTGCAGACAGCGTCAAGAGCCCTGCAAGAAGTAGATTTTTGTTCATTTTTTTGCGTTTTTGATACTTTTTGGCGACAAAGATACATAAAATGGGTCACTTCGACGAATTATCTATCATAATATTTGTTTTTTTCAGAAAAAAGCAGTATTTTTGTGCTGAAAATGAAGATAGATACGTCCATATCCAGCGCCAGCTCGCTACCCACGCCCGACGGGTTGGCAGGTCTCACCTCCGAGGAGGTGCTGGCATCCCGTGCCGCCCAAGGAAGCAATGTCCTCACTCCTCGCGAGCGTACGCCTTGGTGGCGCAAGTTTGCAGAGAAATTCACTGACCCGCTCATCATCATCCTCCTCGTTGCCGCCGTCCTGAGCATAGGTATCTCCTTCTACGAATACTTTGGCCTGGGTGCCGATGCCACCGCCTTCTTCGAGCCTGTGGGCATCATCGTCGCCATCGCCTTGGCCACGGGACTGGCCTTCTGGTTCGAGTGGCAGGCCGACCGCGAATTCTCGCTCCTCAACCAGCAGAACGACCTCGAGCCCGTTCGCGTGGTGCGTGATGGCCGCGAGACGATGGTGCCGCGTTGCGACCTGGTCGTGGGTGATCTCGTGCTGCTCTCCACGGGCGATGAGATTCCTGCCGACGGACAACTGCTCGAAGCCACACAGATGCAGGTTGACGAGAGTACCCTCACCGGCGAACCCGTATGCCGCAAGAGCGTTCGCCCAGAGGAACAGGATCCCGATGCCACTTTCCCCACGAATGTCGTGCTGCGAGGTACCAAGCTGCTGGAAGGCCACGGACGCATGCGCGTGACGGCTGTCGGCGATGCCACTGAGAACGGACGCGTCTTCACGGAGGCGCAAATCGACTCCACTGTCCGTACTCCCCTCAACGAACAACTCGACCGCCTGGGCCTCCTCATCTCCCGCACCAGCTATGCCATTGCCGCCCTTGTCGTCGTGGGCAGGGTCGTGATGTGGTTTGTCAGTCGGGCAGGAGAACCTGACTTCTCCATCCTCGATTTCCAGTTCCTCGCCTATTTCCTCCAGTCGGTGATGCTGGCCGTGACGCTCATCGTCGTCGCTGTGCCCGAAGGCCTGCCGATGGCTGTCACCCTCTCCCTTGCTTATTCCATGCGTCGCATGCTCAAGACCAATAACCTCGTTCGTCGCATGCACGCCTGCGAGACCATGGGCGCTGCCACCGTCATCTGCACCGATAAGACAGGCACGTTGACGCAGAACCAGATGCAGGTGGTGGATATCAAGAGATCCACCCCCGACCCCTCCAGCCTGGTTCTGGTCTATAATAACATCGCCATCAACAGCACCGCCTCCCTCGACGGCAACAGTGTCCTGGGCAACCCCACGGAAGGCGCCTTGCTGCTGTGGCTGCGTGACCAAGGTATCAATTACGCCACGCTCCGCTCTGCCGCCCGCATCACAGAGGAAATCCCCTTCACCACAGAGCGCAAGTACATGGCCACCCGTGAGCAGGACACCTTATATATCAAGGGCGCGCCCGAGATTGTGATGGAGATGTGCAAACTCACCCCGTCCTCTGGACAACCTTTATGTGATGCTGGGGAGGCTGTGGCACTGCTTCTCTCCTGGCAGCAACGCGGTCTGCGCACCCTGGCCCTGGCTCATGCCGACGGTGACGCTACTCCTCAACTCGATGCCCTCGTAGCTATCGCAGATCCTGTTCGCTCCGACGTCCCCGCTGCTGTTCTGGAGTGTCTGGAAGCCGGCATTGCCGTGAAGATCGTCACAGGCGACACACCGGCTACTGCTGCAGAGATTGCCAGGCAGATAGGGTTAAGTCCCACAGAGTCATCTCTGCTCACAGGCCCAGAGGTAGCCGCCCTCTCAGATGAAGCCTTGCGCGAACGTGCAGGCGACATCACCATCATTGCCCGCGCACGACCCATGGACAAACAGCGACTGGTGCAGGCTTTGCAAGCCCGTGGCGAAGTGGTGGCGGTCACAGGCGACGGTACCAACGATGCTCCAGCCCTCAAGGCGGCTCATGTGGGTCTCTCCATGGGCGACGGCACCGCTGTGGCCAAGGAAGCATCGGACATCACCATCATCGATAATTCCTTCGCCAGCATCGGACGGGCTGTGATGTGGGGGCGTTCGCTCTATCGCAACATCCAGCGTTTCATCCTCTTCCAGATGACGGTCAATGTCTGTGCCTGCCTCACCGTACTCGCAGGTGCCTTCATGGGAACCGATGCGCCGCTGACGGTCACCCAGATGCTGTGGGTGAACCTCATCATGGACACCTTTGCCGCCATGGCTCTCGCCTCGCTGCCGCCCACAGAAGCGGTGATGCACGAGCGTCCGCGCGACCGCCGTAAGTTCATTATTTCCACGCCGATGTGGCAGTTTATCTTAGGCGTAGGCGGCTTTTTCTTTGTACTGATGGGAGTGGCTCTATGGATAGCGGAGCATGCAAATGTCAACGACATCGGCGACTTCTTTATGATGCTTGTCCAGGGAAAAACTCAATGGGCGCGTGATGGGCTCACTTCCTATGAACTGAGCATTTTCTTCACCACCTTTGTCATGCTGCAGTTCTGGAATCTCTTCAACGCCCGTGCCTTCCTGACAGGTAAGAGTGCCTTCAACCTTCGTGGCTGCAAGGAGTTCCTCTTCATTGCCGCCCTCATCTTCTTCGGCCAGATACTCATCGTGGAGTTCGGCGGCACGATGTTCAATGTCGAGCCTCTGGAACCCGACGAGTGGTTGGGCATCATTCTCATCACCTCGCCCGTACTTCTTTTAGGCGAAGGCGTCAGATTTTTGAAAGTTGCATTAAACCATCGCGCCGTTAAGGGGTCATAGAAGTGCCAACCCACTTTGAATGACTCCTGCATGACGACAAGACAAACACTGATGGCGGTGGTGCTCACATTGCTCACCGTCTTTTTTTATTGCGAACCCGTTGCCGCACAATGGTTCAACGTTCGTGGCACCGTCTACGAAAGTTCAACCCTGAAAGGGCTGCCAGGAGCAAGCGTCATGGTCAATGACTCTACGGGCAAGATGGTGGCAGGTCGTCAGACGCTGGAAAACGGACATTTTATGATTCCTGGAGTGCCGGCTGGCAATTATACCCTGAAAGTCTCGTTCATGGGCTTCAAGACCCAGACCTTTGCCCTCAACCTCAAAGGCAAAGGCGGCAACAAGAAAGTCAATGATATTCTCATGAAAGAAGATGCCACGCTGATGCAGGAAGCGGTGGTGACGGGCAAACTGCCCGAGATGACCATCGTGGACGATACTGTCATGTACAACGCTTCCGCCTTCTCGCTGCCTCCTGGCGCCATGGTCGAGGAACTCATCAAGAAACTGCCGGGCATCGTCATCGATGAGAACGGAAAGATAACGCACAACGGAAAGGAAGTCAGGCAGATATTGGTCGATGGCAAGGAGTTCTTCGGACGCGACCAGCAGATGGTGCTGAAGAACATTCCAGCCGAAATCGTAGATAAGGTGAAAGCCTACGACAAGCAGAGCGACCTCGCACGCATCACGGGCATCGACGATGGAGAGGAACAGACCGTACTGGACTTGGAAATCAAGAAGGATAAGCGACGCGGATGGTTCGGACGCGGCACGGCGGGCTATGGAACGGAGAACCGCTACAACGCCCACGCTGACGTCTACCGTTTCCTCGACAAGCAGAAGGCAGGCATCGTGGGTAATGCTAACAACACGCAGGGCAGTGGTATGCAAGCCAATCAGGACGTTGCTGCCAGCCTGAACCTTGAATGGGATAAGCTGGAGTTGAACGGTGGACTCACAGGACGTTTCAATCAGGCGTCGGGCTCCAGCTGGAGCAACAGCCAGAACTTCGAAAACAAGAACGCTGCCTACTCCAACCGCCAGAACAGCAACGGCAGTCACAGCAAGAGCTTCAACACTAACTGGCGCATAGAATGGAAGCCGGACACGATGACCAACATCCTTATCCGTCCGCAGTTCAGCGTCAGTGGCAACGACAGCCATAGCAATAGCGAGAGCGCCACCTTCAACAATGATCCCTACGCGCTCACCACAGATCCTTTAGGAGAATTCAGCAGCGGCATCCTGCCTGCCACCTCTCCCATGCGCAACATTGCCGTCAATCACAATCTGAACGCCAATCGTAATGACAATAACGACATCAGCGGCTCGCTCTCCATCCAGCTCAACCGCCGTCTGAAGAAACCTGGGCGCAACATCACCTTTAACCTCAACGGAGGGCTCAATCAGAGCGATGGCAACAGCAGCAGCTATTCACAGATCGATTACTATCAGATCCTTGCGCTCACAGGCGGCGACAGCGTCTATCACAAAATCCAGTACGACGACTCGCGCAATAAAGGACGCAACTTCTCTGCACGCTTCTCTTACACTGAACCCATAGCCACAGGTCAGTTCCTGCAGTTCAGCTATAACTACAGCTACCGCTTCAACGACCGCGACCGCACGGTGGCCAGTATCTTCGACCCGTTGGTTGAAGGAAATGCTCTGGGCATCAACAACTATGATGGTCACCTCGATCTCGCCTCACCCGACACGGCACAGTGCAATTACACTGAGAACCGCTACCAGAACCATGACCTGCGACTGCAGTATCGTCTTATCAATTCCAAGATGCGCCTGAATGTCGGCTTCAACCTGCAGCCTCAGGTGAACAGCGTGGACTACACCAAGGGATGGAAGCATTATGATGTCTCGCGCACGGTCGCCAACTGGTCGCCCACGTTGAACTTCCGCTATCGTTTCACGCGTCAGCATCAGGTGGAGGCGCGCTATGGCGGACAGAGCGGACAGCCTTCCATCACAGACCTCATCCCTGATACCCTCAGCAATGCCAACCCGCTGAATATCCGACTGGGTAATCCTGAACTGAAGCCCAGCTTCACCCATTCGGCGAACGTTGAGTGGCGATTCGCTCAGCCCGATTACCAGCGCAGCTACAACTTCAATGCCAATTTCCGTGCTACGCAGAATGCCACGACCAACCGTACTGAGTACAACGATCAGACGGGCGGACGTGTGACCATGCCTGTGAATATCAACGGCAACTGGAATACAGGCGCCAACTTCAACTTCAACACTGCATTTAAAGACCAGCGCTTCCGCGTCAACAGCCGCACGGCCTATAGCCATACCACAGCCAAGAGCTATGTCTATCGCTCTGAGGAACAGGCCAGTGTGCCCATCACCACCAACAGCAACAACATCAACGAAGGATTGCGTTTCAGCTTCCGCGACGAGTTCAACAGCCGTTCGTTCTACGAGGACGAAGACTCTGAGGACGGCGCCTCCTACTACAAGAACAACCTCGAGGTGAACCTCAATGGTAATTTCGCTTATAATGCTTCTGTTTCCACCAACACGGCGGCAACAGACCTGAACCATTACAGCTTCTCCTATGGACTCAGCGCCGTATGGAATTTCTGGTTTGGACTGAACCTCAGCACGGATATCAATCAGCACAGCCGTCGTGGCTTTGCCGATGCGGAGATGAACACCAACCAGTGGATTTGGAACGCTCAGGCCACTTACAGTTTCCTCAGCCGCAGGCAGGCCATCCTCACCCTGCGCTGGAACGATATCCTTCGCCAGCGCGACATGGTCAACCGCAGCATCAGTGCCACCTCACGTACGGACAGCGACAGCGAGCGCATCACCTCCTACGTCATGCTCTCCTTCACCTACCGCTTCAATGTGTTTGGCGGACGCGGTATAGGAGGAGGTCGTAATCGCAGTAGAGGCGAGGGCGACGATGATGGCGAAGGACGTGGACCGCGTGGTGATGGAGGCGGCTTTGGAGGCGGCAGCCGTGGCGGCGGTGGAGGATTCGGCGGTCCTGGCGGTGGAGGCGGCGGTCGTTTCTGAAATAGTCTCAAAAATGACGCTCAAATGTTTCAAAGCGCATACTTGTTGCTTTAGAAGAAATCGTTTCATGAAGTTTTTTGCTACCTTTGCAGCGCAAAACCTAATTTTTTACGTGCAATCGTTATTCTTTTTACCAAATGAAACGAACACTTTTTTTCTTGCTCGCTGCCTTAGCCACAATGGCTGAAGCGCAGAATCCCATCATCCGCGACCAGTTCACCGCTGACCCCACGGCACGTGTGTTTGGCGATAGGGTCTATCTCTATCCGTCGCACGACATCGTACCCCCTGCAGGTACCCGGCAGGACTGGTTCTGCATGGCAGACTACCACGTCTTTTCCTCCTCGAACCTTACCGACTGGCAGGATCATGGCGTTATCCTCTCACAAACTGGTGTCCCCTGGGGTAAACCCGACGGCTATTCGATGTGGGCACCAGACTGCGTCTACAAGAACGGACGTTACTACTTCTATTACCCCAATGGTCCCAAGGAGGGAAGGGGATTTGCCATCGGTGTCGCTACTGCTGACACTCCCACTGGTCCCTTCACTCCAGAGGCAGAGCCCATCAAGGGCATATCGGGCATAGATCCCTGCGTGCTCATTGATGACGACGGCAGCGCCTACATCTACTGGAGCGGCATGGGCATTCGTGGCGGCAAGCTGAAAGATAACATGCTGGAATTGGACGGCGAGCTGCAGGAGATACGCATGCCTCGTCGTGAGGGACAGCCAGAGATGCCCCCGATGAGGGTTGGCGGTCAGGCTATGGAAGGACTGCCCGAGGGCTTCAAAGAAGGTCCCTTCGCCTTCAAACGCGGCGACTGGTATTATCTGACATTCCCTTGGGTGCGCGGCGAGACCGGTGAGGGCAAGAACCCCACGGAGACGCTGGCTTATTCCATGTCGAAGTCGCCCCTTGGTCCTTGGGATTTCAAGGGCATCATCATGGCAGAGCATGCCAACCATTGCTGGACGAACCACCACAGCATCGTAGAATACAAGGGCCAATGGTTCCTCTTCTACCATCACAATGCTTTCTCGCCTCGCGATGACAAGCGTCGTTCCGCACAGATCGAGAAGCTGTACTTCAATGCCGACGGTACTATCCAGGAGGTGAAGGAGACCATGCGTGGCGTGGGCATCAACCAAGCTACGGAGAAGATAGAGATTGACCGTTACAGCACCGCCAGCAGCGATGTGTCAACGGCACTCATCGATACGGTCAACACCTTCCGCAGCTATCAGGCAACACTGCCGAAGAAGGGAAGCTGGCTTTGCTACAATGACGTAGATTTCAGCGGTCTGTACGACAGCTATCTCGTTGTCAGTGCCAAGGCTTCTGAGAATACAGAGTTTTTTGTTCGCGAGAAAAACGCTAAGGGTAAGGTAATTGCCAAGGTACAGATGACGGTCAAGAGTGAGATTACACGTCCTGGCATGGCGACTCCTTTCCGACGCGACCAGAGCAACCAATGGCTCACGCTGACCGTTCCCTTGGAGTACATGCCGAAGGGCGTCACTGACGTCGTAATCACCTGCGAGGGTGATGGTGTGAGCATCGACTGGCTGCAGTTCAAGAACCGTCCAAAGTACTTTACGACTGTTTCCGATAATGCAGCTCCGTCACAACCCGATGCCCAAGGTTTCATCCGTCGCTGGCGTCTGATGGAACCCATCGCTGTTGATGTGCGTTCGAACGTCATCTTCACAGACTCGTGGCTGCGCGCAAAATTTGCTGAGGAACTGGCGAAACTGCCTAAGCAGAAAGCGAAGTGGTACACCCTGGAAAGTGAGAACTACAACATGAAGCTGTTCCGTTTTGCAGAGAAATACGGCAAGCAGACTTATGGTTCCTTCTATTGGTGCGAGACCGTCATCGATAGTCCTGAAGATATTCAGAACGTGCGACTGGCCTGTGGCTCCAATGGTGCTTCCCTGTGGTGGCTCAACGGTGAGGAAGTGCTCCTCCTGGAGGGCGACCGCCGTATGGTGGTGGATGATGGCGTGTCGCAGCGCCTGACATTGAAGAAAGGGCAAAATGTGCTGCGCTGTGCAGTCATCAATGGCCCTGGGCTCAGCGATATGTGTGCCCGCTTCATCGACGAGAAAGGTAATCCCATTACGAACTTCAAAATCCAATAAGCCATGAAACGAACGATATTTTATTCTGTTCTCATATCTCTATTCTCTGGCAGCGTGGCTGCGCAAACAGGCGCTCCCTATATCCATGACCCCTCGACAATAGCTGAGTGCGAGGGCAAGTACTATACCTTCGGCACAGGAGGCGGTGGCCTCATCAGTGACGACGGTTGGAGTTGGCATAGTGGAGCAGAACGTCCTGGCGGCGGTGCTGCACCCGATGTCCTGAAGATAGGTGACCGCTATCTGGTTATCTATGGCGCTACAGGCGGTGGCCTGGGCGGCGGACACAACGGTCGCATCCTGACCATGTGGAACAAGACCCTCGACCCCCAATCGCCTGACTTCAAATATACAGAAGCCGTAGAGGTGTGCTCCAGCGATGGTATGGAGGACCAGGACGCTATAGACCCTGGAATGTTGCTCGATCCCACAACGGGTCGTCTGTGGGCCAGCTATGGTACTTATTTCGGCACCATCCGCCTCATTGAGCTTGACCCCACGACGGGCTTCCGCGTGAAAGGAAACAAGGAGAAGGACATCGCCATCGACTGTGAGGCTACTGACTTGATATACAAGGATGGTTGGTACTATCTCTTGGGAACTCACGGCACCTGCTGCGACGGCGTCAACTCCACCTATAATATAGTGGTAGGACGCTCCCGTTCTGTTGAGGGCCCCTATATCGATAATATCGGTCGTGATATGTATCAGGGCGGCGGACGCATGGTTATTGCTGCCGGCGATCGCAAGACAGGTCCTGGACATTTCGGACGTACGATTATAGATGAGGGCGTAGAAGTGATGTCCTGCCATTTCGAGGCAGACTTCGACCGCAGTGGCCGCAGCGTACTTGGCGTACTTCCTCTGCTGTGGCGCGACGGTTGGCCAGAGGCTGGTGAGCAGTTCAAGGGCGGAACCTTTGAGATTGCATCTGCCCGCAGAGGTTACTCTCTGGAGCTCGCTGTGGATTTTGTCCGTATGCAGCAGGAGCGTCAGCGCTTCTGGCAGATGGATCCCAATGAGCCTCTGAAGGCTTTGCCAGAACAAACTTTGGAAGAGGTTATCGGCACTTGGCCGCAGGGCGACATCGCTGTTCGCTGTAGCGATTATATGTTCCGTCCCCATCAGCACTGGACCATCACGCCTGTGCCTGAAGCTGGTGGCTACCTTTCTGCTCCCTATTTCAAGATTACCATTGCCGGCACAGACCGCGCTTTGACCGCTACTGCCAATTTGGAACTCACCGCTACTCCCGCTTTCACGGGCGCACCAGAGCAGCTGTGGCGCATCGAACAGCTCACCGATGGTAACTTCCGCCTGCTGCCAAAAGGCATTCCTGGTCGCGAAGGCATCAACACCAGCTATGTCCTCTATTCCGCTGCCGACAGCACTCCTACGCTGGCACTTTGGGATTTCTCTACAGATAATTCTAAGTGGCGTCTTCGTAGTCATTAAATCTTGGAAATAAAAAGTATAAGTATAGAACGTTAAACTTTAAATTAAATACTCGTTATGCTCAAGCGAATTCTCATTGCACTCCTTGCATTGATTCCCTGCTGCCATGCTGCAGCTGACGTAGATCCTAATTTTTACATCTTCCTCTGCTTTGGACAGTCTAATATGGAAGGTGCAGCGCGTCCAGAGGCTCAGGACTTGGCAAGCCCAGGACCTCGATTCCTGCTGATGCCCGCCGTGGATGACCCCCAACGCGGACGTAAGATGGGTGAATGGTGTGAAGCCACACCGCCCCTCTGCCGCCCGAACACAGGTCTGACACCTGCCGACTGGTTTGGTCGCACGCTGGTGGCATCGCTGCCCGAGAACATCAAAATTGGTGTGATTCATGTGGCCATTGGCGGTATCGACATCAAGGGATTCCTGCCCGACAGCATCCCCACCTACCTTACAAAGGCTCCGAACTGGATGAAAGGAATGCTGGAAGCCTATGACAACAACCCCTACCAGCGTCTGGTTGATCTTGCAAAGAAGGCTCAGAAGGACGGTGTCATCAAGGGCGTCCTGATGCATCAGGGCGAGACAAACACCGGCGACCCCAAATGGGCGGGAATGGTGCAGAGAGTATATGATAACCTGCTGGGTGACTTGCAGCTGAAGCCTGAAGAGGTGAATCTCTATGTCGGTAATATAGTGCAAGCAAATGGTCAGGGCGTATGCATCGGTTGCAAGAAGCAGATCGACGAGCTGCCTCAGACGATCCACACCTGTCAGGTCATCTCCTCTGATGACTGCACAAACGCCCCCGACCGTCTGCACTTCGACGCAGCTGGCTACCGCGAGTTAGGTTGCCGCTATGGTGAGGCTGTGGCACGCTTCCTGGGTTATGAGCCCAGACGTCCGCATATCGATATGCCTAAGGCTATTGAAGTGCCTGAAGATGCCTTCATCGCTGAGACCACCGTGCCAGGCAATGAATTCCCCAAGGTGGATAAGGAGCGTCGCGCTTATTTCCGCATCCAGGCCCCCCAGGCTCGTAAGGTCATCGTAGATGTATGTAATAAGAAGTATGATATGCAGCCCGACGGCAAAGGTGGCTTCATGGCTGTTACCGATCCGCTGCCCGTGGGCTTCCATTACTACTTTATGGAGGTGGATGGCATCCGCTTCATCGATCCTTCCACAGAGACCTTCTTCGGCTGCAACCGCGAGGCTGGTGGCATCGAGATACCAGAGGGTCGCGAGGGTGATTATTACCGACCGCAGCAGGGCGTTCCGGCTGGTCAGGTGCGCAGCATCTACTACTACAGCAACGCTCAGCAGACTTGGCGTCATGCGATGGTCTATACGCCTGCGGAATATGAGAAAGGTAAGAAGAAATACCCCGTCCTTTACTTGCAACATGGTATGGGAGAGGACGAGACAGGCTGGAGCAAGCAAGGCCACATGCAGCACATCATGGACAACGCCATCGCAAGCGGTAAGGCTGTGCCTATGATTGTGGTGATGGAAAGCGGCGACATCAAGGCTCCCTTCGGCGGAGGCAGCAACCAGCAGGGACGCAGCCAGTATGGAAATTCCTTCTATCCAGTGTTGCTGAACGACCTCATTCCTTACATCGACAGCAACTTCCGTACGAAGGCAGATCGCGAAAACCGTGCTATGGCTGGCCTCTCTTGGGGCGGTCACCAGACTTTCGATGTCGTGCTGACGAATCTCGACAAGTTTGCTTGGATGGGTACTTTCAGCGGCGCCATCTTTGGCTTAGACGTCAAGACAGCTTACAATGGTGTCTTCGCTAATGCCGACGAGTTCAACAAGAAGATTCATTACTTCTATATGAACTGGGGCAGTGATGACTTCATCAAGAGCGGTGAGATTGTCCAGCAACTGCGTGCGCTTGGTATCAAGGTAGACGCAGAAGAATCTGCTGGCACAGCCCACGAATGGCTTACATGGCGTCGTGGTCTCAACGCCTTGATTCCTCACCTCTTTAAGAAATAGCTTTGAGAATAGCGCGAACTTCGTCTGCAGAAGTATGACGAAGTCCGTTTGAAAGCGTCGTAGAGCAGGAGCCGTGGATTTCCGTGGCTCCTGTTTCTTTGAGTATGCGTTGGGCGTTATGGCTATTGACGCCTCCGCCAGGGAGAATGATAACCCCTTGCTTCATGAGTTTGCAAAGGAGTGGAATGCCGACTTCAGCTGTGGGCGCACAGCCAGATGTAAGAATGCGTGTAACGCCTAATGAACGAAGTTGCTCGAGCGCTGCAAAAGGGTCAGTTACTTTGTCGAAGGCGCGATGAAAAGTGAAGGGGAGGCCTTCGGCTGCATGAACGAGGCGGGCTGTCGTTGTTAGGTCAATAGCATTATCAGGGGTGAGGGCTCCACTGACAATGGCAGTGGCTCCAGCAGCTACAGCTTCATGGATGTCTCGCTCCATTACGCGGATCTCAGCCTCGCTATAGACGAAGTCACCCTCGCGAGGGCGGATGAGGACATGGATCTTCAGATGAGGATACAATGAACGCAACTCGCGCAGAAGGCCAATGGTGGGAGTGAGTCCATCAAGCGAGAGTGCAGAACAAAGCTCTATGCGTTCAGCACCACCTTCAACAGCAGCGAGTGCAGACGCCAGGCTTCCACAACAGACTTCGAGCGTATTCATTTCGTAATCTCAATAACAAAGTCGGCAGCATCGCGATCGGCAGGAATCTGGATGCTCACGGTCTTCGCCTTCTTGTTGAAGGTGAAGGGTAGGGGAGCAGAGGAGGCGAGAGCGCTCACAGCCTTCGGTTTCTTGGTGCTCCAGGGGATGGTGATGGTGGAGAGTTCTGCATTGTTCTCCTGGGATAACACGTGGAGGAAGAGGCGGTCGCCCTTCTGGGTACTGACGCCCCACGGCTGTTCGCCCAGTTCTGTTGCATGCGTACCATAGATGCTCTCGCCATTAGCCTTCATCCAACGGCCGATGCCTTGCAGACGGTCGAGTGCTGTAGCAGGTAGCTCGCCATTGGGCTGCGGTCCTATGTTGAGGAGGAGATTGCTGTTCTTGGCGGCAGCACGGGCGATGAGGCTGATAAGCTCTTCTGTCGATTTGTAGTTCTGGTCAGCGACCTTGTAGCCCCACATTCCATTCATTGTCTGACACATCTCCAGTGGCAAATGACTGATTTCCTGGCCTGAAAGTCCAGCGGTATTCTCGCCCGGGAGGTCACGCTCGAACATCTGAAAGTCTTCACCCTCGATGGGCGTGATGTGGTGGTTATTACCAATGAGACAAGAGGGGCTCAGCTCGTGGATGTAGCGATAGAACTCGGGCATTCGCCAATCAAAAGGAATGCTGTCTGAATCGTGGTCCCAATAGCCGTCGAACCAGAGTCCGGCAACGTTGGGATAGCTTGTCAGCAGTTCCATGACCTGTGTCTTCATGAAATTGAAGTAGGTGTCGTAATTAGGCTGCAGTTGGCTTCGTGTCTTCCTTCCTGTGCGACCGAGCGGGTAGTCGGGTCTCATCCAATCTAGTATGGAGTAGTAGAGGTGCAATCGTATATTCTGTTGCCGGCAGGCTTCTGCCAGTTCGCCAAGAACATCGCGGCTGAAGGGAGTGGCCTCACATATGTTATATGCGTTCGCACGCGTCCGAAACATCGAAAAGCCATCGTGATGACGGCTGGTGAAGGTGATGTAGCGTGCTCCAGAGTCCTTAATGGCTTGTACCCAGGATGTTGCATCATAGCGGATGGGATAAAAGGCGCTGGCAGCCTTGGAATATTCTTCGTGGGTCAGCCCGCTGTTGAGGTACCATTCGCCCTGAGCGAAAGTGCTGTAGATGCCCCAATGTATGAAGATGCCGAATCGGCAGTCCTCGAACTCCTGACGTGCAGCGAGGTTATCGTCCGAAGGGACATACTGAGCTGAGAGGCTGAAGGAAAAGAAGGAAAGGATGGCGATAAATAGACAACGCATATTCTCAACTTTTTATGCTCATTGTTCAAGGTAAAAGCATAGCTTACAACACGTCTTCTGGTTTCAAGGGCTCCCAAGCACCATCCTTACATTCGAGGATGACGGTGGGTTCGAAGACTTCGATGCCGTGCCACTGCCCCATCGGAATCGAGAGGCCATAAGTACCTTTGCTGGCATCCAAGTGGTAGCGTGCAATTTCATGGCGATTGTCGTCGTAGAAGATTTCGTCCATACGTCCACGAAGGATGACCACCACTTCTGTACTCTTCGTGTGGCGGTGGATAGGCAGCACGGTGTCGGGCTCCAGGGCGTTGAGCATACGTTGTGATTGGTCTTCGGCCGTTGTGCGTAGGTCGAAATTCATACGTCGACGTTCAGACTGACGTGCCTTCTCGGCGAGTTCATTGAGCAGTTTGTCGTTTAGTTCCATAGTTCATTTTGCTTTAGTTTGGGGGCAAAGATACACAATATTGCCCATTCAGCAATAAAAAACCGATAAATATTTGCTATTTGTGCTTGCTTTTGGCGAATTCTTTGTAACTTTGCGCCCAAATAAAGTAATACAGATACGTTATTATGGCAAAAGCAAAATGGATAGGTGGCTTCCTCGGACTATTCTCTGGTGGAACGTTGGGAGCTTTAGCAGGCTTCGTACTCGGAGCCTTGTTTGATGTTGTGAACGACGATGGCCGCGAGGGTATTGTCAAAGAAGGGGGCAGCTATCGTAGCTACGACCCGGACCAGGACAATACTGGTGGCAACCGCAATGGTTTCCTCTTCTCGCTACTCACCCTTGCCAGCTACATTATCAAAGCTGACGGCAAGATCATGCACAGCGAGATGGAGGCTATGCGTCAGTTCCTTCGTACAAACTTTGGCGAGGTAGCTGTTTCGCAAGGCGAGCAGATCATGCTGCGACTCTTCGAGCGCCAGAAGCAGTTGGATGCTGAGCAACCGGGAGCTTATCGCCAAACTATCTATGAGTGCTGCGCTCAGTTGCGGCGTATCCTCAATGACTCTCAACTGCTGCAACTGCTTTCGCTGCTGGCCATGTTGGCAAAGGCAGATGGGCATGTGGCTTCTGAGGAGATTTCCGCTTTGCGGGAGGTTGCTCAGCAACTCGGTCTTTCAGAAGCAGAGTTGAATTCCATGTTGAATCTTGGTGCCACCACGTTGAAGGATGCCTACGCTGTCCTTGAAATCGAAGAATCGGCTTCGGACGAGGAGGTGAAGGCGGCTTACAAACGTATGGTTGTCAAGCATCATCCTGATCGCGTAGCTGCCATGGGTGCAGAGATCCATGCTGTGGCAGAGAAGAAAATGAGTGAAATCAACGCTGCCAAAGAGTTGATTTATAAAGCAAGAGGACTGAACTAACTATCAACTATATCTTTATATGAAGAAGACATTACTCACTTTATTTGCTCTGTTGGCCACGTTGGTGGTACAAGCAGACAACGAAATGCTGTATGGTATTTACCAGGGTTCCGGCACCCTCACGGGTATCGGCACCAAGAAGGCAGAGACCTATGATGTGGCTATGCATCTGACCGACCCTTATCTGGTGGGGATGGAGGTGCGTGGTATGAAAGTACCTATCAATACGTCGGCAAAGAATACTACGGACTATAAGGCGTGGATCACCACGGAGTTGAAGGTGGACAATAATGTGAATGTGCCGGATATCCTCAGTGTGGATTTCACTCCTGATGGCAAATGGGCTGACGTGACCTTCGATACGCCCTACGTCATCACGGAAGGTGGTATCTATGTAGGTTATTCGTTCACCGTCTCTTCTGTGGATACTGATAACAGTAATGATGCCAACCAGATTCCATTGATGACTATCAGTGGCGCAGACCTCAGTGGACTCTATGTCCACACCAGCCGTAGTGTGCGTAAGTGGACGGAATTCGAGCAGACCAGTTACTTCACAGCCAAGAATGCATTTGCCTTTGTGGTGCGCTTGAGTGGTAGCAAAGTGAAGACACGTGCCGCAGCCTTCGTAGCTCCCGATGACTTGAATGCCTACTCACTCACGGGCAAGAGCCTGAAGGTGCCCCTCACCATTCTCAATCATGGCGTGGAAGCCATAACGAGTTTGGAGTACACCATTGAGGTGAATGGTCAGGTCACAGAGCGGACAACTAAAGTCTCTATCGCAGGCGAATACTATGGCAGCCAGGGAAAACTGAATGCCACAGTGCCCGCTGTGAGCGAAGAAGGTATGCAGCCCATCACTTTCCGCATCACCAAAGTCAATGGCGAGGCTAACGAGGATGATAACCCGGCTACGGTTTACACGGTGGCCTATCTGACAGAATATCCCAAACATAAGCCACTGATGGAGGAATATACTGGAACGTGGTGTGGTTGGTGTCCACGAGGAATGGTCGCTATGGAGGCAATGACCGAAATCTATGGCGACGACTTCGTGGGAGTGGCTTGGCACAATAGTGACCCGATGCAGATTACAGGCAGTTATCCCAACGAGGTCAATGGCTTCCCCCACGCCTTTCTTGACCGAGTAATAGGGTGCGATCCCTATGGTGGTACTGGTGGCGGAACCCTTGGCATTCAGAACGACTGGAAGTCCCGTTCCAAAGTGATGGCCCCTGCTACCGTTGAGCTTTCTGCGGTATGGGACGACGACAGCCAGAATGTCATTCGCGTCACCTCCAAGACCCATTTTATCCGCGACTTTGCCAACAGCCCCTACCGCCTGAGCTATATGCTTGTGGCCGATGATCTTTCTGGTACGGGCAAGAGTTGGGCGCAATCCAACAACTTCTCTGGGCAATCCTCTTATGCGAACGACAAGTATCTGGGTCCTCTCACAAGGATGTCTGGTACTATCACCGATATGAAGTACAAGGATGTCGTTATCTTTGTCTCTTCACTTGGTAATACTGCCATTGAGAGCAGTTTGCCTTCGAGTGTGAAGGCTGCAGAGCCTGTGACTCATGAGTATCTCATTGACATCACGAATAATACTCTGGTACAGGACAAGACAAAGCTGCGTGTCGTAGCTGTTCTGCTCAACATTGAGAGTGGTGAGGTCGCACAAGCAGAGAAAGCTAACGTGATTGACATCACGGGCCTCTCTGATATTCAGAGTCACCAACCGTCCAGCACTCAGTATTTTGATCTCAGCGGACGCCAAGTCAGCAGCCTTGGCAGGGGTATCTACATCAAAACCACCACCAATACTGATGGCAGCGTACGCACCACGAAGGTGAGACGTTGACAGTTTGTATTAAATCAATCTTGAAATCTTATAAATGAATAATCAACTTATGAAATACTATTCTCTTCTTCTTTGCGCCCTGTTCTGTGCAGCGGCCTCCTTCGCCCAAAGCGAATCATCAGTCAAGCGCTTTGCAGCCCTTGCACCTGTCTCTGCCGATAATCACGGCATCGTCTATGACCAGCCCGAAGGCACGACTCGCCTCTATATCCGTGAGGGCAAGGCCACTTATGCAAATCTATATTTCCGTGATGACCCACAAGACGGCATCCTGGGTGAGGCCGTATTTTCCGAAGATGGTACCACGGTCTGGTTCAAGAACATCGTCTCTCATGCTGCTACTGGCACATGGGTAAAAGGTAACATCAGCGGCGATTCAATTATCGTTCCCCTCGGTCAGATGGTATATTGGTTCGAAGATGGTAATTATGGAATGCAGCTTGCTCGCGTGAAAGTTAACGGTAGCATCAACAATCCTACTACGACAACCAAGGGTGAATTCGTTTTCATCATCAAGGATAATGACCTTTATCTCCAGAATACAAGCGGCGACCCTGAAACCACGACCTACGATGGACTTGGACTCGTCTATACAGAGTATAAAGATGATAACGGTAAGATGCAGCCTGCTGGCGAGTGGGCCTATTATGTTGACTACGAGAGTATCTTCCACTACAAGGATGTCTCTCCCGTCGTTCCCCCTACAGACCTGACCACCAGGCCCTATTCTATGGAATACCTGAGCACCTCGGGCTTTGAGACTGGCAACCTCGTAGATGTGGGCTTCTATGATCAGGATGTCTATGTCTATGGTGTCAGTCACGACAATCTGCCCGATGCCTGGATGAAAGGCTCTGTCAGCGGCAATAAGATTGTCTTCCCCATGCAGTATGCTGGCCACATGCAGAGCTTCATGCTCTTCTTCTGCGGTGGCGATGCTTACTACGACAGCGAGGCTTATGCCTGGAAGTATGTGCTTGGCGACGGCAGTGCCACCTTCGCCTTCGACCAACGCACCATGAGTTTCCGTACCGAGGGCATGCTTGCCACAAATAGTGCCGATGATCATGTGGACCGCATCGAAGCTTATCTGGCACCCCTCTTCCGTCCGTTTACTGAGAAGCCTGCTACGCCCGCTACGCCTGGTATCCGTTACTACCAGAACATGGGAGCCTTCACCATCGTGATGCTCGACATCCCTCTGAAGGACACGGATGGCAACTTCATCGATCCCTCCAAGGTTTCCTATCAGCTTTATGTCGACAACGACGAACCGTTCATCCTCTATCCCGACGAGTATAAGGGTCTTACCGAACCTCTCTCTGAGGTGCCTTATTTCTTCCCTGCTGACAAGCTGGAATCCTATTCGCGTTCCTATATCTACGAGCGCGGCTATGCCATCTACATCTTCCAGACAGGTTTCGACCGCATCGGCGTGCAGACCATCTATCGTGGTGGCGAAGAAGAACATCGTTCAGAAATCGGCTACTACGACATCGTACCCGTAGGTATTAGTAGCACACCGTCTGATTCTGGTGCTTCTATCCAGCACTTCGACCTCACAGGCCGTCCCGTTTCCTCAAGCCATAAGGGGTTGACAATCAGCCGTACTGCCGACGGACGAGTGGTAAAACACTTTCAGCGATAGGGAAATTCCCCTATAAGTTTAGGAAAAATTGTTTTCGCAGCTCGCCGTTTAGCCGTACCTTTGCACCAGTTAACCAAAACACAATATGAAAATGAAAAATTACTACCACAAAATTTCAATGTTGGGCCTGTTGCTCATGGCCCTCGTAAGCTTTAGCAGCTGTATGGATGAAGATGACCGCGTTGGTTACAACATTCAGGGTCATTGGTTCGGCGATATGGATATGTATTACAAGGGAGAACGTGCCCGCGGTTCTGAAATTGAATTTGACTCCGGATGGGGTTGGGGCAACAAAAGTGGAACGGGTGTCGAGGTGGACTATTATATGTACCACGCGATAACCAACAGATTTGACTGGAGAGTGCAAAACCAGATCATCTACCTCACTTTCAGCGATCCTCAGCTTGATTGTGCCATTGTGGATTACACCCTCGGGTATGATTACTTCCGCGGCTATATCGCCGATTACAACACGTTGGAGAACCTGACCTACTTCACTCTGCGTAACTATGATCGCTATTGGGATGAATATGGTTATGGTGGCTACTATGTCAAAGGTACTCGTGCAGCAACCGACAGCATTGCCGCAGACAGCATTGGCGATTACCGCGGCATCCGTGGCATCAACATGAAGCAGGACGCACAATGATCATCCATCCAAGATTCAGATAATGATTACCATTCAAGTATCAGACGAGATTAGAGAGCGGTGCCCCGAGTTTGTGGGCGCCGCTGTCTTTGCTGCCGTCGGCAACAGTGAGTTCAGCGCCGAACTCTGGCAGGAGATTGACCGCTTCATCGAAGATTATCGAAGCCGATATACTATTGATAGTATCAAGCAGATGCCCTCCATCGAGGCCACCCGCACAGCCTACCGACGTTGCGGCAAAGATCCCAGCCGCTATCGCCCCAGTGGAGAAGCCCTTGTCCGACGTACACTTCAGGGCAAGGAACTCTATCGCGTCAATACCCTCGTAGACCTCATCAACCTCGCCAGCATCGCCTACGGCTACAGTATAGGTGGTTTTGATGCCGATAAGATTGCGCCCGATTCTCACATTTCCCTGACCCTTGGAATCGGTCGCGAAGGCGAACCCTACGAAGGCATTGGGCGTGGCCCCCTCAACATCGCTGGTCTCCCTGTCTACCGCGATGCCCTTGGAGGCATTGGCACTCCCACCAGCGACCACGAGCGCACTAAACTCAGCCTCGACACCACCCATCTTCTCACCATCGTCAATGGCTACGACGGCAATCGTCAGGACACTCTCTCCTGTGCCCACTTCCTTCAGGATCTTCTGCGCCGCTTTGCCCACTCCGATGGTGGACAGATTATTGAATTCTAAACTATACTTTGTTGTGCAGGGAAGTGACATAATACAGAAAAGGTGCACATGATTTACAAATAGGAATCATAGGCACCTTTTCTGTATTAAGTCAAGTTGTTCGATTTTGTTTACTTGGCCTGACTGCCGTTGTTGCGATATCGTACGGGCGGGGGACCATAGAGGACACGCATACGTGAGGGATCGTCGGGACGTAATTGGACGGGACGTTCACGCATATTGGTGACGGATGAGGAATCCTTGGCGGCCTGACTCTCTTCCTTTGCAGCACGTTTCCCTGACTTACAGCCGCCGAATCCTAGCAGCACCAGGAGGCTGGAAAGGAAAATGGTGGATAGTTTGGTGATCTTTTTCATAGGCTGTTTCGTTATTGCGATAGTATGATATTTCGAGATTTCGAACTTTCGATAAGTGGAAATGATGTTAGGATGATTTTTCTGTTTCTTCAAAACGCTTCATATGGCAGAGAATTGTCTGTCCGTTATCATCGCGCAGATGCATTCCGTTTCCCCGGCAGTAGCGCCAATGCCTACAGTCCTTGCAGTCTCCTGTCCGTCGCCAGTCGAAGGTGCGATGTGGCTGGTAGCGGTGTTCCCAGACGTCCATGAAGTCGTCCTCGTAGATGTTGCCCTGATTATAATCAGAGCGGATGCTGGCACATGCGGCAATGGCTCCATCTGCCATGACGCTGCCCACGGTGATGCCTGCCTGACAATGGAAGAAATGGTCGCGGACGTCGCCCTCGTAGTTTCCGAGGTATCCTTCGCAGCCGTAACTGGCTTTGATGAGCCCTTCCTTGCGTGTTCTCTTTATGAACTCGAAGACGCCACGAAACTCCTCACTGGAGAGGCGCATATCGGGGTCGTTCTTGGCTCGTCCCATGGGGAAGATGGTGTAGATGCGCCATTCGCGGACGCCTTTCTGGATGAGGAAGTCGCGGATGGCGGGCAGTTCAGAGTAATTGCGGCGGTTGACACAAGTTACGCAGTCGAAGGTGACGTCGGAGTTGACGAGTAAGTCTATCGCCTGCGATGCCATGCGGAAGGAATCCTTGTGACCGCGCAGCCAGTTATGGTTATCTTCGAGGCCGTCCAAACTCAGGGCCACACTATGCATGCCGGCTTCGCAGAGTGAGCGGAATCGTTCGGGAGTGAGGTAGAGTCCGTTTGTGACCAGTCCCCAAGGGAAGCCGCGGCGGTAAATCTCTGATGCCACTTCTTCCAGGTCGTCGCGCATTAGGGGTTCTCCGCCCGTCAGGATGACGAAGACATCGTGGGGATTGCATTTCTTCTCCACGCTATCGAGCACTCGCAGGAAGTCCTCGGCGGGCATGTCTTCGACACCTGCCACCCGTTTGCAGTCGCTGCCGCAGTGGCGGCAATGGACGTTGCAGCGGAGGGTACATTCCCAGAAGAGCTGGCGCAAGGGATGCTCGCGCTCGACCTGATGGTAGAGCTTACGGGCAATTTCGAGGGCCACATGGCGGCGAAGGGTCAGTCGTTCACTCATCTGTGTCGTCGTTTTCGTTCTGAAGGATGACGTATTCCTTAACGGCGGCTTCGTTGTTCTCGGTCACAGAGTCACGATAGCTTGTTGGCGCGGGTCCATAAAGCACGCGATAGTCCTCTGGCTTAGGACCATATTCATCAGGGGTGGAACAACTGAATGCAGTTCCGAATCCCAGTAGTGCCAACAGCCCTTGAAGCACGCGGAAATAGAGTTTACTTGTTGCCATAATAGTGATTATTTACTGCAAAAGTAGGCCTTTTTATCGAACAAAGCAAGCAATTCACAAAGTTTATGACGTTTATTGCAACTTTTCACACTTCTTTTTCGTCTATACCATAAAGAAGCCGTAACTTTGCAGCCGATTTCGACAAAAACCACTAAAATCTTCAATACAGCAGTGATTCACCTCGAAGGTATCCACAAAACTTATGCCGGCGCCCAGCCGCTGCACGTACTGAAAGGCATCGACCTCGATATTGCTGAGGGCGAGCTGGTAAGTATCATGGGAGCGTCGGGTTCAGGCAAGTCCACCTTATTAAATATATTAGGAATCCTCGACGACTACGATGAGGGTGATTATTATTTGGCCGGCACGCTCATTAAGAATCTTAGCGAGACACGTGCTGCTGAGTACCGTAACCGAATGATTGGTTTCATCTTCCAGTCGTTCAACCTCATCGGCTTCAAGACGGCTGTGGAGAATGTGGAGCTGCCGCTCTTCTATCAGGGCGTGGGACGTCGTCGCCGTCATGAGCTGGCGATGGAGGAACTGGAGAAGATGGGACTCACGGACTGGGCAGAACATTATCCCAACGAGATGTCGGGCGGTCAGCGACAGCGCGTAGCTATTGCCCGAGCCCTCGTCACGCGTCCCAAGATCATCCTCGCCGACGAACCTACGGGAGCTCTGGATTCCAAGACGGGCGTAGAGGTTATGGAACTGCTGAAACGGCTGAACCGCGAAGAACGCATCACCATGATTATTGTCACTCACGACCCCACGGTGGCCGCACAGACCAATAGGATTATCCGAATCAAGGACGGAGTGATTGAGAATTCATAATTAGGGCTTAAGAGTTAAAGCAAAACATATATGATAGAACTCATTGCTGAAATCTGGCAGACAGCACGTCGCAACAAGCTACGTACCTCGCTCACAGGATTTGCTGTGGCGTGGGGTATTTTCATGCTTATCGTACTGCTGGGCGCAGGCAATGGACTCATCAATGCGAGCGAAGAGAATAATAACCGCTACGTAGATAACTCTATGATGGTCTTTGGCGGTATGACATCCAAAGCCCACAACGGTCTGAAGGAAGGACGTGACATCCAGCTCGACAACAACGACTTGTATACTACCCAAAGCCGCTTCCCCCAGAATATCGACAAGGCGGGTGCCATCCTCTATGAGGGCGGTGCCACCGTCAGTTATGGCGAGAACTATGTCAGCAGCAGTCTGCGAGGTGTCTACCCTGTAGATGCAGAAATCAACAAGAAGGAAATTGTGGCCGGTCGTTTCATCAACGATATCGACATCCGCGACCAGCGCAAGGTGCTCATCATTTCTGAGAATCAGGCACGCGAACTCATACCTGGAAATCCACGTGCCCTGCTGGGTAAGGTCGTGAAGGTGGGCGATATGGCATTCACGGTAGCAGGAATCGAAAAGGAAGACAAGAGCCGCATGAGCACGGAGATCACCGTACCGTTTTCCACCTTGCAGACCATATACAATCGCGGTAACCGTGTGGGACGTATCACTTTCACCTTCCACGGCTTAGAGACAGAAGCTGATAACGAGGCTTTCGAGAAACGCTATCGTGCCACCATCAACCGTCAGCACCTGGCAGCCCCTGATGACGAGGATGCCATCTGGATATGGAACCGCTTCACCCAGGCGATGCAAATGGAAAAAGGTACCCGCATCATCCGCACAGCCCTTTGGGTTATCGGGCTTTTCACGTTGCTGAGCGGCATCGTGGGTGTCTCGAATATCATGCTGATAACGGTTCGTGAGCGCACACGCGAGTTCGGTATCCGAAAGGCGATAGGTGCCTCGCCCGCCAGCATTCTGCGAATTATCATCACCGAGAGCATCATCGTCACAGGCTTCTTCGGATATATCGGGATGTTACTGGGCATTGGTGCGAATTTTTATATGGATGCCACCCTTGGCTCCAAACCCATCGAGACGGGACTGTTCACCACCACCGTCTTCGTCAATCCTACCGTCAGCCTTGGCACCTGCCTCGGCGTCACTATTGTTCTCATCATCGCAGGCACCATTGCCGGTCTTGTGCCATCGCTGAAGGCGGCACGAATCAGGCCTATCGAGGCGCTGAGAGCGGAATGAGAAGTTTAAGAGTTTAAGAAGTTTAAGAGTTTAAAAGTTTAAGAGTTTAAGAAGTTTAAGAGTTTAAGAGTTCATTAAATATATATATGATAGACCTCGACTCCTTTCATGAATTGCTGCAGACGCTGCTTCGCAACAAGACGCGCTCCTTCCTCACCGGATTCGGCGTGTTCTGGGGCGTGTTCATGCTTGTAGCCCTCATCGGCGGCGGCGCTGGTATGAAGGAGTTGCTGAACAATAACTTCGAGGGCTTTGCCACGAACTCCGCCATGATTTGGGAACAGGCGACAACGAAACCTTATCATGGATTCCGCAAGGGACGTTACTGGAGCCTGACCACAGGCGATTTGCAACGCCTGCGACTTCAAGTGCCGCAACTCGATGTCATATCGCCGATAAACTCCAAGTGGGGAGTGCAAGCCGTTTTCGGCGACCAGAAGTACAACAGCAACGTCAAGGGACTGCTGCCCGAATATGCTCAGGTGGAAGCTCCTAAGATGTACTACGGCCGATTCATCAATGAGATGGACATCGCCCAGCAGCGTAAGGTCTGCGTCATCGGCAAGAAGGTCTATAAGACGCTTTTCCCAAAGGGTGGCGACCCCTGCGGAGAGCTTATCCGTCTGGATTCTGTCTATTATACGGTTATTGGCGTGGACTACTCTTCTGGTAATATGAACATCAATGGTTCGGCCGAGGAGTCTGTCTCCATCCCGCTCTCTCTGATGCAGCGTGCATTCAATATGGGCGATAACATCGAGATGATAGCCATCACGGCCCGTCGCGGTACGGCTATCAGTGATATCACGCCTCGTATCCGTGAAGTCATCGCACGTGCTCACGACATTGATCCCACAGACGAGAAGGCGGTGATGGTATTCAATACAGAAGTGTTGTTTGGCCTGCTGGACAACCTCTATTCGGGCGTGGATCTGCTCATCTGGCTGGTGGGCATAGGAACTCTGCTGGCAGGCGCTATCGGTGTATCGAATATCATGATGGTGACCGTGAAAGAGCGCACCACAGAAATCGGTATCCGTCGTGCAATTGGTGCCACTCCGCGCGTCATCCTCTCGCAGATTATCTCCGAGAGTATCCTGCTCACAACCGTAGCGGGAATGAGTGGAATCCTCTTTGCCGTGCTTATCCTTCAGATGATGGAACTCGGCTTCACAGAAGATGGCATTGTGCAGTCTCACTTCCAGGTTTCGTTCTGGACCGCTGTTGGTGCTGCCGCCCTGCTTGCAGCCCTTGGCGTACTGGCAGGATTGGCACCTGCAGGTCGGGCTATGGCCATCAAACCCGTAGATGCTATGCGGGAAGAATGAGAAATTGAAAATTGAAATATTGAATAATAAAATAATAAAATGAAAAAGGCTATTCGCGTCATCCTTGCTGCCCTTGTGGCACTCATCTTTATCGGAACCTTCGTGTTCCTCTACATGAACTCGCTCCCGAAGCCTGTGCAGTACGAGGTCTTCACTCCTGCCGTGCTCGACCTCTCACGAACCACCGTTGTTACGGGAAAGATTGAACCGCGCGATGAAGTGGCCGTGAAGCCGCAGATAAGTGGAATCATCACAGAATTGCTGAAGGAAGCCGGACAGCGGGTGGAAGCTGGCGAGGTGATCGCTAAGCTGAAAGTCATTCCCGATATGAACCAGCTCGCTTCGGCCGAGAGCCGTGTGCGCCTTTCCCGATTGAACCTGGAACAGGCAAAGGTGGATTACGACCGACAGAAGACGCTCTACGATAAAGGACTTATCAGTGCCAATGACTATGAGAAGGTGCGACAGACCTACAACCAGGCTCGCGAGGAAGCCAGCATTGCCCAGGAGCAGCTGGAACTCACCCGCGATGGCGTCTCTGCCTCCAATGCCAGCAGCAGCAACACCCTCGTGCGTTCCACCATCAGCGGCATCATCTTAGATATTCCGGTGAAGGTCGGTAACTCGGTCATCCTCTCGAATACGTTTAATGATGGTACGACAATAGCCTCTGTCGCAGATATGAGCAAACTCATCTTCAGGGGAAATATCGATGAGACGGAAGTAGGCCGTCTGACGGTCGGAATGCCTATGGACATCACCATCGGTGCCCTGCAGGACCTCAGCTTCTCAGCTTCGTTGGAGTACATCAGTCCTAAGGCTACTGCCACAACGGGCGGCGCCAACCAGTTCGAGATCAAGGCCGCGGTGAGAGTGCCTACTGATTCCCTTGGCGGCTCTGCAGCCCTCATCCGCAGTGGCTACAGCGCCACCGCCAATATCGTTCTCGAGAATGCCAACCAGGTCCTTACTATTCCCGAGGCCGCCATCGAGTTCTCGGGCGACAGCACTTTCGTCTATGTCGTGAAGAATCCTGGTGCTAAAGAGCTCGAATACGAGCGCCGGCAGGTACAGACGGGCCTCTCGGATGGTATCAATATCGAAGTACGTTCTGGCCTGAAAGCCGAAGAGCGTGTTCGCGGAGGCATTATCGTCAAGGAAGAGGACAACAATTAGCCTGCTGATGACCACCTGACAACAGTAAACTGACAAATATCAACAAAAAACCGCACGGGAGCTGAAAAACTATGGCTTTCGTGCGGTTTTCTGCATGAATATGTTTATCTTTGCAGCCAAAATGTGATAAAAAGAGACGTATATGCAAGAAAACAATTCTGCAAAGACAGCAACTCCTATAGCAAAGGATATCGTTGACGGACTGATTGCCAAGCTTGGTATTCAGGATTTCGCCAAAGCCACCATCCGCGAAGTGAAGCAAGTGGCCGCAATGGCAGAACAGCAGAGTGGGGTAGAGTTCATCAAGATGGAAATGGGCATCCCGGGACTGCCGGCAGCCGAGGTGGGCGTTCGTGCCCAGATTAAGGCGCTGGAAGAGGGCATCGCTCACTCGTATCCCGATATCCAGGGTTATCCTGAACTCAAGCGCCAGGCTTCGCGTTTTGTGAAGGCATTCATCGGTGTGGATATTGCTGCTGAAGGCTGTGTGCCTGTCTGCGGTTCCATGCAGGGAACCTTCGCCTCGTTCCTCACCTGCTCCCAGGCCGATAAGCGTAAGGACACCGTGCTGTTCATCGACCCCGGCTTCCCCGTTCAGAAGATGCAGCTGCAGGTGCAGGGCGTGAAATACGAGACGTTCGATGTCTATGATTTCCGTGGACCCAAGCTTCGTCCGAAGCTGGAGAGCTACCTCTCGCAGGGCAACATCTGTGCCATCGTCTATTCCAATCCCAATAATCCATCATGGGTATGTCTGACCGAGAGCGAGCTGCAGGCCATCGGCGAACTCGCCACGCAGTACGACACCGTGGTGATGGAGGACCTTGCCTATTTCGCTATGGATTTCCGCGAGGATCTCAGCGTGCCGTTCCAGCCGCCCTACCAGCCCACCGTGGCCCGCTATACCGATAACTACATGCTGCTCATCAGCGGCTCGAAGGCATTCTCCTATGCCGGCGAACGAATCGGGGTGGTATGCATCAGCGATGTGCTCTTCCGCCGCCACTATCCTGATCTCGGAGCACGCTACGAAGGACTGCCCTTCGGCCTGGTATTCTCTACCCGCATGCTCTATGCCCTCAGCAGCGGCACCAGCCATTCGGCACAGTACGCCTTGGCTGAGATGTTTCGTGCTGCCTGCGATGGTGAGTATCGCTTCCGCGATGAAGTAATAGTTTATGGAAAACGTGCCCGCAAGCTGAAAGACATCTTCTTACGCCACGGCTTCCATGTTGTCTATGATCATGATCTCGACCGCCCTGTGGCCGACGGTTTCTACTTCACCATCGGCTACAAGCAGATGTCCAGTGGCGAGCTCGCCCGCGAACTGATGTACTATGGAGTCTCGGCAATCTGCCTCATCACCACCGGCTCTCATCAGGAAGGACTTCGCGTCTGCACCTCCTTCATCGAGGACCACCAGTACGCCCAGCTCGAAGAGCGAATGACCATCTTTGAAAAGAATAACCCTTGAGGTTTATGGGTCTCATTGGACTTATAGGTCTCACAGGTCTCATCCTAATAATTTTTTAACCCCAATTCACAATGACTAAAAAAACAATTTTCGCTAAGGCGACGCTGGCAGTAGCACTGGCTATCTTCAGCAGCACGGCGGCTATGGGACAACAAGATTCCATCGCCCAACAGCAACCCACACTCCTTCGTAGAATCGTGGGAGAGAAAGCCCCCGACTGGGCAAAAGATGTCGCAGACCGCATTCAGCTTCACGGCTATGCACAAGGTGGATACACCTTCACTCACAAAGGCGGTGCCAACACCAACACCTTTGATCTCAAACGCATTCTTTTCTGGGTCAATGCCCGAATCACCGACCGCTGGTCGTTCCAATTCATGCACGACTTCTCGAGTGTCGTACAGGAATATTATACAGACTTTCGCATCACGAAGAACAATGCCCTTACCGTTCGCATAGGACAGTTCAAGAATGGTCTGTCACTCGAGAATCCCCTGTCTCCTACATCCATGGAAGCTATTGATGTATATAGCGAAGGCGTCACGTTCCTCTCAGGTTGTGGCAGCGATCCCCTCATGGGCGTGCAGTATGGCCGTGACCTCGGACTCGCCCTCTTCGGCGAAACCAACAACGGCAAGCTGCGCTATGAGCTGGAAGTCATGAATGGACAGGGAATTAACAAAAAAGACGGCAATAATTTCAAAGACTTCATAGGCCGCCTGGAGTACCGCCCTGTGACAGGGCTGAACCTCGTGGCCACCGGACAGATAGGCCGGGGACATAATATCCTCACCGACGGCAAGGTGTCTGTCTTCAATCCCACCATCCAAAACGGACAAGACTACAAGCGCAACCGCTGGACCATCGGTGCCGACTACAAGTGTAATTACTTCAAGGTCCACGGCGAATACCTCGAGGGCTACGACGGCGATGTCGTCAGCCGTGGCGGCTATGTCACGGGTTCCGTGCCCCTGGGCACGCCCAAGGTGGAGTTCGTCGGCTCCTACGACTACTTCAACTACAACACCGCCCTTGGCTACGACGTGCACAAGGCCATCGCCGGCTTCCAGTACTGGTTCTTCAAGAAGTGTCGCGTGCAGGTGCAGTACGTCTATAAGAGCTCCTATACCACCGCTCAGTCAGGTAATCCTGCCCCGCAGTATATTCGCGGAGGCAACCACGCTGTGATGTGCCAGCTGCAGGTGCGCTTCAACTAACGACCCACCCCTCACCCTCCCTGTGAGGGAGGGAGTGGTCACCTTCAAGAAGAGTAATTAATCAAGTATTATCCTATATATTAAAAATGGCCCAATAAGCCCCGAAGTAGCAAAACAATCTACTCCCTCCCTCACAGGGAGGGTGAGGGGTGGGTCTTGATCCTATGTTCATAAAAGTACTCCTGACCATCATCTTCCTGGTCGTGATGGTAGCCGTGGGACTATATTCCCGTAAACAGGCCAGTTCAGTCGAGGGTTTTGTCCTCGGCGGTCGTAATGTAGGTCCTTGGCTGACGGCTTTTGCCTTCGGCACCTCGTATTTCTCTGCTGTTGTCTTCGTCGGCTATGCAGGACAGTTCGGCTGGAAGTACGGCCTCTCCAGTGCCTGGATCGGCATAGGCAATGCCGTGATAGGATCTCTGTTGGCGTGGCTCATCCTTGGTCGTCGCACCAAGCTGATGACCCAGCACATCGAGAGTCGCACCATGCCCGATTTCTTCGGCACACGTTTCAACAGCCAGAGCCTCCGCGTCGTGGCCAGCGTCATCGCCTTCGTATTCCTCATCCCTTACACCGCAGGCGTGTATAGCGGTATCTCCCGACTCTTTGAGATGGGCTTCAACATCCCTTATGAGTACTGTGTGGTCATCATGTCTATCCTCACCGCCGTCTATGTCATCCTCGGCGGCTACAAGGCCACAGCCCTCAACGACTTCATCCAGGGCATCATCATGCTCTTCGGCATCGTCACCGTCATCTTTGCCGTCCTCAACGCTCAGGGCGGACTGGCCAATGCGGTGTCGAAGCTGGCCGAGATTCCTTCCGATGCCGACCCCGCTGTGAACGGAGGCTTCGCATCGCTGTGGGGACCCGACCCGTGGGGACTGCTCGGCGTAGTCATCCTGACCTCCCTCGGCACCATGGGACTGCCCCAGATGGTGGGTAAGTTCTACAGCATCACCGACGAGAGCGCCATCCGTCGCGGCACCATCATCAGCACCATCTTCGCCTTCATCGTTGCTGGTGGCTGCTATTTCCTCGGCGGTTTCGGCCGTCTGTATGACCCCGTCATCAACGAGGCTACGGGCAAGATAGCCTTCGACTCCATCGTGCCTGCCATGCTCGTCACCCTGCCCGATGCCCTCATCGCCCTCGTCGTGCTCCTTGTCCTCTCGGCATCCATGAGCACTCTGGCCTCCCTTGTCCTCACCTCCAGTTCCACCATGACCCTCGACATCATCTATCGCGACAAGAAGGCACTGCCGGGCGAGGTGGAGGAGGGTAGTATCGATGATGTCGTCTCCGAGAAAATCGAGCGCCGCAAGGTCGTCGTCATGCGCATCCTCATCGTCTTCTTCATCGTCATCTCCCTGATGATAGCCCTGAACCCGCCCACCTTCATCGCTCAGCTCATGGGCATCTCGTGGGGAGCCCTCGCAGGAGCCTTCCTCGCTCCCTTCATGCTCGGTCTCTACTGGCGTGGCGTCACCACAAGTGCCGTCTGGGCCTGCTTCGTCTGGGGTGTGGGACTCACCGTCATCAATATGCTCCTCGGCAATCCCATCAATCCCATCAACTGCGGTGCCATCGCCATGATTGGCGGCTTCCCCGTCGTCATCATTGCCAGCCTGGTCACTCCGAAGCTTCCCCGACAGCTCGTTGACCACATGTTCGCCTGCTACAAGAAGTGACTCGGAGTTCGCCTCCGACGCCCTCATAATTAACTCAAACAACACTCACAACAATGAAACAACTATTCCTTTTTGCCTGCTGCTGTCTGCTCTCTGTCTGCAGCTACGGCCAACAGCAGCTGGGGCAGCGCCCCAGAGTGAAATCGCCCGTAATCAATGCGGACGGTACGGTGACTTTTAACTTCTACGACCCGTCAGCCTCGTCGGTCAGCGTCAATGGTGATTTCGAGGAGATTCGCAACCAGCGCCTACAGATGACCAGGCAGGAGAATGGCGTGTGGACAGCCACAACGTCAGCTCCCCTGGCACCTGAGCTGTATTCCTATAGCCTTAATGTCGATGGGCAGCGCCTGATCGATCCTGCCAACAGCTACGTGAATCGTGACATCGCCACACTGAGCAATATCTTCATTGTCAGCAGGGGTGCCGACGACAAAGGTCACCTCTATTCCGTGAACGATGTTCCCCACGGTACTTTAAGTCGTGTTTGGTATGACAGCCCGACCCTTGGCCAGCAACGCCGCATGACGGTGTATCTGCCTGCTGCCTACGACGGCAAGAAGCAGTTCCCCGTGATGTATCTTCTCCATGGTCATGGCGGCGATGAGACAGCTTGGGGCGATCTCGGCCGTGCCTCGCAGATCATGGACAACCTCATTGCCGAGGGCAAGTGCGTGCCGATGATTGTGGTGATGCCCAATGGCAATCCCACCTGCAATGCTGCTCCTGGCTGGTGGCACGAAGGAATGTACACACCTGATGGCAACGCCTTCCGCGACCGCGGTGCCAAAGCCTCGATGGAGGAAAGCTTCATGGACATCGTGAACTTCGTCGACAGCCGCTACCAGACCATCAGGGATCGTTCTGCCCGCGCTGTGACAGGACTTTCCATGGGCGGTGGCCACACCTTCGGCATCTCGCGCCTCTATCCCGAGACCTTTGACTACTATGGCCTGCAGTCCGCGGCCTGTCGTATGCCCCAGGACCGGGCAGCGTTCGATCAGCAGATGTCCCGCCTCTTTGCTTCGAAGCCCAAACTCTACTGGATAGCTATCGGCAAGGACGACTTCCTCATGCAGATGAACACCCAACTGCGTCAGTATCTTGATGAGAAAGGCTACACCTATGAGTACTACGAGAACGATGGTGGCCACATCTGGCGCAACTGGCGTATCTACCTCTCGATGTTTGCTCAGAAGCTTTTCAAGGACCTTAAGAACTGAGCGACATTATGAAAAAGCTGTATTACCTACTTTTGGGATTGGTGGCTTCTGCCGCCACCCAAGCGCAAGACCTGCACCTGAATGACCTTGAGTATTTTGAGAGGCAGGGAGTGAACGTCCTGGTCTTCAGTAACAGCTTCAACGGAGGCTTCAACGACGAGAAGAATTCAGGCATCGAAATCATTCATCATGGCGTCCGCACCATTCAGGGTGGCGCTGTGCGTCTGAACAATACTCCAGAGCAATGGGATCTCGTGCCGAAGATGACCGACAGGATAGTCAATAAGGACAATGGCAGCATCGAGGTCATGATGCGCTATGAGGCAGCAGCTCTCGGCGGCAGTGCCGCTGGCTTTGAGGAAGACTTCGACAGCCGCGTTGTCGTTACGGCGAAAGGTCCTGCCGTGGAGATTGCCGTTTATCTGGATAAGCCCGTTCCACAGAAGCTGGCGGGCGAAGCCGGGTTCAACCTCGAATTTCTGCCATCGCAGTACTGGTTGAAGACATTCGTTATGGATGGTCGCCTGAATCGTTTCCCGCGCTATGCAACGAGTCTTACCGTCACCCGCCCGAACAGTGAGAAGCCGCGACAGTTCAAGGGCTTTCGCACCTATGACGACCGAGGCACAGACCGCTTTGTCGATCCCCTGCCGTTAGAGTGCGGCCACCAGATCGTGATGGCCACCGATGACCCGGAGCGCATGATCCGTATCTCCAGCGATGATGCTGAACTGAAACTCTACGATGGCCGCATGCTCGCCCAGAACGGATGGTTCGTGCTGCGCAGCGTGCTGCCTGCTGGCAAGACCGGCAAGGTCATCACGTGGACGGTGGAACCCCACGCCATTCCGAACTGGATTCGTCAGCCGAATATCGGATTCTCACAGATAGGTTATCTGCCCGAACAGCCTAAGGTGGCCGTCATAGAACTTGATAAGAATGATACGCCACAGGCCACCGCTTCGCTCATGCGCATCCGTGACGATGGTACGACGGAGCAGGCGTTCTCGGGCAGCATCCAGACCTGGGGACCCTACTATAAGTACAATTATGTGAAGTTCGATTTCTCGTCGGTGAACCAGCCGGGTGTCTATTATATCCAGTACGGCCAGACGAGGAGCAATGACTTCCTCATCGATGCCCACGTCTATGACAAGATCACCGATGCAACGACTGATGTCTGGGTGCCCATCCACATGAATCACATGTATGTCACAGAGGGCTACCGTACCTGGCATGGCGAGCCTTTCCGCGAGGGTTATCTGCAGGCACCAGAGAGCGACCACTTCGACCTCCATCGCCAAGGAGCCACCACCGACACCAAGTACAAGCCTCTGGAGCTTATTCCCGGTTTGAATGTCGGCGGCTTTTTCGATGCCGGTGACTTCGACATCGAGACAGGCTCCAATATCAATGTCGTTCAGAACTTCATTCGGGCATGGGAACTCTTCAAGCCCCAGCGCGACGAGACCTTCGTGAGCCAGGAGCAGCGTTATGTCGAACTGCACCGCCCCGATGGCATCCCCGACATCCTGCAGTTCATTGAGCACGGTGTGCTGAATCTCGTGACCCAGGCCGAGCAAATTGGTCACATGGCTTCCACACTCTCCAACTCTATACTCGACAACTACCACCACCTGGGCGATGCCGCCAGTATCACAGATGGCTTGCACTACGACCCCAGCCTCAAGCCCTTCGAGGTCTCTGCCGATGGCAAGCGTTCGGGAACTCCCGATGATATGTGGGCCTTCACCACCCGCAACCCCAACCTCGACCTTCAGGCTGCCGGCATTTTCACCTCTGCCGCACGTGTACTCCGGGGCTACAATGACGAGCTGGCCGACAGGGCACAGAAGCAGGCCGAACGCTTGCGCCGTGAAGCTGAGCAGTTGCTTTCCCAGCGCCGCAATCAACGCGATGCCCAGGCAGAGGCTGATGACGACTGGCTCACAGGCACCGGCGACGGCAATGCCACCTCGCGGCAGCGTCGTGGCAACAACCGTCGAGCCCTCACACTATGGGAACGACTCGACCGCGACGTAGCCCGTAACTTGCAGACCGCGCTTGACTCCATCCCCATGAAGGACGACGCATACCGCGAGAGACTGCGCCCCTACATCCAGCGCTACAACGACTACATCCACTCCTTCGACACTCAGAATCCCTACGGAGTGCCCATCGGACTTGGTAACTGGGCCGGTGTCAATGCCGTGCTCAACTTCGGCATCACCGTCAACTACGCCCATATCTATTACCCCGACATCATCTCGAAGGACGAGGTCTATCGTGTCAGCAACTGGCTCTACGGATGCCACCCCTACCACAACTATTCCTTCGTAGCCGTTGTCGGAGCCACCCGTCCCAAGCAAGTCTTCTACGGCAACAACCGTGCCGACTTCTCCGCCATACCCGGCAACGTGGCTCCTGGTCTGCTCTTCCGCAAACCCGACCACTTCGAGAACTACGATGACTGGCCATTCCTCTGGGGACAGAACGAGGGCACGATTGCCGGCAACACCCAGTACATCATCTTCGGCTCCGCACTCAAGAACATTGTCTCTCAGCCCCGCATCTCCATCTTCTTCGACCACGTGGCAGAGATCTCCCGCCAGGAGAAGATCAGCATCACCGAGGCCGCCCAGCGCGTCAGGCAGTTGGGAGTGGAAGGTATCGACGTACGCGTAGGCATGCCCGATTCCCAGCTGCGAATGCTCGACTCTCTGGGCTTCCAGCACGCTTCGGCCATCGCCGACATCAACTTCATCCGTGGTGCCCAGCCCGAGGCCACACGACGGGCCCTCGACTTTATGCATCGCTACAACTACACCCGCTTGCTTATCATCCCCGGCCTGCTGCCCGAGGATGCGAGCCCAGCACTCATGGATGAGGTCTGCGAGCGCGTGGCGGCATTTGTCACAGAGGCTGCAGAAGAAGGCATCGATGTCATGGTAGAAGACTACGACAATCCCCGTTCGCCCTGCTACAACACAAGCACGCTCGATCGCCTCTTTGCAGCCTCTCCCCGCCTCAACCACGTCTTCGACACCGGCAATTACCTCTTCTGCGGCGAGGAAGTGATGACCGCCCTGCGCCATTTCCGCCAGCGCATACATCACGTACATCTCAAGGACCGCAAGGCTCAGCGCGACTATGCCTCGCTGCCCGTTGGCACCGGCGTCGTCCCCTTGAAAGATGTCCTTTCAGAACTGCTCCACAGCGGCTACGACGGCTGGTTCACTGTCGAGCACTTCGGTGCCCCCTCCATGCTGGAATACACCCGACAGTCCGTTGCCAATATCCGCGCAGCCTGGGGTGCACAGTAACCTCCCTCTCCCAAAGCAAGAAACTCCCCGCCGCAGACCACTCTGCAGCGGGGATTCTTTCATTTTTCACCCCTCCCTCCCCATTTTTCTTCTCAAAAAGTGCGGGGATTGCAAAATAATTTGTACTTTTGCGGCGGAAAACGAAAGAAAACTATGGGTACAACACCAAATTTTCGACAACAACCGCAAACCCAATTTGCCACTTTGGCCATTGGAGCCACGGCTCAGCGCATGGGCATCAGCTCCACAGAGCTGTTCAACCGCTTGAAGCACCATGGACTGGTGCGTCGTTTGTTGTTCGACTGCTACGACACATTGCACACCGAAAGCATTGATGGCGTGGTCTGGAACATCCAGGAAGCCCTGAAGAATTGGGACGCAAAAGAGAAAGGAGGCCAGCCATGATTCTCTATCACGGTTCCTACCTGAGTGTGGCCGCACCACTCACAGGCGTAGGCCGTCGTGAACTCGACTTCGGTCCTGGCTTCTATGTCACCAACCTTCGAGATCAGGCCGAGCGTTGGGCTCGTCGCGTCTGCGTCATACGTGCTGTGGACACACCTATGCTCTCCACCTATGAGTTTGATGAATCCCAGCTTCCCTCCGATGTCTGCCGCCTGCGCCTGGAACACTACGATCAGCAGTGGCTTGACTTCATCGTAAGCAGCCGTCGTGGCGAAGAACCTTGGCGCGGTTTCGACATCATCGAGGGTGGCGTGGCCAACGACCAAGTCATTGATACCGTTGAAGATTATTTTGCAGGACGTATCACTGCTGAGCAGGCCATTGGTCAGCTCCGATTTGCCAAACCCACCCACCAGATGTGCATCAGCAATCAGTTCATCGTCGACCACTGCCTGCATTTTATCTCCACTGAGCCAGTAGACGAGAAAGGAGGCCAGCCATGAGAGACCAAGTTTTATGGCGAAAGACAGGGCGCATAGCCACTCTGCTTGCCGACAGACTCAATATAGACGCAGAGCGCGCCCTCGACATCCTCTACAACTCGCGCACCTACTCCCTGCTCATCAATCCCGAAAGTGGACTGCAGCTACAGAGCGACCAATACATCCTCGTAGATCTGCTCCGAGAGCTGGAAACTTAATTGTCAGAAATATACCACCCCTCGTTTTACCCTCATAAATTGACGATGCCTATGGGCTGAGATTGAGATAAAGATATAAGGATGGACGTCCACTTTTGATTCTTGTCTCCCCAATATCGCCAAAATCGATTTTTTTTTAACTCTTAAACAACTAAAACAATGAAGAAAATTACATTCTGGAGCATGATGATGCTCATGTCATTGGCATTACCTACAATGGTTGCATGTGGTAATGACAATGATGAAGAAGAAGAAAGAGAAAAAGAAGAAATGATAGATACAACTCCCATTTCATTTTATTCAGACGGAAAGAAAGTCATTGCTGGAGCTGATACTATTGTTTCTTCGAATACATACGTTGTGTACGCGAAGGGCAATGAGGTTTTTGGATATCATATCGGAGAAGCAGAGCTGCTGGTAAATAACAAGAAAACCATCCAAGTGAAGGTGTTGCCCAGACATCATATCTACGATGATCCAATTTGCAAATGGGGATGTGACAGGAATTACGTAGAAAGCAATCAAAAACAAGGAACATTGGTCGAATCTACACCAGAACGCCTTGAATACCATGATGTTGGTAATGCAATGGCGTTGTATTATTATTTTAATAACAACAAACTTTCTGGTGTGGCTACCTTGGTCAGTACACTTTACACTACGGCCTATGCAGAATATTTCGCTGAAAGGTTTTTAATGCTCCCTGATTATGAGGGAGAGAATACTCATTTTGTCGGCATAGATGCTCTTGAAGAAAAATCTGCAAATACTGCCGTAGTCATGGAAGTATATAATGACGATTATATCATGGCTATGTATATGCCTGTAAATGAACTTTCGACCCGCTCGCCTCAAATTATTGATTGGGCAGAGAATTGAGAATCTATCTTTGTAACAGGCGTTGCATTGATTCAAAGAAGCAGGCAGACCTGATGAATACGGGCCTGCCTGCTTATTATATAGATATGTTGAGGTGAGTAATCGCTTCCTGTCTATAAGTGATTATCTGACTTTCTGACGATTCGACCTCCTTCTCAACTGATGTTCTGAACCCGCTTCCGGTATTCTCCTCGCTTGGTGCGTTCAATGGCCTTGTCCTTCAGCAGGCGATCTATGGACTTGGCGGCTGAATGGGTACAGGGACGAATTGAAGCTTTGCTCGAGCTCACTCACGCTCGGAAGTGAGAGATTTTTCTCTCTCATTTCTCTCACTTAATCACGACCTTGCGTCCTCCGTTAACATACACCCCGCTCTTTGTCGGCTTCCCATTGAGCTTGCGCCCGTCGAGGCTGTACCACGCATCGTCGTCATTCGTGAAATTCGTGTAATTCGTGGTCGTTATCCCTGTCTGCTCCCCGTTGCCGAAGTCCAGATGGAAGGCGCGGGCCATGGCTTCAGCGTTCCCCTTGATGTAGGGCACCGAGAAGTAGGCACGGCATGAGCGAATGTTGCGGTCGATGGTAGAATAGTACAGCGTGTTCGCATCGCCAAGGAACAAGATGCTCTTGTCGTTGGCCTCTACTGGCACGGGCGAATAGCAGCCAACCATCTGTACGTCCTGCAAATCCCCGTCAGCGTCGCTCACCGTGGTCGTAGCTGTTGCGTTGATGGTCACGCCGCTGAACGTGGGTGAGGTGAAGTCCGTGCCCGCAGCGTCCCATTTCACCAGATACGGCACTCCCGCCGAAATGGCCGTGGCGGCTTTGAACGTCAGGTAGAGCGTGCCGTCCGTCGGGTCGAAGCCGTTCTTGCCGTCCGTGTCCAGCTCCATCAGCGTGGCTCCGCTGAAGTCCGCGTGTGCGGCAATCTGCTCGGCACTCAGCGCGAAGGGCAGGCACAGCGTGTTCCACTTGCCGTCCTTGTAGAGCGTGCGACCAGAGAGCTGCACTGCGGCAAATTCCTTGCCAGCGTAGTTGATGACAAGAGTGGTGTTGTCGGCGTTGTCGGCGAGGGCGAGACAGGGGCTGAGCGTCTTGCCGGCGAGGGCGGCGAGGTCGGCGGCGGCGATGGTGCCGTCGGCGGTGGTCTCGACGAGTGCGGCGGTGGTCTCGGCGTCGGCGACGGTGGCGAGGGCCTGGCCGGTCTTCACGCGGACGGTGCCGTAGTAGCTGCTGGCGGTGATGCGGTCGGCGTAGTCGGTCCAGCCGAGGGTGATGTTGCCAAAGGCGGAATAGATGCCGTAGGCGTTGTCGCGGTTGACGGTGGCTTCGACGTTGCCGCCGCTGATGGTGAGGTTGTACTGGGCAAGGATGGCGTTCGACTCGCTGCCTTGGGCGTAGGCTATTACTTTGCCGCCGTTGATGTTGATGTTGCCGCTGGCATAGATGGCTTCGATATGGTCGCCGATGGCGTAGGCATCGACCTTGCCGCCGTTGACGGTGAAGTTGCTGCCGGCGCAGATGGCGTCATTTTTGGCGTTGGCTTCCAGGGTGCCGCCGTTGACGGTGATGTCGCCGTGGACGTCGATGGCGCCGGTGGCGGTGTTGTCGTTGTCGGCAAAGATGTTGCCGCCGTTGACGGTGAGTTGGCCTGCTGTGATGTTTTCATGGCCGCTGGTGTAGATGTTGAGCGTGCCGCCGCCGAGGGTCTGGCTGGTGATGGTGAGGGAGTTGTTGCCGCCGTCGATGCCGATGCCGCTAACCGGCTGTTCGCTCGTCCCGATGTTCATGGTGCAGCCGTCTTTGAGGATGAGGGTGACGTCGCCGATGGGTTCGACGGTCTGGTCGAAGTTGACGTTCTCCAGCCCGACGAAGTATGTGCCTGCGGCGAGGGTGTTCTCGCTGCCGTCGAGGGCGACGGCTTGGGCGGCGTTGTCACCGTCGTGCAGGGTGCCGTCGGCATCGACATAGGCGACGGGGACGGACTCATGGGTAGAGCGGAGGGCACTACTGACGGTGACGTTGCTGGCAGGCATCGTGAACGAATAAACACCATTATCATTATTGACGGTGACATCCTGATTAGCGGCATCCTTTACGGTGTAGACGACGGAGTAACCTGCCGGCACCTCGCCCGTGTAACCCAGCGTCACCGTCTCGTCCTCTGCCACAATCGGAGCAAAGCTCGTGGCGGTGATGCCGTCGTCGCAGGTGACGGTGTAGCCGCACTCCCAAGTACAACCATTATATACCGGGAACGCGCTGTATTCTTCATACGCGGTAGCCGGCACAACGAGGGTTGCAATACAATTTGAAAACACATAGCTTTCCAAAGTGGGTGGCGTGGTGCCCAGGAAATAGGCCCTTTCCAGACCACTTTCTGCAAAAGCACCTGAGCCGATACTGGTCACGCTGGCGGGGATGACGACGACTCTGATTCCAGTGCCCCAGAAGCAGTTGTCATATATCTGAGTGGTGCCGGCATCGAGGTTGACGCTGGTGTCGGTGCCTTTGAACAGATAGGCCACATGGCCCACG